>Ga0335077_10011420_pt1 | contig 11103 bp, 9 predicted proteins | sample Lox_Sample_31_FD_207151 | JGI IMG/M metagenome (GOLD analysis project Ga0335077, IMG submission 207151) | Soil microbial communities from Loxahatchee National Wildlife Refuge, Florida, United States - Lox_Sample_3.1 | ecosystem: Environmental > Terrestrial > Soil > Wetlands | place: USA: Florida...
CTTCAGCAGCTCGTCTACAATCTCGTTCTTGATCGGCATGACATCCCTCCCTCGGGAAGTATGGACCGATCACACAAAAATCTGGACACCCTCGGATGGCCGGGCTTAATGCGCTCGATATCGATCCCCAATCGCAGCCACCACACCGAGAGCCGGGTGAGGTTCAATCTCCCGACGCTACCTTCGAAGCCATTGAATTTCTCTACGTTGCAACTGCGCATTTCAAGCCACCCGTTCAGTCTGGGAAGTTCAATTCCCGCTCGCTCGCCGCAGCCGTCCGGTAGTAGGCATCGGCTTTGGGTCGGAAATAGCCAGTCCCACCCGTGGTCAGCCTGCGAGCCCGTGGTACGCCGGAGCGGTGCACGTGCCCGCGGCCGTGGAAGTACACGGTTGCATACGAATCTCTTGCTTCATGTCTTTAGTCATTCGACAAACGGTTAGCACGCTGGCACCTTTCTGTTTCCAGTGAGGACGCTCGCCTCGGAGTTTCGATGACTGACGTGAACCAACTGCCCGACGAAATCGACAGCCTCAAACAGCTGGTGCTTGAGCGCGATGCAACATTGGCGGCGCTGAGCCTTGCATTGCACGAAGCACGATTGCGCTTCGATCAGCTCGCGCTGCTCCTCAACAAGTTGCGTCAGATGCAGCAACCTCCTGCCGAAGGACGTTCTCGCGGCGCTACGTTCGCTCAGGTCGGCAGCACGCGGCTGGAAAGTATGCCCAATTTTGCAGAGTCGCTCTGTACCTGCCAGCAATGCACGAGCAAGTCATGATGGAGATGTCACGGGAAGATGCAGCGCTGAGCACCGAATTTCGACGAACACTGGCTCAGGATAAGACTATCGGCGCAGGCGATTTCTTTCACCGCTTCGCCGAGAGTTGCAAGGATCCGGGCGCAACGATTCTCGTAAGCGACGAGAACATCGTTGTTGGCGCAACCGACTACGGCACCGAGCTTTCGGTCGCGGTTTTCCGCGCCATAGTGGAGCAGCTCACGGAATGGTTTTACGCACAAGGCGTCCGCGCACGTACGCCAGTCGCAGTGTTTGTTGCGGATAGTCCGCTCTACTACCTCTACTACGTCGCTCTGTGTCGCATCGGCGCAATTGCCGTCCTTCTGAATAGCAACATGCCAGGAAGCACTGCGGCCGACTATCTGCGCCGCGTTGGCTGCTTTGCGGTTGTGGTTGATCGGACACGGGCGCGTAGACTGGAGCCATACCGGTCCGCGCTCGCTGATCCGAATGGCAACGTTCCGAAATTTCTGGCGCCCGAGACCCTACCACTCGATAGCGGCACTCAGCCAGCCGCACCGTACAGTTTCAATCATAACGATGTGGTGCTGATCGCTCATACCTCCGGCACCACCGGTTCCCCGAAGCCCGTTCAGTTCAATCATGCTGGCTATTTCTTCGGCGTCCGTCAGCAGATGTTCCATGCGCTCGGCCGCAAGGTGCTCTCGGCGCTGCCACATTCTCACGGCTCGGCCATCACGATGTTCATGAGCACCGTCATCCGTGGTACGCCACTGTTTGCGCAGACTGCCAAGAGTCCGCAGGGCCTGCTGCGGACAATTGGAACCTGGAAGCCGAATCTCGTCATGGCTTTCCCCAAGCCGCTCGTGGATCTGTGTCGCGTCGACCTCGACGAATGGGATCTGTCGAGCGTGTCCTGCTGGATGAGCACTGGAGATGCGAGCCATGAATCGCACATCAGACGTCTGATCCGCTGCGGCGCGCGTGTCCGAGGTGCCAGACGGCTGCCGGGTTCGCTGTATATCGACAATCTAGGATCCTCTGAATTTGCATTTGCCATTCTGAGGAACGTGCATTCGCCGGAGACCAACAGCTACGATCGCTGTATCGGCCGGCCTTTCGAGTGGGTTGATGTACAGGTATTCGGTGAGGACGGCCGGCCGGTCGGAGCCAACGAGGTTGGCCGGCTCGGAGTCAAGTCACCATCCGTAACCAGCGGCTATTGGCACGACGCGGCAGCGACGCAGAAGAACCTGTTACACGGCTACTGGTTAACGGGGGATCTCGTTTTTCGGGACGCGGGTGGGCTCTACTATCACGTGGACCGCACGACTGACCGAACCCTTATCGCCAATCGCGCGTTGTACAGCTGTCAGCTCGAGGAACTGGTGCTGAAGCATCTTCCGGAGGTCTTCGACTGCACCATAGTCGGCCTCGGGGATGGGGGGCACCCGGCAGCTCTTGCCGTCGCGGTCGAACCGGTTGATAGCAACTGCGACCAGTCAGCGCTCCAGGAACGGATTCAGATGCTGCTCGCGGGCAGGGGCATCCGTCACCCTACCCGCGTGGACATCATTGCGCCGGGTTGGAATGAAGGTCTGACAGGCAAGAAATTGAAGCGCGTCATTCGCGACGGTTTCAACTCAGCCAGCCACAGATCGGCAGCGCTGTAGGGCATCATGCTCACCTCTCTCAGTACGGTGCAACAATCGACCGTAGAGTGGATTTGCGCCGGTGGTAGCAGCGGTTTCGGTATCAACGTCAGCCTGAGTCTCAGATTCAGGGGACCGTTGATGAAGCCTGCGCTCGAGCGCGCCTTGGCATTCGTGATGAGTCGCCACGAAGGCCTGCGCACCCGGATACGGCGTGTCAACGGCGAAGTGCTGCAATACTTTGCGGAGCCGCAGGACTCACTCAAACTACCCGAGCTGGCGATGACGGGCATGAAGGATGCCGAAGCATACATTGGCATGCGCCTGGCCAGTCGGTTGGACCTCGAGCGCGACGGTCCCTTGCACGCGGAGCTGCTGCGGCTGTCGACGCAGGACCATATCCTGCTCCTCATTCTCAATCACACGGCAACTGATACTCACGCAGACGACCTGTTCATCGGTGAGCTTCTGATGGCATACGAGTGTTACAGCCGCGGCGCGGTGCCCGCTCTTCCACCGGCAATGGCGTTGTCGGAACACATCACGAGCGAACTGCAGGCGGGTAGTCGGCTGAGCGACGCGCAGTTTCAGTATTGGGCAGAGATCGTTCGCGGCTATGTTCCCCCGATTCCGCGGCGACCTGCCCGTGCGCCGGACGAGCCGGTCTGCGGCCGCATCATTCAAGTGTCGACCACGGCGGAAGTGACCCGTCGCATCGAAGACTTCGCTTCGGCCTCCAAGGTCAGCCTGATGGCGGCGGTGTGCGCGATCATATTTCTTGCGGTGTTGCGCGAGTTTGCGCTTGAGGATGTCGGTGCGTTTACGGTCCATGCCGGAAGAGACTCGAATCGGCTGAGGACATTGGGCGCATCCGCTGGAAGAGGCTTCCTGGTGCGCCTTGCCATGCGTAAAGCCGCCTCCCTCGCTCACCTTGCAAAATTACTTCAGACGACGTTGATGAGGGCATCCATCGCCTCGCGTCTACCCTTTACCCACGATCGTGCGGTGACGCAACTCGCGGAGCAGGATGGAGCATTTGCGGATGAGGTAACAGGATCGCACGGCGAACCGCGCGTGCATCTCGGCATCGTCGACGCGATGCGGATCAAACGGACCGTGGCTGAGGTCACCCCGGAGCTCGCAGTGCAGCGGGTCATGCCGGGCCCGCTCCTGAATGACTTTTTTCACTTCAACACCGTCAAGGACTCCGAGCATCCTCTGGACGTGCCGTACGTCGACTTCCTGAACGTGCTGGTCAGGCGTGATCTCGCGCCGGAGCCGGGTGAGCCGCTCACATTCGTGGGTGTCTTCATCGACAGTAGCCTGGAGGAAGGTGTCGTACGGTCGTTTCTGGAAAGGATTTGTGCCGTTGCGAGGTTGGTCGGGTCTGAGGACCGATCAGTGCCTCTGGACCAGGTCCTCGCCAAATTGACTTCTCAACAGACAAGGGGCTGAAGCATGCGAGACACACTGTCGCCTGGACGCCAACTCCTCATGGAGGTTCTGGATGTCCCGGAAGTTGCCGCGACGATTCCGGCGGATGCGGACCTGATACTGTCCGGGATCAACTCCGGTGATCTGATTCGCCTCGGGCTGACCATCGAGGAGCGAACTCAACTGCCGCTAACTGACGATGATCTCACGGATCTGCAGACCGTCGATGGAATAGACCGGTTGCTAGCGCGCCGGGCTTGAGTAATCCACATGTGGCTGCCGCATTTTGTGCAACGCAATGCCATGGTCAGGCCGCAGGCTATCGCGTTGAGCGATGCGGCGCGCCAGCTCACGTGGAGTGAGCTTGATGCGCGCACAGATTCAATTGCCTGCGCGCTCGCCGATCTCGGTGTCACGCATGGTGACCGTGTGTTGGTCATGTCTGCAAATCGGTTGGAGGTCATCGAGCTTTATATCGCCATTTCCAAGGCAGGCGGGATTGCCTGCCCGCTCAATCCAAACAGTGCGTTGCCGGAAGTTGAGCACCATGTATCCAACATCGAGCCGGCAGGAGCATTTGCAGAGCGGGCTGTCCTGGAAAGATTGGGACTGGAAGAGCGTATGAGCCGCTGGATCATTGCCATCGGTGAGGAAGGCTACGAGGCCATGGCGCGGAGTGCCCGGCAGAGATGCAGGTTGCCTGAACAGGGAGACGCTGCGCTCATCTTCAGTACGTCCGCTACAACCGGCCGGTCCAAAGCTGTGGTGGTGTCACATCGATCACTCATGGCGTGCTACGTGGGCATGGCTGCAGAGACCGGTATGTCACCGTCGGACATCATGCTGAATCCCTGTCCACTCTTCCACGGCAGCGTGGTCATCGGTCTGGCGTTACTCGCCGCGGGCGGCCATCTGGCGATCCAGCGAGACTTCAGCCCACAACGATTCCTCGCCGACGCGGTGCACTTGCGAGCAACACGGGCGTTCATGGTGCCCTCGATGATCCGGTTTGTGTTGGCTGCCAAGGCGTTCGACGCTACTGACCTGTCGTCTTTCCGCGAGATCATGCATGGCGGTGGCCCCATGACAGAGGATCTGCTGCATGAGGCGCTGCGACGGTTTCCATGTAGATTTCGCAGCGTCTATGGCATCACCGAGGGGGGAGGTCCGATTGCCCTGCGGGCTTCCGACGAGCCCCGACCACCCGGTGTGGCCCATGTGACGAATCCACCTCTGCCTGCAGGAAGAATGATTCCCGGCGCTCAAATAGTGGTGGTTGATGACGAAGGCAATGCTGTGCCGACAGGTGAAATTGGCGAGATCTGCGTGCGCGGCGACGGAGTCATGGAGTGCTATTGGCAGAATGAACAGGCGACCGAAAAGAGTCTCGCCGGCGGTTGGCTGCACACCGGCGATATAGGTTACATGGATGCGGGCGGATACATCTTCCTCCTCGATCGTAAGAATGATCTCATCATCCGCGGTGGCCAGAACATCTATCCTGCCGAGATCGAAAGCGTACTGCGCAAGCAGCCGGGAGTGGCGGATGTCGCCGTCGTTGGAGCGCCGTCCCACGAATGGGACGAAGTACCGGTTGCGTTCGTCGTTTCTGAAGGCGGCGCGCAGCTCGATCTGCTCGGTCTCATCGCCTCCTGCAGCGCTGAGCTGGCCAGTTACAAGCGTCCGGCAGCGCTCTATCTCATCGATGAGATCCCACGGAATGCTGCGGGTAAGATTCTGCGGCGAGTCTTGCGGGAGCGTCTAGGGGCACGCACGGATCTGCGGCCTTCCCTCGGCACACTCTCGAACTGAGAAGTCCCATGCGAGTCGCTTGCGTGGGTGGTGGACCGGGCGGTTTGTTTCTGGCGTTACTTCTGCGCCGGACCGGTCAATACACCGTGGATGTATTCGACCGCGCACCAGAGGATGCGACTTACGGATTTGGCGTGGTGCTTTCGCGGATGAGCGTCGCCAGATTGAGATCGGCGGCCAAGGATGTGATGAATGACATCCTGAGCCAGGGGGTGAGCTGGCAATCGGTAGAGGCGCGTTATCGAGGTGCAGTTGCGAGATCCTCAGGCCACGATTTTGGAGCCGTAGAACGCCGGGCCATGCTTCGCGTTCTGCGGACACACGCTACAAAAGCGGGTGTGCGCATTTCGCAATCCTGCCGAGTAGACGCACTTGAGTTGTTGCATGACTACGACATCGTCGTAGCGGCCGATGGAGCCGGTAGCAGCACACGCACGCAACTGGCCAACCACTTTCGGCCGGCAATTACACATGGGACGAGCCGGTATGTCTGGTTCGGAGCGGACCGCGCCTTCGCTTGCATGACATTCTTGCTCGCAGATGGCCAGCATGGTCTGGTTGGCGCCCACGTCTACCCGTACTCAGGCACGCAGAGCACTTTCCTGGTGGAGGCGCCGGACCAGGTGTGGCGCGCTGCCGGGTTTACGGCCGACGATAGCCGCCCATCCGGATGGACCGATGAAAGACTGCTGCACTATTGCGAGAAGATGTTCGCGAGCGATCTGCAAGGCGCCAGACTGACCGGGAACGGGTCGCGCTTGTTGAGCTTCGCCGAAGTCCGTAATGAGCGTTGGTCAATTCCACGCGTGGTCATGCTCGGTGATGCCGCGCATACGGCACACTTCTCTGTCGGCTCCGGAACTTCGATGGCGATGGCGGACGCGGCGGAGCTCGCAAGCTGCCTGTCCAGAGTTTCCAACTTTGACGAGGCTTTTCGCGCATATGAGGCCGCGCGTCGCCCGGTCGTGAGCGATATCCAACTGGCGGCGTGGGCGAGCCGTCAGTTTTGGGAGCAACTGAACAATGAAGCTCACCGGGACATCGATGAGATCCTGTTGCGACTTCTGACCCGCACGGGTCAAACCGATGTGGATCTACTGCGCCGCATCGATCCCGTCCTGCCGAGCCTGGCTCCCCCGCGGTTGGAGAGGAATCGTTACGGAGAAAAAACATTCTCCGCGGCCCCGCTGAGTCAATGCGCGGAGCTTCGATGCGAAACACCCGTCGCCGCGCTCATCCGGCCACACGAGATAGACGAAATCTGTGCGCGGAAGTCGCAGGAGCACCAGTGGTCAGCAGTCGCGCTCATCGTCGACTGCAACAGAGACAACCTGCAAGCCGTCAGCGAGACGGCTGCGCAATTGACCAAACTTCGCGCGTTCGTCCGTGGAGTCTCGGTGGGCGTATTCCACTTGGCGCACACCAGAGAGCTGCCACAGGTGGCCGCTGGGCGTGTCCGTGCGTTTGCCGCCGCACTATGCAAGCTCGTGCCGCTCGACTTCATGTCGATCGGTTGCACCGAACCCATGGCGGCATCGCGAACGATGCAGATGAGGCTTTGCGAATTCGTCAGATCGGAGCTGGGCCTCACGAGCGTCTATGCGTGTCTGCCGGCGCACGGTAGCCATGCTCGGACTCACGTTGCAGCTGCGCGCGCCGATCGGATCTGGTTGCTTCGTGCCCCGCCATGATAGAGCACAGCCTCGAAGCACTTCGGCCACTGCTGCCTGGTGTTGGGTTCGGGATTGCCACTGGGGCTGATTTTCAGGACCTGCCCCTCTACCCGGAGGAAGCCCAACACGCGCAGAACATGTGGGCGCGCCGGCGATGTGACTTCTGGATGGGGCGCAGCGCTGCGCGCCGAGCCCTGGCGGACCTGGGGGTGGCCGCGGGAGCGGTCCGCGCGGACAACCGCTGGCCGACGTTTCCGCCGGGTACGGTGGGCTCCGTATCCCATTCAGGGGGCATTGCCGTGTCCATCGCCGGGTCCGCGGCGCGCTTCCGCTCCCTGGGCATCGACCTGGAGCTGCGCCCGCTCCCCGCAAGCGCCGCAGCGCTCGTGCTGGGTGCTCGCGAGATTCAGTGGCTGAGCGAGGGCGTGCGCACGTGCGCTGAGGCCTTTTCGGCCAAAGAGGCGGCATTCAAAGCATTGGATCCATTGCTCGACGGTGGCGCTCCACCGCTACGGAAAATTCAGTTGGTTCCGACGATGGGCGGCTTCGCAGTGCGGTTGCCGGCACACCCGCAAGTGCATTGGTTCGTATCAATCCACCATCTGCCCGGCGGGATTCTCGCGTGGATGGCCGTTCCCTGAAGAAGAAACCTGCGGCGTTACCTCTGGAATATCGATCTCTCTTCAGGAATATCGGGCGCGCGCTTGTGGGGCCAGGTGCCCGTGCGGCGCCTGGCGCCTGTGCGGCGCCCACCGGCTTACGCCTGGAAGAAGCGAGCGTCGCGTCAGCGAATCACATGGTCGCTGTGCCGCTCGTCTATGCGATGCGATCTGTGCGAGGCGAGAGCAGTCGTCAGCAAAGAAACAGTAGAGCTCCGGTAGAGGTACGGCAGGCGCACTAAGGAACGTCGGTCCTCAAGACCAAAAGCGCGCGCAACGCCGCGTGAATCGCGCGCCGCCTCCAGCGCTCAATCAACGGCAAATCGCACATGCTCCTCATGAGACCAGTTCTCATGGACCGGGGACCGTTGCGCACTGTCTTTGGTCACCGGCCCGAAGGGACGTTGAATGACCAAAGACACTAATCTGCCTGGCGGGGTTTGGGCAGGATCGCGACCACGCTCAGCAGAAACGACCATACCCCTTACTTACGTTAGGAAACCTCCATGGCAGCCCTGCCTATCAAAGACCTGTACCTCGATGCAGAGATGGACTCCGACGACATGGCGATCAATGCGTTGAATCGGCTGTCGAATGGTTTTGGACGCACCCCCACCGTGGTGCAGGACCGCTGATCGTGGCTTCCTCAACGGCTCTTTCAATTCCGATGACAGATCTCGCTCACCCGCTGCCGAATCTCTGCGCGATGTCCGCGACCGAGATTCTTGCCGCGTACCGTGCCAGCCAATTCAACGACGTCAAGGGGACTCTGGCCCGGGTTCGGCGCGATGCGCGCGACCTAACGCAGGAAATTGGAATACTGAAACGGTATCTCGCCGTGTATCCGAATGCGAGCTTCCGGCGGCGCCTTCGCACCGACGCGATTGAACAGTTGTTCCGACGGATGCACGAGCATGTGATGTCGCACCCGGTGTGGACGCACCCCTTCTTCGTGCGCATGGCTGAAGGGGATATGACGTTGAAACAGCTCAATGTCTTCGCCCGTCACTACTTCAACCAGGTCAAGAACACTCGCCAGTGTGTGGCACTGGCGCTGGGCCGATTTCACACGATGATGGACCGAGGGGACGGTGAACTGGGCACGATTGTGTCCGAGCTCACCCAGGTCGTGCTCGCGGGATTGCTCAGCGATGAGTATGGAACCGGGGCACATGGTCACGGAAATTTCCATTCACATGGAGTCACTTCCAGTTCCCCCGCCCTGGACATCGGTCAGCTATTTGCTCCCATCACCCATCCGGGTCTGTTCAGACGCTTCCTGGATGCTCTGGGCGCCTCGGCTGGTAACTACGACGTACCGATGCTGCACGGTGTAGCGGATAACGTACTGGTGCAACGGATTCTCTCGAGCGATCCAGCTTACGACGAGTTGGAGGCATTGGCTTCGGTCGGGCTCGGAATGGAGTGGGGCGTTCCTGCATTCTTCTCGATGATCATGGCTGGCATATACAAGGTAACGCGGCGCGAGGGCATCGCACTCGATACGAAGTCCATGGAGATCTGGAGCTCGCACGTAAAACAGGATGTAGAGCATGCGATAGCCGTCATGATCGCGACTTCATTCTATGTACGCAATGAAGCTGACGAGGCGCGGATCGAGCGGGCGACGAATGTGCTGCTGGCATATCGCTATGACATGATGAGCGACATCTATCGCGAGGTGTTCGATCTAACCTGTCCCAGGATTGCTCAAATCGGGCTGAGCCCGCGGCATATTCCCAACGATCGCCGCATCAAGCCGTTACTCGCCGTCGCGCGAGAGAGAATCCCACCAGCCTCCGTCTGGCGTTATCGCGACTATGTCGCCTCGATCTGACATGTCGACAGCCGAGTATCCTCGCGAAACACTGATCCACGAGCTGTTTGAGGAGCAGGTAAAGCGCACGCCTCATGCGGTGGCGGTTGCGTATGAAGGCCAGTCACTGACATATGGGCAGTTGAACGAGCGGGCCAATCAGCTGGCGTACTACCTCGTTGCTCAGGGCGCACAGGCGGGGGACTACATCCCGGTTCTGATGCCGCGAAGTCTGCACATGTTGATTGCGCAAATCGCGGTGCTCAAGTGTGGTGGCGTGTATGTGCCGGTGGATCCGGGCCTGCCTGTGCAACGGCAGGCTTTCTTGCTGCGCGACTGCGCAGCGCGTCACGTGCTCACTGACGGTCACGTGCCCATGGAACAGCAGGATGACCAGGTCGAGTCGGATTTCGTGCAGTGGATCGATTGCGGCCTCCTCGCTGAGACACTGGCGCAGCTGCCGCGCGGGAACCTGGGCTTGTCCCTGAAGAGACCCCGCCCGGCATATGTGATGTACACGTCCGGGTCGACGGGAATTCCAAAAGGGGTGATCGTTCCGCATCACGCCGTCAACCGGCTGGTGATCAACAACGGCTATGCGCAGGTTGGGAGCGCCGATTGCGTCGCTCACTGCAGCAACCCCGCTTTTGATGCCTCGACCTTCGAGATCTGGGTTGCATTGTTGAACGGCGCGCGTGTGTTGATTGTGCCTCCCGAGGTCGTGTTGGAAGGCACCAGCGTCGCGCAGATGCTTGCGCGGAACGGAGTTACCGTCTTATGGATGACAGTCGGGTTGTTGAGCCGATATACAGAAGAGTTACGTGATGTATTCGGTCAGCTGCGCTATTTGATCACCGGCGGAGACGTTGTGGATGTGGGAATGGTGCGGCGGATCCTGGGTCACAACCGACCGCAGCATCTCCTCAACGGCTACGGGCCGACCGAGTGCACTACATTCAGCTCGACCTACGAAATTGAGAGCATTGACGCGGAGACAAAAGCCATTCCCATTGGGCGGCCGATCGCGAACACGCGGATGTATGTGCTCGATGAGCATCTGCAGCCGGTCGCGGTCGGAGTAACGGGGGAGATTTACATTGGAGGCGACGGTGTCGCCTCAGGGTACCTCAACCGACCGGAGCTGACGGCTGAGCGATTTGTGCCCGATCGGTTCAGCAGGGATCCCGCGGCGCGCATGTACAAGTCCGGGGACCTGGGTCGGTGGCGAGCGGATGGGACGTTGGAGTACCTGGGTCGCAACGACCATCAGGTGAAGATCCGGGGTTATCGGATCGAGCT
>Ga0335077_10011422_pt1 | contig 11102 bp, 7 predicted proteins | sample Lox_Sample_31_FD_207151 | JGI IMG/M metagenome (GOLD analysis project Ga0335077, IMG submission 207151) | Soil microbial communities from Loxahatchee National Wildlife Refuge, Florida, United States - Lox_Sample_3.1 | ecosystem: Environmental > Terrestrial > Soil > Wetlands | place: USA: Florida...
ACCGCGAACGAGGTCGGGACGACCAGCCAGATGTCGGTGTAGTTGTTGTACATGAGGCTCGTCATCGTCGTGTAGTCGGCCGTGAGGTTCGTCGGGTTCGACTCGGCCGCCGCCTGGTAGACGAGCGTGTTCACGGTCGAGTTGTTGTAGCCCGACATGCAGACGTTCGCGCTCCCGGAATGCACCGCGTCGTTCTGGGTCCAGTCGTCCGGCGAGATGTAGTCGGACGTGTAGAACTCCTGACCGAGGGGGAACGGCCCCCCGTTCGTGGTCGTGGAGGTCGTGCAGACGCCGCCCGTGTACGACTGCTCCACGTACAGGTCGGGGAGCGAGATCGGCTCCGGCTGGATGTCGAGGCCGATCGCCGCGAGGTCGCTCGCTAGGAACTGGGCCGTCTCGGCCCAGTCGGCCCCGGGCGTGAGGTACTCGTACTTGAGCGGGGTCGACGCGCAGGCGTTCGCCGCGCACGGTGAAGCGGCGATCTCTGCGCGCGCCTCCGTCAGGTCGTAGGAGTACGGGGAGAGGGCCCCGGGGTTGTAGTACGGGTAGGCGGGCGGGACCGGGCCGACCCACTGCTGGGCGTACCCGCCGAACGCCTGCTGGATGATCTGCGTGTAGTTGATCGCGTGGGCGACGGCCTCGCGGACGGAGAGGTTGTTGAACGGGTACGTCGTGTCGTTCAGGTAGACCCACCACGCCCCGCTGGTCGAGCCGTACACCGTGGGGAGCGGAACGACGTGGAGGTTGGAGTATCCCGACAACGTCGAGATCGTCGACGGTCCGAGGTAGGCGAACGACGCCGACTGGACCACGCCGTGCTGGAGATCGCTCACGGTAACGTCGAGCGTCGACTGGAAGATCACGACGACCGGGGTCGTGGCCGGCTGGATCATGTTGTTCCACGGCTGGGCGAGCGCGGCCGTCCTGCCCCAGTAGTTGGGGTCGGGGGTGAGCGTGTAGCCGCCCCCGGAGTTCGGGTCGTAGTTCGAGAGCGTGTACTGGCCCGTGCCCATCGTGTGCGTCGTCAGGTAGCCGTTCGGCATTCCCTCGACCAGCCCCCCGTGGTGGTCGATCCAGGCGGGGTCGACCGCGTAGGAGTTCGGGGCGGAGATCGTGGCGAGCAGGTACGTGTAGTTGCTCTCGAGGTAGCCGTACCCCAGGTTCAGCTGGATCGTCGAGCCGTCGACCACCTGGAACGACTGGTTCGGGAGCTCCATGTCGTGCATCGCGAGCGAGCTCGGGGTGGAGAAGTTCCACGTGTTGAGGTCGTTCACGAGCGACGCGTTCGCCGAGGCCACGGTGGCCGGGGCCGAGGAGTAGTTGAGCGGATCCGCCGGATCGAAGTTGGTCGAGAAGAAGTTCTGCTCCAGGATGAACTGCGGTCCGCCCTCGAGCAGCAGGCTCCGATAGAAGCTGTACCATTGCACGTAGGCGTTGTACGGATCGCCGTTCGAGAAGTGAACGCCGGCGCGGAGGTGGAAGGTGTACTGGTCGAGCCCCGTGTACGGGTTCTCGCTGACCGTGCCGTTGTTGGTGGCGAGGACGCCGACGAACGAGGTGGTGCTCGAGCCGTTGTAGTTCACGAGCCCCTGGTAGACCTGCTGGACCGCGGCCCATCCCGGGGTGGAGAACGTCGATCCCGGATCGAGGGAGTCGGGGATCTCGGCCTGATCGATGCAGAGCACGCTCGTCTGGCCCGAGCGGCAGGTCGGCACGACCTTGTGGAGAAGGAAGTATCCCCCGATCCCCGCGGCGACGACCGCGACGACGATCCCGATGACGACGATGTTGCGACGTCTCGGATCCACGCCGAGCCTCCCGCTCCGTCTCGGGGGGCCGAGACGGCCGGGCCAGATATACTATCCGGGCGGTCGTCCCGCCGGCAGTATCATTAGCCGGCCGCCGCTCCTCGCCCCGGAGCCGGACGATGGACGGAGCGATGTTGATCGAAGGCGCCTGGACCGGGGCCGCGAGCGGGGCGACGACCCCGATCGCCAGCCCGTTCGATGGACGGCCGGTCGGGACGGTGCCGCGGGCCGCCCGCGAGGACGCGCGGCGGGCGATCGATGCCGCTCGGCGTGCGTTCGACCGCGGTCCGTGGCCGCGGCTCCCGCCCCGGGCGCGCGGAGACGTCTTCCTGAAGGCCGCGCAGCTGCTGAACGAACGCCTCGCCGCGATCGCCGAACTTGAGAGCCGAAACCAGGGCAAGACGATCAAGCAGGCCGCCGACGCGGACCTCCCGTTCAGCGTCGACAATCTCGTCTTCTACGCCGGCGCCGGGCGCACGCTGGAGGCGAAGAGCCCGGCCGAGTTCACGGGGGACGGGACGACGATCTTCCGTCGCGAGCCGGTGGGGGTCGTCGGGTCGATCACCCCGTGGAACTACCCGATCATGATGGCGGTCTGGAAGATCGCCCCGGCCTTGATCGTCGGCAACACGGTCGTCCTCAAGCCGGCGAGCTGGACGCCGCTCAGCTCTCTCGAGCTCGCGCGCGCCTTCCAGGACGCGGGACTGCCCGCCGGCGCGCTGAACGTCGTCACCGGCCCCGGCGCGGAGGTCGGGGACGAGCTGTGCCGAAATCCGCAGGTCGACCTCGTCTCCCTGACCGGTGACACGGCCACCGGCCGGCGGATCATGGAGGCGGCGAGCCCGACCGTGAAACGCGTGCAGCTCGAGCTGGGGGGGAAAGCGCCGTTCGTCGTCTTCGAGGACGCGGACCTCGGCGCCGCCGTGGAAGGCGCGGTCGTGGCCGGGTTCGTGAACGGTGGCCAGGACTGCACGGCCGCCACCCGTCTGATCGTCCACCGGAACGTCCGGGCGCGGTTCGTCGAGCACCTCCTCGAACGAGTTCGGACGATCCGGCTCGGCGATCCCCTCTCCCGTCAGACCGATCTCGGCCCGCTCGTGAGCCGCGTTCAGCAGCGGGCGGTGCTCGACTTCGTCGAGCGGGGGACGGCGGAAGGGGCGCGGCTCAAGGTCGGGGGGCTCGAGCCGGTCCGCGAGTACCCGGAAGGAGCGTTCGTCCGCCCGACGGTCTTCGATGACGTCACGCCCGAGATGGCGATCGCCCAGCGGGAGATCTTCGGACCGGTCCTGGACGTCCTCGAGTTCTCGACGTTCGACGAGGCGATCGCGATCGCCAACGGCGTCGACTACGGACTCGCGGGGAGCGTCTGGACGAAGGACGTGCGGACCGCGATCCGGGCCGCGAACGCCCTGCGGTTCGGGGACGTCTGGGTCAACGACCACCTCCCGCTGGGCTCGGAGACGCCGCACGGAGGGTTCAAGCAGTCGGGGTTCGGCAAGGACCTGGGCACGGACTCCCTGCTCGACTACACCGTCCTGAAGAACATCTACGTCGACCTGACCGGCCAGGCGCGGAAGAGCTGGCACTACACCGTCTACGGCGACCCGGCGTGAGGAGCGACGCGTGATCGAGGGCGTGCCGGCGAGCGGCCGCGGGAGCCTCCTCATCGCCGGAACGTGGCGCCCGCCGTCCACGGGGCGGTTCGTGGCGGTCACCGATCCGTCGACCGGGGTCTCGGTCGGCGAGGCCCCGGTCGCGTCGGTCGACGATGCCCGGGCCGCGGTCGACGCCGCGGTCGACGCCGAAGAGCGGTGGGGGTCGGTCCCGGGGCACGCCCGCGCTCGCATCCTCCGGGCCGCTGCGGACCGGCTGCGCGCCGACCGGGAGACGATGGCGCGCCTGATCGCCTGCGAGGTCGGGAAGCCGATCACCGACGCGCGGGTCGAGGTCGACCGGGCGGTCGAGGTGTATGGCCTCGCGGCCGAGGAGATCCGGCATCTCGGGGGGGAGAGCTTCCCGGCCGACGCCTACGAGCGGCCGGCGGGGAACGAGCACCGGTTCCTGTTCACGGTCCGCGACCCGGTCGGGGTCGTCGTCGCCATCGGCCCGTTCAACTTCCCGCTGAACCTCCTGTCGCACAAGATCGCCCCGGCGCTCGCCGCGGGCAACCCGGTCGTCGCGAAACCGACGAGCGCCGCCCCGTTCACCGCCATGCGCCTCGCCGAGCACCTGGTCTCGGCCGGGGTTCCGGCCGGGGCGTTGAACCTCGTGGTCGGACCGGGCGCCACCGTGGGGAACGCCTTGGTCGAGCATCCCGGCGCCCGGCTCGTCACCTTCACCGGCTCGACCGACGTCGGGAAGGGGATCGCCGAGCGGGCGGGGCGGCACGCGAAGCGCGTGATCCTCGAGATGGGCGGCCTCGACCCGTTCGTCGTGCTCGACGACGCGCCGCTGGATATCGCGGTCCCGGCCGCGGTACGGGGGGCGTTCTCGTACGCGGGACAGGTCTGCACGGCGTCGAAGCGGTTCCTGGTCCAGGAGTCGGTGGCGGAGGAGTTCGGCCGGCGGCTCGCCGAGCGGGCGGCGGCGCTCCGCGTCGGCCCGGCGCTGGACGAGTCGACCGAGGTCGGACCGGTGATCGACGCGGCCGCCGTGGACCGACTGGAACGGATGGTCGTCGACGCCACGGACCGCTCGGCGAAACTGCTCACGGGGGGCCGACGGGCGAGGCCCGGGGCGGGCTCATTCTTCGCCCCGACCGTCCTGGACGCGGTCCCCGAGGGGGCGCGGGTGGTGCGCGAGGAGCCGTTCGGCCCGATCGCCCCGATCGTCCGGTTCGCGGACGCCGACGAGGCCGTGCGCATCGCAAACGGAACCCCGTACGGTCTCCAGGCGACCGTCTACACGCGCGAGATCGCCCGCGGGTTCTCGCTCGCGAAACGGATTCGAGCGGGCGGGGTGCATCTGAACGACCCGACCACGCTCCGGTGGGACGCGCTCCCGTTCGGGGGGGTCCGGGAGAGCGGCCTGGGGCGCGAAGGGCTCCGCTGGGCGATGCAGGAGATGACCGAGCTGAAGCTGATCTCCGTCAACTACGCCGGCGGGTAGAGGGTCTTCCTCGCCGGGCGACCCGCTACCGCTCCGTCGGCGGTTTCGCGATCTGTGCCGCCAGGTCGTGCGGGAGCAGGTTGAGCAGGCTCAGCTCGGACGCCGGTCGGCCGGCCGACAGGACGGCCTGGACCCCGAACCAGAAACAGGTCTGCAGGGCGCGTGGGACCGCCTCGGCGTCCCCCCGATCCCGAAGCGCTCGGGCGATGTCCCGCCAGCGTTCCTTCACGTCCTCGGTGGAGTGGTCCCAGAGATCGAGCGGCATACCCGGAGCTACCTCGGCCGCTGAATCGATGCGGCGTGCGGTCTTATCGCCTTGCGCTATCGCGACGGCTCGCTTTCAAGCGTCGGGCCGGTGACCGGGGGCACGCCCGGTACCGGGGCCGCGTGCTCCGAGGGACGGCGGAGCTCTCCCCCGACCGAGCCGGGGTGGACGCGCCCGATCCCCCGGGAGCCTTCCGGCGTCGAGTCCAGGCTCTCGAGCGCGTCCTCGAAGGCGGCGAGGCCGCGTCCCAGGAGCTCGTCCTCGATCACTAGCGGCGCCATGAACCGGAGGACCTGATCCCACGCCCCCGCCGTGTGCATCAGCACGCCGCGTGCGAGCAGGGCGGAGCGCATCGCTTTCGCCCGATCGCCCCACGGCCGCCGCGATCGCCGGTCGTGGACGAACTCCGCCCCGATCATGAACCCGCGCCCCCGTACGTCTCCGAGCGACGGATGCCGATCGGCGATCTTCTGCAGCTTCTCCACGACGCGAGCCCCCCGGTGCCGGGTCCGGCTCAGCAGGTCGTCCTCGCCGAGCACCTTGAGGGTCTCCGCGCCCACCGCGAGGGCGAGCGGGTTGGCCCGATACGTGCCGAGGTGGAATCCCCGGGGCAGCTCCTTCACAAGGTCGTCGCGGTACGCGACAACGGACAGGGGGATGCCGCCCCCGATCGACTTGGCGATGCACACGATGTCGGGGGTGACGTTGGCGTGCTCGACCGCCCACATCCGGCCCGTGCGCCCGAGCCCGGTCTGGATCTCATCGGCGATCAGGACGATCTCGTGTCGGTCGCAGAACTCCCGGAGCGACGGGAGAAAGTCGTCGGGCGGAACGACGTAGCCGCCCTCGCCGAGGATCGGCTCGACGAGGACCGACGAGACCGAGTCCACTCCCGAATGCGGGTCGTTGACGAGGTGCTCCAGATATCGGATCGTATCCCCGGCGCTCTCGCCGGTCCCGAGCACCGGGCGGTACGGGTCAGGGTATGGAACCCGGATGACGGTCCCTCCCAGGAACGAGCTCGTCGATCGATACCGATGCCCGCTGGTGAGGCTCGCCGCGCCGCCGTGCACGCCGTGGAACGCCCCCGAAAATGCTACCGTCCCGTGGCGGCGCTGCGCGTGATCGGCGAGGTTCACCGCGGTCTCGACCGCATCGCCGCCGGTCACGGTAAAGAAGATGCGGGCGTGATTCCGGAGCGAGCCAGGGAGCATGTCCTCCAACTGCTCCAGGAACCGTATCCGGGCGTCGGTCGGCAGCTCGAGGGCGTGCCAGATCTCGTTCGCCTGGGCCTCCAGGGCGGCGACGAGTCGCGGATGCCGGTGCCCGAGGTTGAGCACCGAAATCCCGGAAACCCAGTCGATGAACAGATTGCCGTCGACATCCTCGATCGTGGAACCGCGGGCTCGACGGGGAGCGATGGGGAAGTAGTGGGGGTAACCGATCGCGTCGGTCTCCAGCCGAGCCTGAGCGGAGAGCAGCTCGCGCGATCGAGGTCCGGGGGGAGGATGGACGATCCGGGGAGCGTCCGGAAAGCTGAGCCAATCGCCCTCGGGTGTCATCGATCTCTCGGCAGTGGAAATACCCCTCCGTCATATCAATACTGACCGCCCGAACGGCGATCCGACATTCCGTAGGGTCCGGAGTTTCCGGGGACGACCGGTGAATTAAGCCCTCGGGCGGTTCCGGCAGGGGGGTCCGATGGAACCGACCGCCTCCCCGAACCGAACCCTCGGTGAGCCGAAAGGAGTCGTGCTGGCTCGAAACGACGATCGTTCGGCGTCCCATCGCCTCCGCTCGGAGCGGATGGCGCGCGCGAGCCGACTCGCCCTCGCGATGGGCGGGGTGGTGGCCGTGGGGGCGGCGACCGCATTGTGGCTGCTCCACCCCTCGCCCGTGGCGATCGTGGTGATCATCTTCGGCCTCGTCCTGTTGGCGATCGGTCTGACCCAGCATCTGCTCCTTGAGATCGAACGATCTCGCTGGCCCGACGAGGCCCTGCTCTGGACCGACGGAGTCGAGCTCCTGCTCCACAACGGAGAGGTGCGGGCGGTCGCGTGGAACGACCCGAAGCTGGCCTTCGACCTGTTCCACCGACCCCTCCCGAACGATCCCTCGGGCGAGGCGTTCCTCGAATGGAAGATGGGCGGGTACGTGCCCCCGTGCCTCCTGACCGAGAGCGGATTCGAGCGCCTTCAGTCGGCGGCGGTCGCTCACGGTCTCGGCATGGCGGAGTTCCGCCACGGACGCCGGGGCAACGAAATTCGCGTGTTCGAGGTCCGCGCCGCGCGAAGCGACGGCGACATCTCGACTCCCCCCGTAGGGCGATCGTTCGTGGAGCCGTAGGAGGGGGAACGTCCGACCGTTCGACGCCCCGGATCGATGCCCACCTTCACCTGAGCCGGTGGTGGCCCGACATCGCCCGGACCGGCCACCGCTCCGACCTCGACTACACCGTCCCCGGGCTCCTCCGGGAAATGGATCGGCACGGGGTCGACTACGCGCTCACGATCCAGCTGTTCCAGGCTCCGTCCGAGGAGGACGCGATGATCGAAGGGCGGCGAACCTTGGCCGAGAGCGCGGGCCGTCTATTCCCGGTCGCCACCATCGACCCGACCCGGGGGGACGCTTCGGTCGCGGCGGCCGTCGCGCGGCTGGAGCGGGAGAAGGACCTCTACGGGGTGAAGCTGTTCCCGGGGTACCTTCCGTTCTATCCGCACGACCCTCGCCTCTTCCCGGTGTTCGAGTTCGCCCATCGTCGGCGGATCCCGGTCCTCGTCCATCAGGGGGACACGCTGGACGGTCGCGGCCTCCTGAAGTTCGCGCGGCCGATCGAGGTCGACGAGATCGCGGGACGGTTCCGGGACGTGCGATTCGTTCTCTGCCACCTCGGGAACCCCTGGATCGACGAGGCCGCCGAGATCGTCTACAAGAACCCGAACGTCTACGCGGACACCTCGGGCCTCTTTCCCCCGCCGACCTCGCGGTACTTCGACCAGGCCGTGGAGCAGGCGCGGGCGAGGATCTACGACGCGATCGTCACCACCGGGGCGCCGGACCGATTCCTCCATGGGTCGGATTGGCCGTTGGAAGACCTCGGGCTCGCCGTCCAGCAGATCGAGCGCCTCGAGATCCCGGAATCCGACCGGGAGGCCGTGCTGGGAGGCAACGCGCAACGGCTGTTCCGGCTCCCGGACGGACGGCCGCGTCCGGGGGGCTAGCCCCGCCGCTTTCGGTCCGACGACGGCCCGGGGGCCTTTAGTACGCCGCCCCGCTCGACCGGCCGTTCCGGCCCGGGACGAGCGACGGGGACGAGACCGTGGACGAGCGGCTTCGCGCGGCGTACGAGGATTACCGGCGCCGGACCCCCCGCTCGCTCGAGCTGTTCGAGCGCGCCCGGCGGTGGAGCCCCCTCGGGGTCCATTCGAACTACCGGTACCTCGACCCGTACCCCTTCTACGTGAAGAGCGCTCGGGGCGTCACGCTCCGCGACGCGGACGGGAACCAGTACCTCGATTTCAACATGGGGTTTGGGTCCCTCCAGAGCGGCCACGCACATCCGGCGTTGGTCTCGACCCTCCAGCGCCAGCTCGAGGAGGGGAGCGTGTACGGCTACGAGTGGGAACGGACCCCGGAGGTCGCCGAGCGTCTCTGCCGACGGTTCGGGATGGACCGGGTGCGCTTCAGCACGACCGGCCTCGAGGCGACGCATCACGCCGTCCGGTTCGCCCGCGCGCATACCCGTCGGCGGTTCGTGCTCAAGTTCGAGGGATCCTACCACGGCTCCCACGACACCCTGCTGGTCGGGGTGAAGCCGCGTCGCGAGGTCGCCGGACCGAGCGATCACCCCGCGTCCGCGCCTGCGAGCCCGGGCATTCCCTCCGAGGTCACGGCAGGGACCCTCGTCGCACCGTTCAACGACATCGAGGCGACCCGCCGGATCGCCTACGAGCACCGGGACGATCTGGCGGCCGTCATCGCTGAGCCGATCCCGATGAACATGGGATTCATCCTCCCCGAGCCGGGGTTCTTCCCGGCACTCCGGGAGATGTGCGATCAGCTGGGAGCCCTCCTCATCTTTGACGAGATCAAGACCGGCGCGAAGTACCCGCACGGTGGGGCGGGCCGGGTGGGGGTCCGGCCGGACCTGATGACGCTAGGTAAGTCGATCGCGTGCGGCGTGCCGATGTCCGCCGTCGCCGCCGGTCCCGGGCTCCTCGACGAGGTCGGTCCCCGGAAGGTCGCGCACGCCGGGACATTCAACTCGAACCCGATGGCGATGGCGGCCTGCCTGGCGTCGCTCGACCACGTACTGACCGACGCCGCGCTCGAACGGTCCGCCGACCTCTGCGCCGACCTAGCCCGAGGATACCGGAAGGTCTTCGAGTCGGCCGGCGTGACCGCCTCCGTCGCCGCGGACGGGGTATCGGGAACGGTCTTCTTCGCCGACCACCCGATCCGGAACTGGAGGGAGTTCCTGACGGTCGACGGCGACCGTTCCATGCTCTACTACTACCTCTGCCTCAACCGGGGGCTCATCCCTTCCGGGACCGGCCCGGACGAGCAGTGGACGATATCGGTCCAGCACACGGCCGCGGATGTGCACCGCCACCTCGAGATTCTCGCCTCCGTCGCCGACCAGCTGGCCGGCCCTCCGCGCCCGGGCGAGATCGAAGAGTCCGTCTGACCGTCGGTCGGTCTAGTCGCGACGGGGCCGGCGGCGCCGACGGTCGGAGTCGTCGTCGCCCTCGTCCTGGAAGGAGCTGCGTCGACGATACGGTCGCGATCCCCCTCCGGAGCGCGGGGGAGGACCCCCCCGGGCACCGTCACGCGAGTAGCCGCGGCCCCGGCCATACTGGGGACGGAATCCGCCGCCCCCGGGGCGTCCGTACCGGGAACGGCCCCCTCCCTCGCGGCGGGGAGGCAATGTGAACCGATTCCCGCACTGGGCACATTCGCCCGTGACCAACCCGTCCGGCGTCGAGGTGAACTGGAGGGTCCCTCCGCACTCGCGACAGGGGCGGCTCGGAGGGCGGTCGAACCCTCCCCGTCGTTCCGTCTCCGGCTCAAAACGGGTCGGCCGCCGAGGCGGGCCCGACGGCCCCGGCGCGGTGTCGAGCGTGTAGGTGAACTCGGATTCGCACCCGGAGCAAACCGCTTCGAGGGTATCCTCGGAAGCGGATCGCAGCGTCAGGGGGGCACCGCACTTGCCACACGCCGGTCCCCCCTCGGGGACGTCCGTCTCGGCAGCCGGAGCGTTCGATGGGGCCTGAGGGATCGCGGGCAATCCTTCCAGGATCGTGAAGGCGTGCCCGCACCCGCCGCAGTCGCCGTGCAGCACACGGGCCGTCGCAGAGTTGAACTCGAGAGGGGCGCCGCAGTCGGGGCACGAGTTGGGCATTGCACACCGCAGGAAGGAGGTTGCCAGCCCCTCTTTAGCTGGCCGTCCTGGGGTCGGAAGCGAAAGGTAGGGCCCGCGGCGCCCTCCGGCCCCTCCCGATCAGGGTCCCCTTCCCGATCGTGGTGAGGGGAAGCGATCGAGCAGCATCGGATCGGATCGCTGAGTGCGGAGCTCCGCCGGCCGCTGTCGCCCGCCCCGGTCGGCGCTGCGCGCGGGCCCCGGTCGGGCCGAGGCGGACCACGTTCAACACGACTTACATTAGGGTGGGGCCGCTGGTACCGGGGTCGTGGACGTGGGTCGGGATCCCATGAGAATGAGCCGGGGTGGGGGGGCTTGAGTCCCGTGGGCGCCGGGAACTCCGGTCCCGCCGTTGAGAGCGGGATCCGAACGGAAGTGCGACGGACGAATCGACAGGAACTGCGCCGTCGGCGGAACCGGCGAGCGCTGCTCTCGATCGCGGCGTTGATCGTCGTGCTGGCGATCGGAACGCTCGGATTCCATCTGGTCGCGGGAACGAACG
>Ga0335077_10011425_pt1 | contig 11099 bp, 9 predicted proteins | sample Lox_Sample_31_FD_207151 | JGI IMG/M metagenome (GOLD analysis project Ga0335077, IMG submission 207151) | Soil microbial communities from Loxahatchee National Wildlife Refuge, Florida, United States - Lox_Sample_3.1 | ecosystem: Environmental > Terrestrial > Soil > Wetlands | place: USA: Florida...
CCGCGCTGCTCGTGCTCGGCGTCGACCCATCGGTGGTGTAGTAAATCTTCGCACCCGAGGTCGTGTCGCTGATCGTCACCTTCACGTTCGGACTGTAGCTCCCGGAGACGGGCGCGAATGTGGGTACGGCGGCCGGCGGCTGCACCCCGCTCAGCAAGCCGTAGTAGTCGACCTCGCTCTCCGTACCGACGTACACCTTGCCGTTGGCAACCGTCGGCAAGGTGTACTTGACCGCCGGACCCGCCGCATCCCGCGCGGCGTTCGTGCTACTTGAGTACAGTGTGGTGGCTACGTTGCTCGCATCGTGAGCCTGCAGCACCGCAGGACCGTTGCTCGAGTGAGCAGACGCATCGATGGTCCAGACGATGCCCTGACTCGCGCCATTCGCGGAAATGGAGGGCGTGGAGCCCGGCCAGCTGGTTTGCTCCGACGACTTCGTGGGTGTCGCGGAGAGCACGCCGTTCGCCAGCGCGAAGGCCTTCAGCTTGTCGACCTCCGCCCAGTAGTAAACGTTGCCATTCCAGTACGCGGGCGAGCTCCACGCGCCCGAGCTGCCCACTGCCTTGACGAGTTCCTGCAAGGCCTGATCCGTCGTGGTGTGGTAACCGCCCAAATTGTCGCGATCGAGGAGGTAGATGGTGCCGATCTTGCCTGCCTGCACGAGCAGATGCGGATGCGCGCCGCTCTGCGTCGGCAGCACCATGAGACCGCCGGAGCCCAGATCCAAATCGCCGCTTTCGAGCGTTTTCTGATTGCTTGGGGTGAACTCATCGGCGACCTTCGGCACGCCACCGGTCAGATCGAGATTCAGATGCGTGTCGCCGTAGTCCATCCCGTTCGCGTAGGGCTTGGCGGCATTGTAGTCGCCATTGCCCGTCGCGGTGAACAAGCGTCCGTACGGATGTCCGACGGGATCCGGCACATCCGCGGCGAGTCCCGCACCGGCCATCCAGATTCCGCCGCCGTAGCCGTTGGGACTGGTGCAGAAGATGCCCGTCCGAACCAGGTTGGCGCCGTTGTAAGAGAGTATCCAGCCGTGCCAGTTGCCTTCGTCCTCGTGCGAGGCGAAAGCGATGTACACGATGCCATTCAGCAGCAGCAGTCCCGAGCGCTGATTCTCGAGAACCGGGTCGAAGCTGAGGGTTCCATTGACGCTGCCGTCTCCTGTGCCGCTCACGCTCGCGGTGATCGGGACCGGTCCCCCGAACTTCTCTGCTCCGGTCGCCACATCCAATGCATGCAGCCTGAGCACGCCTTGCCCGCCCTCCTTCGTGTCGCTCACCACATAGAGCGTCTGCGACACCGGATCGATCACCGGTGTGCCGGTGATGCCGACCTCGGGAACGATGTCCGAGCTGGCTGGCCACGGAATCGTGGTTGCACCGGCAGCCGCCCCATGGGCCGCAGCGAGCATCGATGCTTGCCAGAGCGGCGCGCCCTTCGCATCGGCATCGAACGCGTACACGGAGTCGTGTTCGGTCGCCACATAGAGCACGTTGTGTGGCAGACCGTTGATCGTCACATTGGAGAGTAGCAGCGGCTGCGCGTATACGAAGCCATCGACGGGCACTGAGAACAATTTGCCGAACTGCGTCGGATTCACGTTCGACGTATTGAGTGTGCTCTCGCTGAGATTCTGGCCTGTGCGGCCGATGTCGTTGTGCCACGTCGTGACGTTCACTTGCGCATGCGCGCTGCGCAAGCCGTCCAGGGCGAGCAATACGAGCGATACGGAAATGAACATGGCGCACCGTAGGGTGCCCGGAACGCTGGACCTGCCTGGCATCGCTCTCCCCCTGATCAAATCTGACGAGCGGACTTATTGGTTGATCGGTGTTTGATGATTGGTTCTCTGACATCAATATACATATGCCCCGACGACATTGCAGTTGCAGAAAAGCCGCAGCGCGGCCGGGCGGGCCGCGACATTTACCATAAGTCTCGCGTTTGTTGCGGCGACGCTGCTGTCAGGCGCGCAGGCCGAGGGCGAGTGAGCAGGCATCCAGCTCTTCGAGCGGCTCACCACGACCGGCGTGAGTGTCGCGCCATGCAGGCCCCAGATGGGTGTCGAGCTGTCTCGTGAGCGCGCTGCGTATATGGGCTTCGGCGGGACGCCGGCGCACCTGTCCATGAGCGGCGTGCGCCGCATCGGCATAAACGGCGATGCGCGCTGCGGCCTCGTGCCGGCCTTCCTGGCACGCGAACAGCGCCATCGCATCGAGTACCGCGTATAGCCTGCCCGTGTCGAGCCGCAATGCGAGCTCGTAGAGCTCGGAGGCGGTCGCGCGCGCCTCCTCGATCTGCCCCGCAATGAGCAGCGCATTGAAGACCAAGGCGAGGATCTCGAATCGCGCCTCGCGCCGACCCATATGCCGCAGGCTCCCCGCAAGCGGGCGTCCGAGCTGCAGAGCAGCCCCGGTGTCGCCGCACGCGATGTCCAGCTCGACGAGACCCACGGTGGCCGCGAGTGCCTGCCGCTCGCTGATTGCCAGTGCGAGTCGCACGGCGCGCTGATATGCGCTGCGCGCCTCGATGAAGCGGCCAGCGCTCATCAAGAGCGCGCCCTCGGTTAACGCTCCGTACGTCAGGAGGCGCGCTGGCCAGCTGGAATCCTCCAGCTGTCGTGCGGCATCAAATGCTGCGCGCGCCGCTCCGGTATCCACGCGCCAGTTGCTCGCGAGCTGCATCAGCGCGTAATAGCGCGCGCGTGTGTCGCTCGTCGACTCGTGCATGGTTGCGGCGAGCTCCGCCGCGTAGCGTGCGCGGTCGCATTGACGGGTGGAATCGTAGGCGGTGATCGCCTCCCAGAAGCGTCCGACGCGCGCCCGCGGCAAGTCATTCGACAGACACGCGAGCACCTGCGCGTAGCGCTCGCGCCCCTCGGCATACAGATCCATCTCGACCAACAGCGGCCACGCTGAGCCGAACAGCGCCACGCTCAGCGCTGCATCGTGAGCGAGCGCCCAATCCAGGGCTGCGCGCACGTTGGCCAGCTCGGGCTCGTAGCGCTGCAACCATGCGGCCTCATCGAGCGACCAATACTCATCGTAGGCCGCATCGAGCACGAACAGCATGGCCGCCGCCATACGCGCCTCGGCCTCCTGCGCACCGCCATCCGCCGCGAGCCGCTCGAGCGCATAGTGGCGCGCGGTCTCCAACAGAACGTAGCGCGCCGGCTCGCCATCGAGCACGGTGATCAGCGAGCGCTCGGCGAGCCGCACAATCAGATCCACCGCCTCCGCACCGTCGAGCGCCGCGTCCGCGATGCAGCGCACGCCCGCCTCGAGTGCGAAACTTCCCGCGAAAGTGCCCAGGCGCGCGAATGCGCGTTGCTCGGCGGGCTGCAGCAAGCCATAGCTCCAGTCGAACGCCGTATGCAGCGCGCCGTGACGTGGATCGGGTGGTGTGCCGCTCACCTTGAGCAAACGAAAGCGCTCATCGAGCCGGTCGAGCAATACTTGCAGGCCGAGCGCCGGCGTACGCGCCGCCGCGAGCTCCAGAGCGAGTGGAATCCCGTCGAGGCGCCGGCAGATCTCGCTCACGAGCGTGAGATTGCCGCTCGACAGTTGAAAGCGCTGGTCGGCGGCACGTGCACGCTGCACGAACAGCTTGACGGCGGGGCACTGCGCGGCTTCAGCCGCCTCCATCTGCTGTTCGGGCACCGCCAGTACCGCAAGCCGGTAGACCGTCTCGCCGACGATCCCGAGGGGTGTCTGGCTCGTTACCAGCGCCCGCACGCTGCGCGTGTGTGCGATCAGTTCCGCGAGCGGTGTGGCGAGCACAGCGCCCAGGTGCTCCGCACAATCCAGAATCAGCAGCAACGGCAGATTCTCGAGCGCCTGACGCAGCGCGGCGAAGGCCTCGAATCCATCCGGCAGCGACAGGCCCAAGGCGAGCGCGATGGCAGAGGCCAGATGGTCGGCCTGGCGCACCGCAGCCAGCGCGACCCACACCACGGCGGCGTTCGGCTTCTGGCTCTCGCGCGCCAGGATCTCCTGAGCGAGCCGTGTCTTTCCGACCCCGGCGATGCCCACGATGGTAACGAGGCTCGAGCGGCTGAGCGCCTCCTCGACCCCGCGAACATCGTCCTCACGGTCAACGAGCGCCGCAAGGCGCTCCGGCCAGCTGCGACGCGGCGGCGTAAGTTGCGGCCCATCGCGGCCGAGCGTCGCAGCTGGTGTCGCGGAGGCCGCAATCTCGTCATGCGCGACAGAGACCTGCAGCTCGAGACGGTACCCGTAGCCCGGCACGGTGCGGATCGCACGCGCACCCAGCACCCGCCTCAAACTTGCGATCTGCACGGGTAGATTGTTTTCCTCGACGACGAGGCGCGGCCAGACGCGCTCGATGAGCGCCGCCTTGCTCACCAGCGTGCCCGCGTTCTCGACCAGTGCGAGCAGCAGATCGAACGCGCGTGCTCCGAGCTCCACCGGCTTGCCGCCGGCACAGAGCATCCGCTCGGACGGACGCAGCTCGAATTCACCGACGCGGATCAGATTCACGTGGTTCCCCGACGCGCCGCATTTATCGGTCTAAAGCAAGAGTTCAGAAGGGATTCACAGCGCATTCAGGACTCGCGCGCCGAACTCGAGGATCTTACACCCCTCACTCGAACACCCACGCAAAGAGGAATCGCCATGAAACACCTGTCCCCGCTTCTGATCCTGGCCGGCCTCGTCACCTGCACTGGCGCTGTGGCGCAGGCCGAGGACACCGACGCCATGGGAAGCTCCGTTACCGTGCACTTCGCAGACCTCGACGTGAACACGACGGCGGGGGCGGCGGCACTCTATCACCGCCTCAATGACGCCGCCGCCACGGTCTGCCGCGAGCTTGCGCCCGATCGCTCCCTCGTTGCAGTAATGCTGCACTCCCATTGCATGCAGCGCGCAGTCAGCGCTGCCGTCGTGACCGTTGATCGTCCCGCGCTCACCGCCTATGCGGCAGCGCACGGTAGAATCATCGCCGCCAAGCCGGTGAGAGTCGCACGCCGATCCTGAAGCAACGCGATCCGGGGCCCACCGTCCGACGATCAGCGCATGTACGGCTCAATTGCGCGGTGAGTCCCCGGATTCACGGGGTTTGGCGTCTCGATCCGCTTCTTTTAGAAATCTTTAATGGGTGCTTAAGGACCCTGGCGGGTGGCGCGGCCAATCTTCTGCACGCCGACTCACACGCACGCCGACCTCAAAGGACAACGACCATGCCAAAGTTCATCATCGAGCGCGAGATTCCGGGTGCAGGCAAGCTGCCTGCTGCCGAACTGAAGGCCATCTCCAGGAAATCCTGCGGGGTGCTGAGCAGTCTCGGGCCCAGCATCAACTGGATCCAGAGCTTCGTGACGGCGGACAAGATCTACTGTGTCTACCATGCGGAAGATGAGTCGCTCGTGCGCCGCCACGCGGAGCTGGGCGGCTTTCCGGCGAACCGCATTGCAGCCGTATCCACCGTCATCGATCCCACCACGGCAGAATAGCCGCTGCCGCATCGCCGGCGAGGCGCTCAGTCCTTGCCGGACTTCTGCTTGTGCAGGCTGATCCACACCGCGATATCCCAGGCGTTGTGAATGCCGATGAACAGCAGCAGGATGGCAACCGCGCCGACGCCGTAGAGACTCGGCGCCGCATGGCGCCAGACGACAAACGCCAGCGCGAACAGCGTCCCATATGCTGCCGCAGGCAACACGAAGTGCCAGATCCAGTCCTCGGCCACTGGACGATAGCGGCTCGAGTGGCGGTGCATGCTCGTCGCGATAAGTACGATGTAGACCAGGCCCGCAAGACCACCGAGCGCAAAACCGATGCTGAGACTCAAGACGCCCTGATGCGGGACGGTGAGGTATGCGGCCAGTGCGAGCACCGACCCGAAGTGAACCACGGTCGGAGTGATGAAGGCGCGCAGTCCCGTGGCCTCCACGCGATAGGCGTCCGCGGCGAGCGCGATGACGACGAACGTCAGGCCGGTCAGCCCGGCCGCGGAGGAACCGGCGATCACATAGAAATCGTCCCAGTCGTCAAGGAGCTCAGCAATCATCGGGGTGCTCCGCCGAACTCGAGTGCGTGGTCCCAATCGCCGCCGGTGGCAGCGGCCTCGTACGTGCTCTGCAAAAAGTCGAGCAGTGCGGCGTCAGGAGAGGGCGCCAGACGCAGCGACTCGTACGGCAAGACGAATTCCCGGAGGCCACTGTCGTAGCGCGCCGCCGCCGGGAGCACGGCAGCCTTCGAGTACTGTGCCGGCTCCGGATAGGCGTATGAATAGAAGACCGCATGCGGGTACTGTCGCGCTCCTGCCCAGAAGCCGCAACTGCTCACCTCGTGCGAGTAGGCTTCGCGCGTCACCCGGTCGGGCAGATGCGGCACACCGCCCGGATGTGGCGGTGCACGCCGCCCCGAGAAGCGCGTGACCGCCAGGTCCGCACTCCCCCAGAAATAATGTACCGGACTGCACTTGCCGCAGAAGCGCGCTCTGAAAGACTCGAACACGCGGTGCGCCTGGACCAGCACGTGCCAGTACCGCTCAACGTACTCGGGATCGTAGGAGCGATGCACCTCGTCGCTTTGGAACGGGATCGGCTCTGGCAGCTCGTTCGGCAACGTATCGATGGTGACCGGCAAGTCAAGCGCCGTCAGCTCATCCATGAGCTTGCGGTAGAACACGGCCGTCGTCTGCGGCTCGAGCGCAAAGTCGGCGCGGCGACCGTCGGACACCGCGATCTGCAACCGCTGCGCGACAAAATCAAACTCGATCTGCAAGGACACCGCCCCGTGGGCCATCAGCGGCGTCGCGAGCCCGCGAGCGCTGACGTGCAAGGTGACGTGCCACGAATGATTGATCCATGGGGTCTGCACGAGACGTATCTTCCCCACGATCTGCAACCACAGCTGCAGCGTCTCGGCCGTGTCCTGCCAGGCAGCGAAGGGTAGCGCCGGCCACACGGCAGGCGCGTCGCGGGCGTGCGTCATCATGACGGGCGCGCCGGCGTCGCGGAGGGCGGCGGCCGGAAGTAGACGGGCAAAGGATTCTGCGTCTCGTAAGCGCCTTCGAGCTGCGTGGTCTCTGCGGCAGTCAGCTCGGTCTCCAGCGCTTTCACGGGATCCTCGAGCTGGCTCGGGCGCGTGGCACCCACGATCGGAGCCGTGACGCCCGGCTGCCCGAGCAGCCACGCGAGCGCGATCTCCGCCGGACGCACGCCGCGCTGCCGCGCGACCGCCCCGACCGCATCGATGACCGCCTCGTCCGCTTTGCGGTTGAATCGGTCGCGAGCCATCGGTGAATGCGAACGCACGGTGCCCGCGCGACGGCTGCCGGCGAGCAGGCCGCCGCCGATGGGACTGTAGGGGATGAGCCCGATGCCCTCCTCGCGGCACAAGGGGACCATCTCCCGCTCCTCCTCTCTGTAGAGCAGGCTGTAGTTGTTCTGCATGCTGACGAAGCGCGCGAGGCGCAGTCGATCGGCCGTGAAGAGCAGCTTGGCGAACTGATAAGCGGCCATGGTCGAGGCACCGACGTAGCGCACCTTCCCGTCGCTGATGAGCTGTGTCAGCGTCTCCAGCGTCTCCTCGATAGGAGTCTCGCGGTCGAAGCGATGAATCTGATACAGATCCACATAGTCCAGGCCGAGACGGCGCAGACTCGCATCGATGGCGTGCAAGATGTGCTTGCGCGACAGACCGCGCTGATTGGGACCCGGACCCATCGGATGAAACAACTTGGTGGCGACCACGATCTCATCGCGGCGCACGCCAAAGGCCTTGAGCGCGCGGCCGAGTATCTGCTCGCTCTCGCCCGCGGAGTACACGTTGGCGGTATCGAAGAAGTTGATACCGAGGTCCAGCGCCTTGCGGACGATGGCGAAGCTCTGCTCCTCGGGCAGCATCCAATCGGCTCCTGACCCGAAGCTCATGCAGCCGAGGCAAATGCGCGAGACCTTCAATCCGGAGCTACCCAAGCGAGCGTATTGCATGTACCTTCTCCGGCTGCCAGCGCCGCTAGGCAGTTTAGCAGAGCGCCTGTGTCCACCCGCTGTATCCGACCGTGCACAGACTGATATCGGCCGTCATCTGGCTGTTGTGCCTCTGCGCAGGCGCGGCTAACGTTGGTGCGCAGCAGATGATCACCGATCCCCTGCTGCCCGAGAACGCCGCGAAGCAGGTTTCTGCGCATGTCTACGTCATCATGGGATTTCCCAACATCGGCATCGTGGTCGGCGACAAGGCGACCCTTGTCACCGATACGGGGCTCGGCTCACGCAATGGCGCCGTGGTAGCGCGCACCGCGCTCGGGCTGTCCACCCGGCAGCAGCGACTCTATCTGACCACGACGCACTACCATCCGGAGCACGCCGCTGGCGTGGGAGGCTTCCCCGCCGGCACCATCGTCATGCGTCCCGAAGTACAGCAGGCCGAGCTCGAGGCCGACGGTGCGCGCATGGTCGCCTTCTTCGCGGCGCGCGCGCCGCAGATGAGCGAGCTGCTGAAAGGCGCAGAGCTGGGTACGGCGGATATGGTCTACGACCGCGAGCTCGATCTGGACCTCGGTGGCGTGCACGCGCGGCTGCTCTATTTCGGCGCCGCTCATACCAAGGGCGATGAGCTCATCTTCGTACCCGAAGACAGCGTGCTGTTGCCGGGCGATGTAGTGCAGAACAAGCTCGCACCGAACATCACGTGCGCCAGCTGCAGCCCGCGGCAGTGGATCGCGGTCCTCGATCAGGTGGCGCCGCTCGCGCCGCGGGTCATCGTTCCCGATCATGGCGCGCTCGGGGGCAGGGAGTTGATCGCCCAGGAACGGGCGTTCCTCGTCGCTGTGCAATCCAGGGCAGCCGCGCTCAAGGCACAAGGCAAATCGGCCGCCGCAGCCGGGCAGTTGATCGCGGCTGAGCTCGCGCAGCGCTACGGCGACTGGCAGGGTCTGAGAAGCGTGCCACAGGCTGTGCAGCGCGCCTACGACGATCACCCATGAGACGCCGCGGGGCCGCTCGGTGAAGATCTCCGGACAGCATTACCGCACCATCTGGCCCACTGACTCCGGCTCGGTTCGGGTGATCGACCAGTCGCGTCTACCCTTCGAATTCGTCACACGCGATCTGCACGGTCTCGAGGATGCGGCACTTGCGATTCGCTCGATGGTCGTGCGCGGTGCGCCGCTCATCGGTGCGACGGCCGCCTACGGCATGGCCCTCGCGCTGCGCGAGGATGCCTCCGATGCCCGCCTCGAGGCATCGATCGAGACTCTGCAGGCGACACGCCCAACCGCTCACAACCTGACCTGGGCGTTGACCCGAATGCGCGCTGTACTGGTCGCACTCGACGAGCCGCAACGAGCGACGGCAGCGTGGCGCGAGGCCGCCCTCATCTGTGATGGCGATGTCGAACAATGCCGCGCGATCGGCGGACATGGCCTGGAGATCATCCGCCGGCGCGCCGCGGCAGCCGGACGTACACTCAATATTCTCACGCATTGCAATGCCGGTTGGCTCGCCTGTGTCGATTGGGGCACGGCGCTGGCACCCGTCTACATGGCTCACGATGCCGGAATCGGCGTGCACGTATGGGTCGATGAGACGCGGCCGCGCAACCAGGGAGCTGCGCTCACCGCCTTCGAGCTCGCCGCGCACGGCGTGCCTCACACCGTGATCGCCGATAACCTCGGTGGCCATCTCATGCAACGCAACCAGGTGGATATGGTCATCGTGGGCAGCGATCGGACCACGGGCAACGGCGACGTTTGCAACAAGGTCGGCACGTATCTCAAGGCGCTTGCCGCATGGGACAACGGTGTGCCGCTCTACGCGGCATTGCCTTTGAGCAGCATCGACTGGTCCCTGGGTCCGGGCCGCGACATTCCGCTCGAAGAACGTGCCGCGACAGAGCTCACCCACGTCACCGGCCAGACCTCCGCAGGTACGCTTCAGACCGTGCGGGTTATTCCGGAAAGAAGCCCCACGCTCAATATCGCCTTCGATGTGACGCCCGCGCGACTGGTGACGGCATTGATCACCGAGCGCGGCGTCTGCGCAGCGAGCCGGGCCGGTTTGCAAAGCCTGTATCCGGAGCGGCGGACAATGCGATGATGCGACGAACCCTGGACGGGCGACTGCGCGAGGCGGTGATCAGCGCATGCCGCGAACTGCTGCACCGGGGATTGAGCCATGGAACCTCGGGCAATGTCAGCGTGCGCCGCGACGCACAACACTTCTTCGTGAGTCCGACCGGAATGCCGTACGAGGCACTCGAGCGCGAGGACATTCCGCTCGTTGATTTTACCGGTCGCTGGTTCGGCCGGCGCAGCCCGTCGAGCGAATGGCGCTTCCACCGCGACATTCTCCGGTCCCGGAGCGAGATTCATGCCGTCGTGCACACTCACTCCCGTGCAGCCACGGCTCTCGCCTGCACGGGCCGAGGTATTCCGGCCTTTCACTACATGGTCGCGCGCGCGGGCGGAGCCGACATCCGCTGCGCGCCGTATCACACCTTCGGCACACAGGCGCTCTCGGATGCGGCGCTCGCCGCGCTGCAGGATCGCACGGCCTGCTTGCTGGCCAATCACGGGGCGATCGCCCTCGGCGTGGATCTCACGGCCGCGCTCGCACTGGCCGGCGAGGTCGAGAATCTCGCCGCGCAATATGGCGCGGCGCAAACTCTCGGGAAAGTTCAGCTGCTGGACGCTGCGGAAATGCATCGTGTGATTGAGAGGTTCCGCACCTACGGACAGCAGCATGCGAGCGATGCCGGGCTCGACTTCGGCGGCGAGAGCCTGCCGGACTGACGCGCTGCGTCAGTGGCGCATCCCTTGATTGGACCAAAGTCCAATTCCCAAGCGGTGTTTGCATCGTATGCTCGCTCAGCGTGCTTCGGCGCCATGGAGCGGGCGTCTGCCGGACACGTGACAAACGCTGAGTCGTACATCTTTCAATGACGTCATCGACGCCTGGAATGCGAAGGAAAGTCACATGGCAAGCTCGATGCTCGAATCCATCCTCGCCCTGATCACACCGGAGATGAAGCAGGCCATCGCCGCTCGACTGGGCGAGTCGCCGCAAGCCGTGCACAGCGGACTCGGCGCCGGCATCGCGGCGACACTGCGCGCACTCGCGAGCC
>Ga0335077_10011429_pt1 | contig 11097 bp, 6 predicted proteins | sample Lox_Sample_31_FD_207151 | JGI IMG/M metagenome (GOLD analysis project Ga0335077, IMG submission 207151) | Soil microbial communities from Loxahatchee National Wildlife Refuge, Florida, United States - Lox_Sample_3.1 | ecosystem: Environmental > Terrestrial > Soil > Wetlands | place: USA: Florida...
GCCGGCGATGATCTCGTATTCGTCGCCGACGCCGCGCACGGCACGCGCGATGATCGGTTGGATCACGCCGCGCTCGCGTAGCGAGGCGGCGAGTTCGTCAAGTTCGGCGTTCGGAAAATTGTGCCGCGGGTTGCGCGCGTTGGGTCGCAGAGAACCGACCGGCAACCGCCGTTGGCCGCGCGGCCGCTCGACCGAACTCTCGGCCCCGACGTCGCCGATCAATGCGGCAAGCCCGCGTCCCAATCGCGACCGCGACCCTTCGTCGGCCATCATCGCCTTCCCTGGATTTTCACTCACGCAAGAGCCCGTATCGTTGGCTGCCGATCAGATCGCTCAGCAATCGTCAACCGGCGCAAAGTTCTTTTTCGCGCTGAATGATTTCGGTCGCGAGCCGCAAATAGGCTTCGCTGCCGCTGCATTTGAGATCGTAGACCAATACGGGCTTGCCATAGGACGGCGCCTCCGACACGCGCACATTGCGCGGAATGATCGTGTCGTAGACCTTTGGCCCCATGAATTCGCGAACGTCGGCGACAACCTGCCCCGACAAGTTGTTGCGCGCGTCATACATGGTGAGCACGACGCCGTGGATTGTCAGATCAGGATTGAGTTGCTGGCGCACCGATTCCACGGTCTTGAGCAATTGCGAGAGGCCCTCGAGCGCAAAAAACTCGCATTGCAGGGGGACCAGAATCGCATTCGCCGCCGCCATCGCGTTGACGGTCAAGAGATTGAGCGATGGCGGACAATCGACCAGCACATAAGTGAATTTTGCTTTGGCAGCATCGGCGGCGCAGAGCGTCGTGATCGCGCTGCGGAGACGGAAGGCGCGATCGCGCTGTTGACCAATTTCAAGTTCGATGCCGGAGAGATCGAGGGTCGATGGCGCGAGATGGAGCCGTGGCACCGCTGTGGCGACGATCGCATCGTTGAGCGCCGCCTCGCCGATGAGCACGTCATAGGTGGAGTGGCGTCTGCTGCGCCGGTCGATGCCGAGCCCGGTCGAAGCGTTTCCCTGCGGATCGAGATCGATGATAAGAACCTCCTCGCCGATCGCTGCGAGTGCCGTGCCGAGATTGATTGCGGTCGTGGTCTTGCCGACGCCGCCCTTCTGATTGGCGACCGCCAAAATGCGCGGTGGCTTCGTCTGCATCAGACGCAGTTCTTCTCCGGATGCTGCCAAGGGAATTCCACTCGATGGCGGTTCAGAAGACGGCACGGTACTCATTCGTCCGCAGCTTTCTCTCGTTTCCGCTTCAGCCGATGCGCGGATTCTCCCCGCGCAGGCTTGGAGCGTGGTTCAATGCTCTTGACCATGACGATGCGGGCCGTCGGATCGGTCCGACTCGGAACCAAAGACGCTTGTATGCTCCAACATTTAGCGGCTTCGGTCAATTCAGCCTCAACATGTTGACCCTTCGGGAATATGCCTAGGGCGCCGCCTCTCAACAGCGGGTACGCCCAGCCAACCAAGTCAGCCAGCGCAGCCAACGCCCTCGCCGTCACAACCTCAACCGGCTGGCGATGCTTTTTGACGAAATCCACAACCCTCACAGCATGAACTTCGGCCGGGGCGCCAGTTGCCCGGATGGCTTCGCGCAGGAATGCCGCCTTCTTGCCGTTGCTCTCGACGAGGTGCACGCGCGCGCCCTGTCGCTCTGCCAGAGCGCAGGCAATTACGAGACCGGGAAAGCCTGCGCCGGAACCGAGATCGACCCACACGCGCGCTTCCGGCGCCAGCGGCAGAAGCTGGAGGGAATCGGAGATGTGGCGAACCCAAAGCTCCGGCACTGTCGAGGCCGCGATCAGATTGATCCGCTCGCGCCAGACGTTCAGCACAGCGACGAAGCGATCCAGCCGCTCGAGTGTTTCACGTGAAACAGGCGTCAGTGCCAACGCCCTCGCCCGATCTTCGGCCGCCTGATCCGCTGGCGCAATCACGGTCATCCGGCGCGAGTGTCCGCGGCGCCGGCCTTTGCCGGATCGCCGGTGGCGCGATCGCGGCTTTGCCGGCGCAGATGCGCAGCCAAGAGCGCGAGGGCCGCGGGCGTGATGCCGTCGATCCTGCTCGCGTGGCCGATTGTGCGGGGCCGGTGAGTCTCCAGCTTGTGGCGAACCTCATTCGACAGGCCGGGCAGGGTTGCGTAGTCGAGCTGCGGCGGCAGCACCATGCTTTCGTCACGGCGGTAGGACTCGACGTCGGCTGCTTGACGGCTGAGGTAAACCTCGTATTTGGCGTCAATCTCAACCTGCTGGGCAACCGCCGGGTCGAATTCCCGGAACTGCGGCCAAATCTGCGCCAGATCGCCGATAGTGATGTTGGGATAGGACAAGAGTTCGAAGGCCGAGCGGCGCTGGCCGTCCTGGCGCAGCGCCAAGCCATGCCGCACAGCTTCGCTCGGCGTAAGGCTCAGCGAAGACACCAAGCACCGCGCCGCGTCGAGCGCCGCCATCTTGGCGCGATACCCTTGCGCGCGTACGGCCCCGACGCAACCGATCTCGATTCCTTTCCCAGTGAGCCGCTGATCCGCATTGTCGGCGCGTAGCGTCAGCCGATATTCGGCACGCGATGTGAACATACGATACGGCTCGGTTACACCGCGCGTCACGAGATCGTCGATCATGACCCCCAGATAGGCCTCAGCCCGATCGAACGTGATGGCCTTTGCTCCGCTGGCTCGCGCGGCGGCATTCAGTCCCGCGACCAACCCCTGGCCGGCTGCCTCTTCATAGCCAGTTGTGCCGTTGATCTGGCCGGCGAAGAAGAGGCCGGGCAGGCGCTTCGTTTCCAGCGACGGGGCCAGCTCGCGCGGATCCACGTAGTCGTACTCGATGGCGTAGCCCGGTCGAATGACGCGCGCGCGTTCAAGGCCCGGAATCGATGCGACTACTGCGCGCTGAACGTCCTCCGGCAACGAAGTCGAGATGCCGTTTGGATAGACGGTGGTGTCGTCCAGGCCTTCGGGTTCAAGAAAAATCTGATGCCCGTCGCGCTCGCCGAAGCGCACAATCTTATCTTCTATCGACGGGCAGTAGCGCGGCCCCCTGCTCTGGATCTGGCCTGAATACATCGGCGAGCGATGCACGTTGGCGCGGATGATCGCATGGGTCGCCTCGCCGGTCCGCGTGATCGCGCACGCGATTTGCGGATTGGCAATACGTTCCGTCAGCATTGAAAACGGCTCTGGCGGATCATCACCAGGCTGCATTTCAAGTGCCGACCAGTCGATGGTGCTGCCGTCGAGCCGCGGCGGCGTGCCGGTCTTGAGCCGCCCGAGCGCAAATCCGATCCGCGCCAGCGTCCGAGAGAGACCGAGCGCCGGCGCTTCGCCAACACGACCTGCCGGTATCTGCCGCTCGCCGATATGGATGAGCCCGCGCAGAAAGGTGCCCGTCGTGAGCACGACTGCGCCGGTGTCCAGCGCGCGTCCGTCCGAGAGCCGCACACCGGTGACGCGCGATACGCCGACAAGATCGTCGACCTCGGCCTCAATCACCGTGAGGTTCGCGGTCTCGCGAATCGCCTGCTGCATCGCAGCCGCGTAGAGTTTGCGATCTGCCTGGGCGCGCGGGCCGCGTACAGCTGGACCCTTGCGTCGATTGAGCACGCGAAATTGGATGCCGCCGGCATCTGCGACGCGCCCCATCAAACCGTCGAGCGCATCGATCTCACGGACCAAATGGCCTTTGCCCAGCCCCCCGATCGACGGGTTGCAGGACATTGCCCCGATGGTGGCGAAGCGATGGGTAACGAGCGCGGTGCGGGCGCCCATGCGGGCAGCCGCAGACGCAGCCTCGCAGCCGGCGTGGCCACCGCCGACAACGACCACATCGAAGCGGCTGCGCATCAATTTTCTCCGAGATTGGCTCTTTTTAGACAGCGCTGATCCGGCGGTCAAAATCGTGGCGTTTCACGTGAAACACGCGAGGTGCGACGCCATCTGCTCGCGTTAACGAATCATTTACCAATACAGAATTCCCGGAAAATCACGTCCAACACATCTTCGACGTCCACCCGCCCGGTCAGCCGGCCGAGGGCTGTCGCCGCAGCACGCAATTCTTCCGCGATAAGCTCCTCCCGCCTTGGGCCTTCAGATAAGGCGCGCCCGAGCGAATCTCTTGCGTCGGTCAAGAGCTGGCGATGCCGCGCGCGGGTCACAAGTGCCGATTCGGTCGCCGCAAAGAAGGCTTTGGCGAAGCCTCGCAATGCCGCCACCAACGTATCAATGCCCTGGCCCGTGGCTGCCGAGATCGAGTAATTGAACCTACATTCACTTCTACGTGGTGAGCTCTGAGGCGTTTGACCGGGCGCGAGATCGATCTTGTTCTCGACAAGCCAGCATTCGCCGGCGGCAAGGGGTTCAGGGAACGACCGTCTTTGCGGGCCATCGGACGATACGTCAGTGACCCACAGAACCAAGTCGGCCATTGACGCACGCTCACGCGCGCGACGCACCCCTTCCTGCTCCACGGGATCGGCGCTTTCGCGCACGCCTGCGGTATCGACGAGCGTCACCGGAAAGCCGCCGAGGTCGAGGTGCACTTCGATAATATCGCGAGTGGTCCCCGCATATGGTGAAACAATCGCCACGTCGCGGCGTGCGAGGCGATTGAGCAGCGTCGATTTCCCGGCATTGGGCGGCCCGGCAATAGCCACCGAGAGACCCTCGCGTAGTCGCTCGCCCCGGCCACTGTCGTCCAGCACCGCGGTGATCTCGTCACGCAATTGCTGCGCAGCAAGAAGCGCCGGTCCGATCAAATCCTCCGGTACATCGCCCTCGTCGGAGAAATCGATACCCGCCTCGACCAGCGCCAAGGCCTCGATGAGACGCCGCCGCCAGGCTTCAGCGCGGTCGCCGATCAAGCCTTTGAGCTGACGAAAAGCGTGCTGGCGCTGCGCCGGCGTTTCGGCGGCAATGAGGTCAGCGAGCCCTTCAACTTCGGTCAAATCGAGTCGCCCGTTCTCGAAGGCGCGCCGCGTAAACTCACCCGGCTCCGCCGCGCGGCAGCCAGCCATCAGACCCAGCGCAGCAAGCACCGCGGCAATTACCGCCTGTCCGCCATGGAGCTGAAGCTCCGCCACGTCCTCACCGGTTTCGCTGTGCGGGGCGGGAAACCACAGCGCCAGGGCCTCGTCGATCAATTCGCCGTCCGTCGGATCGCGCACCCGCCCGAGCGTCGCCCGGCGGGGCTCGGGCCGCCGACCGATGAGCTTTTCGAGCGCCGCGCCGGCACTTGGCCCACTGATGCGGATCACCGCGATCGCGGCCGGCGGCCGTCCGGAGGAAAGGGCAAATATTGTCGAACGATCGCTCATGTCGTGAGGCCGGCACTGCGCAGCGGCGTGCTTCGCTAGGGGCGGGCTACTTGCTACGGTGCGGCCATGTCAACGTCACCGAACGCTCCCAGCCCGCAGCCAAACAGGCTCGCGCGCGAAACCAGCCCCTATCTGCTCCAGCACAAGAACAACCCCGTCGACTGGTGGGCCTGGGGACCGGAAGCGCTCGGCGAGGCCAAACGCTCCGCCAAGCCCATCCTACTCTCGGTCGGTTACGCGGCCTGTCACTGGTGCCACGTCATGGCGCACGAGAGCTTCGAGGACCTCGAAACCGCGCGCGTCATGAACGAGCTGTTCGTGAACATCAAAGTCGATCGCGAAGAACGGCCCGACATCGATCAGATCTACATGGCGGCGCTACACCATCTCGGCGAGCATGGCGGCTGGCCGCTGACGATGTTTCTTACATCCGACGGCGAGCCCATCTGGGGCGGCACCTATTTCCCGAAGACATCCCGCTACGGCAAGCCCGCTTTCGTCGACGTGCTGCGTGAGATCGCGCGGCTGTTTCGCGAGGAACCGCAGCGCATCGAGCACAATCGTGCGGCGTTGATGGAGCAGCTCGCCGCTTCGGCTCGCGGCAGCGGAACAACCACAATCGCCACGGTCGAGCTGGACAATGCCGCCCGCCAGCTCGGCGGCATCATCGATCCGGTGAACGGTGGGACGCGTGGCGCACCGAAATTTCCCCAGACCGCATTGTTCGAACTGCTGTGGCGCGCAGGGTTGCGGACCGGAGAGGCACGCTATTTTGCCGCCGTCGAGATCACGCTCGATCATCTCTGCGAAGGTGGCATTTACGACCACCTCGGCGGCGGTCTTTCACGCTACTCGGTCGATGAGCGCTGGCTGGTGCCGCATTTTGAAAAGATGCTCTACGACAACGCGCAAATTCTCGAACTCTTGGCCACTGCCAATCAGCGCCACGCCAAGCCGCTCTATCGTCAGCGGGCCGGCGAAATCGTGGCCTGGCTCAAACGCGAGATGACCACGCCCGAAGGCGCCTTCGCGGCTTCGCTCGATGCCGATTCCGAAGGCGAGGAGGGCAAATTCTACGTCTGGTCCTATGACGAGGTGATGCAGCAGCTTGGCGAGGAGGACGGCGAAATCTTCGCGCGGCACTACGACGTCACCCGAGAGGGTAATTTCGAGGGCCACAACATCCTCAATCGCCTTAAACCTTTGCCGCGCAGCGAAGCGGATGAGGCACGCCTGGCGGCATCGCGGACGAAACTTCTCAAAGTCCGCGACACGCGGGTGCGACCGGGCCTCGATGATAAAGTTCTCGCTGACTGGAACGGGCTGATGATTGCCGCGCTCGCCAATGCGAGCCTGCTGCTTGCCGAACCGACCTGGCTCGCCACTGCCGCGCTCGCTTTCGATTTCGTTGTTCACTCGATGACGCGCGGCGACCGGCTCGGCCACTCTTGGCGCCAAGGCCAGCTCAAGTTTCCGGGCCTCGCGTCCGATTTTGCGGCGACGATCCGCGCCGCGCTCGCGCTCTATGAGGCGACCGCACAGACGCGCTATCTCGAACAAGCGCTGGCCTGGCAACGAGCACTCGACCGCGACTACGCCGACGCCGCGAGCGGCACTTACTTCCTCACCGCGGCCGACGCCGAAGGACTCGTGATTCGTCCTGCCGCAACCACCGATGACGCGACGCCGAATCACAATGCGATCGCGGCACAAAATCTGATACGGCTCGCGTTATTGGCCGGCGATGATTCGTGGCGGACCAAAGCCGATCGGTTGATCGCCGCGATCGCGCCACAGGTCGTGGAAAATCTCTACATGCATATGGCGCTGCTCAACGCCATCGACCTGCGTCTGCGCGCCGCTGAGATCGTCGTCACAGGGCAGGGCGAACACGCCGATGCTCTGCTCGCCGCGGCACGCAGCCGACCTGCGCTCGATCGCATCGTTTTGCATGCTCCTGCCGCGCAGGCCTTACCGCCAGGGCACCCAGCACGGCCCAAGATCGAAGCCGTAACGGGGGCCGCCGCCTTCGTCTGCATCGGCGAGACCTGCTCGCTGCCGATTACGGACCCCGCCGCCCTCAATAGCGCCATCAACGCAGTGCGACATACTTGATGCTGCGGCCGACAGGCCGCCGATTTATGCTCTATCAGCAAAGCCGGGGCGACTCACGGAGCACGAGACATGCGATGGGAATTCGTTCTGGCTGCTGCCTTTGCTGTACTGTTCACCGCCGACGCCCGTGCCGAAGGCTGGTGCGGCTACACCGCCAAGGACAAAGCGCTCATTGAGTGCGGCTATACCAGCGCTGCGGAATGCGAGAGCGCAACCGGTAAGGGCGGAGTCTGTTTCGTCGATCCAGACTACGCGCTCGAGGTTCGGCGTGTGAAGACAAAGGTCGCCGGCTGAGCGAACCGAAAGCGAGGCGGAGCGGTGCGTCCGTGGCGTCGGACCGCTAGTCTACACTGGCCCACGTAACTCGACATCGACCCATGTGCGACCCAAGTCATTCCGCGGCCGAGAGTAGCCCTGAGACCTCCGCGCTTCGGCCTGGAGCAGTCCAATGCCTGATCTGCACGATTGGCTAACGCGCTTTGGCTTGGAAGCACTCAACGACATCCTCGTTGAGCACGATATCGATCTCGACATTCTTCCCGATCTCGCTGAGGCCGATTTCGAGAAACTCGGCATTTCGCTCGGCCAGCGCCGCCGTCTCATGAAAGCTGTTGCGAGCCTCGCCGAGACGCCGCCACCAGAAATCACCAAACTGGCAAGGTCTGCGGAGGCGCCCTCGCCGCCGACATCCGCTCCAACCGGCGCCGCAAAGCCGGCACCGGAAGCCGAGCGCCGCCAAGTCACCGTCCTGTTCTGCGACCTCGTCGGCTCGACTGCGCTGGCCACCGAACTCGATCCGGAAGACTTGAGCCGCCTGATCCGCCGTTATCAGGACGCCTGCGCTGGCGCGATCGCCCGCTTCGACGGCTACGTGGCGAAATTCATGGGCGATGGTTTGCTCGCCTATTTCGGCTATCCGCAAGCCCGCGAAGATGCCGCCGAGCGTTCGGTGCGCGCTGGCCTCGCGATCGTCGCTGCCGTGCGACAAATAACACGACCTGGCGGCTTGCCACTCGAGAGCCGCGTCGGCATCGCCACCGGCCTTGTGGTGATCGGCGATATCGTCGGTACAGGCGCCGCGCGCGAGGAATCGATCGTCGGCGAGACTCCCAACTTGGCGGCGCGACTGCAGACCCTCGCCGAGCCGAACACCGTGCTGGTCAGCGAATCAACTTTCCGCTTGCTCGGCCGTGCATTTGAGTACGAGAGCCGCGGCGAGCATGCGTTGAAAGGATTCGCGAGACCGCTCCAGGTGTGGTTGGTGGTGCGCGAAGCTTCTGTTGCCAGCCGGTTTGCGGCAGCGCGTCCGGCCGCGCTGAGTCCGTTCGTCGGTCGCGAGCAGGAAATGGGTCTGTTGCTCGACCGCTGGCGTCTCGCCGAGCAGGGAGAAGGCCAAGCGATTCTGCTCACGGCCGAGCCGGGCATGGGCAAGTCACGGCTCACCGAGGCGCTGTTTGAACGACTCGCCGGGCGACCTCACCTTCGCATCGTGACGCAATGCTCGCCCTATTACAGCAATACGGCGTTCTACCCGGTCATGCGCCAGATCGAGCTCGCCGCCGGTTTCGTCATGGGCGCCACCGACAGCCAAAGGCTCGACAAGCTCGAAGCGCTGCTGGCGAGAGCCGGAACGCCGATACTGCCGTCGGCGCCGCTCATTGCCGATCTCTTGTCGCTGCCGACCGACAAGCGCTATCCTGCGCTCGATCTCACGCAGGCTCAGCGCAAGAACGCGACGGTCACCGCACTGGTGGATCATGTGCTGCGGCTCGCCGAGCGGCAGCCGGTGCTTTTCGTCCTCGAAGACGCGCATTGGCTCGACCCCTCGACGCAGGAGATGATGACGCGGCTGATCGACTCGATCGGGTCAGGCCGTGTCCTCGTGATCGTCACCGCGCGCCCCGAATTCGCCTCGCCCTGGACCGGCCGCGATCACGTCGTCTCGCTCGCCCTCGGTCGCCTGGGTAAGGCGCAATGCGCCGAAATCATTGCCGGCATCGCTACGCACGCTGTCGGCGGCGATCTGGCTGACGAAATTCTCGCCAGGACAGATGGCGTGCCGTTGTTCGTCGAGGAATTGACGCGCACCATCGACGAGTCGCAGATACCGAACCGACTCGAAGTGCCATCGACACTGCAGGACTCGCTGATGGCACGGCTCGACCGGCTCGGCTCCGCCAAGGAGATTGCACAGATCGCTGCCGCAATCGGTCGCCAATTTGCCCATGCCCTGCTCGCAGCGGTCGCGCCGGTCGGCACCGGCGAGCTCGATAGCGCGCTGGCGCGGTTGACCGAGGCAAGCCTCGTCTTCCCCCACGCCCGCGCGATAGAGCCGACCTACAGTTTCAAACATGCGCTGACGCGCGACGTCGCCTATGACAGCCTGCTGCGCGCTCGGCGCCAAGAACTCCATGAGCGCATCGCGCGAACACTCGAGCGCGACTTTCCAGCGCTCGCGGAAGCGGAGCCGGAAATCCTCGCATACCATTTCAGCCGCGCCGATCTGCCGGGGCCGGCCTGTCTCTATTCGGAGCGTGCCGGCGACCGCGCCGTCGCGCGCTCCGCCTATGCCGAAGCCTTCGCTCATTTCGAAGCTGCGCTCGCGGAAGGCACCCGGCTGCCGCCGGGTAACGAGCGCGACCGGCGCGAGCTCGCAGTCCTGCTGAAGCGAGGTCCCGTCGCCATCGTCTTCAAAGGCCACCGCAGCCCCGAGGTCGAGCGGACCTACACTCGCGCGCATAACCTCGCCCAGTCGCTCGGCGACGAGCATGCGCTGTTCCGCGCGGTGTGGGGACTCTGGTTCTTCGCCAATCTCGGCCAGCGCACCGACCTTGCGCGCGATCACGCCAACGAACTGGTCGCCCTGGCGCAGCGCTCCGGTGACGATGCCCTGTTTCTTGAAGCATTGCATTGCCGTTGGTCGACGGCATTTTTTCGCGGCGACGTGGCAAAAACATTGGCTGACGCCCGCGAGGGAATTGCCCACTACGATTCCGAGCGGCACCGTCGGCTGGCCTCCGAGTTCGGCGGGCACGATGCGGGAGTTTGCGCCTATTCGGTAGCCGGCATGGCATTGATGCAACTTGGCCGGCCGCGCGCGGCCGCAGTCGATCTCGAGCAGGGCATCGCTTTGGCGGAAAGGCTCGGCCAGCCTTCGAGCCTCGTGCACGCGACCATGAATGCGACGCAGGGGTACCAGATCCTCGGCAATTCAAAGGCGGTGCTGGATACAGCAGCTCGGATGGCCGCGGTTGCCGAGAAGTACAATCTACCGCTCCAGCGCTCGCTCGCCGCCTTCTTCACGGGCTGCGCCATTGCTCGCAGCGACCTCGAAAAGGGTCTGCCAATCATCGAAGCGGAATTTCCGCGTATTGTCTCCACCGCCCCGCTGCCGCAACTCTATGCGGCTCAGCTTGCTTCGGTCTGCCTCGATCTCGGACAGACCACCCGCGCCCTGGCCCTGTTGGATCCGCTCTTTCCGAGTTTCAAGGAGCCTGGCGTCGGCTTTTATCTGTCGGAACTGCACCGCTTACGCGGCGAATGCCTGCTGCGGCTCGAACCGCCGCGATTCGATGATGCTGTGAGTGAATTCGAAGCGGCGATTGCGGTGGCAAAGCAGCAGCAGGCGCTATCGTTTCAATTATCGGCAGCGCTCAGCCTGGCGC
>Ga0335077_10011430_pt1 | contig 11096 bp, 13 predicted proteins | sample Lox_Sample_31_FD_207151 | JGI IMG/M metagenome (GOLD analysis project Ga0335077, IMG submission 207151) | Soil microbial communities from Loxahatchee National Wildlife Refuge, Florida, United States - Lox_Sample_3.1 | ecosystem: Environmental > Terrestrial > Soil > Wetlands | place: USA...
GGGGGCTGGCCGGGGAGGGCCTGCCCCCCACTCATCGGCAACAGCCGCCGTCTCAGGCCGGACAGTCCAAGATCGCGGGCCCGTGCTCGCGGACCGCCGGATGGCGTACGCCATCAGGCTGGCCGGGCACTGACCCAGCATTCCTGGCCGGGCACTGACCCAGCATTCGGAGTGCGGCAGACCCGCTTCACATGTCCGATGTGTCTAGCTGAACAATGACCGGCCGCGGTAGGGCCACGCGCGCTCGGCCGGTGCGCGTCATTGCCTGTGACCGCTCCCCCGCTTCGCCCTGGTGTGGCACGTACGTGACACGACTGCCCGTTGCCGGGCCGAGCTCGTGGAAGGCCGAGGCTAGAAATGCGTCGCGATGATCACGAAAATGATCACCATGAACGCGGCAGCCGCAAGCACCAGGACTACGGTGGTGACGCGCATGAGGACCCAGTCCTGGCGTGCCATCCGTCGCCGTTCCTTCGACGGCATTGTGGGCGCATGATAGCCGGGGGGAGGATCGTGCAGATAGACTCCTCGCTGCCGAATCAAGTCGGGCTGACCCCCGCGGAGACGGCCTCTCCGCGGGCCGCTGAGCCAAACCATCCTGCCTCCCGCCGCCTTCTGCCGCCAGCGTACCGGCCGCAGCCTCTGGCCCTTCACCTCAGGGCGCTTTGCCCGCTACGGCTCTTGTGATGAGCCGCGTTATCGCAGGTCAAGCTGTCGGTATGAGATAGGTGCCGTTGCAGTACTAGCCGAGCTGGGCAATGATCGCGGCCGTTTCCCCGTCGGTGAAGGCCCGCATAGTCTTGGCGCGGATGTTGCCGAGCGCAGCGAGCGCTAGCACCGCGGCTGCCGCGCTTTCATCGTCGGTGAACTCGGTCACCATCACGATGTCGTACTCGCCGAACGTGTAAAGATGTTCCCGGAGCTTGCCACCACGTCCCTCAATCAAGGCGCGGAAAGCCTTGGCGCGCTTGAGGGTATCGCGGCTGTTCTTGACGCCCTGATCGGTCCAGTTCGCCAGGATGACGTAACTGCGCATCGCTGACCCACCTCCGAGCGGTCGACTCCTCGTTGGCTTGGCCATGAGCATACGGTCTTGGCCGCAGGCGCCACAGGGCTGAAGGTCCCTCCTCCGGTGACGCCCTGGTGATCGGGGCGTGCCCGGCAGCCCACCGGCCGGGCAGGAAAGCCACAGATCCGCAATTCATCCATTTTTGCGGCACATGGGACCGCCTGTGAGTTACTGCTAATCCGAAAATCGGGCAGTTACCGGGCGCGCGGCAGCACCCGAGCGATCCGCTGAGCTCGGCCAATGACCAGCCTCTCGTCGGTGCCGATGGGCCCCAGCCTGTGACTGCGGTCACTTCTCGCGAACGCCGAGCCTGACCTCGACCCGCTGGGTGCGGCCCAAAGTGGAGAACATTCGCGGTCACTTGTCGGATCTTGTCACGAACCAAATCAGCGGCACGAAGTCGGATGCCGTTGTGGTCAGGACTGTGGTCAGCGTTCAGCTTGAGACCAGCGACCTCCCCGCTGGGTCGTAAGCGCAACCGGCGTTCGCAGCTAACGGCGCTGGCGGTTACAGAAGCGGGGGCATCCGGGCTCACAAAGGAAGAGGCACCCAGGCTCGCGCGACTCGGGGGGCTGCCACACCTTCGGTGCGGCTAGCGCCACACAGTACCTGCACATGCTCAGCCGCCTGGCCATCGCGGTGGCCTCTCCCGGTCATCGCCGCATTCACTTATAGTGATGAGCGGCAAGCTGCGTACGCCGCCCCGCCGTTCCCCGCGCCCACGCCGCCGGGAGCACTGCCGGTCAAGGCCCTACGGGCCCGCCTCGACGTCGTTCAATCTGGCCACGGCTAGCGCCCGGCGGAGCGTGGGAAACCGCCAGGAGGCGAGCATTCCGTGACGAAAGACGGCAGCAACGCCCGCAAGAAGGCGGCCCGCGGACAGGCTGCGGCTGAGCAGATCCCCTACACCGAGGCCCTGCGCCGGATCGATCAGCGCGCCGCACGCACCCCATCGGCCGGGGAGGAGATCACCGCCACGGCTGGCGCAGCCCGGGTGACCCGGGCCCGGGTGACCCGGGCCCGGGTGACCCCGCCAGTCGCGGCCCTGACCACCGACGTCGTCCTCATCGGCCACACCGGTTCGGTCCGCTCCGTGGCGTTTCACCCCGATGGGCGCACCCTGGCCACCGGCGGCGATGTCACCGCCCGCCTGTGGGACCTAGCGGCCAGGCAGACCACCGCTGTCCTGACCGGCGAAACCCACGTGAAATCGGTAGCCCTCAGCCCGGACGGCTCCACCCTGGCCGCGGCAGACTCGGACGGGACCGTGTCGCTGTGGACCATCGCCACCGGGCAGGTCACCGCCTTGCCCGGATCCGCCGGTCGGGTCCAGGCGGTGGCCTTCAGCCCCGATGGCCGCACCCTGGCCAGCAGCGAGACGCAGCTGAAGCACCACGGCCAGGTCCGCTCGGTAGCGCTGGGCCAGGTCCGCTCGGTCCGGCGCACGTCCACGACCATCACCGTGCGGCTGTGGGACCTGGCCACCGGGCAGGCGACCACCCTGGCGACCCTGCCGGACAGTTACGGCCGCGAGCTGCTGGTGTTCCACCCCGGCGGGCACACCCTGGTGGGCGGTGCGGGCATGGACAGGACCATCCGACTGGTGGACGTGGCCACCGGCCAGGTCACCGCCTTGGCCGGTCACACTTCCGTCATCGAGTCGGCGGCGTTCAGTCCCGACGGCCGCACGCTGGCCACCGGCAGCTCCGACGCCACCGTGCGGCTGTGGGATCTGGCCACCGGACAGACCACCACCACGCTGACCCCTCACGGCGGCTATGTCCTCGCGGTGGCGTTCAGCCCTGACGGCTGCACCTTGGCCACCGCCTGTACAGATCACGCCGTGCGGCTGTGGGATCTGGCCACCGGGCAGGCCACCGCTACGCTCTTGGGGCACACCGAATTCGTCTGGTCGGCGGCGTTCAGTCCCGACGGGCACACCCTGGCCACCGGCAGCTCGGACGCCACAGTGCGGCTGTGGGCCCTGCGCTGAACCCCGGACCGTCATCAAGGAGGTCACCCGCCGCGGCGCAAGCGGCCACTGATCAAGGGCTTGAGCTGGGAGTTCCCGGAGCCGCCTGTCGGAATCGAACCGACGACCTGTTCATTACGAGCGACTGCAGAGGGGTCGGCTGGGGTCGGCTGATGTAGACGGAGTGGGCGCTGACCTGCGAATATTCCGACGCGATGTCGGATGGCGTCGACCGGAATCGGATACCGTTGGCTCCCCGTTTGGCTCCCCGAGCTAACGATCTTTGACCTGTTCATGACGCTGAACCGCGAGCCCATTCGCGTCGCTCGCGGACTGGAGCGCCAGGCACTTGCCGGGCTTATGACCCTACCTCGGCCCGGGCGGCTGCGCATTAGCTCTGGTTGCGCTTGATATAGAAGCCCTTGCCTCGCACGGCGACGATCAGTCCCTCGTCGGCGAGCGTGGTCAGCGCGCGCTGGGATGTGCGGTGCGAGACTCCGTACTCCTGGGCCAGGGTAAGGATGCTGGGCATGCGCCCGGTGATCCGGCCGTCCGTGATCATCGTCCGCAGGATGCCCGCTAGCTGCTCGTGCAGGGGCACGGGTGAATCGTGATCGATCACGCATGGCACGATGCCCCCCGGTGCTTGCGCCTGCATGTCAGGGCTTTCCCGTGTAAGCACGTGTGTACACTTACGAGAAACGGGCTTAACCCAGCTACACCTACGTACCTGGACGTCCAGCGCCGCGACATAGCTGAGGAGGGGCAATGCCCGAGCACACAGAGGGTCGCAGGGTCCGGGCGGTGCCACCCGGCAGCAGCGCACTACGGGAGTTCTGCCGGGCGATCGAGGCTGCACTCACCCTCGCGGCGCCCGCTACCACGAAAGACGAGCTGACCTATCTGAGGATCAGCCGTGACCGTGCCCGCGTAGTGCTGTTCGGCTGCAAACGGGTCCTTGCCGATCACGAGCTTGACGACCGTGACCTGATGGTCATCGCGGCCAGCCTGCGGGACATGACCACCCAGCTCCCTGCCGACCAGTACACGCCCAACTCGCTGACCTGGTGATGAGCGCACTCATAAGCCGGACCATGCACTGCCGTTGCGGATACTACCGGGCGCTGCTCGGGGTATCGGAACGGGTCTGGTTCAGCGGTAGTTGACGAACTGCCCGACGAGCATTGCCGATCAGGCGCTCCGCGTCGGGACGCACGCTGACCTCGGGATTTCGTTCTGACCATTCTCGTCTTTGCCCGGCGCGTTGCGACCGCATGTGCCCTCGATGTGCCCTGAGGAGGGCCAACGGTCAGGTGCCCGCGTCACGTCCCCAGCATCGCAGCGCGGGCTCCCGTCGTGCCGCGCCAGTTTACGAACATACATTCGAGTTGTCGAGAGCGTTCGATGATCCCTTGCTTGCAAAATAGGCCCAGACTGTCCGATGTGGTCGCTTACCTGGAGATGCGCCGACGGACGCGTCCGCTGTGCCCGGGCTGTGTCGGATGCTGTTGTGGTCAGGGTTGGTGGTCAGCGTACGTGAGGCGCGGCCAGCAGAGAGGTGGATCTCCATGCACCGTCGCCGATTCGCCATGTGTGGGTCCGTCGCGTACCCAGCAGCGCGTGGTCACCTGAGCTGGTCTGGCTGGCTTTGGGGCCCGAGCCATGGGGCTAAAGTCTTTCAGGGCCTTAGCCGCCAATGCCGTCTCGGACTGGTCGAGTTCCAGCTCAGCCCGTGTCTTGCGACGAACAAGGCCATGAGATCCTTGAGCTCGTCGAGTGTTATCCTGTCGAATTCTGGGGCAGGGTCGTGGCTGCGAAACCACTTGGTCGTTAGACGTTGGCTTGTCCCCAAATGTGTAGCGCCACACAGGCGTCCATCGGTTGTGACCCCATAATGGACATCCATCATGAATGTACCGCGACCTTCAATGCCGCCGTCCCGCGTAGTTCCGCCCGAAAAAAACTTAGGCACTTGCGTGGACTTTAGGATCCAGCCTTGGCGATACATCTGGCTACCATGACGATATCCGATATAGGAGAGATTTGATGGCTTGATTCGATTGCGACGGCACCAAGTGGCAAACTCGCGGGCGAGACGGACGGCTTCCGCACGATCTGCATCCAGCTGTGCGAAATCCGCATCCGATGATCTGACATCAGTACTAGTACTGGGACCGCTCGATGCTTGGAGCTCTTTGAATCTTCGCGATCGCTCTCGCTCGCGCTCCTGCTCCTGGGCAAGTTGCGCTTTGGCTTTCGTCACACGCTCTTCCATATCACTGTTCACGATGTAGCCTCCGGTCGCACACTGTAAATGAACGACAACATATTCTGAAACAAAATGTGCTATAAGTCAAATTTGCCGTTCTGTGATTGTGGCAGAGTTTGTGGATGAATAGGTCCACGAAACTGGGCTCTCCCCGGAGGCCGCACAGAAGCACTGCCGAGCGCTTGGCGAGGCACGCCTTGGCGAGGTGCTCCAGCGCTGTCCCCGCATCGGCCGTTACGCGCCATAGTCCCTTGTGTGATGAGCCTGCAATGCGGTCGCTGCGAACCCCCGCGCGCTGTCATAGAAGGCTTCCGGGGAAAGCAGGGCAGTCACAAGACGACCATACCGAGGACTGCCAGGTTCCTGCGCGGCTGGAGTCGGCAACCATTCCCGTTGCATCTCGGCCTCTTCGTCCCGAAGCCAAGTCATCGAGTCTTCGGGCTTTGGCTCGGTGCTCCTGACGTGGGGTGCATCGTCCACCAGCGTCCCTCGGCGTCCGCTGCTGACGACACTGGTAGTTACTCACTTGGTTACTCAGGTCCGGGAGACCCCTTGCTTGCAAAGTACGCGCACGTTGTCGGTTACCGTCGCTGGCCTGAGGCTCAACCTCTTCTTGTCTGCCTCAGTCGGCCGTTGTCCGGCCGCGTTGTGGTCAGGAGTAGTGGTCATGCGTGGGACCACGACCGACTGCTCGCGAAGGACGTTCGCGTGCGTCGGTCAGCTGCCGCCTTATTAGCTGACCGCGTACTGGCGGGGACGCCCTCGATTCGGCGTCCGCCAGCTAGGCTTCCGCGCTATTTGCTGCCCCCTCACGTACTTCTCTAGTGCGGCTTACTCACGCTGCAGCCTATGAGATGCTAGGTTAATGAAAAACCTCATCATCGTAGGCGGCACGGCGGGCGTTGGCAAAACCACAACGTGCCGCGAATTGCAGAAAATACTCCCGCGGAACGTATTTCTTGACGGCGACTGGTGTTGGGATATGCGTCCATTTGTGGTCACAGACGAGACGAAAAAGCTGGTAGAGGGCAATATCACTCATCTACTCAACAGCTTCCTCGATTGCTCGGAGTTTGAGAACGTTATTTTCTGTTGGGTGCTTCACGAGCAGAAAATATTGGACGACCTTATTGCCAGGCTGAACCATAACGACTGCACAATACATTGCTTTTCGCTCGTCAGCAATAAACAGTCTTTGTCAGAAAGATTGAGCTACGACATTGCAGGAGGGAAACGGGAACCGGACATCATAGAGCGTAGCGTAGCGCGGATACCGCTATACGATGCGCTTGACACTGTAAAGATTGATGTGAGTGCTATTTCACCGGCAGATGCGGCAAGGCGGATCAGAGATTGCCTGGCAAGGGTTTAGCCAGCCAGTCCTCGCTCTGCCCCGTTCGACCTGACCAAGACAGATACCACCGAAGGCCGACGGAAGGCTCCGTCCAACTGACAGGTGCCAATGGGTTTACCGGGCAAGATCACTGCTCAAGGGTCTGCCCGTAGGGACGCGACGTAGGAGCGCCCTTGACTGTGATCTTGAACGGTAAAAGAATCGGCGGCACCGTTGGACGGGCCACCCGCACCGATCGGTATAGCGCGGTGCCGGAGACCGCGTAACGGCGAGCAACCACATACTCAGCGAAGCGGGGCCAGTCGCCCGGCGTCGGTCCGCCGTGCCCGTCAGCGCCCCCGCGCGAGAGGGCGCGGCTCAGCCGACGCCCCGGGCGCCGAGCTGCCCCCGCTCATTCCCCGCTGAGGACCAGGTGGCCACGCTCGCACTGCCTCACGCATTTCTCTTCGGCACTTCGCGTCTTCTGCTCTCGGTCTCTTTGCGCGGGCTCGGCCCGCGCATGGCGTGCCGAAGGCGCGCCCTTGAAACCGTATAGAAAGTTGTCACAGCATCTAGGCAACGTTCGTTGTCCGCGCGGTGATCTTCGGTCATTCCTGCACGTCAGAGCACTACTGGCGTGTGCCGATGATCCAGCTGAAACTCGGCAACACATGTTTACAAATTCCACCTGATGGTGGACGGTGCCACCTGAAACTTTACACCTGCCGGTGGCGGAACCCGGCTCAGAGTGCGCTATGCAGCGTCGTCTTGGCTGGGTTCAGCGGTGTCGTCGCAGTGGCGACGCTGGTAGTGCTGGCGGGCCGCTTGGCGTGTTACGCCGAGGCAACCGGCTATGTCTGGCCAGCCGACGCCCAGCGCCACAGCGTGATCGATGAGCGCCGCTAGCTCGGCGTCGAGTTCCTTCTGATGCAGCCTTGCCCGGGTGATCCGCTCTAGGACCTGGGCCGGGGAGAGGCGGGCTATCCGCTCAGCCGGGCTGGGCGGTGCCGCTCGGGCTCGGTGCCGGTAGCCCGGCTGAACGTATTTGACCTTCCGCTTCCTGGCCCTGCCCATGTATCACAGGATGCGGGCTGGGTCCGACAATCCGGGTTGCCCGGTGTGCTCTCTCGCCTGACCCGCGATATCATCACTGGTATGGCCTGGGGCGAGGTAGAACTCGAGCCCGAGGTCCGGGACTGGCTGGAAAGGCTGGATGACCAGCGGTGGGCGCAGGCGATGTTTCACCTGGATTTGCTGGAGGATCGCGGCGTGCTGCTGGGCGAGCCCTACACGCGCCAGTTGTCGGGGAAGCTGCGGGAGCTCCGGTTCTACTGCGGCGGCGAGCGCATCCGGATCAGCTACTGGATCGCGTCGGGACGGCGGATCATCGCATTGACCGTGTTCGCCAAGACCAAGATGCGCGAGACCGCAGAGATCGCTAGGGCCGCCGCGGCGATGGCCCGCTGCCAGCAGGAGGGCCACATCACCGACGAGGAGGAGGGATGACGATGAGCCAGGACACACCACGGCGTACCCGCCTCGCTGAAGCCCGCCAGGCCCGTATCAACCGTCCGGAGGTTGCTGCCACCTATGAGCAGACCCGGCTGCGCTATGAACTCGGCGAAGCGGTCAGGCTGCGTCGCGAGGAACTGGGCTGGTCGCAGCGCCAGCTGGCCGAGCGGGCCGGGATGAGCCAGCCCGGCGTCGCTCGCTTCGAGGCTGGTGGCACCAACCCGACCTTGCCGCTGCTGGAACGGCTTGCCCAAGCACTCGGCCTGACCCTCAACGTCAGTCTCGGCCCGCAACGCCGTTCGGCGTGACCCCTGAAAAACGTTGTGACCTAGGTCACACTCTCCCGGTACTGGCGGACGCTGGCGGACAATAACGGTCTCCAGCGGTCTTCTGCGGACAGTACCCGGCAGCTATCGACGGTCAGGCGGCATTTGCGCCCGGCCGACATCGGCCGCACAGTGGAAGGACAGCGCCACGAAACGCTGCCGAGAGTGCGGGCAAGCGCCCAGGGCACGGGCAGCATCACTGACATTATCCCGGCGTGGAATCCTTTACAGGGCATCCATTTCGGGCTCAGCCCCCATCAACCTGCCCGCCCGGTCTCTGCCCTGGGGCTACGGGCTCATTGGGGTAGCCGCCCGCTCGCGGTCGCAGAGTCGGCTGCGTTGAAAGCTCCTGCCAGCACTGGCACATCAGGCACGAGCTAACCGGAAGGAGGTGAGTCCATGAACAAGCTGCTGTACCGGCCCAAGGAGGCGGCCCAGATGCTCGGCATCGGGCGGGACAAGCTCTACGACCTGATGCGCTGCGGACGGCTGCGCTCGGTGAAAGACGGCCGGGCGCGGTTCATCACCGCGAACGCGCTGGCTGAGTACGTCGCGATGCTGGAGGCCGAGGCGCAAAAGGCGGCGTGATCACGGACGGTCAATCAGCCCATCGAACATCTTGTCCATCGCGTGGGCACCCGTGGTGATCACCGGGCGCAGTTCATGCCGATAGACGACCTCGGTCGTCCTGGAACTGGAGTGCCCGGCCAGACGAGCGATCTCCTCTACCGCGATCCCGGACTCCGACATCAGGCTGACGAATGTGTGCCTCAGCTCCCGCGGCGACCACGAGCCGCCAATGCCCGCCTTCTGGCAGAGCGCACGGAACCCGCGCCGCACGTTCGCGTCGTCCAGTGGCTTACCCGTACTGCTGATGAAGACCAAGCCGTGATCCTGCCACAACTCGCCCGCCGCCAGCCGGGCCGCCGCCTGCCTCTCCCGCTGCTCCCGCAGCGCCGCCACCGCACTCTGCGGCAGTCCAAGGGTCCGCCGGGACCGCTCGGTCTTGGTGTCGCTCCCCGCCCGCACCGACCGCCACACCGCCATATGCGGCGGCACCCCGTCGCCAGGCTTACCGTCCAGCCAGACATGATCCCAGCGCAGCGCCCGAGCCTCCTCTGTCCGGATACCGGTGGTCAGCGAAAGGATCACATAGGCACCGAGGTACTCATCGTCCTGCGCCACGCGCAGCAACGCCGCCGCCTGGTCCATGGTCATGGCCCGGGATGGGCGCCCGGCCTGGCCAGGCGGCGGCTTCACCAGCGCGGCGACGTTGCGCCGCACGTGATCCCCGGACTCGGCGTGCCGGATCGCCCGCACCAGGCAGTTGTGCGCCAGTGCCACCGTCGCGCTCGATCGCGACGCAGCCAGCTCTGACAACGCCCGCCGAACGTCGTGCGTCCGCAGCGCATGCAGTGGGATGCTCCCGATTAGGGCCAGCACCGGCCGCAGGATCCGCTCGTCACGGCGCAGCGTGCTCGCCGCCCGCCCGTCGCGGCCCTCGCGCATCCAGTCAGTCACGGCCTGGTCGACGGTATAGCTGGCTGAGGTCCGCACGCCCGCGTCCAGGTCGGAGTGCAGTTCCTTGAGCTTGTCCTTGACCTCAGTCTTGGTCTTGCCGGAGACCTTGCGCCGCAGCCGCTTGCCGCCAGAGTCGAAGCCGAGGCTGACCGAGCCGTACCAGCGGCCCTTGCTCTCGTCCCAGTAGATCGCGTCCTCGCCGTGACCCCGGCGCTTCGGCTGCTGCGCCATGAACAGAAGCCTAGATGCACTTGGCTCCCGGTTTGGCTCCCCAGAGGGCTACAAGCATCTAACTTGATCACTGATCATGGGAGTGAACTGGGATTTTCTGGAGCCGCCTGTCGGAATCGAACCGACGACCTGTTCATTACGAGTGAACCGCTCTGCCGACTGAGCTAAGGCGGCACGCCGTCGCTCGACGGCGGCGCAAGGAGTCTACCGGCTGGCGTCGGCGCGGCTGCATTAGTGTGGATAGAGCCTGATCACCTGAGCCGTCAGCCGGGTCGGTCTTGCCGTCGGGCGCGGAGATGCAGTGAGACTGGCCGTCAGTGGTGCAGCGGCGGCGGGCGGGGCGCTCGCCGCTTTGCTAGCCTTGCCCGCTCTCGGCGTCGGCGCGCAGGCGGCGCCAGCCGCGCAGGCGGTGAGCCTGGCCGGTGCGGGCAAAGGGGGCGGCGCGACCGCCGCCAGCGGACCGCATCAGGGCACCGTGTCGACCTGCAGCGCCTATGTCGCGCGGGCCATCGAGCGTCACGTCACGGTGGTCCGGATACCGGCGCCGTGCCAGGGCCTCAGCCAGGCCGAGATCAACCAGGCCGCCGCGCTGGCGATCGTCCGGGTCGCCGGAGGCGTGCCGAAGGCCGCGTTCCGGAAGCGGGCCGCGCTGGCCGCCCGCTACCTCGACCACCTGGTCACCGCCCTCCCGGCCATAGCTGGCCCGCTGCTGACCTCGCCGGGATCGGGGACGGCCGCTGGCCGGCCGGTCGGTGGCCAAGACCTCGGCATGGACGTCGCCGCGCTGATCGCCTGGCTGGTCACCGCGGCAAGTGGCGGCTACGTGCTGCTCCACTGGATGGCCCGCGGCGGCACGCTGCGGC
>Ga0335077_10011432_pt1 | contig 11095 bp, 10 predicted proteins | sample Lox_Sample_31_FD_207151 | JGI IMG/M metagenome (GOLD analysis project Ga0335077, IMG submission 207151) | Soil microbial communities from Loxahatchee National Wildlife Refuge, Florida, United States - Lox_Sample_3.1 | ecosystem: Environmental > Terrestrial > Soil > Wetlands | place: USA...
GCGCGCGCCACCAGCGCGGCCCCGTCGCGGAGGTCCTTGGGCGACGAGGGCTGCCACAGCGGATGCAGCAGGCTGGTGGCTTCGCCCCACGCCGCCATGGCGCAGGTCGAATCCGCCCGGCCGGCGTCGCGGAACGCCTGCCCGGCCTCCTCGTACCAGAACGAGTGGAGCAGCGCCACCCCGCGCTCGATCGACGCCGCGGCCGCGGCGCTGCACGAGGACGGGAAGGACACCCGGCCGAGGTGCGCCGGAGGCCGGCGGCCGTGCTCGTGCATGTCCATCTGCGCCACGAGCGGACGGGCGGCCAGGGCGAGGGCGGCGACGGTGGTCAGCGCGCGCGGCACCACGGGAAATTCTCGCTGTCGGGAACGCGAGAATGGTCGCCGGGGCCGCGGCCCGGGTCAAGGGACGGCGCACGACGCGACCTCTGCGCCGATCTGCAGGACAGGAGGCTGAGTGGCAAGCCGAAGCCCCGAGCGGGTCACTCCACTCGGGGCTTCGGCTTCCTCAGTCGGGGCGGCGGGATTCGAACCCGCGACCTCGTGGTCCCAAACCACGCGCGCTACCGGGCTGCGCCACACCCCGAGACGACAGATGCGAGTTGCGAGACGCCAAGTTGCGAGTGGTTACGAATCGCCCGTCGCGAGAACGCAGTCGCGTTACAAAGATAGCAGGATGCCGACTATAGCGGGCGGGCGACCAGCGCGGCGGCCAGCTGGCGGAACGCGTCGCCCCGGTGGCTCACGCCGTGCTTCTCTTCGGCCGTGGCTTCGCCGAAGGTCTTGCCCAGGCCTTCGTGGAAGAACAGCGGGTCGTAGCCGAATCCGCCCGTGCCCCGCGGCTCCTCCAGCACCCGGCCCCAGCAGCGGCCGGTGAACGCCTCGGGCGGCGCCCCCGGACGCCGCAGCAGCAGCGCGACGCAGACGTAGCAGGCGCGCCGCCGCGCCCCGGCCGCACCCTGCAGGCGGCGCAGCAGCTCCGCGTTGTTCGCCTCGTCCAGCGCCTTGCCCGTGAGCCGGCCCGCCTCGGGCGAGAACCGCTTCGACCGCACGCCCGGCGCCCCGCCGAGGGACAGCACCTCGAGCCCCGAGTCGTCGGCGGCCACCGGCAGGCCGGTCAGCTTGGCGAAGTACTCCGCTTTGGCCCGGGCGTTGGCCTGGAAGGAGTCGAAGCGCTCGAGCCGCTCCTCCTCGGAAGCCCGGTGCACGTGCGCCTCGTCGAGCGACTGCAGCTCGACGGTGGCGCCGGCCGCCTGGAGGATCTCGCGGATCTCGCGCGCCTTGTCGGCGCTGCGGGTCGCCAGCAGCAGCCGGCTCACCAGCCCAGCGCGGCGCGCTGCGCCGCGAAGATCCGCGCCGTGCCCGCCAGCGCCAGGTCGAGCAGCCGGTCCAGCTCGGCGCGGGAGAAGGTGCCGTGCTCGCCGGTGCCCTGCACTTCCACCAGCCGGTCGGGCTCCGCCACGACGACGTTGGCGTCCACGCCGGCGACGCGGTCCTCGGCGTAGCACAGGTCGAGCCGCGGCTCGCCCTCCACGATGCCGACGCTCACCGCCGCCACCAGGCGCTCGAACGGGCTCTTCACGCCCGCCGTGGCCGCGAGCCGGCCGCACGCGTCGGCCAGCGCGACGGCCGCACCGGAGACCGCGGCCGTGCGGGTGCCGCCGTCGGCCTGCAGGACGTCGCAGTCGAGCCGGATGGTGTATTCGCCGAAGTCGAAGCCGCGGAGCGCCGCCCGGGCGCTGCGGCCGATGAGGCGCTGGATCTCGTGGGTGCGGCCGCCGGCGCCCTGCCGCTCCCGCGGCGTGCGCTCGGTGGTGGCGCGCGGCAGCATCGCGTACTCGGCCGTCACCCAGCCCAGCCCGCTTCCCTTGCGCCATCCCGGCACGCCCGCCTCCACCGACGCCGTGCACAGGACCAGCGTCCCGCCCATCCGCACCAGACACGAGCCCTCGGCGTAGGGGTTGGCCCCGCGCTCCAGCGCCAGCGGCCGCAGCTCGGCCGCCGACCGGCGGTCAGCCCGCGACACCCTTCACCTTCGCGATCAGTCCGGTGGTCGAGAATCCGGTCTCGAGGGGAATGCGCACCACCCGCCCGCCGCGCGCCGTGACCACGTCGGCGCCCACGATCGCCTCGGGCGCGTAGTCGGCGCCCTTGACCAGCACGTCGGGCTGGAGCGCCGCGATCAGGTGCGCGGGCGTGTCCTCGTCGAACAGCACCACCGCGTCCACGCAGGCCAGCGCGCCCAGCACGTACGCCCGGTCGCGCTCGCGATTCAGCGGCCGCTCGGGCCCCTTGATCCGGCGAACCGACGCGTCACTGTTGAGGCCCACGACCAGCGCCTCCCCCTCCGCGCGTGCGGCCACCAGCAGCGCCACGTGCCCGCGGTGCAGCACGTCGAACACGCCGTTGGTGAACACCACCGCGCCACGCGCGGCCCGCCGCCACGCGAGCGCGGCCTCGAAGCCCAGCAGCTTGGCGGAGGGATCGGGCCGGGACGCCCCGCCCGGCACTACAACGCCGCCTTCGCGCTCGGCGTGAAGTGGAACCGGACGATCTTCCGCCAGCTGATCAGCTGGAACACCACCGAGTCGTCGTAGACGCCCCGGATGGTGATCTCCCTCGGCTCGGAGGTCCGGTGGATGTACCACGCCGTGGGGCCGAGCGGGATCCGGAGCGTGTCGGCCATCGCCACCAGCCGCTCGAGGATGACCTTGTCGGTCAACGCCGGGGCGAACGACGCCTGGGTCTTCACCTCGTCCTGCATCTGGTAGGCACGCCAGTACACGGGGATGATGGCGATGGCCGCGTACACGACGGCGACCAGCACCACGACCCCCGCGAGGCACCCGAGCCGCATCTTGCCCGCCTCCCGGCGCGGCGCAGCTACCATTGGGACTGTGCTCCTTCCACGACCTGGGTGACCAGCTTGGCGAGGGCCGTCTTGCGACCGTCGGTTTCGGCGGACCCGCCGTACTCCCCGTCCACCGTCAGACCGCTCTGCTTCCACAGCGGCTTGCCCTGCTTCTGATCGTAGATCTCCACGTTCATCGTGATGACCACCCGGCGCCGGGTGACGTCCACCGTGCCCTGCCCGGCCTGGTAGGCGAGCGGGCTGTCGGGCACGTAGGACGTGATCTCGCCACGCACGATCGCGTCGGCCTGGGCCTCGTTGACCTGCCGCAGGCCCAGGCGGCCCGACACCGCATCCTGGAGCGCGGCGAAGACCTCCTGCGTGAGCGCGGGCTCGCCGGTCCGGTTGTCGAACGGCAGCACCGCGACCGTGCGCACGTCCCCGGGCAGGCCGCCGCCGTGGAAGCTGTAGAGGCAGCCGCCGGCCCCGACCAGCAGGGCCAGCGCGCCGGCGCTACGGACGACGCCAGATCTCACTGGGAAAGGCCCCTCCGCTCTCACGCCGGTCCACGTCCATCACGAACCGGATGCTGTGCTCCAGGTCCACGGTCTCGGCCCGCACCACGGCCCCCGTCGAGTCCCGCGTCAGCGCCAGCCGGCCGATGGCCCGCTCGCCGCGCGCGGCGCTCGCGCCGAGCAGCGTGTCGCCCCTCAGCTCCAGCGTCGTGATCACGCCGCCCGCGTCCGTGACCCGGTAGACGCGGTGGTCCGCCGCCTCGCTCCGCTCCACGCTGGCCACGGAGTCCGGCGGCCGTACCACGCCGAACATGGCCCAGACCAGCGACCGGCTCGGCAGCACCTGGCGCACCAGCGCCCCCGGTTTCGACCAGGCGGAGTCGCCTGCCAGCACCAGCGTGGCGCGGCCCACCACCGGGACGCCCACGTCGAGGCGCAGCGTGTCCGGCGGCTCGAGGCGCACCGCCCCGCGGCCGCTCACGGGCGTGTCGCCGTCGTCGTAGCGCCAGCGGATCGTGAGCAGGGCCGGCGCGCCGGGCGCCGTCCGCGCGGCCGCGGCGGCGAACTCGCGCGGGCTCACCGGCACGTATGCGCCCTCCGGCGCCGGCGGCGCCGGGGGGTGAGCGCACGCGGCCAGCGCCACGGCCGCCAGGGCGCTCACCGCCCGCCGGCCGCAGCCGCCCGCCGCCGTTGCCGTCGCCGCGGTCATCGCGTCAGTAGTCGTACCCGAACCACAGTGCCACGAAGCCCCTCCCGCGGCCGTTCACCGGGTAGTTGCCGGGAAGCGCGTAGGCGTCCGTGTTGCCGATGCCGTACCGCCACCCCAGGTCGAGCCGCAGGATCAGCGGCCCGAACAGACTCATCCGCAGTCCCAGGCCGTACGAACCGAGCCAGCCGCGCTCGGTGGCCAGCTCCGAGGAGGCGCGGCCGAGGTCGGTGAACAGCGCCCCCTGCACGCCCGGGAAACGAATCTCGCCGATCGGAGAGCCGATGGACAAGTAGTTGGTGAGCGGGAAGCGCCACTCCAGGTTCCCCATCAGCGCCCGGTCGCCGGCGAGGTAGGAGTACTCGGGGTAGCCGCGCAGCGCCCAGGATCCGCCGATGGTGACCCGCTCCGGCCGCTCGCCGCCGGCGTAGAACGCGAACGCCCGCACCGCGAAGGCGGTGTACAGGCCGGTGCGGAGGTAGCGCCGCAGGTCGGCCGACACCAGCCAGCTGTCGAGCCGCGCGTTCTGCAGGTCGGTGACGACCCCGGTGGTGAGCTGGGTGAAGGCGCCGTCGATCGGACCGGTGTCGAGCCACAGCGAGTTGTCCCGCACCAGCGAGAGGTAGTTCGACGTCACGATCCCGCGGCGGTGAGGGAACCCGGCCGTGAACGGCTCCGACGCCAGCGTGAAGTCGGTGCGATCGGAATAGGCCAGCTGGAACTGGGTCTCGATCCGCGAGAACCGCGACAGCGGATAGCGCAGCTCCACGTAGCCGCCGTACGCCGACTCCTGGAACACCTCGTTGAGGTCGCTGGTGTAGAACAGGCCCCGCGTCCGGAACGCGCCCAGGCCCCAGTTCAGCCGCCGCGACTGGTCCAGGTACAGCGCGGTGGCGTTGAGGTTGTTCACCAGGCTGCCGAGGCTGCTGCCCTCCTGGTAGGCCAGCACGCTGACGAACACCTGGTGGTCGCTCAGCATGTCGGACAGCAGCACCGTGGCGCCCTGCGCCGAGAGGAAGTTCGGCGAGTACACGGCCCCGCCCGCGGCGAAGTCCAGGGTGTAGCGTGCCCGGTAGCGCGCGGCCTCGGCCTGCGCGGAGGCGCTGTCGGCGAGCTCGGCCCAGGTCCACTGCGGGGGCGGCGGGCCGGCGGCCAGGGTCACGCTGTCCCCGGCCGCCGAGTCGGGCCGCGGCCGGACGGTGTAGATGCCGAAGGACAGGTGCTCGAACCCCGAGACCACGTAGCGCCCGGCCGAAGGCACCCACTCGGCGTCGAACACGCCGCCCGGCACCGCGGTTTCGCGGCGCCCGGCGCCCGTGGAGTCCACCGAGTAGACGTCGGACGGGCCCAGCCGGTCGGACGTGAAGCTGATCCGGCCGGTGGCGGCCGACCAGCGGGGGCCTTCGTCCTTCCAGTCGCCGTAGGTGAGGTAGCGGATGGAGCGGGAGGCCAGGTCCATGACGAACAGGTTGTGGGCCCCCGTCACGCCGAACGGCGTCCGGTCGGAGGCGAACACGACGCGCCGCCCGTCCGGGGCGAACGACGGATCGAGGTCCTCGTAGCGGTCGGCCGTGAGGCGCTCCAGCTCCCCGGTCGCCAGGTGGAGCAGGTAGAGGTCGGAGTACCCGGAGAGCGCGAGCCCCGAGAAGACCACCTCGCTGCCGTCCGGCGACCAGCTCGGCGAGAGGATCGACACCAGCTCCGGGAACTGGTAGCGCCCGACGACCTTCTGCGCCTTCAGGTCCCAGAAGAACAGGGCGTCGCGATCCTCGAACTTGCTGGCGAAGACCACCACCCCCTTGGCCGAGACGTCGAGCCGCGACGCGAAGGCGTGAAACGACTCGAATTCGGCCGTCCGCTCGCCGCGCACCACGGTGCGCGCGCTCCCCCCCTCCAGCGGCACCGCGTAGATGTCGGTGTAGCCGGTGCGCGGCGAGAGGTACAGCACCTGCGGCACCGAGTCGTACGGCTCGGTCCACACCGCCGGCTTGATGGCGAGGGTGGCGATGCGGCGCGCGTCCAGCTCGAGCGGGCGCTGCGCCTCGACCGTGGGATAGAACCCGCGGCGCATCTCGTACTGCCACTCGGCCGTCAGCTCCGCGAGGGTCCGGCCGAAGACGCCGTGCACCAGCTCGGCGAAGTCCGGGTACTTCCAGGCGTCGTCGTACATCTGCACGATGCGCCAGTCGCCGTAGCGCGTGGCCAGGAACCGCACCAGCGTGCCGCCGAGCGGATACACGATGCCGCCCGACACGTCCTCGAGCTGCTCGATGGTGGGCAGCCGGGAGCCGACCGTCAGGTCGCGGAGGATCATCGAGTCCCGGCTGTCCTCGCCGACCGACCAGTACTCCGCGAGCCCTTCCGTCCACCACAGCGGCATCGCCAGCGTGTGCTGCCGCGGGTACAGCGTGTACGTCAGCGTGAGTTTCGAGATCTGGAAGACGTGCACCAGCTCGTGGCGGAGGCTGTGGCGGAAATCGGCGTAGCTGCCCGTGAACGGCACCGCCACGCGGTCCTTGAGGAACTCCGTCACGCCCAGCAGCGCCTCCGGCGGCACGAACGGCAGCACGTTGGTCTGCTCGAAGTCCTGGTGGGAGGCGTAGACGATGAGCGGGATGCGGGTGGTGACGGCGTGGCGGAACCGGAACGCGAGGACCTGGTAGCTCCGCTCGGCGTAGGCCAGCGCCACCCGCGCCAGCTCCTCCTCTTCGGGATAGTAGTAGAGGTCCACGTGCGGGCCGTGCAGCACGTGCCAGTCGAAGTGGCGGTACTGGATCTTGTTCTGGCCGAACGCGCCGTACTGCGCCGCGGCGCGGCCCGCGAGAGACGCGATCGCGAGCGCGGCGAGCAGGGCCGGGCGGACGAGCGGGCTGCGCATCGGCTACCGGGAGATGCGGCGGATGCGGTCTCCCTGCACGATCTGATCCAGCACGTCGTCGCCCTGGATCAGCTGGCCGAACACCGTGTAGCCGCCGTCGAGGTGCGGCTGCGGGGAGTGGATGATGAAGAACTGCGAGCCGCCGGTGTCGGGGCCCGACAGCGCCATGCCCACGGTGCCGCGGACGTAGCGGCGCAGGTTGATCTCGTCGCGGATCGCCCACCCGGGTCCGCCGTTCCCGTCGCCGCGCGGGTCGCCGTCCTGGATGACGAAGGCCGGCACCACCCGGTGCCAGCGGCTGCCGTCGAAGTAGTGGCGGCCCACCAGCCGCAGGAAGTTCTGCACCGTGAGCGGCGCGTCCGCCGCGTAGAGAATCAGCACCAGGGTGCCGCGCTCGGTCTCGACGGAGACCTGCGGCAGCGGGCCGCCCTGGAGCGCGGGCAGGAACAGGCGGGCCGCGAGGTCCCGGTAGTCGGCGACGCCGAAGCCCGTCTCGACGGGGTACGGGTCGCCCCAGTAGCGCCGCGCCACCGCGGCGCCGAATCCGTCGGCCACGGCGCGCCGGGCCAGGTAGTCGGCGCTGCGGGGCACCGCCGCCAGGAACTCGCGCTCCACCCGTCCGCGCGAGGCCGCGTCCACGGCCGCGACGTCGGCCAGCGCCCGGATGGCCGCGAGCCGCGCGTCGTCCATCGCGTCGCGGTCGGCCCGGCGGTACGCCGCCACGAAGTCGGGGACCAGCGCGGGATCCTGCTCCCGGTCCAGCAGGTCGGTCGCCGCGGCGCGCACCTCCGGATCCGGATGGGCGAGCTTCGCGCGCGCCAGCGCGCGGAGCGCGGCATCGCCCCTGGGGACCGCCTCGCCGAGGCTCGCCAGCGCCGTCTCCGTCACGCGCGCGTCGGAGTCGGCGGCCAGCGCCGCGAGCACGATCCGCGCCGAGTCCGTGGCCGCCGCGCCGAGCGCCTCGGCCAGCGCGGCCCGCAGCCGCCAGTCGGCGTCGCTGCGCCAGCCGGCGCCCGCCGCCGCCACGCGCTGCGGCGCGGCCTGCGCGAGGGCCAGGAGCGCCGCCCGCCGCACCGCGAAGGTGCCTCCCTGCGCGACGCGCTCCTCGAGGACCGGGACGGCGCGCGACCCACCGAGGGCGCCGAGCGTGGCGATGGCCTGGATGCCCGCGTTGGGATCCCGGTCCACCACTCGGGACTGCGCCAGCCCGGCGAGCGAGGAATCGCGGAAGGTCGCGAGCGACCGGAGCGCCGTGATCCGCACCTGGGCGACCGAATCGGCCACCAGCCGGGCGAGGACGCCCTCGAACGCGGCCCGCGCCATCCCCGCCGAGTCGGCGAGCGGCGCGGTGAGCGCCCGCGCGACGTAGCTGCGCGTCACGTCGTCCGGATCGCCCGCCGCGTCGAGCAACGCGCCGGCTCCGGCCGCGAGGCGCAGGCGGGCGACGCTGTAGGCGGCGTTGCGCCGCCACCAGCCCGAGCCGATGCGGAGGTACTCCACCAGCCGCGCGGCCGGGGCCCGGCGGCCGAGCCGCCACGCCTCCTGCAGGGCGACGCCGGTGGCCCCGTCCACGGGCGCGCGGGAGGGCGGGTGTCGCAGCAGCAGGGTCTCGATGGCGCCCGCGGCGACGTCGCCGCCGCTCTTGCACAGCGCGGTCACCAGCTCCAGCTGGTCCGGGGTGGCCGCGGTGTCGGGCAGCGCGCCGACGCGCCGCGCCAGCTCCTCCACGGCTCCGCTGTCGCGCAGCATCCCGAGCGCGAAGGCGGCCTGGGTCCGCACGGTGGTGTCCGGGTCGTCGAGCAGGGTGAGCAGCAGCGGCACGCCGGCGTGGTCGCCGATCCGTCCGACGGCGACGGCCGCCTGCGCGCGGATCAGCGAGTCGGGGTCCTGGGCGGCACGCTGCAGCGCCGCGAGGTCGAACTCCCGCCGGTCCTCGAGCTGCAGCAGCTGCGCGAGCACGGTGACCTGACCGTAGTCCTGCGCCGCCGCGGGCGCGGCCCCTGCCGACCCCGCCGCCAGCGCCGCCACGAGGATCCAGCCGGCCTCACGCATCCATCAGCTCCTCGAGGTGCGCCAGCACGTCGTCGGGCAGACGGGTCAGGCGTCCGGTGCCGTCGATCGAGACGAGCGCGGTTTCGGCGGTGGCGAGGACCGCGTCGTCGTCGGTGCGCTCGATGCGGTAGCCGAAGGCCAGCCGGCGCGACGCCACGGCCGTGAGCCACGCCGACACCCGCAGCGGGTCGTCGTAGCGCGCCGACTTCGCGAACCGCACGTGCGCCTCCGAGACGGCGAGCCGGACTCCGCGATCCTCCAGATCACGGTACCGGACCCCGAGCCGCCGCATATGTTCCGTCCGCGCCATCTCGCACCACGCCAGGTAGTGACCGTGGTAGGCGACGCCCATCTGATCGGTCTCGCTGTAGCGGACCCGGAACTCGACCGACGACTCGCGCCGCTCCGTCACGACGTCTCGCGCCACACGCCCAGCGCCTTGGCCCGGTCGCGCGCGGCGGGCGTCACCAGGTACGGGCCGCTCGCGTCGAGCACCTCGCCCCGCGCGGCCAGCAGCGCCACGTCACGCTCGACCAGGAGCGGCCGCCGCCGCGCACCGGGGCGGGAGGCCCGCGCCACCGCCACCAGCCGGGCGCGGTCGCCGCTCGCCACCTGCGCCGCGTTCGCCTCGTCGGTGTCCAGGTGCAGCTCCGTCGCGTGCGACGGCCCCATCCGCACCACCACGTCGTGCAGGGTCACGCGCCGGCCCGCCGGCCCGCACTCCACCGCCGCCACGTCGCCGTCCGCCACGCCGAGCCCCTTCGCGTCGGCGGGCGCGACGTGCAGGTGCCGCTGCGCCACGATCACGCCGGTCTCCAGCGTCACCTTCCCCGCCGGTCCCTCCAGCGTGACCCCGCCGGTCGAGCCCTCGAGCCGGCCCGAGACCTTCACCGGCGCCGTGATGCCCAGGGCCCGGCAATCCCCCGGCGACAGCTCCAGCTGCGTCTGGCCGCGAGCCGGTCCGACGATGCGCACGCCCTCGATCCGGCCGGCGCGGCCGGCGATCGCGACGGTTTCGGCGGCCGCGAACTGGCCGGGCTGCGTGATTCCGCGCTGCGGCGTCGGGGCCTTTCCGGTGCCGAACAGGGTTGCGAAGTCGCGCTCGGACACGTGGAGGTGCCGCTTCGAGACGCCGATGGGCACCTCGCGCGGACTCTTCGCCGTGGCGGCGCGGGCGGCGCCCGCCCCGGAGCCCGAGGGCAGCGGCGCGGGCCCGCGTCCCGCCGCCGCCTGCCGGACCGCCGCCACCAGCGCCGGGTACTCCGGCCGGTGGCGGGGATGCCCCGACGGCCGGCGGATCGGCCCCACGTCGGACAGCGCCTGGGCCGCGCCCGCCCACGGCGGCAGGGCGCCCGGCGTCGGACGGCCGGGCGGCTCCGGCCGCACCGGGCCCGGCACCCACCCGCGGGCGCCGGCTCCCGCGAGCCGGCTGGCGATCTTCTCCGAGAGCCCTTCCAGCTCGTTCTTGTTCATGCCGCACCTCGGCGATGGGCACGCAGGAAATCGTCCACGATCCGCTGCACGTCGGCAGGGGTCAGCGGAGGCGAGGACGGAGCAGAGTGGGCAGGAGCCGCTTCTGCCTTCCGCTTGCCCTCCGGACTGCCAACCACTGCCACCTTGCCGTCTGGCAACTGCTCTGCGCCCCGCCCACCAACATACGGTCTGATCTCCCGGGCCAGCCGTTTGATGTTGACCAGGTGCAGCGCGCTGACGTTGTCCGACGTGCTGCTGCCGCCGATGGTGCCGGGCCCCAGGGTCATCGCCGGCGCGAGCCCGGTCGTGTAGCCGGTGGCGCCCATCGCGGCCATCGTGTTGACCAGGATCCGGAAGGCCGGTTTCTCCTCGAAGAAGCGGCGGATGACCTGCTCGTCGCGGCAGTGGATCGCCAGCGAGTGCCCCACCCCGCCGTACTGGAGCAGCTCGATGCTCCGCTCGCAGCACGCCTCCCAGCCGTTCTCGACGTAGTAGGCCAGCACCGGCGAGAGCTTCTCGCGCGAGAAGAACTCCTCGCGCCCCACCTCTCGGCACTCCGCCACCAGCACCCGGGCCTGAGGCGGGACGCGGATGCCCGCGCGCTCGGCGATGACCGTCGCC
>Ga0335077_10011434_pt1 | contig 11095 bp, 6 predicted proteins | sample Lox_Sample_31_FD_207151 | JGI IMG/M metagenome (GOLD analysis project Ga0335077, IMG submission 207151) | Soil microbial communities from Loxahatchee National Wildlife Refuge, Florida, United States - Lox_Sample_3.1 | ecosystem: Environmental > Terrestrial > Soil > Wetlands | place: USA: Florida...
ATATAGCCTTCCCTCTTTGGCATGTAGCGCTCATAGTTGAGCAGGTTCAGGTTGTAGTGCGTTCGAAGGAGGCTGGAGAGTTTCGCGTCGCCGCAAGCATAGTCAAGCCAACGGCCATTCCTGTTCAGAAGCCCACGCTCCTGGATATCGTGAAGCATCCGAGCCTGGTTCTGGAGCCGCGTATTCCAATTCGGATCGCGAGGGTCGAAGCCCCTACCCTGGTAGGACGCATGCCACTCGTGATTGACCCTTTCCCATTCCGCGGGAGCCATCTCAATGAGCGTTTTGGATACCACAAATCCGCAATCGTTGCATCGCCAGTATTCGACTGTGTCCAGGCCGTGCGCCCGGAAGTCCTTGGTCATGAAGAAACTCATAGATGATGCGCACATGAAGCAGTTCATGGTTCGACCGGGCTCCTTTCGGTTAGTGTCAACGCGCCCTCTAGAGCTGTCGTTTGCCTCCTTGTTTCTGGCAACTTGTCGGCCAAGGGGAGTCGCGGGATTGCCAAATACCGGCAAGTGGCAGCCGTCGTCGCGTTCGACTTATCGTATCGCTAGGGCATCCCTAAAGTCTATGCCAGCAGCTCCTTCAAATCCGACCTGAACCTGACCGCTGATGCGCGCACGCGCTGCGCTAGAGTATATTCAGAGTATTCGAAATAATTCGGAGTATATGATGGGAGCCAAAGTGGAAGTTAGCACGATCGACGAGGAACACCGCCGGGCCATCCGCGATCTGATCGGTTCCTTTCTGGCCGGTTGCGCGCGGCAGTTCGACGGTCCGGGGCGGTTGCTCGACATCGCGCCTCAGGGTCTCGAACGCTCCGCCGCGCATTTCCACCAGGCCGATATTTCGACTCTGGACAGCGACCCTGAATCGGGTGCCACCTATATTGCCGACCTATGCCGCTGCAATGAGGACTTGCTGCCTTCGAGCACGTTTGACTGGATTGTGTGCACTGAGGCGCTAACGCGCGTGCCGGACCCGTTTGCGGCTATCGGGGAGATACGCCGCCTGCTCAAACCCGGCGGTTATGCCTTCTTGACCACGCCATTCAACGTCGCGATCCGTGGAGATCAAGCCGATTGCTGGCGCTTCACCGAGCACGGCTTGCGCACTCTACTACGCGACTTCAAGATCGTTTCGTTGGAACAAACGGGCACTGGCGGGAGGCCGCGGATGCCCCTGCACTTCCGCGTGATCGCTCGCAAGGACCGCTCCGAAGGGCCTTCCGGTCCGTCCGTCGCGCCGGAGTTTTCGGCGCTCATCACTTGCTATTTCGAGGAGCGGAGCATTGAGGAGTTCCACGCGCGGCTCTCGAAAGCCTTGCGTTCCCTGGGACGTTCTTTCGAGATGATCTTTGTGAACGATGGCAGCACCGATAGAACTTTCGAAAAACTCTGCGAGATCTTCGAGCGCGACTCGGACGTAAGCGCGATTATGGACCTGTTCCGCAACGCCGGGCAGACAGCCGCTATTACGGCTGCCATCCCTGAGGCCCGCGGCCGCGCCATTCTGCTGATGGACAGCGATCTGCAATTGGCCCCCGAGGAAATCCCCCGGCTGGTGGCCGAGTACGACAAGGGTTATGACGTGGTCAGCGGCGCGCGCGTCAACCGCAAAGACTCCTGGCTGCGCATTGTCCCTTCCAGGCTGGCGAATGTGATCATGCGCAAGGCTACGCAGAGCTCCTTCCGCGACTTCGGATGTACTTTCAAGATTTACAATGCGGAGCTCGTGCGAGCGTTCGATTACGGCCCGCACCGCGTGTTCAGCAACGTCGATGTGATTGCGCGTGCCGGGCGCCGCTGCGAAGTCCCGGTCACGCACTTCCCGCGCAAGTATGGCAAATCGGGATGGACATTCCGGAAACTGCTCAAGTACAACTCGGACAACCTGGTGAGCCTGTCCGAGCGCCCGTTTCAGAACTTGGCAGCGCTGTGCTTGGGCGTCGCGCTGCTGTTTAGCGTCCGCATTCTTCTCGGCTATATCTTTCCGTTCCGCATTCTGGGCTCGGTGTCGAACGGACTCCTGCTCAACGCGATTCTCATCTCCCTGTTGATCATGGTGGGCGTAATGTGCATGATCGGCGAGTTTGCCATCCGTTCGTTTCTGATTGGCCGGAATCTGCCACTCTACGTTGTCCGTGAGGTGCGCCGGCGCCGAGCTCCGGACGCCACCTCAGCCCGTCGGCCATAACGCTGGCGTGGCCGCGGGGGAACTGAACGGACGCTTACAGGCGGCCTCACAGCGCTTTGCGGGGCTTGCCGGCGTAATATTCGATACACTGCTCCGGGTAACCTCGTTGCCGTAATTCGGTCAGAAACTGGTCGAGATCGTATGGAATGGAATGCAAGTGTACGTCCCCGGTTGCTGTGTCGAAGGTTGCGTAGTCGACCATGTCGATCCACCTCCGGTTCTGCCCCACACTGCCGGGATTGACGATCCGGAACCCCGACCGTTCGACCTGGAACTGGTGATGCGAGTGTCCGATAATATGATCGCGTCCAATCGCAATGGCGGTGTCCGGGTAAATGGTGCGGCCCTCGATTGTATGTGAGCATTCGAATATGCCGAGGTTGATTTGGCGGGGAAGGCCGGCAATCAAGTCGGAACGAGAAAAGAACGGGCGCGAGTGACGGTAGAAGTCTCGCACTAACGGCAGCTCGTTATCAAGGTCCTCGGCGCTCAGGAAAAGACGTTCGTGGTTGCCTTCGAGAAGCGTGATCCCGGGCAGTTGCCGGACGATCTCCAGGCACTCGTCGTTCCAGGGCCCATAGTTGACCACGTCACCCAAACACAAATACGAGTCCACGGAGTGTCGCGTCGCCTGGACGAATCGTTCGAGCGCTGCCAGATTCCCATGCACGTCGCTGAAGATCGCGACTTTCATGGGTGGCCGACATCCCTTGCCAGACTTTCTCGATACTGCCGAAGTCCGGCCGCAAGGGACCGCGGCCGGAAACGCCAAGCCTGACGCGCTTTCTCGATCGACAACGCCGGAAAACCGGGAAAAGCCCCGCGCGTTGCGGGCTTCACGTGAAGGGCCGCTTCCGGCCGACCATACAATTCCAGGACGGCGTCAGCCAGATCACGGAGGCTTGTATGTTCACCTGATGCCACGTTGTAAATACCGGGAGGGCCGCCTTCGAGGGATCGCACGGTGCACTCGGCGACGTCGGCGGCACAGACGAAGTTGAATTTACTGCTTCCCCCGTTCAGGATGCACAGCGGCTGTCCTTGAGCGGCCAGTCGTAAGAAGGTTGGGATAACCTTTCGGCTTGGCTCGCCGGGCCCGTACGGCGTGCCGATGCGCAGGATGACGCCCTCCATTCCGGTGCGCTCGCAGAGATGCGTAACATAGATCTCGGCAGCGAACTTGCTTACGAAGTAACCGGGCGCACAGACGGTAGGGAAGAGGCTGTCGGACTCTGTACAGGGCCTGACGGATGGCGCGTACATGTTGCCTGTTGAAAACTGGACGAAACGCCGGATCCCTAGCTCCGACGCCGCTGTGGCGAGTGCCAAGGTGGTGTCGGCATTCAATTGATAGCACTGGGCGGCTTCGTTCAAGTCATCGAGTCCCGCCGGGATGTAGGCGGATAAGTGACAAACAAACTGCACATGCCGAAGCCCTTCCTGCCGGACGTACGGATCGCGGATGTCGCCCGATAACACCCGCTCGCACCGGGCCTGGAGCTCCGGCGGCAGTTGCGTACGGCGCTGAAGCGCCACGACGCGGTATCCGTTGTCGAGGAGGGCCGTCAGCACGTACCGGCCGACGAAACCCGCGGCGCCGGTCAAGAAGACACCCGGCGAGCCGGTTCTGTCACCATCCGTCATAGCCGCGTTCCGTCGCCCTTGAGAAAGCCGGTATTTCGCAGGTGTTCGATCCTCCTGTTCAACACGGGCAACTCTTTCCAGTAGCGCAGGATGGTGATCTCGCGAGTGGCGTACGAGGGAGCTATGTTGTTGAGCAGACAGTCGGCAATCATCTTCGGTTCGTTGAAGCCAGCCAAGGCGCGGGCTGCCGTTGTACCCGAACAGCGGGCGTTGATCTCGAAAACGATGACTTCGCCGTTCCTAACGCGCAGTTGAACGTTGCACGCTCCGAAGGGTTTCAGCGCTCCCACAACTGCCCGTACCGCGTATTCCACTGCAGGGTTGTGTTCGACAAAAGCCTTGTACGTGTCGCCTCCCCGGAGTATCCGTCGCATGACGATAACGCCCGCACATTCGCCGTTCAGCGTGATACTCCCGCAGGTGTACTCGTCGCCTTCGATATACTCCTGGACAACGCAGTTGTTGGGGTCGACGAGCTGGCGATACAGAGCCAACTCTGTCGAGGATCGCGCCACGTACGTATTCTGCGAACGTGCTCCGCCTCGTTGCGGTTTGAGTACGACAGGTCGGCAAAACGTACTGACTTCGCTCAGAGGCTCGGTGTGCGGTACCGGGAAACCCTGCTCTTTCAAGAAGTAATAGGTGGCTAGCTTGTCATCGCAAATCCGGACGACCTCTGGCGAGCTGACAACGGGGACGATGCCAAGGGAACGAAACCGCGCTGCATGCTCCGAGAGCGGTAACAACTCGACATCGTGTCCGGCAAAGATAAGGCCGCAGTCTTCCTTTTGGCCGATGTCCAGAAGACGCTCGATGAAGTCCGGGTCGGCGGCATAGTATCCTTTGTACGCTTTGGGCACGGCGTGCAGCCCGGCCGCCAATTCTTCGGAGTCGACTCCCACGATGCCGTAGGGCCAGTCTTCAAGAGCCTTAAGAATACTCTGTCCGACACCGCCACCCACACCCGTGACCATTATGCTTTTCATCGGAATTCAGAGTGTACACCGCGAGCCGCTCCGTTCGCAACGCTCAAAAACGCGACCTGATGGCGACAGCTCTTCAGACCGCATGGCCATTTGTCTTGAAATGTCAGACTGTGCTATCGTCCAAGAGACATGGGACCTAGCCCCTCGAACGACCATTATGCACTGGGGATGGTACACTGGACTGAAAACGAACTGGAACTAACACCGACGTTGGATCGTTGGCATTTTGAGCTATTGCGGCCGTATATTGGCCGCAAAGTGCTTGAAGTGGGAGCGGGGCCTGGTCGGATTACCGCCCTAGTTGCGGACGCGGCACAGCACGACGAACTGCTGGCGATCGAGCCGTCGCCGCATTTTTTTGAACTCCTCCGCACTCATGTAGGCGCGGTCCCTGGAGTCTCCTTGCTGCAGACGGAGGCGGCGCGGTTGAGATCCGAGTATGCAAACCATTTCGACTCTGTCTATTCTGTGCATGTGATGGAGCACATAGCCGACGACCTTGGGTTTTTAGAAGATATGCTTGCGCTTACTCGGCCGAAGGGCGTCGTTATCATTTTGGTGCCCGCGCTGCCGTTCCTTTATTCGGACTTGGATCGCAATGTCGGCCATTTCCGGCGCTATACCAAGAGGATGATTCGTTCGCTCGTGCAAAGGCTGCCCGTCGAGGTCGAGCATTTGGCATACAACAACTTGATGGGTGCGGTTGGGTCGTTGTACTTTAGCAAACTTCGGAAGATCAACTACCAGAAAGATGGTGCCGCCAAAAGGAAATTCTTCGGGTTGTACCACGTTTTCTCTGAGTATGCAGTGCCGGCGATCCGGTTGGTGGAGAAGTTTGTGCCGGTGCCGCTGGGACTCAACCTTACCGCTGTGCTGCGTAAGCAGTAGGTTCAGTTCGCTGTTGGTCGCCGGCGTTCTGTTGGGTTTGTTCCTTCCTTGTCGGCTGCACTCAATCCCTGCAAGTGGTCAGTGAGATGCGGCGGCGCCGGAGTGCCGCATGATTACCACGGATTGCCGGCGGCCAGGTACTCCGGAGACGATCTCGCACGTATCAGTTCACCTCGATCAAGTGCGGCTCCCACAGGGGATTTCCGAAATCCAAATCTTCCACACGGAAAACTACCTTGCGAGGGTCGGTGCCTACGGTCGCCGGTTTTGCCCGGCTCGAGAAATGGATCGCGGTCTCGCCCGGCGGAACGCGGAATCGCTTCGAGAAGAGCGTGCCCCCCACCTCGATTGTTATCGATTCTGCGAAGGTTGGCCCCGTAATCGACAGGGGCACAGGTGAGGTAGTTGCGGAGGCCAGGATCATGCGTACGACGGTGTCTCGCGCGGGCCCTGGATTCCGAACTGTCAACTCCCCCGATGAAGCGCACCAGTGTTGCGCCTTTGCTCCCTCCTTTTCAAGCGGGTAGAAGCCGCCACCCCAGATCAGTTCGGGTGTTGGGGAGGCGTGTGCTAAGGCCGCCCGAACGTTATCCATGCGGAAAACCAGCGGGCGTGGGTCGTTGGCCGCAAACAGCCGACGGCAATCGCTTTGAAGCCGGAAGACGGATGTTCCAGGGGACACGTCCAGACTGTGCTGGAGCGGCGCTGGAGCTGCGTCCTTTATCGGAAACACCTCTGCCCACCCCGGGCCATCGATCCGAATACGGCAAGGTCCGTCGGCCGCCGCTTGCAGCGATCCATGGACTTCCAGCGTCTGCGGTTGCCCGGAAGAGTTCTCAACCCTAAGTCCATCCTCGCCGCCACACCAGCGCCAGTCTCGCGCCGCCTTGCTTTCTAGACCGGAGCACAGCGGCAACCACCGCAACAGGACAGGATGCAGGACCGCTTCCCGCGCTCGCGACCATTCCTCGGGTGTCAGTGCCGCCTGCAGACCTCGTGCGTACGGGCCGATGTTGTACAACCAGAACCGGCCGTCGCGGCTCTCGATCGGTGTCAGCCCCATACCCCCAAGCGACTTTCGGATGGCGGCTCCTTGATCGGCATATCCGTGCCGGTCTACGTAGATCGCGCCGAACCCGGCCAGCGCGGCTGCGTCGAGTACCTCGTCAACAGGTCGTGCCGAAAGGTCGCCCTGCCACGCATCCCAATAGCGTCCTTTCATAGCGCCGTAACTCCAGCGCAACGCTGCCGAATGTAGATAGGGCCGGAAATGATCGTAGGGAGCCATGCCACGCGGCGCCGGGGATTCGGGGAAAGACATGAACGGGAGTTCGAGCACCTGCGCGGCGCGCGGCAGTAACCGCTCCGCCCGTGCTGCGAACTCGGCGTCATCATGGTACTGTTTGCTCACCTGCGCGTAGGGTGGGACATCGGCGGCGGTGGTTTGATCCAGCAAGCCCGCCACGAGTATACCGGCCAACACGCCATGAAACACCCAACTGCGCGCCCCCGCGCGGGCGCAGTGACGCCGGATCTGGTCGAGCATCGCCGCGACTGCAAAAGCCGAAAAAAAAGCGATGAAAACCCCCATCCGGGCGTACGAGCGGATTTGCGGCGAGATCGTTGACGCCAGCACCGACCCGACTCCGCCGGTTGTGCAAATCAAGAAGGCCCATAGATTGAGCCGGCCCAGGCGACGGATCAGCTCACGGTGACGCGACCAGGGATTTCCGGTAACCACCGTCAGCAACAGAAAGCAGAAGCCCGCGGCAAAGCAAGTCCCGAGCGCCGAACCGTCGCCTTCGCTAATCGGGGACCGCGAAGGTGAACGGTTATAAGTGGCCTTGAAATCCGCCCATTCCGGAATACGATGTCCGGTAACCGGGAGCACCAGTTGGGTCAGCTTCAACGCATACGCCTCGGCTTCGGCCGGTTTGCGAACGGCCACCTCAGGATTCTTTCCGTCAACCAGGATGTGCAGGATGTTGGGGAGCAGGTTCAATGTGACCGTCGTTGCGATCACCGCAGCCAGGACGGCTGCCGATCCCGCTCGGCGCAGATTGCGCTGATCGAGCTGCCGGTAAAGGCCGGCTATCATCAGCAGCAGGATCGTCAGGTACGCATAGTAGGCGCCAGAAGAGCCGAGCATGACGCAGACGATGATCGCCGCGGTCCCCTTGTGGGTAGCCACCGGTAATACGAACCGCTCGCGCTGGACCGTCGTGAAGAGAGGGTCGTCACCCATGATCCAGAGCAGCACCATCCCGGCCAGTGGAATCGCGTAGTAAGCGCTGAAATGCAGATGATTTTCGTTTCGGTAGAAATGAAACGGCGCAAACGAAAATAACAGCGCGATCACCACCGCCGCGCCCCGGGTGATTCCGAAATGCCGCAGCACCGCGAGCATGCTCCAGGTGATCGCTAGGAAGCTCGCCAAAAAGTACAGGTTCACGACGGCGCCCCAGGACGAGGTGAACCAGCCGATGATCCTCATTGACAGAAAATGCAGTGCGTCAGGCACTGGAAAGTCCCGAAGGTCTTGCACACCAGGTGCCCCCAGTCGCGGATTGTTCAAGTACCAGCCATTGTGGATCAAACCCTTGACCAGCACGCATTGAAATGTCAGGTCGCTGCCGACGCCGTAATAGAGGGGCACGCGCAGTTCCGCCCGCCATAGCTGCAATACCCAGATCAGCGCTCCACAGCACAGCAGCCCGGCGAGTAGAAAGGTCGCGGCTTCCGCCCGCTTGTTTATTGGCGGGAGGACTGGCGCCGCAGCCTCGGATGGCGGCTGCTGCGGCGCGCCCGTTCCGTAGGACCCAGGCTGCTTTGGTGCGGGTGAAATCAATCGTCTACCATAACATCCTCGCGCATTCGGGCGATCATCAGTAGCCCCACTGTGTGCATTCCATGCGTCGCTGCTCGCCACCAGTGAGTGCGCGGCCCCGCCCCCGGAAATTCCACGCTATAATGGCGCAACGCGGCCCGAAAAAATACCGCGGTTCAACGCACCATCTGTCGAGGAAATGTCCAATGATCGATCGCGCTACGAGATCTGTATGCCAAGCGGCCATCCTGCCATGCTGCTTTTGGGTCTTGTTGTTCACGGCCCGGGCGCAGGTCAACGTTACCACCTACCATAACGACAACGCCCGCACAGGCCAGAATCTGAACGAGTCCATTCTGACGCCCGCCAATGTCAACTCGGCTCAATTCGGCAATCTGTTCGCGCAGCCGGTGGATGGCTATCTTTATGCCCAGCCTCTCTACGTTTCAGACCTGGCGATCGCTGGGGGCACGCATAACGTGGTGTTCGTAGCCACTGAAAATGACAGCGTGTATGCCTTCGATGCGGACGGCAATGCGGGCGCGAATGCGAATCCGCTTTGGCACGTCAGTTTCATTAACCCGGTCAACGCCATCACGCCCGTCAGCGAGAGCGACGTGAATTGCAATAACATCTACCCGCTGATCGGCATTACCGGAACGCCCGTCATCGACTTGACTTCGAACACGCTCTATGTCGTGGCCAAAACGAAAGAGAATGGGGTGTTCTTCCAGCGCTTGCATGCCCTGGATATCACGACCGGCGCTGAGAAATTCGGCGGCCCCGTGGTCATCCAGGCAACCGTTTCGGGGACTGGGGTGGGGAACACCGGCGGCCAGATTTCGTTCGATCCGCTGAAGAACAACCAGCGGCCCGGCCTGCTGCTCGAAAATGGCTTGGTCTATCTGTCATGGGCGTCGCACTGCGACCTGGGTCCTTTCCATGGGTGGCTGATGGCCTACGATGCCCAGTCATTACAGCAAGTCGCCGTCTGGAATTCCACCGCGGACGGCTCGGACGGCGGCATCTGGTTGAGCGGCGCACCGCCATCCGCCGATTCCAATGGGAACGTCTTTCTGGGCACTGGGAACGGAACGTTCGATCTCAACAGCGGTGGACCGTCCGCCGGCGACAGCATCCTGAAGTTCGGGCCTCCCAGCGCGGGCAAGTTCCCCATTCTTGACTATTTCACGCCCTACAACCAGAGTTTCCTCGGCGCTACCGATACGGACCTGGGTTCGGGAGGCGTACTGTTGCTGCCCGATCTGCCGGCGGGGTCTCTCCACCAGCAACTGTTGATGGAAATCGGCAAACAGGGCTCGCTGTATCTGGTCGATCGCAATGCCATGGGCCACTTCAATTCCTCCGGCGACACGCAGATCGTGCAATGGCTCCCCAGCATCTTCGGCGGGGTCTGGGGCACACCGGCCTATTGGAATAACACCGTATATATAGGCGGGACGAACGACGCGCTCGAGGCCTTCTCGTTCAACGCCAACAACAGTGGCCTGCTGTCCACCTCGCCCGTCTCGGCTTCACCGGAAGCCTACAATTATCCCGGACCTACACCGTCGATCTCGGCGAACGGCACCATTAACGGTCTTGTATGGGCGTTGGAGGAGAATAGCTCTTCGGCAGTCTTGCGCGTGTACGATGCTACCAACCTGGCGAACGAACTGTACAACTCGAACCAGAAGCCGCAAGACAATCCCGGCGGGCGCATTAATTTCGCCGTCCCTACGATTGCAAACGGAAAAGTATATGTCGGCACGGCGTCGCAGCTTGCGGTGTTTGGCCTACTGGGATCGATCCCGTCCACGCCGGATTTGCTTTCGCCATCCAATGGCTCTACGGGGAGCGGACCGATGCCGGCGCTCACCTGGGAGGCGGCCAGCGGCGCGACGTCTTATGACGTTTACTTTGGTGCGTCTTCGCCGCCTCCCATGGTGACCAACACGCAGGCCACCAGCTACAACCCAAGCGGCCTCAACGGCAATACGGTTTACTACTGGATGATCGTGGCTCGTAACGTGGTCGGCACGGCCTCTTCCGCAACTTGGTCCTTCACGACCGCCGGTTACCTGGCCCAACTCGCCACTCCTGCGCCGGGCGCCACACTCTCCGGCACTTTGGAAACCTTCTCGTGGAACACCGTGAATGGAGCCACGCAGTATCAATTAAGCGTAGGGACGGCACCGGGCGGCGCCAATATCTTCAATGGCACCACTACGGCAACTTCTCAAAGTGTCGGCTACATTCCGTGTACTGGGGGCACCATCTACGTGCAGTTATCCGCCTACGTAAACGGTAGCTTCCAGGTGGCGGCCAATTACACTTACCCGTGCAAATCCGCCATCGGCGATTTCAATTTGGACGGCCACCAGGATCTGGTGTGGCAGAACAATTCGACCGGGCAGGTGAACGTGAATTACTTTGGGGGATCGAGTCCCCAGCCGCAAGGTTCCGCGGTAGTGAACAACAGTCCGGGTCTGGCCGGCTGGCATGTGGTGGGAGCGGGGGATTTCGACCGGAATGGAGTGCCGGATCT
>Ga0335077_10011435_pt1 | contig 11095 bp, 7 predicted proteins | sample Lox_Sample_31_FD_207151 | JGI IMG/M metagenome (GOLD analysis project Ga0335077, IMG submission 207151) | Soil microbial communities from Loxahatchee National Wildlife Refuge, Florida, United States - Lox_Sample_3.1 | ecosystem: Environmental > Terrestrial > Soil > Wetlands | place: USA: Florida...
AATATCCAAGGGTCTACTCTTGGTGCTCCTGTGCTGACTCCCGTCTCAATCGCAGTGTCTCCAGCATCAGCTACACTGTTTGTCGGTCCTGGCAATCCTACCCAGTTCTTTACCGCACAGGTAACTTACTCGAACTCAACCACAGGGGATGTGACAAGCCTGGCAACTTGGTCGGCGTCACCTACTACGTATACGACGCAAACCAGCAGCAGCTTTACCTGTATTGCGGCCGGCAGTACGACTATAACGGCTACATACTTAGCCCTGACTCCGGCTACCGCAACTCTGACATGCCAAGAGCACGCCACACCAACCGTCACCACCAACGCTCTACCCAATGGAAACCTGAATGTTCCCTACACCAGCACTCAGTTGCAAGCTACCGGAGGTACGCCGCCTTATTATGGTGGCACGGCACCTTCGACACCTCCATTCTGGACTGAAACTGGTACACTTCCGTCCGGGATGTCGTTTAACAGATCCACCGGCACCTTGAGCGGGACACCTACAGTATCCGGCAATTTTTCTCTCACGTTCACCGTCACTGACAGTGCGAATCAAACATCTCCAGCAGTCGTGCTCGCATTGCCAGTTATTGTGCCTCCGACTCCTGGGAATGACGACAACCAATATTGCACTACCAGCTCATCGACTGATGGCAACAACTTAACGACCTGGTCGACTACGTATCCTAACGGGGCTACGATGGATGGCCCAGCCACACTACCAAGAAAATGTGTGAACACAGCACTCAGTCAGTCGGACCAATCTCGTGATTTGGATACTGGCTGGACAAGCGGCAAGCGAATTATCACCATCTGTCCTGCAAGCGTTGCCTCTTGCGACTACTCCGACCTGCAACTGGCAATGAACGATTTGGCGAAGGCTTCGACCGAGACACTACCTCACAATTACATTGGATACAGCGTAGGCTGTGGTGTTACCGTTAAAATCTACGCACGCGACGGCAGTGGCAATCAGCTCACCTACGCTGATGGTGCAGCTTCTGGAAGCACCTGGAACGGCCCTCAAACCGCGGATGTCTCAGGAGGCTATGGCAATCCGCAACCTATAGTCTGCCCTCCGAATGGCTGGGTCATATTCGAGACCGATCAGCTTGCCAATAGCAATTTCCCACCCGAAGGCACGCGCATTACACCGGCCGCGGTGGGTGTTGCGGCGTTGCATGACTATCCAGGTTATACACAGAACAACAACGGCTCGACTGAAATCTTAGTGCCTAAGATCATGTCGAATGGGCCACCGTACTATGACGGTACTCATCTTCAGAACTGTCCTGCTGGAGGCTGTGTTAACCAATCCGCTATTACCTTACCCGCGATGAGTGCCAAGTCGGGCGCGGATACTATCTGTAACATCGTTGGGGGCGTTCCACAGGTTCCTAGCCATCTGCGTTTTACTGGGATTGAATTCACCAGTGATGGCAATTCCGGTACGTTGGTGCAGGCGAGTAAACTCCAGACTAATCCCAACAACAATGGAGGTGAGCCTCTTAGTGGCGGAGGCCCAAATGGATCCGGTGGCACATGGCCGTCCTGTGGCCCGACCAACATTATATTCGATCGCGTTTTAGCTCATTGCGGCAATGCTTGGACTTCCACCAATGGCTGGTCGCCAATGGAGTGCCATATCGGGATCTCGGTTGGTAGTGGCAGTGCGATCGTCAACAGCTATATCAATCAAATCTGGGTCTGGTCGGGTAACAAGAAATGGTATCTTACCGACGCCAACGGAGTTCCACCCGGAGGGACTGGGTATATTGCTACGGTTACTGGAGGAATGTTTGGTAACAACGTAGACGCCCAGGCTGCTAGCGCATTGTGGGGTGGCCCTATCAAGTTTGTCAACAACTTCCTTGAGGCCGCCAGCGAGCCGTATTGGACAGGCTTAGGCCATCCATCCCCGACAGATGTGGAAATCCGCCGAAATCACTCGTTCCATGCGGTGTATAGCTATGAAGACTCCGTGGCAGCTAATGACTACTTCTGCGGAGGCGGAGGCGCGACAGGGTTAGGAACCGTGACGATAGCCAATGGAGGGAGCAACTACACAGTCGGAGATACGCTCAAGATTACGCAGAATGCAAACTCGTTTGGTGGGGTGATTTTGGTAGCCTCCACTTCTAGTGGTGCTATTTCGACGTTTACCACATCTTCTGTAGGCATCCACTACAATGTGGCGAATGGCTTGGCTACGACCTGTATCAAGTGTGCCAATGGCAGCGCGACAGGTGCCACGGTAAACATCACAACCACGGTGCCGGTCTATCAAGACTCCTATCCGGTTAGTTTGCGCCCAACAGGTACGGCCGGCGTGACCGGAGGTTATTCATACAGCAACTGTCCCAACTACGGTCAGCACGTAGAGTTGAAGAACGGTGGTGAGTCGAAATCTGAAGACCGTGTTTTGTACGAGGGCAATATAATCGACCAATCTTTCCCTGGAGCTGATCAACCGGCATCACTTAACCTGCTTCACACGGACAATCAGGCTGAGTTCGGTGCTGGACAAGCCTCGACTGACGGTGCTGGTAATTTATCCGGCATATCCGCGCAGTTTGTTTACGACCTGTTCAGTCCGAACAATCAACTTTCAGGTCAGACGACAGGCTGTCAACCTGTCAGTAACAGCGTCGCATCACAATGCGATCCTACGGCACCTTTGCACTAATGAAGAAATTACTATTAGCGATGCTCTTGTTGTGCGGGATGGCTTTTGCGCAGGCAAGTGGGCCTATTCCAAAGACCGTCTTTGGCAACACGTTTTCCGGGGGCAACGCCACAACCGGATACAGCAATTTAGCGGCTAATGTGAAGAATGCCCTGGGCAACATGGGCAAGGAATCGGCATCGGCGTGGCCGTATATAGAACCGTATGCTCCGGGCTCATCGCAGGCTACTACCTGCACGATGACGAACGCTACCGGGACGAAGATAAATGCCGTTGCCGGGTCTGGGGTACATTGCTATTTCTTTTCAGCGTCTGGTGGGCGCGGCTTGGATGGTTATGTATCAACTGCAAACTCGCATGGTCTGTTGTATTCGTGGGATCACGATGAGGACCCGAGTTGGGCTACTGGAGGAGTTGACTGCCATGCTAATGCTGGAAACTACGATGGTTCCGCAGGCCAAAGCTGTGGCGGGGCTGTTACCTCTGGACACCTAGGAGATCTGACTGACTTCATCAGTAATTTAGTAACCCGATATAACGGTAGCAACGGTCATGGAACTCTGGATTCGCTGGAGATGTGGAATGAACAGGACTATTCAGGGACTCAGGCGCAAAGAGCCACAGAAACAGACTTGATCGTTAAAGCTGCCAGGGCAGTCAATACGTCCCTTCGTATCGGCTGTTGCGGATTTGACCACTCCGATGGCTGGTATCAGTCCGGTGGACAGTTCGACACTTTATGGACGGATTGGGGAAACATCGCCGGGAACAGCCGTAACCTGGATTTCTTGAGCTTTCATGGCTACCCCCATACTTGTTGCATCTTCCCGGAAATTCTAGCTACCGCCAACGCAACTTACGGCACCGGCACAGGCTCTTGTGCTAGCACCGGATACTTCGCCTGTGCACAGGCTGCCATCACCCGTAACAGTGTTACCAGCTTTCCTGGTCATGGAGCGGTCACAATACAAGACACCGAAGGTTCCTGGGGAACAGCTCCGACGGTAGGATGGTTTACAGCCGCCAAGGAACCATCATTCATTGGCCGTTTCCTCATTCTCAGTGCTGCGCTGGGAGAAGAGCAGCAACAGTGGTTTTCCTCAGAAGGAGGCGGCGCCTTCGGTCAACTAAACGGAAATACTGCCAATTCCAACGCCTTCGGCAATGCCGCAGGTTGGATGACTGGCTCGACGGTAACGACTGCGTGCAGTGACTCCAGTAATGTCTGGACTTGCGGTTTTAACGAGGGGAACGGTAAGACGGCTTTAGCCGTTTGGAACACGTCAGGCCCAAGTACCTTCACAACCTCTGGCTGGACTGATTTTAAGAATTTGTGTGGGGCCACCACCAACAGCGGGAATAGTGATGGCGGCTGTAACGGTTTTACGACCACACTCACCTCAAATTCTGTGGGGATCGATGTTCAGCCTATTTTTCTTGAGAAATTTACATCACCAACCATTTCGATCTCGTGGAACACGACCAGCTACAACTTTGGCTCGGTCAATACTGGTTCCAATGCGCAGCAGAGCTTCACCCTGACTAATACAGGAACTGGCACAATGGGTCAGGCACCGTCAGTTTCGATCTCGGTTGGTGGAGCCAATTACTCCGAGAGCGACAATTGCAGTACCCCGCTCGCGCCAAACGCAACTTGCAGTGCGACTGTGACCTTTGCTCCTTCTACGACTGGGTCTTTGACAGGTACGCTGCAAGCTACCGACACAACTGACAACATTCCAACGACAACCGTTGCCCTGACAGGTAGCGGTGCTAGCCCCAGTGGTGAAACCGTCATCTCCGCAACCGGACAATCGAACTTCGCGCGTATTGACTACAATCCTGCAAAGGGCGCGACTCCGATAGGAGTGCCTTGGGAACCTCATGTGACTTCTACCCAGGTGCCGAATGGGTTTAGTTGCTCGAATCCAAACAACATCTCGTATTTCCCTGCGATCGCCTACGATCCGACGTGTTCAACCACGATTGCTAACATCAGCACAATCTCACGGGCCGCAACGAGTGGTGGTCATCAGATCGTGACGGTCAATCTTACTGGCGCAGCCTCGCCAGCTCTAGCTGTGGGCATGTACGTCTCAATCGCTGGAGTCACGGATACTTCGTTCAACCAGCTTGGCGTGTTGCTCAAGACCGTACCTTCATCGACCCAGTTTACCTTCTGGCAGACTGGCTCAGTCGGATCGTCCTCCGGTGGAACTGTGACAGATGGTCCGGCCGCGGCAGGTGCTACGACCTGCAGCGATCCATACAGCGGAGTGTGCTACTTCTACCCATCAGTCTTCATAGCCGGCTATCCTCGCGGTGGCAACGGATGGTTCATTCCGTTCATGACCTCGAAACAGACCGTGGGGAGTGTAACCTTCCAGAACTGGCAGGCCGGGCAGGTTCATGCTTACATCCTGGGATGCAATACTAATGGTACCAATGTTAACCGCTGTGTGAGTCCCGCCGACTCATTGCATGATTCGGTCAGTCCGCCTTGGACAGCGTCACAAATCAATGGCACGCCGTCGTATAACGTATCCTTCATCAATACGACTGGGTATCCATCCACAGCGGTTGTTGGTGTCTTCAACTCACCTACGGCTGGTTTCAACACTATCAGTACTACTGCAACGTTCTATTTTAATGATTCAAACAACTGCCCAACTATCCCCACCGCAAATATGCCGGGGAACGCCACATCCAACGATTGTGTCGTGTACCAGACATCGACGAACAACACGACTCCTACATGCAGCAACACTTACAGTGCCGCAGGCCAAACTTTTAACGTCTGCGCGACTCTGGGATTGTATCCTCCAGCCGGCAACCAGACGTTCAACTCTTGCCAGGCCGGTGGTGATTTCACTGCCAATATAAGGAACATAACGTATCGTTACATCCGTCTTATGCACGGTGCTCAGGGCTTTGTGCCCACCTCCGGTCTCAGCTCTTGTGGAGATCCTAACGCGGGGCTACATTCTCTCTCAGTCCACGATGCTGTCGCAGATGATATCGATGCTTACACTTGGGGGATATTAGGCGGTAGTGCTGGTGCGACTAATGGTAAGGCATCTCAAGGCGTTTACGCCAGCAACGCGACACCTCCACATCAGCTTTACATCTGCAACACCGACCAGCTAGGCACATATAGCTGTGTCAACACAACGGTTACGCATTGCCAGTTTAACAGCGGAACCTCGACCGCAACCATCACACTCAGTCAGGATCCCGATATAAATGTGGGTCAATCGGTTGCAATCAGTGGGATGTCGATAGCGGGCTACAACAGCGTGGATCCGAACAACGGCACGGTCATAACTGGAGTAGGCACCAATACTCTCTCATATGCCGCTACCGGACTTATGAACGGTAGTTTCTCTTGTACAGGCATCATATCTTACCCATCCAGTGCCAGTGACTGGTTTATCAATCACGTAACGTTTTTGCCTGTGCTGTCAAACGCCGCGGACAACCGTGCGATGATACATCCGATTACGCACTATAACACTGGGGGTTATGGAGGACTTAATTTAGCAATTTCCCAGCCGTTGGCTTCTCTCACCAACTTCACCTACATGAACAGTATTACCTACGGTGGAGTGCAGTCGGTTCCATCAGCTTCCAGCTATCCTAATCAGTGCGGCGTGAATGAGCAGAATTCTATACTCACGCTGAACTGTGTGGTGGGTTCCTCTTTCGCAGCCACTCCATCATGGTGCTACAACAACAATATCGTCACGAGTGGATCGATCTCAAATGACCCGTATCAACCGGGAGTGCAAGCATATCCGACTAACGGCTTATACACCCCGCTGCCTGGGGATACTGGTTATACCACTGAACCTGCTGCTGGTACCTGTGCCAATGCTCCTGCAAGCACTATTGAGAACCTGCAGTACTACGACTTGATTGGCTTCAAAAACCATGCGTATGCCGGCACATGCTACCCGTTGCAGCCAGGAACACCCGATTTCTATGTAACCGCCAATCCGAACTGCTCGCCGGCTCCTGGCGTACCGAACTACAAGTTGAACTCTTCAAGTCCGTACATCAATGCTGGTTTGACGTGGGTGCCGGGGGCTGTGAGCGGCACGTCGTGCAATTCTTACGGCTGTTGGCAAGCTGAAAGTGTTGCGGCATCCGCCTGGTCGATCGCGAGCAATCAAATCACCATCACAGCCACGGCTCATGGATTCACCACCAATCAACAAGTGTACTTGACTGGGTTCCCGACAGCACCGTTCAATGGACAGCTATTTACTGTACTGGCGTCTGGCTTAGGTGCGAACTCGTTCAAGGTAGCTTATACCTATACTGGCACGGCAAGTGCTAGTGAAGTAGGTTGTGCCAGCTTAACAGGCTTCTGCGACATCGGGGCGAACATTGACATCGTGAATACTAAGATTTCAGGAGTTTACCATTGAGTGGCTGTTGTTCTTAGACCGCGCCAGTACAAAGTTGCGAAATTGCTTTCACAGGGGTTAACTAACCATGAAATCGCAGATCGAATCGGAACTACAGAAAATGCTACAAAAAATTACGTCCGTGAAGTCTTCGATATCACCGGCATGTCGAACCGTGTTGAGCTTGCTTTGTGGTTCATTGTGCATGGGGCAGATGCCCGTGCCACTCGCCGTAGCGGGGCAAACGGCCGGCACGCCACATAAGGTAATACTGACTTGGAAGGCACCGGCTTGCGCCACTGCGAGTTGCCCCGATCCGTCAACGTATTTGTACAACATCTACCGCTCCGGTGCGATGCAGGGAACGTACACGCAGATTAACAAAAGCCCGATTACGGGTACTACGTATACGGATTATAACGTGGCGGCGGGGACTACATACTATTACTTAGTAAAAACTGTGTTGCAGAGCACAGGCTCTAACCGTATACAGGTCACGATCCCGACGCCGTAGGAGGCAGTATGCCATCAAAGAGACATCGTAAACGACGCCGTAAACGACAGAGGAGGAGAGAAAATGCCGTTGAAAAAGGGAAAAAGCAAGAAAGTAATATCGTCGAACATCCGGGAGATGGTGAAAGCGGGCCACCCCCAGAAACAAGCAGTAGCCGCAGCTATGAGGAAAGCTGGGAAAAGGAGGAAAAAGTGAGTTCATTTCTGGTGCATTGGAAGACTACCACCTGTGGGCTGGTAGCCGGTGTATTGCAGTTAATGATCCAGTACAACATCGGCAACGCCGGAATCGAACAGGGCTTTAAGGCTTTAGCCTTAGCTCTTCTCGGTTACGCTGCGGCTGATGCGTCAAAGACGGTGACAAAATGACATTTCTGAAAAAACTCGGTACTGTCGTACTGAAGATCGTCGGTGTCCTTACTGGCTTTATGCCCTTAGTCGAGAGCATAACTCCGAGTGCTGCTACCGTACAATCAGTGGAAGACAAGCTTGGAGAAGCCTTCAACGTAATAGTGACTGCGGAGCAGATGTTTGCTGCGTCAAGTGACGGAGCCAACGGTCTCGGTTCGCAGAAGCTGAAAGCTGCAACTCCGTTCGTAGCGAAGCTTGTGCAGAATACCGCTTTACTTTCGGGTAAGACCCCGAAAGACGAAGCGTTGTTTGAAAGCTCGTGCACCAACTTGACAGCGGCGTTAGCCGGGATACTGAACAGCTATGGCGAGTAACATTGTTCCAATTCCGTTGCGTTTGAGCGCTTCGCAGCAGTCTGTGCTGAAGTCTCATATGCGGAACCGCATACGCGCTATACGTGACGGCTGTAGTGTCATTCACAACGATCGGGTCGTGAAATGGCGCAAGGCGTATGAGGCAATTCCGGCGGAAGCGGAGCGCGAGTTCCCGTTCCATAACGCGAGCAATATAGTAATTCCGATAATCGCGATACATTCGGATACGCTTCTTGCTCGCGTTATGGCGGGTGTTTTGAAAGTGGCTCCGCCGTGGACGGCCAAGATCTATGGAGATCATATCGATGCGCGGGAGATGGACGAACGGCGTGCCGCCGTCGAAGAGCTGATGACATATGCATCGCTCGAACCAACTGAGTTGGATCTCTTCCGTGTGTACCATGAATGGTTCGGGGAAACGATCCGTTTCGGTACTAGCGTAGTTAAATGTCCGCAAGTGCGGGTAATAGAAGGCTATGCCTATCCGGCAGGTGATGGCACCGGCAAAACTTCGTTTGAGCGTGAGATTTTGTACAAGGGTCCGCGGCCTGAAAAGGTGCGTTTCCAGGACATGGGCGTGCCGCCTGCGGCTAAGACGCTTGAAGATGCAGACTTTGTCTACCATCGGATACGATTGCAGAAGCATGAGCTAGAAGAAAGAGCATTTTACAGTATCTATGAGCGCAAAGCGGTAGACACAGTCCTCCTGAGCCCAGACAGAACCTCACCCGACGTAGTCCAGACTACGGAAGAAGAAGATGCCGGTGCAAAGACCCTTTCATCCTACGGTTACTTTGAATATCACATTTATGAATGCCATTTCAGGTACCGTATCGGCAACGACTACACAAGAGTTATTGTGTGGTATCATGAAAAGACGAATACCATCTTGCGGGCGTTCTATTTTTATTACCCGGATCCAATCTTTGTTGGAGCGAGGCTCTTTTACCGCGACGACATGTGGTTTGGCTACGGCTTTTGCGAGAGGCTGGCACCGTTTCAGGAAGAAATAAGCCAGATGCATAATCAGCGAAGGGATAATGTCACGGTCGCGAATACGAAGGTATGGCGCGTTGACCCTAATAGTATGCTTCATAAAGGCTATCGTATCTACCCGTCGGCTATGCTTCCCGGTGCGAAGGATGAAATCGAGCCTTTGAATCAAGGCGAAGTATCTCCAATGACGATAGACGAGGAGCGTCTATCGATTGAGCTAGCTGAGAAGCTTTCAGGCGTCTCGCCACCGATGCAAGGCAGCGGTGCTGGTACGAATACGAAGCGTGGTGTTTATACGGCAATGGGGACGTTGTCCCTGTTGCAAGAAGGCAATACTCGTACCGATCTTAATGTCACCGACATGCGCTACGCGCACACGAAGCTAGGGCGAATCATACTGAACCAGTACGCGCATTTCGGCCTCGGCGATCGCTACGCGATGTTCGGTAAGATGGGCGATCGCTTACGTGAGGCGATGGATCTTGTTAAGCAACGTGCTATCGCGCTTCCAGTGTACGCAGCTACTGCGTCAGTCAACCGTGAGGTTGAAAAGCAAAGCGATATGATGCTAACGCAGGTTATGCAGCGTCACTACGGTATGATATCACAGATGTTGGTTCAAGCAGCTAACGCTATGGCGCCACCGGAGGTAAAGAAGTATCTCGGAGATGCAGTCCTGGCAGCAAACTTGTTGATGAAAAGTGTCTTGCGACACTTCGGAAGAGATGAAGTCGATCGTTTGGTCCCTGACGTAGAGCCTCCGGCTCAGGGCCAGCAAGGCCAGCCTCCGGCTCAGGGTCAATCTCCACTCCCGGCCGGAGGCCAGGGCCTTCCTGCTCCGCAGGGCGGACTTCCAGAAGGAGCGGCGTTGCCGTCCCTGCCACCGGCAGGCATGGCGCCGAAATTGCAGTGAATATAGACATAGTAATGGACCACGCGACTGCAAGCAGAAAGTGGCTCGAATCAACTGACGGTGTACCTGTGTTGGAGTTTTTGCAGAATTGGCGTAATAGTGTTTTACGCACTCTCGAAGAAGGTAGCGATCCTGCGGAGCTACACCGAGCGCAGGGCCGTTATCAAGTTCTAAACCGCATCCTGGGCTTGGCGGATGAAATCCGTGCATATCAAAATGGACAGCACCGTGGTGCTGTTGGAAAGGTGTCTTAGTCATGTCGAGATGGTTTCAGAAAAAAGAAGAGGAGCTGCCGGAGAAGCTTCGTGGTAAAACTGAAGAAGATCTGGTGAAAGCGATGGAGGAAGCCGAAGCGCTGCGTGCTAGCGCAGCGGAGAAAGATGCTGAGGTAGCCCGCTTGCGCGAGAGCCAGACTTCGCAGCAAACGGAGTTTGAAGCTGTAAAAGCGAAGCTAGCAGAGCTAGAGGCTAACGCCGCTCCGATTCGGGACGAGGAATCGAAAGGTCCAGCAAGCGTCTTCGTAAACGAGGAGCAAGCTTTCATAGATCGGACCTCCGGTCTGAGGCAGCAGATTGCTCAAAGCGGAGCTTTAACTGCCAGGTTAACGGCTCGCGAAGCGGTTCAGAATTCAACCACTGGTCGTACTGACATGCGTATCTGGGACAAATACGCGAACGAAATCAATACCTTGATGTCTCGCGAGGCGCCTGATAGACAAATTGATCCACGTAGCTGGGCTAACGCCTTTATCTATGTCAAGGGCTTGCATTTCAGTGATCTCCTGGATGCGCAAGCAAACAAAAAGGACATCTTTGCAGAACCAGCGACTTCGTCTGGGACGGTTCCTG
>Ga0335077_10011437_pt1 | contig 11095 bp, 9 predicted proteins | sample Lox_Sample_31_FD_207151 | JGI IMG/M metagenome (GOLD analysis project Ga0335077, IMG submission 207151) | Soil microbial communities from Loxahatchee National Wildlife Refuge, Florida, United States - Lox_Sample_3.1 | ecosystem: Environmental > Terrestrial > Soil > Wetlands | place: USA: Florida...
CGATCGACCGCGTGCTCCCGCCCGAGATACTGGCCCGGCCGACACCGAGCGCGCCCGACGCGCAGCGCGAGCTCGTGCGGGTCGCCGCGCGCGCCCTCGGCGTGGCCACCGAGCCCGACCTCGGCGATTACTTCCGGCTTCCTCGCGCCGCGTCCAAGGAGCGAGTCGGCGAGCTGGTTGACGCCGGCGAGCTGATCGAAGTCCAGGTGGAGGGGTGGAGCGCTCCGGCCTATCTGTGGCCGGGCGCCCGCCAACCCCGGCGCGTGGACGCGCGTGCGCTCCTGTCCCCGTTCGACTCGCTGATCTGGTTTCGCCCACGGACCGAGCGGCTATTCGGCTTCCGCTACCGGATCGAGATCTACACGCCGGCGCCCAAGCGCGTGTACGGCTACTACGTGCTGCCGTTCCTGCTCGGCGAGGAGATCGTCGCTCGCGTCGACCTGAAGTCCGATCGCGACCGCGGCGCGCTGCTTGTGCAGGGCGCGTTCGCCGAGGAAGGCGTCGACCACGGCCACGTGGCGGCCGAGCTCGCCGCCGAGTTGCGGCTTGTCGCGGGCTGGCTGGGGCTGAAGGAGGTCGCGGTCGTGCCGCGGGGGGACCTCGCCGGCGCGCTGGCGGACAACCTGGCCTGAGCGGGTAAAGGGAGCTGGCAGGCGTGCCCGAAGCGATTACAGGGCAGCCTTCTCGCCAGATGTCCGATTCGAGGATCACCCCAAGCGTCATCTACAAGGCGATCCTGCTCGCGTTCGGGCTGGTGATCGCCGCGATGATCTTCCGCGCGCTGTCCAGCCTCGTCCTCGGCGTGCTGATCGTGGTGATCATCGCCACGCCACTGTCGGCGTTCGCCGACTACCTGGAGCGCTGGCACTGCCCGCGCGCAATCGGGGCGACGCTCGGGCTGCTGCTTGGCCTGGGCGCGATCGCCGGCCTGGTGGCGCTGATCGTGCCCGTGTTCACCCGCGAGGTGAACGACTTCGTGCACTCGCTGCCGTCGATCGGCAACTCGCTCGAGCGACGCCTGGGCCGGCTGACCGGCTCCTCGCCGGCGCACATCACCGCCCAGACCCAGCACTTCGTCACCAACTACACCCACGACCCGGGCAAGCTGCTCGGCCCGGTCGCCTCGGTCGGCGCCGGCGTCGCTGCCGGCGTGGCCGCGGTCATCGTGGTGCTGCTCACCTCGCTCTACACCGCGATCCACCCCGAGCCACTTGTGGGCGGGCTGATCCGGCTGTTCCCGATTGCACGACGCGCACACGTCAAGCACATCCTCGTGCGTCTGCGCACGGCCTACCTGGCCTGGCTGCGCGGCCTGTTCGTCGGCATGCTCGTACTCGGCACGCTCACCTACATCGGACTGCTTCTGGTCGGGCTCAACTTCGCCGCGTTCTTCGCCGTGTTCACCGCGGTCGCGATGATCGTCCCCTACTTCGGCGCGCTGGCCAGCTCGATCCCGCCGATCCTCTACGCGCTCACGTTCTCCCCCCAGAAGGCGATCCTCGTCGCGATCATCTACATCGGGGCCCACCAGCTCGAGAGCAACATCATCCAGCCGCTCGTGGTGGCGCGCACGGTCAAGCTGCATCCGGCCGTGGTGGCGATCGGCGTGGTGGCGGTCGATCAGCTGTTCGGCTTCATCGGCCTGCTCATCGCGGTGCCGATCATCGCCACCGCGACGATCCTGGCCGACGAGCTGTGGGTCAAGCCGCTCGAGCAGAGCCGCGCCCCGGTCGAGCAGATCCGGCGCGCGAGCACCGAGGGGCTGACCGTTCGCGTGCGGCGTTAGTTCGTTCGCACCTGTTCGTCGGCGCCCGCGGTGGGTAACTCGCGAGCATGGACGAAACCGACCCCGAAGAGCTGGCGGATCAGCTGGAACACGAAGCCGACGAGCTCGAACGCCACCGCGACAAACTTGCTCGGGATACGGACGAAGCCTCAACCGAGTGGGAGCGAAAGCGATCGGATCCGGGCGTGCCCGGCGCCCCGCCTCCGGAGGATCCCGAGCGCGAAGACTAGGCGTTCGAAGCGTGGCGAATAAGTGTCGCCCCAGCGACTATTTTTCGCCACGCCCCCGCCGCTGGGCACAGGTATCTAGCCGTGCAGGGAGCGCGCGACCCGCTCGCCGTCTCGTACGACGACGCGTAGCAGCTCGGACCCATCGAGCGGCTCGGTGAGGAACTCGTCAGCCGCGTCAGCGATCTGCGGGCGAAGCGCCTCGGCGGAGCCGGCGCGCAGCGGCCCGATCGTCAGGTCGAGTTGGTGCTCGCCGGCGGTCACGGCAAAGCTCACGCGCCCGCTCGATGCGGCGGACAGGACGTGCGCCGCCACCGCGCGGGTGACGAGGTACACGTCGGAGAACCGCTCCAGCAAGAATCGCGCCCGCGCTGCCAGCGCGCTCGAAAGTGGCTCGAGAACGCCGGCCAGCAGCTCCGTCGGCAGCAGCGTCACCACGACGTCGCCGGCCAATCCCCGCCGCCATGGTGCCCACGCCTCGAGATCCTCGCTGTCCTCGACGCGGGCGAGCAGGTCGTCGCGGCGCGGATCGTGGCGCATGTCGAACCCCATCCGCACCTCGGTTCCACTCCCGGGCGCAGTCAGGAACTCAACGCGGTCGGCCAGGGCGTTGATGACCGGGAGCCCGACCCGCAGGTGGTCGCCGGTCGGCGCCAGCTTCTGAAATCCGCCGCCCCAGTCCCGCACCGACACGTCCACAACCTCCATCCCGACGTCAAGGTGGACGGCAATCGCGCCGCTCTCTCCGCGATACGCGTGCTCGACCGCGTTGTTGCACGCCTCGCTGATCGCGGTCTTCAGATCGTTCACCAGCTCGGGGCGCAACGCGAACGGCGCCGCCAGCCCGCCCAGGGCAGCGCGGACCAGACCGGCGCTGTCGGGGCGGCTGTTCAGGCGTAGGTTGAGAATGGCTGGTCGCGCGGTGACCATGCCAAGGTGCTTCCCGGCCCGATCGGTGCGAAAACTTGTAACCGTCTAGGTGCTGGCGCGGGCGCCGGTGGCGATGCTCCGGCCGGGAGCGCCCAGCCGCAGCGACGCGGGAATCCCGACCACCACGCACAGGATGCACGCGAGCAGCATCGCGCCATGCACCGTCGACGCATCGGTACCACCGGCCAGCAGCAGGCCGGCGATGCCGGCGCCGACACCGGCGCCGAGCAGCCGCCCAACCGACAGGATCGCGGAGGTGCGCCCGTGGGAGGCCAGCGGCGTCGCGTTGAGCGCCGCCCGCGAGGTCGGCACGAACAACATTCCGAGCCCGAGGCCAACCGGGATGAGCGGGAGGATCGTGATCAGGCTGGCCAGCGGAAGCCCGGGGATCGCGAGCACCGCCAGCCCGCCGGCGGCCAGCACGAACCCGAGCACCGCGGGCATCCGCTCGCCGTGCTCGTCCACCAGGTGACCTGCCACCGGGGCGGCCGCGCCGACCAGCAGCGCGACGATCACGAGGGCTGCAGATGCCCCGAGGGCGGAGAAGCCCGCTGCTTGCTGGAGGTATTGCGAGGCCAGATAGAAGCATCCGATCATCACCGCGAACGTGAGCGCCGCGACCAGCGTGGCGGCCAGTACCACGCGGTTGACCCTCGACTCGCGCAGACCGGCGTCGCCGGCGTGCAGCGTCGGCGGCAGCTCACGGGCGATCGCCGCGGCCGCTATCAGCGCGAGTGGAACCAGCGCCCACCAGTCGGCGCGCCACCCCAGCCATACCGTGAGCACGCCCCCGAGCAGTGGACCCAGCAGGTTCGAGATTCCGGCGCTGGCGCCCCAGATCCCAAGTGCGCTGCCCCGGCGCTCGGGAGGAAAGCCGCTCACCGCGCCGGCCAGCGCTGCCGGGCTGACCAGACCGGCGCCCGCGCCCTGCACCACGCGCGTGGCGACCAGCGCGCCCATGCTCGACGCCACCGCCCCGAGGCCGGCCCCGAGCGCAAACAGCCCGAGTCCGGCCAGCGCCAGGCGCCGCGCGCCGAACCGATCGACGAGCTCGCCGCCGGGCAGGAGCAGGAGCGCGTACGCGCCGAAGTACGCGCTCAGCACGATCGCCGTCGACGCGCTCGACACGCCGAGTCCGTGCGCCACCGACGGCAGCGCGACCGTGATCAGCGTGCCGTCGAGCTGCAGCAGTGCCGCCGCCGCCGTGCAGGCCGCGAGCCGCCTCCAGGCAGCTCGTGAGATCTCTGGGCTGCCTTCGGGACGGGGGCGGCGACGGGACACGGGCGACGCCCACAATAGCGTCGCCCGGCCCACTGAACGCTCCCGTCTAGGAGGTCTTGCGCTCCAGGTTCGCGACCTCTTCGGCCTTGCGGTCGGCCTTCTCCTGGTCGCGGGCGAGTTCGTCCTTGGCCTCGCCCTTGCGCTCCTCCTGGCGACCTTCGCGATGCAGCTTGGAGTCGCCGGCGATGTCGCCAGCCGCCTGCTTGACCTTGCCCGTGACCTTGTCGGTGAGACTCATATCGAGCTCCTCTCGTTCGGGGTGCGGTTAACCGGCTACCCCGAGCGAAGTGGGCAACACACGGATGGCGCGGGTAGCACCCCGGGAGTGACCAGTTCTGCCAACTACCCGCCGATCGGCGACTACGCGCTGATCGGCGATTGCCACACCGCCGCCCTGGTCTCGCGCGAGGCGTCAATCGAGTGGTGCTGCCTGCCGCGGTTCGACTCGGGCAGCGCGTTCGCACGGCTGCTCGACCGCGACGGCGGCGGGCACTGCTCGATCGCCCCGGTCGACGGCGCGCCGTGGCAGTACCACCGCGACTACCTCGAGGACACGTTTGTGCTCGAGACCACCCTGACCGGGCCCGCCGGCGAGGTGAGGCTGCTCGACTGCTTCACGGTCCACGGGACGCCGCTCGAGACCGAGCACCGCCAGATCCTGCGCGTGATCGAGGGGGTCCGGGGCTCGGTCGAGCTCGATGTCCGGGTAGCCCCGCGCTTCGACTACGGTCAGGTGCGGCCCTGGATCCGCCGCCACAGCCCCCACCTGCACAGCACGATCGGCGGCAACGACGCGCTGCTCGTGTGGTGCGAGCAGGAGCTCGAGGAGGAGCCCGAGCACGAGTTGGCCGCGCGCTTCGCCGTCCGCCCAGGCGACCGGGTGCGGCTGACCCTCGGCTACTGCCCGCCCCACCGGATCGACGCCGGGCCGCCGGGCGAGCCCGACGCGGAGACACTCGACTCGCTTCTGGAGCAAACCGTGGCCTGGTGGCGGGAGTGGTGCTCGTCGCTGCGCCTGGGCACCCGGGACGAGCCCGCTGCTCGGCGGTCGGGGATGGTGCTCAAGGCGCTCACCTACGCGCCCACCGGAGCCGTCGCCGCCGCGCCGACCACATCGCTCCCCGAAGCGGTGGGTGGGGCGCGAAACTGGGATTACCGCTACGCCTGGGTACGCGACTCGAGCTTCAGCTCACGAGCGCTCGCCGAGTTGGGCGCGGTCGAGGAAGCCGACGCGTTCCGCGCGTTCATCATGCGCTCGGCGGCCGGGCACGCCGAGGACCTCCAGGTGGTCTACGGCGTCGGCGGTGAGCGCCGGCTCCGCGGCGACGTGGTCGAACACCTGATGGGATACCGGCGCTCCAAGCCGGTGCGAGTCGGCAACGACGCGTCCGAGCAGAGCCAGCTCGACGCCTACGGCGAGCTCGTGAACCTGACCTGGCGATGGCACCGGCGCGGCCACTCACCAAGCGACGACGACTGGCGGTTCCTGGTCTCGCTGATCGACCGCGCCGCCGAGCGCTGGACCGAGCCGGACTGCGGGATCTGGGAGTGGCCCGGGGAACCCGATCACTTCGTGCACTCCAAGGTCCTGTGCTGGTCCGCGCTCGACCGCGGGCTCCGACTGTCCGACGAGTGCATGCGCCGCGCGCCGACGCGCCGGTGGCGCCAGGCGCGCGACGAACTGCGCGACGCGATCGAGCAGCGCGGCTATGACCGCGAGCGGGGCGTCTACGTGCAGGCGTTCGATCGGACCGAGATGGACGCTGCCTTGCTCCTGCTGCCGACGGTGGAGTACGTCTCCTGGGACGACGAGCGGATGGTGCGGACGGTTGCCGCCGTGCGCGAGGAGCTCGACGCCGGTGGCGGGCTCCTGTACCGCTACCGGCGCAAAGACGGCCTCGAGGGCGAGGAGGGAGCCTTCCTGTGCTGCTCGTTCTGGCTCGCCGAATGCCTCGTCCACGCCGGCGCGAAGAGCGACGCCCGCGCGGTGTTCGATCAGGCCGTGGGGCGGAGCAACGACCTCGGGCTGTTCTCGGAGGAGGTCGACCCGGGGACGGGTGAGCTCCTCGGCAACTACCCGCAGGGGCTGACGCACCTGGCCCACATCGACGCCGCGGCCGCGCTCGCGCAGGCCAAGGATCGTGTGTAGGACCTCATACGCGCGTCAGTTAGCCGCTGCCACGACCGGGTAGCGGATGGCAGACGAGGAAAGGAACTGAGCGCAATGAGCATCACGGTCGGCGACTACCTGCTGGAGCGCCTCTCCATCTGGGGCATCCGGCGCATCTATGGCTATCCGGGCGACGGGATCAACGGGATCATGGGCGCGTTCGAGCGCTCGAGCAACGGCCACAGACCTGAATTCGTCCAGGTCCGCCACGAGGAGATGGCGGCGTTCATGGCGTGCGCGCACGCCAAGTTCACCGGCGAGCTGGGCGTGTGCATGGCCACCTCCGGCCCCGGGGCGGTGCATCTGCTGAACGGGCTGTACGACGCCAAGCTCGACCACCAGCCGGTGGTGGCGATCGTCGGCCAGCAGGCTCGCGCCGGCCTCGGCGGCAACTACCAGCAGGAGATCGACCTCCAGTCGCTGTTCAAGGACGTCGCCCACGAGTTCGTCGAGATGGCCATCGTGCCGGCCCAGATCCGCCATCTGGTCGACCGGGCGTGCCGGATCGCGCTGGCCGAGCGCACGGTGACCGCGCTGATCATCCCCAACGACCTCCAGGACGCCGAGGCCGTCACCGAGCCGCCGCACAAGCACGGCACGGTCCATTCAGGCCCGGGCTACCAGCGGCCGCGGGTCCTGCCCGCCGACGACGATCTCGACCGCGCCGCCGAGGCGCTCAACGCCGGCAACAAGGTCGCCATGCTGGTCGGGCAGGGCGCGCTGCACGCCGGCGACGAGGTCATCCAGGTGGCCGACGCGCTCGGCGCAGGCGTGGCCAAGGCGCTGCTCGGCAAGGCCGCGCTACCGGACGACCTGCCGTACGTGACCGGCTCGATCGGCCTGCTCGGGACCAAGCCGAGCTGGACGCTGATGCAGGAGTGCGACACGTTGCTGATGGTCGGCTCGAGCTTCCCGTACTCGGAGTTCCTGCCCGAGGAGGGTCAGGCACGCGGTGTGCAGATCGACCTCGACGGGCGGATGATCGGCATCCGCTACCCGATGGAGGTGAACCTGGTCGGCGACAGCGCCGAGACGCTCCGCGCGCTGCTGCCCCGCCTTCAGCGCAAGGAGGATCGCTCGTGGCGGGAGCAGATCGAGGGCGAGGTCGGGGAGTGGTGGAACCTGATCGAGCACCGCGCGCAGCTGTCGGCCGACCCGGTCAATCCGCAACTGGTCTTCCACGAGCTGTCCAAGCGCCTCCCGGATGGGGCGATCCTGTGCTCCGACTCCGGCTCGGCGGCCAACTGGTACGCGCGGGACGTCAAGCTTCGTAAGGGCATGATGGCCTCGCTGTCGGGCACGCTGGCCACGATGGGACCGGGCGTGCCGTACGCGATCGCCGCCAAGTTCGCGCATCCGCACCGTCCCGCGCTGGCGCTCGTCGGTGACGGGGCGATGCAGATGAACGGCATCAACGAGTTGATCACGATCGCCAAGTACCGCCACCAGTGGCCCGATCAGCGGCTGATCATCCTGGTCCTGAACAACCGCGACCTCAACCAGGTCACCTGGGAGCAGCGGGCGATGGAGGGGAACCCGAAGTTCGAGGGCTCCCAGGACCTGCCCGACTTCCCGTACGCGCGGTACGCGGAGCTCGTCGGTCTGAAGGGGATCCGGGTCGACTCGCCCGAGCAGGTCGGTCCGGCCTGGGACCAGGCGATGAGCGCGGACCGCCCGGTCGTGTACGAGGCGGTCACCGACCCCGAGGTCCCGCCGCTGCCGCCGCACATCACGATCGAGCAGGCCAAGGCGCTCAGCTCGGCGTTGCTGTCCGGTGATCCCAATGCCGGGCGAATCGTCCGTCAGTCCTTCTCGCAGAAGGTTCAGGAGTTCCTGCCCGGACGATGAGCACGGCGGTCCGAGCCGAGGTCCTCGTCGACGAGCTCGAGGTCGGGGCCTTCACGGTCCCGACCGACCAGCCCGAGGCGGACGGGACGCTGGCCTGGGACTCGACCACGATTGTCGTGGTCCATGCCCACGGTGCCGGCGAGAGCGGGCTCGGCTACACCTACGCCGACGTCTCGACGGCCAAGCTCGTCGAGTCCAAGCTGGCCGGGATCGTCGTCGGTCGCGACGCGTACTCACCTCAGTCCGCCTGGGAGGCGATGGTCGAGCAGACGCGCAATCTCGGCCGCCCCGGCATCACCTCGATGGCCATCGCCGCGGTCGACGGCGCGCTGTGGGATCTCAAGGCGCGCGCGCTCGGGGTACCGCTGTGCAAGCTGCTCGGGATGGCGCACGACCGGGTACCGGTGTATGGATCCGGGGGGTTCACGGCGTACTCGAACCAGCGGCTGGCCGAGCAGCTGAGCGGCTGGGTCGAAGAGGGGATACCCCGGGTCAAGATGAAGGTCGGATCCGAGCCGGACCGCGATCCCGAACGGGTCAGGGTCGCGCGCGAGGCCATCGGCTCGGGCGCTGAGCTGTTCGTCGACGCCAACGGCGCGTACTCACGCAAGCAGGCGCTCGAGCTGGCCGAGCGCTTCCGTGACCAGGCGCGGGTCAGCTGGTTCGAGGAGCCGGTGTCCTCCGAGGACCTCGAGGGCCTGCGGTTGCTCCGCGACCGCGTGCCCGCCGGGATGGAGATCGCCGCCGGTGAGTACGGCGACGACGCTCCGTACTTCCGGCGCATGATCGAAGCGGGCGCGGTCGATGTGCTCCAGGCCGACGTCACGCGGTGCGGCGGGATCACCGAGCTCTTGCGCGTGGGCGCGCTGTGCCGAGCCCACAACCTGCCGCTCTCGCTGCACTGCGGTCCGGCCGTCCACCTGCACCCGGCGACCGCGCTCGAGCAGCTGGTCCATCTGGAGTACTTCCACGATCACGTCCGGATCGAGCACATGCTGTTCGACGGCGTGGTCTCGCCGGTCGACGGTGCGTTGACACCCGACCTCGATCGGCCGGGCAACGGGCTCGAGCTCAAGCGATCCGATGCGGAGCGCCATGCGGCTTGACGTGCTCCGGCTTCGCCGTACAACCCCTCCCGAGCGGGCCGCGATCCGCTGGTGGCGCAACGTTCGCAGCGGGCGGATGCAGCGCTCCTTGGCGGCGGCCACCGCGTTCAGCGCGCTGCCGCTCGGGATCGAGATCTACTTCGAGCACTTCCGCGGCTCGTTCGGCGACAAGTGGATGTGGACGCCGGTGGTGCTCTCGCCGGCGCTCACCGCCGCCGGCGTGGCCGGGGTGCGTTCCGAGCGGGCGGCGCGGACGGTGCTCCCGGCGATCTCCGCCCTGTACTGCCTCGATGGCCTGATCGGCGTGGTCACTCACGTGCGCGGGGTGGCGCGCAAGCCCGGCGGGTTCGACGAGCCGCTGTTCAACATCGTGATGGGGCCGCCGCTGCTGGCGCCAGGCTCGCTCGCTCTGGTCGGAGGTATGGGGCTGGCCGCCGCGATCTTCGGCCGCGAAGACTAGATGTCACCCTCGCGCAACTTCCGCAACGCCGAGCACCTTCCGAACCTCCGGCCCGACCGCCAGCCGGCCGACCCCGAGGAACTGCCCCGCCAGCGCAACGGGGTCACGCCGCAGATGCACGGCCGTTACCCCGACTACAACGTGCTCGACGAGGCCGACCACTGGGACGAGGTGACCCGGCGCCTCGTGTCCGAGCGCCTCGAGCAGCCGCCGCCGATCCGCTTCTTCACGCGCCACGAGGCGACGACGCTCGCCATCTTCTGCGACCTCGTGATGGCCCAGGACCGCGAGCCGAAGATTCCGGTTCTGAACATGGTCGACGCCAAGCTGTTCACCGGTGAGCTCGACGGCTTCCGCTACGCCGACATGCCCGATGACCGCGAGACCTGGCGGCGGCTCGCCCTCGGCCTCGACGCCGCCGCCCGCCAGCACGGCGCGAGCGCGTTCGCCGGCGCCGCGCAGGACGTGCAGATGCGCGTGGTCGACGCGCTGGCCAAGGGCGAGCTGCGCGGAGAGGTTTGGGACGAGATGCCGCCCTCGAAGACCTGGAAGGTGGTCTCGCGTGCGATCCTCAGCGCGTTCTACTCCCACCCTTGGGCGTGGAACGAGATCGGCTTTGGCGGCCCGGCCTACCCGCGCGGGTACGCCCGCCTCGGGCTCGGGCAACGCGAGAATTGGGAGGGCGCGCCCGCCTTCGAACTCGACCCGGTGAAGGACACCGCGCAACGCGGGGTGTGCGGGACGTGAGCCGCCGTCACGCGCTGCGGACCCTGCTGCGCGGAGCGCTCAGGCCGCCCGAGAACGATTCGGCGTTCCTGCTCGACGTCCACCGCCGCGCGGTCCCGCAGGAGCGGATGGCGCGCTACGACGACTCGTTCTCGGTCGACCTCGTGATCGTCGGCGCCGGCGCCGGCGGCGGGACGCTTGCCCAGCGACTTGCGCGACGCGGTTGGAGGGTCGTGGTGCTCGAGTCCGGGCCGTTCTGGGACCCCGACCGCGACTGGGTCTCCGACGAGGCCGGCTCGCACCGGCTGTACTGGACCGAGGAGCGGATCACGGGCGGATCGGACCCGGTCGAGCTCGGCAAGAACAACTGCGGCCATGGCGTCGGCGGCTCGATGGTCCACTACGCCGGCTACTGCCCGCGCTTTCATCCCTCCGACTTCGAGGTCCGCACCCGCGACGGCGTGGGGGCGGACTGGCCGATCGGCTACCAGGACCTGAAGTCCCACTACGAGCGCCTCGAGCTGGAGCTCCCGGTCGCCGGCGAGTACTGGCCATGGGGCG
>Ga0335077_10011438_pt1 | contig 11094 bp, 6 predicted proteins | sample Lox_Sample_31_FD_207151 | JGI IMG/M metagenome (GOLD analysis project Ga0335077, IMG submission 207151) | Soil microbial communities from Loxahatchee National Wildlife Refuge, Florida, United States - Lox_Sample_3.1 | ecosystem: Environmental > Terrestrial > Soil > Wetlands | place: USA: Florida...
CACGCGCTCAACCGGCACGACGAAGCGATCGCGGAATATCAGGCCGCGCTTGCGGGCCACCCCGACAACGCCGTCGCGCACAGCAATCTCGGCACGGCGCTGCGCGAGCTGGGACGCCTCGACGAGGCGCGGCGCGCCTTCGAGCGTGCGGTCGCATTGGCCCCGTCACAGGCATTCTTTCATCTGAATCTCGCCGAGTTGAAGCGCTTTGCCGCCGGTGATCCGCAGCTCGCCGCGCTCGCGAGGCTCGCCGAACGCGCCGAGAGCTTGCCGCCGCAAGAGCAGATCGACCTCTCCTTCGCGCTCGCCAAGGCGCATGCCGATCTCGGCGACTACGTCACGGCCTTTGCCCATTTACGGCAAGGCAACGCGCTTAAGCGGCGCGAGACCGACTATGATGAGAGCGCCACGCTCTCCGTCCTGGCGCGCATCGCCACAACCTTCACGCCAGAGCTGGTGCGCGCCAAGGCCGGGGATGGCGACCCCTCCGAGGTGCCTGTCTTCATCATCGGCATGCCGCGCTCGGGGACGAGCCTCGTCGAGCAGATCCTGGCGAGCCATCCCGAAGTGTTCGGCGCTGGAGAAATTACGAAATTCACGGCGCTGACCTACGCCGAGTTCGCCGCTTTCCCCGAAGATGTCGCGTCGATCGGCGGCGAGGCGCTCGCCGCACTCGGGGCGCGTTATGTCGCCAGCCTCGTGGCGCGCGCACCCGAGGCGCGGCGCATCACCGACAAGCTGCCGGCGAATTTCCTGCTCACCGGCCTCATCCATCTCGCCTTGCCGCGCGCGCGCATCATCCATGTCCGGCGCGATCCCCGCGACACCTGCTGGTCGTGCTTTGCGACGCTCTTCACCGCCGGTCAGCCCTTCGCCTTCGAACTCGGTGAGCTCGGCCGCTATTACCGCGCCTATGAACGGCTGATGGCGCATTGGCGCCAAGTGCTGCCGGAGGGCGCGATGCTCGAGATCAATTACGAGGATATCGTCGCCGATCTGCCTCGCGAGGCGCGGCGGCTCGTCGCTTATTGCGGCCTCGATTGGGACGAGGCGTGCGTGGCCTTTCACCGCACCGAACGCGCCGTGCGCACCGCGAGCGCCTCGCAAGTGCGGCAGCCGATCTATCGCAGCTCGATCGGGCGCTGGCGCGCTTATGCCGGCGAGCTCGGGCCGCTGTTCGACGCGCTTGATGGCTGAGCGGCCGAGCGCCGTCCGGCGCGGTAGCGCTCGAGCAAGCGCTCGAAGCTCTGGACGAGGCTGCGCTCGATCTCGGGTTTGCCTTCGAGCCGGCTCAACAGAAGCGCGGTCGCCTCGATCGTCGACAGGCCCTCGCGGCGCGGCTCGCGCCTGAGCTTGCCATAGCGCGACGCGCGGCGCGGTCCGAGCACGACGCGCCGGCATTTCAGCATCCAGGGATTGCGCCACCACAGCGCCTTCGCCTGGCTCCAGCTGCCGTCGAGAATGACGATGCCCTCGATCTCGGCGAGCGCCGCGTCCTGATCGGGCAGCGCCGCGCCTTTGCGGTCGAGCAGCACGATCTCGCGGCCGGGCGCGAGCTCGGCGGCGCGCGCCGAGCCGAGATAGAGCACCGCCCAGCGCCGCGGTTCGACCTGGCGGCCGAGCAGCTTGGCAAGGCTCGGCCAGGAGAGGCCGATCTTGAAGGTCGCGCGCTTCAGATGCAGCGCCGTGAGGCGGGCCGTGCCGAGCGCCACGTCCTGCTCCTGCGGGTGCTGCAGGATCACCACCTGGATGCGGTTCTCGATCGGCGCGATGTCGGCGCAGATGCAAAGCGAGAGGGGCTTGCCGCACCGTGGGCAGGCCGTGCTACCCGCAACCGGCAGTCGCTCGCTTTCCATGCGCGAGCCTATAGGCGTTCGGCGCTTCGGCTTCAACCTCGGTCTCGCTATCATCGCGCCGCCGATGCAGGAGAGATCCGAGCACGCTCCGACCGATGCCGAGCAGCGCCAGCGCCGCGCGCTGCGGCGCAACCAGGCGCTGGCGACGGGGCTGTTGCTGGCGGCGGCCGCGGCGTTCTTCGCGACGCGGCTTGCGCCGGAGCCGGGGTTCTGGGTGCTGCTGCTGCGCGCGGGCGCCGAAGCGGCGGTGGTCGGCGGGCTCGCCGATTGGTTCGCGGTGACGGCGCTCTTCCGCCATCCCTTGGGTTTGCCGATCCCGCACACCGCGATCATTCCGCGCAGCAAGGATCGCATCGGCGAAGGGCTCGGCAATTTCGTCGAGCGCAATTTCCTCGCGCCGGCGATCATCGGCGCGCGGCTGCGCAGCTTCGCGCCGGGCCGCCGTTTCGCCGGCTGGCTCGCCGAACCTGAGAACGCGATCCGCGCCGCCGATCAGATCACCGACGCGCTGCCTTATGTCATCGGCTCGCTCGGCGACCCGGGCGTCCGCGATTTCGTCGCGCGCTCTTTCGGCGAGCAGCTGAAAGAAGTGGATCTGGCGCCGATCGCGGGCAGGCTGATCACGCTCTTCACCGCCAGCAGCCAGTATGACGCGCTCTTCGACCATGCGCTCGACGCAGCGCAAGCGGCGCTCGCGGACAATGCCGACCGCATCTACACCACCGTCGAGGAGCGCAGCCAGTGGTGGGTGCCGAAGACGATCAACCGGCGCATCGCCACCGCGCTCATCACCGGCATCGAGGAAGTGCTGGCCGAACTGCGCCTGCCCGACAGCAGCGCACGCGAACGCTTTCGCGCGATGATCGAGGATTTCGCCGCCGGCCTCGTCACCTCGCCGGAGCGGCGGCGGCGCTTCGACGAAGCGAAGAACCGGCTCATCGAGCATCCGCAGATGCAGGCCTGGCTCGGCACCGTCTGGGACGAGCTGCGCCGCCTCTTCCTCACCGATCTCGACGCGCCGCTGTCGCGCACCCGCGAGGCGGCGCGCACCGCCATGCGCACGCTCGGCCAGACGCTCGCGCGCGATCTCGAGATGCAGGCGCGGCTCGATGCGACGATCGAACATGCCGCGCTCGCGGTGGTGCCGTGGCGCGGACAGATCGGCGCGCTGATCACCGAGGTGGTGCAGGGCTGGGACGCGCGCACGGTGACACGACGCCTCGAGCTCGCCATCGGCAGCGACCTGCAATATATCCGCATGAACGGCACCCTGGTCGGCGCCTGCGTCGGCTGCGCGTTGTACCTGGTCAGCTATTATTTGTTCTAAGGCGAAGACTCGGCGACACCTACGCCGCTTCCTTCCGCAGGCGCTCGACGCGCCGATGCATGCCCCACCACGCCATCCGCGCCACCCAGGGATTGAGCCAGCCTTGCGGGCTCAGCCCCGCCGCTTTGAAGATCATCGCCGTGCCGCGCATGATATGGTGCGGGCGGTACACGCCATAGGCGCGTCGTGCATAGGCGGCGCTGAAGCGGGCATGTTCATACGGCTGGTCGCCGCCGTTGGCGGCGTAGTACGCGAAGGCGAGCTCATCGTCCTCGGACTCCGCGATGCGGTCTAGCGCGACTTTGAGACGCCGCCACCGTCCCATCGCCTCGCTGCCGAGATAGCGGCGCAAATGCGAATAGAAGAGCTTGTAGTGACGGAACTCGTCCGCGGCGATGTGCCGGCAGATGGTGCGAAGAACCGGCTCGTCGCTGGCGTCCGCGACCGCGGTATAATAGGAGCTCGTGGCGGTCTCGACGATGCAGCGCGCTACGAGCTCGCCGGCGCGCGAGCCGCGCACCGACGCCGTCGCGTGCGTCTCGATCGGAAAGCCCTGCGCGAAGCGCGTGCAGGCCGCGGAGTGGTCGAAGCCGGGATCCGCCAGCATGGCCCATCGCCCGAGCGCGTTGCCATGCTGGATCTCCTCGACAGCCCAATGCGCCGCCGCCTCGCAGAACGCGCGATCGTCGTGAAAGACGCTGCAGAGATATTCGGCGTAACGGGCGCCGTTGCGCTCGAGGACGCTCGCCGCTTTGATAATCGGCAGGTACTCGCGGTCGACCTTTTCCAGGTCGAAGAGGCCCCAGGGAATGTCGTCGAGCGTCCAGGCGGTCATGCGCCGCTGCCTTTCCGCCCCAAGACCGATTCCGGCACCGGGTCCAGGTCGTCCGGTACGCCAAGGAGGGTGTCCACCTCGCGCATGGCCTCGCTGGCACGGCGGTCGAGATCGCCGAGATGCGCAAGCTGCCGCAGGCGCGCAGCGACGGTGCCGTCATGCCGCTCCGGGCCTTGCAGCTCGGCCAGGGTGGCAAGACAGCGCCGCTCGAAGACTGGGAAGCCGAACGTCTGGGCGCGATCGATCGCCTTGCCGAGCAGCGCATGCGCCGCCTGCTCTTGCGGCCTGATATCGTGCTCGATCAGCGCCGCGATGCGGCAGACTTCCGGCTCGAGCCAGCGAACATCCGATCCTTCCGCCACCATCTCCATCGCGCGGGCGCTCAGCTCCTCGGCGCCGCGCAGGTCGCCGCGGCGCCGCTTCGCGTCTGCGAGAAACGCGAGGTGGCCGGACACAGTGAGGCGGAATCCCGCAGCCTCGAACGCGTCGATTGCCTGCTGCAATACGGCGATGCCTTGATCGAGGTAGCCTTGCTGGCATAGCGCCCAGCCGAGAAAGGCGGTGCCCATGGTGCGAAACGGACCAAGCCGATGCTGATCAGCGATCGCGATCAGACGGCGCGCCGAGCGCATCAGCTCGTCGCTCGCGCCGCAAAGCCCCAGCACCCACCCGCCAACGTAGCCGAGCGCGAGCGCGGTCGAGTGCGGGTGACGGAGCGCATCGGCCGCGCGCAGCGCCTCCCGGCCGACCTCGAGCGACCGGTCGATCTCGCCTGTAAGGAAATGCGTCAGGCTCAGCAGGGCGCGGCTGTGGACCTGAGTATTCTGCCCATACATGTGCGTCGCCGCCTCATCGCGCTCGGGCAAGTAGAGCGCAAGCGATCGCTCGAGATGCTCTCGTGCCAGCGCCGTCTGGCATTCTCCGAGCACCGCCATCGCGACGAGGCGGTGACCGATCACCTGTCCGGACAAATTTCCCGATCGCTCGGCTAGCGCCAGGAAGTGCTCGGCGAAAGAGACCGCCATGCGGATGCGTCCGCGGCCGATCGCGAAGGCGAACTTGCCGAAGACGAAGGGAGAGATAAGCGGCGTCGGCTCGCCAGCGCCGGCGAGCTGAAGCCCCCGCTCACAGCAGGCCGAGAAATCTTCCGAAGTTGTGCCTTGCGTCGCCGTCAGCGGCCCGATGAGCGCAGCCTCGAGCTCGAGCTCGAATTGCCGCCGCAATTTCGGGTCGCGGATATCGTCGACGAGCCCAAGCCCCCGCTTCAAATGCGCAATCGCCTCCACTTGGGCGGAGCGGCGGCTCGCGCTGGCGCCAGCGTGCAGCCAGGCTCTGATGGCGTCGTCCAGTCGCCCCGCCGCCGTCAGGTGGTGGGCCATGACCTCGGGTGGCACCGGTCCGAGGGCGACGCCGCTCTTCAAGACCTCGACGATGCGCGCATGCATCGCCCGCCGCTCGGGCTGTACCATCGATTCATAGGCGACGCGCTGGAGCAGCGCATGGCGAAACTCGTAGGCCTCGCTCGGCCCGTCGCGCCGGCGACGGAGTATTTCCGCGGCGACCAGCGCCTCCAGCGGCGCTATGACCTGCTCCCGGGTCTGGCCGAGCAGTGCGGCGACGAACTCCGGCGCGAAGGAACGGCCAGTGCAGGCCGCCGCTTGCACGACGCGTCGCCCGCCTTCGAGGCGATCGAGCCTCTCCGACATGATCTCGGCGAGGGTCAGCGGAAGCGCATCGCCGCCTTCCCCCGATCCGCGGGCTTCCTTGTTGATCAGCGAGAGCATCAGCTGCTCGATGTAGAGGGGGATGCCGTCCGATGCCTCCGCTGCCCGCGTCAAAAGCTCCTTTGATACCGAGCGGGCGCCAGGGACCGAGCGGGCCAGCGCCAAGCACTCCTCGACCGCGAGCTGCTCGAGATTGATGGCCTCGTCCGGGGTGGGCAGCATCGGGCCCTTGGGGAAGGAGCGGAGTGTCAGCACCACGAGTATCGGGCAGCTCGCGAGATGCTCCACCATCTCGTGCAGGAGCTCGGCGGAGGACGGATCGAGCCAGTGCACGTCTTCGATCCACAATACGGTCGGCTCGGCGCGCGCCAGCCGCTCGACCAGCGAGACAAACAGCGCGTTCTGCCGGCGCCGGGCGAGAACCGGCGTCGGTCCGAGCCCCTTGCTCGCACCAGCCGGAGCGAGGAGGAGGTTCGCGATGATCTCGAAGCTGTCCGGCGCGTCGGCGCCGAGCTGCTCGACCAGCACCGCGATCTTTTGCTTGCGGGTCTCCTCGCCATCGGTGGCGGCGAGACCGCCGCGCGCCCAGAGGAAGCTCACCAGCGGATAGAGCGGCGTGCTCGCAAAGATCTCGAGGCAGTTCATCTGCAGGATCGTGGCATTAGCGAGCTCGGGCCGCCGGCAGAGCTCGAGCACGAGACGAGTCTTGCCGACGCCGGCCTCGCCGATCACCTGGACTGTTGTGCATCGCGAACGCCGTTGCATCGCCTGCCAAGCCGCGAGCAAGCGCTCGAGCTCCCCCTCCCGGCCGATCATCCGGGCTGCGCCACGCTGCCAGCGCGCCCACGAGCGGCCGATCGCATGACGCGCGGCGACGATGCGGTGGACGGCCACCGGTCGCGAGAAGCCCTTGAGCTTTTTCGCGCCGAGCGCTTCCGCCTCGAAGAGCCCTTCGACGAGCTCCAGCGTGGCCTGGCTGACCAGTACCGTGCCGGCTTGCGCCGCGCTCTGTAGTCGGGCGGCAAGGTTCGCCGCTTCGCCGACCACGCCGTGCTCGAGCTGACCCATGCTCGCCGGCTCCGGACCCACGACCACGACGCCGGTATGGACGCCGATCCTGACGGCGAGCCGTGGCAGCGCTCGGCCGCCGGCCGAGACTTCGAGGGCGGCAACGGCTTCCACCAGCTCGAGCGCAGCACGCACCGCCCGCTCGGCGTCGTTCTCGTGCGCGACGGGGTACCCGAAATAGGCGAGGACGCCGTCGCCGCTGAACGAAGCGACCACGCCGCCATATTTCTCAACGAGGGCGAGGGCGCAGCGTCGATACTGGTCCTGCAGCAGCTCGCGGAGATCCTCAGGGTCGAGCTGCTCAGCCAGCTCGGTATAGCCGACGAGATCGCAGAACAGCATGGTCAAGTAGCGGCGTTGAGCTGCGGAGCGGACCGAATTTACGGATTCGCTCATTGTTTTGCCTCTGGGAGTGGCTGCGCGAGCCAGCTTCAACAACCGCTGCTTGTCCAGCGCCTTAAAATAATGCCTAATCAGTTGGGGAGGCGCCAGCCTGATTCGTGCAGGCGTATTGCGCGGGCGAGAGGGTTTGCGTGTTGGGGCGTCGACGCAATTCAACCGGCAGCGCACCGTCTGGCGGCAAAAGGCGGGCGCTCGTCGTCTGCACTCATCTTCGCCCCGGCCGTGTCAAGCGCCGGTCGCGCTACGTCATGCAGCCGATCAGCGGTTTGCACATCGCTTCGTTGATCGATCGAGCGCTTTTCGACGTACGACTGTACCACGAGGACTGGCATGGCCCCTTCGATGGGACCGAGGCAACCGGGTACGACCTGGTCTTCCTCACGGGGCTGCAGCCGGACTTCGACCGCATGCGCCAGTTGGCCTTCTTTTTTCGCCGCGCCGGCGCCACCGTCGTTGCCGGTGGAAGTATCTGCACGCTCTTTCCCGAATTCGCGACGCGCTTCTTCGACGCGGTCTGCGCTGGCGGCGTCGACAGCGTGCGGGAAGCGGTCGCCGATTATGTGCGCGGCGCGCTGAAGCGAATCTACCGCTCGCCGGCGACCCGCATTTCCACCTATACCGTCGACTATCGGCTGCTGGCGGAAAACGGCATCAGCCCGAAATCGCATCTCGTGGAAGCGTCGCGAGGCTGCAGCTTCCAGTGCAGCTTCTGCGTCATCCCGGTAGAGATGAATGGGCACGCCACCTACGATCTGGCGGCGCTCCGCGCTTCGATTGACGCGGCAATCGCCACCAGTCCGTTCTTCAGCTTCCGCCGCTGGTATCCGACCGTCATTCTCATCGACAACAATTTCTCCGACGACCGGCGGCACATGCTGCGCGTCTGCGAGATGCTGCGCAACGACCGGCGCATCCGCGGCTGGGCGGCGCTCGTGACGCAGAACATCTTGCACGATCGCGAGCTCATCCGGCACCTAGCTGAAGCGAGGTGCTTCACGCTCTTCGTTGGGCTGGAATCGTTGGACCGCGAATTTCTGCGGCGCTACAACAAGAAGCAGAATTTGAGCCGGCGCGACGTCATCGACGACATCGCCTTCGCCGAAGCTCAGGGCATCGGCATCGGCTACGGTTACCTCTTCGACCCGCGATACCAGACCGCTGCGGTGATGGAAGAGCACATGCGTATCATTGCCGAGAGTCGGACGATGCCGATGCCAGTTTACCTCAGTGTCGTCGCGCCGCTGGCCGGCACCGCGAGCTTCTGGGTCGACCTCGCCGCCGGCCAGCTCGCAGCCAACCTGCGCCTGCGCGATCTCGATGGCGAGACCATCTGCTATCGCGATCTCGCCGACGCGCCAGAAGCGCTCGTCGGCTTTGTCGAGCGGATCTTCCGCCGGCCGTGGACCGTCGTGGGTCGCCTGCGCGTGCTGCTGAAGACGCTGCGGCGGATCGTTTACTCGCGCAGCTTCGATCCCTTCCACTGGTACGTAATTGCCGCCGCCAATCTGCACTGCTTCGTCTGGGCGCGCGCTTCGCCCTGCCGAGCGCGCAGCTATCGTGCCGGCGACGAGGTACTAGATCCCCAGTATTCCGAGTATCCCGCCGACATCTCCGAGGAGGATCGGCAGCGATATTTCGAGCCCATCGCGCTGACCGACGCGGCCGGGCGCCCGGTGGAGTGGCTGAGACCCTACATTCCCGCCGCGGCCGCGAAGCGCGAGCCGGTGCTCACCGCGGAGGACGCCGACTGACCCCGCGCGACAACGAAGGGGGTAGGCATGAACTATGATCAGGAGCGGAGTGCCGAGCAGCTACGGATCCTTGACCCCGAGCTGACCCGGTTCGTCCAGGACTACAAGAGGGGTCGCCCCACTGTCATTCTGCTTCCTGGCGGTCTCGGCTCGGATTTGCAGCGGGCACGGCAGGCGTTCCATGACGGCGACCCCGCTCAGCAGCTCGACTATGACATCGCCTGGCTCGATGCGAGCATTCTTTGCGACGCCATGGAGTTGGGCATGGCCGGAGACATCGACGTCGGCGACCACATCTGCATCGCCAACGGCCCGGTCGCGCTGCTGGCACTTAATCCCTATGGCACCTTCAGGCGCTGGTGTGACGACAATGCCTTCAACTATTTCGTCCTGGGATGGGATTGGCGTCGGGTGCTTGGCCCGAGTGTCGATTTCTTTGCCGCTGACTTCCTCCCTGCGCTGCAGCAGCGCGTCGAGGCGGCCTGCGGCGAGGACCCGCTAAACGGCTTCACCCTGGTCGGTCACAGCGAAGGCGGCTTCCTCGTCAAGCTTTTCCTGGGGAGCGGCAGCCCCTACCTGCAGCAGATGGCGCAGGCGGTGACCATCGCCACGCCCTTCTATGGCTATGCCGGCCAGCTCCATCGTTATTTCTCCGGCGAGGATTATCTCAACGACATCTACGGCAAGTCAGCCATGGCGCAGCTCATCGCCTCGATGTGCGGGGGCTATGAGCTGCTGTTCACCGATATTCCGACCTTTCTGCGCGACCAGGCGGCGCTCGAGGACGATACCGACTTTCCGCCGCCCGTATACCCCTGCTGGGATCTGACAACGGGCAATCCCGTCGATCCCTATAGCCCGGATTCTCAGCCGGGCAAGGTTCGCTACCCCACCGACAACTGGTTCCTGTCGAGCCAGCTGCCGATCGCCAACACGGTGCGCCAGCAGATCACCGCGCCGCTCCCCACCAACATCAACGCCAAATTCTACAATATTCGTGGCGTCCAGACGGATGATGACGGGGCGCCCATCGACGGAACCGCGGTCGCACTGAGCTGGGACTGGATCAAGCCGGGCTTCGACCCCGATGCTAATGTGTCGCCGCTCGCCGATGTGAGGGGGACGGGCGATGACACGATCCCCGCCTGGTCGGCACGGCTGGTCTCGACGCCGAAGGCAAACATCGTTACCGTTTTCGGGGAGCAGGAGGATTTCAATCATATGTTCTTGATGGAGCAGCCGGCGATCCTGCTGCAGCTCGGCGGCCTCGTCGCGCCCGGCCAGCCGATCGTTATGGATTCTTTGACGCTAGCCGCTGCGCCGAAGCCGGCCTCGCCGATCGAGACCATCGAGTTCCTGCGCCGGCTGCGCGCTGCGGCGATCGACAGAATGGCCATGCGGGCCTTTCTCGCCAAGTACGACTACCGCGCGCTCCAAAGCTTCGCGCGACGCTTCCTGATGGATTGCATGAAGAAACCGCCCATCCGCGGCAAGCGGGCGCCGCAACGACCGAGGCCCGACGCGGCTCCGCGAGGCTTGCGGTGATACCAGAGGAGGCGTCCCCGACCCCGCTCGAGCGGCCAGCGCACAACCCCCGTTCGCCGCTCGCCGGCTTCGCGAGCCGCTTCTCGCAATCTTCCGTGGCCTTCGCGGTGACGCTTCCCGACGGCTCGGTCCATCGCTTCGGCCAAGGCGCGCCGAGTTTCGAGGCGACGCTCAGAAACCGACGGGCGCTGCGCGCAATCGGCAGCCTGGACGAGGGCCGGATCGGCGACGCCTATGTCGCCGGCGACATCGACATCGAAGGCGATATGCTGCGACCCTTCGAGCTTAGGCGGTCGATGCGAGATCTCCACCCGATCATCGCGGCCTGGCGCTTCCTGCAGCCGCTCCTCTTCGGGCAGGTCCAAACCAATCGTCGCGCCATCACCGCGCACTACGACATCGATCCCGAATTCTTCCTGAGTTTTCTAGACCCGAAGACCCCTTGCTATACTCAAGGCCTGTTCGATCACCCCGGCGAGAGTCTCGAGGCCGCGACGCTGAGGAAGTTCGACTATTGCTACGAGAAATGCCAGCTCGAGCCGGGTGACCACATTCTCGAGGTCGGACCGGGTTGGGGCGCGTGGTT
>Ga0335077_10011439_pt1 | contig 11094 bp, 11 predicted proteins | sample Lox_Sample_31_FD_207151 | JGI IMG/M metagenome (GOLD analysis project Ga0335077, IMG submission 207151) | Soil microbial communities from Loxahatchee National Wildlife Refuge, Florida, United States - Lox_Sample_3.1 | ecosystem: Environmental > Terrestrial > Soil > Wetlands | place: USA...
CGAGACTCTACTAGTTTGCGACTTGGTCTCTGGAGCTGCTGTCAGGCCGCCGTCGATCGTTAACAAAGGTCTCAGCGCACCATCACTAGCCGACCCAGCTCCTTGCACAATATCGAGGGGCCGGTTCAGCGGTCGGCCGTGGATAACCCTGTGCTGCCCCCCAGCTGGCGGGTCTGATACAAGATTAAAGCCGTGGTAGTCGCCGACGATGGTTCCAGTGCCAGCATCAAAGATTCCGCTGGAAAACGGGGGCGTTCGATCATCGCGAACGGTCAGATCGTCCAGCGTGATAGCAACGGAGTCGCTATCAATACTGACGGCATAAGTGTCGGGCTGTGGGGTTGACGCGACGCCGGTATTGACCGCCACAATGCCAGTGAATGTTGAGTTACTGGAGTCGACGATCTTTATTGCGTTCGAATAAGAAAACCACGAAGCCATACTGGCGAGAACGACGCCCTTGGCCCCCTCTAGCAGAAGCCCCGAACCACCAGGATTGTTAGAAAATCCGGAGCCCAGCCATGCCAACCCAGTTATATTTACATAATTAACATTCACGAGGTGAACGCCATTCGCGTTGAAGTCACCAGCTTCGCTTTGATGGCAGTTCGCGTCGGAGATGATAGTAAATTTCACTGGGTTAGCAGTTGTCCCTTCAACTCTAATGTTGTCGGCTATAAACCCATCGGGCTCAAGATAGCCGCTGTCAGCACACGCGGTCGCGTCGAGCTCCGTCCACGCGCTTTCATTAAAGACTGACTCGTTGGCGTAGCCTAGTGCTGTTCCAACATTGATCCACGTAACCGATCCATCGCTAACGGTACATCCTGGAGACTGACAGAATATGGGCGGAGTGGCCGAAGTCGTGCCGACGGTCTGCGTAAAGTAAGCAAAATTTCCGGGATTCGCTTCTGACGGGCGAATAAAACGTTGCTGGACATAAGTTGTGGACGCAGCCCATGGTCGATCACCGGTGCCGTCGATATAGACCCCATGCAGCCTGTTGTGGTAAGTTCCTTGGTTTTGCAGCGTGCTACCACCCACTACCACATGAAAGCCTGACCCATTGTTACCTGCGTACTGCGGATTTCCATATACCGATCCGTCATAACCCCAAACAACACCATCACCAAGGTTGCCGCTCGAGTAAGCTGACTCAGCTATCCACTGCCCGCCAATCGTGAATTGGCCAACTGAGGTGAAACCTCCGGTGAATATATTGTAAAGCTTCCCAGCGTTTCCATAGGGAAAAAACAGGCCGAACGTTCCAATGCCGTTCCCCTGGAGATAACAGTTATGCATCGTGAAGCCGTCAGTGCCATGAAAACTTTGGACTGTATCGGAAATCAGAGGATATGATCCTCCCGAAACTAGGTTGGGAGGGTACGTATTATAGAGATCGCCCTCGCTGGATTGCGGACATTCAATTGTTACTTTGCCTGCAGCAATGTTGATGCCGGGATTTGCGTTGAGAGTCCACGTGCCGTAGCCAAAGATAATTGTTGCTGGAATGTTGACACTGATTGTCACCTCACATGGAATCGATAACCGCGCGGCAGTGAATCCGCTCGCATCCACGGTTCCGCCGCTTGGGGGAAGTGCGGCCAGCGCGGCATTGACCTGGGCACACGGATCAGAACCCGGATACAGGGTTGCATCCACAGTGTTGTTGGTAGCGCTCGCGCAGTGTGAAAATAGTACGGCTAAAATCAGTCCTAGAGCAAAACGAGCGAACGTGAGAGCCACCCGCCGGGAGTAATCGCGCATCGTGCCTCCTCGTGCTGACAGTTGCAGTCATGCAAATGGGGCACCTCCAAATCTGAGGGTTGCCTAATCTTTGGTTTAGAGCGTGGCACTAGCGTAGAAACAAGGACATCAACAGACTGCAGAATATGAGAGTGGAATACTGACTCGATGTTGCACCGATGCGCATCAGGAAATACTAATTTGGGACAATCGCCCAATGACGAGCTACGCTTGCTGGCCTCTGGACTAATCTTAGAATGTTCACAGAAAGAGATGCGCTGGTGCAGTCAATACGCGATGTATGGCCCCAGGCCACCAGGAGTATTCATATTCTCGACTGCAATGAATACGCGGCGGCCAAAGAAGAACGGCAGCCCCCAATCGAAGGCGCCGGAATTCGGACCACCGAGTGTGCTAAAAGCCGCGTGGTTGCCACTGAATAGGGTTGTCGCATTTTCAAGAGCGAAGTTTACTGTACCTTGATTCCCATTCGAACCCTTGGTCGTCGCTGAGAGGTCGTCGGGCATAGGATTGGGACAGTACCACGAATCGTTGGGCTTGGCGCATAGCGGTATGCCAGTCGTTGTGCTGTCGGAGAAAAAGATGCCGTTCGAACCGCTGTCTATGAAGCTCATGGGATAGCTGGTGCCGTTGAAAGTCGTTGTGATGTCACCCGCGTTACTCCCGCTCGCGGGTACAGTGTAAACGGTGGCGCTTCCCAACGCATTGTTGGATTGCGTGCCGATGCCGAAGAAGAGTGATCCGTTCGCCGTATCCGAACCACCGTTCGGCACCGCAGGCAATTGGATCAGCACGCCATTGTTATCCGTCGCGAAGAACATTGTCGGATTCGATATCTGCTCGGCCGATGTCACATAGGTCGGAACGCAGCTCGAACCGGCACAGCCGTAATATACGGGAGAGATTTGTTGGTTCTGGGATGTGCAAGCGACGCCGCAATCCTGTTGGAACAACCCGACACCCAGGATCCCATTTGCGCCGAGAGCACTCAAGCTGCTGCCCTCGTTGGGCCCCATATTCTGACCAGAACAACTGCCGGGAACCGGCGGAGAACTCGATGGGGGAATAATCACATGGACCGACGCCGCAGGTGCCTTTTCGCCGACCATGACTATGTCTGCTCGGGCCACGTTCCCCCAAATGTAGCCGTCAAGAAAAACCTCGCATTCCAGCAGCGGATTTCCGCTGGAGTCGCTTTGATTAGGCAGCACTAAGGTCAGCTCGCCGCCGCTTGCAGTTGACAGGAGACGCAAGCCGGAAGAACCAGTGTCCACGAGAACGTGGTCAATGCTCTGACAGGTGGTGGTGTTCGGAATACAAACCGTCACGGTAGTAAAAAGCTCGTCCACTGCAAAGAAACTCTGCGGAGCTGGACCAGGGTCCACTATGATGGGCTGCACATTGTTCGTCGTCTGCGGCGGATTCACCGTGATGGTGGTTGTTCCAAACTTCGTCGAATCCTGTTCCGATGTCACTGTTATGGTCACGGACGTGGTCGAAGCTACCACTGGCGCCGTAAATTGGCCTCCGGATGAGATCCCGCCGGCACTCGCGCTCCAAGTGACCGCCGAACTAAAACTTCCTGTGCCCATGACTGTGGCTGAGCATTGGCTGGTCTGTCTCGACTGAATGGTCGATGGCGAACACGTTGAAAGAACCGAGTTAATGGTCGAGGGGTCGCTTCCGCCAGCGTTAATGCCGCCACCACTGCTGCCGCCGCAGGCGGCTATCCACAACACATTCACGGTTATCAATACTAAGCTGAGCTTGCACATCATCATCTCCTCAATGGATTTCGCTGGCCTGAACCCCTTCTGGCACTAATTCTGGAATGTAGGCTCGCCCGTGGAAGTTACGCACGTGCCCGGTTTGGTGAAGCACCAAGCCCGGCGTCTCGACAGCGACTGGAGCGTGTCTGCGGGGTGGTTGCTGCGTGTCCGAATGCTGCACTGCCGCCTGCGCCTGTTGCGCTTGTTGGTAGTACGGCCCGAGCAATTCCTGCAGGTTTGGAGGAAACTGACCCTCCCAGGCGACTCCGAATACCGCTCCCTGCGGCGAGACAAACTCGCGCACTACGATCCCCATGGGGGCGGCGATTTCGTGCATCACATACCTCTGAGCATCTATGCTGCGCAGCGTCGCCCTCATGCGCACCTGGTCGTCCAGAACCGACGCGGCGTTATCGCCCAACCTTGCCCAGCAAGGACAGGGAAGGTTTATCAGTACGCAGAGGAGAGCAATAATGACTCGGGCTCGGTAACTGAAATCTATAGACATTGAGTCCTCCTAAGCCGCCTTCTATCGCGAGCCTGTCTGGCAAAAAAATGTTTAGGTACGCTTTTGGGATGCGGGCAGAACGAGTAGGAAGAAAAACTAGGTGACCGAACTGCAAGCAGGACTGACACCTCGTAGGCAGGCATCACAACCTCCTCCTACCAGGAGTCCTGAGAGGATTATATTGGAACACGGCAACGATATAGCCGACTATGACGCTCGTCACAATCCGCAGTGACGCAACTCAATCGGCTGCGGAGTAAGCCTGACTCTCGCGACTTCCGACAATCACCCGTTAAGTTCGCATTGCATTCATTAGAAAGTCACACGGTCGTGTGAGAAGCGTCACAGCCAAGATCCGAATCAGTCTGTTCAAATGAACTTAATTCCTGGGCCTTGGTGGGTGATCAGCTATGACTGCCTCCAAGGTCTTATTTGCTGATACCGATCGACGGGCCGTACTAGTGGCGGACACGCTTCGCAAGGCGGGCCTGGTCCTGCAAGTCGTCTATCGTTCATCGCAGGTGTCGTTAGTTCGCAATTCCGCGTTCGATATGATCTCGATCATCGGTAAGCTTTTTGTATGGACCTGGATCGAGCAGTCGGTTACCACGACGTATATTGCCTCGGACATTACACGGGCTGGAGAGGATGAGAAGCCCGGGAGCACCAGCGCCATAAGAGCGCGAAGTGCAGCATCCCGCTTAACTGCTATCCTCGCTACTCGCATCACAGCCAAACCCACGCAACTGTCAATTTCCAACCAGGCTCTGCGGCGACGTGGTTTGAGTCAACATCGCCACATCAGGCCTCCAGGCGGTAGGTGCAAACCCCATGCTACGCGATGCAGCTTGGTTGTACGCCTCGCTTTGCAACTCCTAACTTGTGTACCATGGCGCGGTACTCGTCAACAGGACTCGACCCGGGAACACGGACCACTTTCGTCATATTCTTGCCATCTCCAAAGTCGGGAGATAGGTAAAATGAGGATGTTCATGATACTGGCCACAGAGTTTGTCTGCATGCTTAATGGGGCATCTTCCTCCGCTCTTTTCAAATGCTCCGATGGCTTCTCTTACGTCGTAAAACCTCAAAGACCACCATCTGCCAATGACAACCCGGGCGCGGCGTTCTTCTTCCGAAACCTCGCTCGCTCTGTCGAGTTGCCAGTGCCAGAAGTTAAAATTGTTCAGGTTGATCAACCGCTGATTGATAATTCTCCTGAGCTATCTCGAAGCGCCGTACGACCCTGGCTGGCGGCCCGGCCGCATACTGTGACCTGGCATGTACATGGAGGGAAGCGGTGGGTAAGCGGTTTGCACTTGGGCTCACGATATCTCCTCGAGCCGGGTCAGGGGGTAATAATTGATTACCTCCCCGAGACGATGCTTTCTAGAGTGCGAAATCTGGACGCCTTCGCAGGCATTCTGGTGATTGATCTTTGGACCAATATGACAAATCCACGCAGAGCGACGTTCTGGAAAAGCGCGTCCGAGCAGCTGTACAGGGTGGCCTTTCTCGATCTGCGCGCACGGCTGCTGGCGACACCGTTTCGTGGTGTGGAGTGCACTCTTGATCCAACACGGGTGGGTTTGTACGCCCATGCTGCTGTGTATCAGCAAATCACTGGATGGTCCAATTTTGAACCAGTTTTGACAAAAGTGGAGGGAATCAGCAACGAAGATTTGGAGAGTATTTTATCTCAGATACCCTCTTCGTGGACTGATCGCAGGGATGAGTTGCCTGCAATCCTGGACGCTCTAAGAGATCGAAGGACATACATCCGCGATTTGCTTGGGCGCTGCCTCACGGGTATGCCCCAGATATTTCCGAACTGGGGTAAGACAAAAACCGGTCCTGGTCGCGAGTCAGCGGCGAAGGTTTGCGAACCGGACATGCCGAGGCGGTCAGGATCTGTTGCCTGATCTCAGCGGCAATCAAGTTCGCGGCGTAGTTTTGGGACTTACTGACGATGTGGACCGCCTAAAGGCTCACGAGTTACGTTAGCGTTGGCGTCACAATTCTCACTTGATAAAACGCCGCGCAAAGGGGTGCGACGTGCATTGGGGAATGTTCTTGTGGGTAATCAAGAAGATTTTGGTTATCTTGGCTGCTTTGCTTATCTCTGGTACGGCGTTTCTAACACTTTGGGTACTTTGGGTAACGTGGCGTAGACGCCGGTACGAGGCAGAGGGCCCCGAAGAAAGACAGCTTCGCGAAGACCAAGGGTTGATTGAATGGTTGTTTCTGACTGGAAGGATCGGTGAAGTGCGGCCCAACGGGGAGTTGGTCAGCAAAGACACCGCATCGACGGACTGGTTATGATGACGGACAGGTGTTGGCATTGCCCAATGCCGCCAAGGGGGGCCGCGGCATAAAGTGAGCCAATGCTGATAGGTATTAATCGGCATTCCGCAGGCTCCACGCCCGTCGGGGTCGCGCTCTCGTCGCGGTGCTGCCGTACAGAACAGCATCGCCACAATTGAGGTGACCCTCGAAGCTGGTGACCGGGTTGATACGAATCGAGCTTTTGCTGTGTACCGGTTCAGCTCAAGACGCCAATCCCTCAATTGCTGTTTCGATAGCGTTGGTTGCCTGTTAGCCCGTTGGAGATCCCCCGGGTTCTGCCGGAGGAGGCAGTAGAAGTTTGACAGATATCGGAGTCCATCGTGGAGACTCCCAGACGTGATCCGCCAAAGCACACGAAAGGGAGTTCGCGATGGACGAAAGGGAAAGCCTAAGCCATACGAAGTGGGAGTGCAATACCATGGGTATTCATCCCCAAGTGCCGCAGAAAGACTCTGTATGGGGAAATTGCGACGGCACTTGGGCGAGGTGTTCCGCAAACTCGCGGAGCAAGAGGAGAGTCGGATCGAAGAAGGTGCATTTGATGCCTGACCATGTGCACATGATGGTTGCGATTCCACCCAAGCATGCGGTCCCGCAAGTGATTGGGTTCATCAAAGGACAGAGTCGCATCCAACTGGCACGCGTGTATGGAGAGAAGAAAAGAAACTTCGTGGGGCAGCATTTCTGGGTGCGCGGCTACTTCGTATCCCCGCAGCCAGGGACGAGACGGTGATCCGCGAGCACATCCGGCAACAGGAAGCGGAGGACAATCGATTGGATCAAATCAACCTCTGGCGCTAACCGGCCACCGGAACGGTAGCCTAGCTTGCGAGGCCACGGTAGCGACCCCGACCAGCCGCTTTGAGCGGCTCACAAACTAGAGCCCCCGGCTTTGCCTGAGGATGCTTACTAGTGCTGCTGCTTCCCAATACGTAGACGATGACAGCCACCGATTTGCCACCGAAAGAGAAGCAGTCGGCCTTGAATGCCATGATTGAGCAGATCGGGACCATCGTCGGGCTAGCGCCACCGATCCCGGGTTGAAGGGCCTCGGAGGGGGCTCTGCGGCCCTTATTGGACTTCTTGCACTCTACCGCCCAGCGTTCGCTTGAAGAGCAAGAATCGCTGCCTCACGCCAATTCGGGAAGGGTCTTCGGGACGAATCTTTGAAGTCCAGAATCAGTTCACGTACCCGCGAGCGCCGCATCAGCAGCCGTAAGACTAGCCGCTCTAATTCCTTGATGGCACCATCCACCCACTCTGCTGGGATCTCGTCCAACAGCCGCCACAGCGAGCTCTCAGAGAAACCTTCAATCCTGCTCAACCACGGCTCGAAGCGGTCCCACCCTGTGATGCCAGCATAGACGTCGTTGCGCCCAAAGACTCCACGCAACGGCGCGTCGGGAAAACTCCACTCCCCGGCGTTGAAGCAGTACCCCTGATCAATGAAGCAGGCAGTAAACTTACGTTCACGTGGCAGCTTCCAAAAGGCCGCTTGCCGTCCGTCCGCATTACAGGTCCACTTGTCAAAAGCCAAAATGCCTGCGAACTCCTGCAAGTTGCGCACCTTGTCCATCATGGTTTCGGGCAAATAGTCATACACCTGCCCCTCCCATGGAGAAACCACATAGCGAGAGCCAAACGACGGACCGGCGGTAATCATTATGCGCCGACCGCCAAGTTCAATTCGCAGATCCGGCGAGTGCTCAATCAGCCAGGGCTGAACCTCCACGATGGCGGCGACCGGGACTGGCAGACCGATCATCTCGGCCAGGCGTGTACCAAGCCAATCGTTGACCAGCACCCGTGGATGCTGCGGGTTATTTTGGAACTTAACCACGTAGTAATGACCGTCGGAACAGCGCATCAAATGGCTCTGGGCGCCACCGCGCATCCGACGAACGTGTTGAATGGCTGCGATCGACAAGTAACCTGCCTCGAACCCCAGTCGGAGCAAATGAGGCCATCTCTAGCACGCCGGTTTCAGGAGACGATAATCCGCGGGGACATCCGCCCTTTTGACATCCGGCTATAATTAAGGCGTATGACCTCCCAGACAAGTTGCGAGTACTTCATTGTAAGATACGTTCCCAATGTTGCCAGTGGGGATGCTGAAAATATCGGAGTGATCGTGCTTGAAAAGCCGCAATCGGATGAGACAAGGCGTGTTCCGGCTCCTTTTGCCGGCGTTCGGTTTCGGAAGGACTGGACCTGCCTGAATCGCTTTGGCACGGATGTCGATGTGGAAGTCGTCCTCGCTATCGTTGAAGAGATCAACATGAAGATTAGTGCGGCTTGTAGCAAGCCGGGGATCGTTAGAGAGTTGTTACAGGAATTGGGGTCGGCTTCGAACGGCGTTGTTCTCGGGCCCCCACGAGGCTTGGTCGTTGATGATCTTGAAAAGGCGCTAGTTGAGTTGGCGGCGACGTATCTCCGAGACGATTCGGTTGCCAGCAGTCGGATCATCGGCACAGGCCGGTAGCTGGATAAGCGTGTTCGGGCCGCAATTGAGCCGACGAGAGCCGTTCGAGAGGAAAGATGCATTTTCAGTCAGATGTCGGCACGTTCTCTTGCTGATCAACGTCAGACAGCCGCTTCCGAAGGGCCCTGTATAGATGCAAGGGAATCCGCCCTTCTATTTGGAGTAACCAAATGGAGGAACCGATACCTCGATCAAGCACGCCGGCTTTACGATGGCGGGGCACGGTGGACTTGATCGGTCGGCCACCCCTCAGGCGTTTGGCCACTTCGCAAACCCAACGACGAGACATTGCCAGGTCAGATGCAATCTCGGAGTGCGAATGTCCTTTCCGTAATTCACTGAGGATCGTCTGAGTAGTCTTCCCTAGTTTGGATTGCTGCTGGCTTGGTTTCTGGGCTCCCACCCTCGACAGCCTGTGGCTGCGCATCAGCCGGAGAGTAAGCTCAGGAGTGCGGGTCGAGCTAGCGGCAACGCGGTGATTGGGGCGTATACATACCGGGTCGCAACACCATCGCGCTAGGTTTTTGCTGCATGGGATGTCACCGACCTCAAGCACCCACGCTACTCTGGCTGGACAGTATCGCTTTCCTTTCCAGCGAAAGCCGGATGCTGATCCGGAGGTGGCGGCTGGCGCCCAAAGCCAACAGCCTTGTGGCCCTTGCTTCACTCTGCTCCAGAACGCATCTATTGCCTCAGGCGGAAAATCCGCCCTCGACGAGAGCTGCCTGTACCTTTCGCGGCTTTCTTGAACCGCTGATTCGCCCAAAGGCAACGAGACTTTGCGAGGAGTCAATACGTTTCTCCCTCTACCAAAGTCCCTGGGAACGACCTTATTGAAACAGCAGTGACAAGGTTAGCGATATGACGCACATCACAGGCCTTCGTGACGTGGTGAGTCCTTGGTGGACGACGTAACGTATTGCACCTGCTTAGCACGTGTATGGTTCGCAAGAAACCGCTCCGCTTGGGCGGCGGTGTGAGTCACCAACAGGGCGTTTATCGCTAATTGGACGGCTCTTACGGAAGGGACAAGGATCCCAAACCACGACCTATGGCCGGTTAAATCCAGAAGTTTACGACGTCACCCATCGACCTCAGCGATCACCCAAAACCGGCCAATAGTTATCACCTGAAAACCGGCCAAGGAGAATAGCGTCTGGGACATTGACGCCCGCAGACGCTTGTAGCCTCCGAGGGCATGCCCAATGTCTGCTCCGAAAATTTTCTTCATACGGCAGCGGCACAGGATTCGAGAGTGACTTTATAGCCTAACCGTTGGAGGCGTGTGATGTAGTAACGGCTGAGGCGCTTAGGCTCAAGATGATCAAAGAAATCGCCACGTAGATCAGTGTACTCGGTTCCCGCTTTAAGCATGTGATAGACGATCACCAACATCGAATGAGCCACTGCAATCAGAGCGCGTTTCTTTCCACGCCGGCCAGCCAATCGGCGGTATTGAGCGGCCAGGTAACTGTTCTTAACGTGGCTCGCGGCCCAGGCGGCTTGCGACAGGGTTCGCTTCAGCCAGCGATTACCGGGGGTGATGCGGCGTCGCTGTCGTTTCCCGGCACTTTCTTCGTTGCCGGGAGACATCCCAGCCCACGAGGCCAAGTTTTGGTGGCTCGGAAATGGTTGCATGTCCGCTCCCACTTCCGCTAGCACTACCTCAGCTACGTTGCGATCAACCCCCGGGATTGCGTCGAGGCGCTCGATCTCTGCTGCCAACGCGCGATGCGCTCCCATTCGCAGTGGCCGGAGTGTAGCCTGCTCGACGAGACCGCCGAGAACGGCTGGGAGACGTGGCGATGCCGGCAGCTTACCGCAAGCAGCTGGAGCACTTTGTCCCACATCGTGGCACACATTTTTTCGAGGGTTAGGGTGGGTGGTGATTGCCGACTAGACGCAATCATATTGACCTCGCGAAAACATTAGTCTTGGCCGTGCTGCATATGTCGGCAGAAACCCCTCATTTCATTAGCAAGCATTCTTGCCCCAGTCGGAACGAATTCTTGGCGACTGGAGCTAACGATTGCGGGCAATCGAGCACGAGCGACAAACAACATACGAACTGCATTAGGGGCACTTTAGTGCTATACTTATAAGCTAAAAGTGTCGTTCTATAATATACATGTTAGTGACACGATTTTGCTTGCTAATAGTACGACGACCTGAGATAACCAATTTGCCGTCTCAACAAGGAGTACTCGTATGGCAGTCCTACC
>Ga0335077_10011440_pt1 | contig 11093 bp, 10 predicted proteins | sample Lox_Sample_31_FD_207151 | JGI IMG/M metagenome (GOLD analysis project Ga0335077, IMG submission 207151) | Soil microbial communities from Loxahatchee National Wildlife Refuge, Florida, United States - Lox_Sample_3.1 | ecosystem: Environmental > Terrestrial > Soil > Wetlands | place: USA...
GTTCAACCGCCGGCTGCTGTGGCAGCCTCGATCAAGAAAGAGATCGTAATCCGGCGGCGTAGCGCGCCACGCCCGGCGCAACCTGCGCTCACGAGGCCTCCTGGAGCTTGCGGAACAGAATCATCCGCGCCTTCTCCCAGTCCCGCTGCAGGGTGCGCGTGGAGCTGCCGCGCAGCGCCGCGATCTCATCGAAGGTGTAGCCGCAGAAGTAGCGCAGGTCGACGAGCTCGGCGAGGCGCGCATCGAGCGCGGCCAGCTCATCGAGCGCCTCCGACAGCCGGGTCGCTTCCTCGACCTCTCCGTGTGACTCGGCGATCTCGGTGTTGAGCTGCGTGATGTGAAAGCCCGCGCCGCGCTTCAGGGCGCGCCGCTCGCGCAGGAGATCGATCAGCAGTCCGCGCATCACCCGTGCGGCGTAGCCGATGAAGCGCTGCTTGTCGGGGAACTGCGCGGCCCCGGCCGAGAAGCGCAGGTACGACTCGTGCAGCAGCGTCGTCGGGCTGATCATCGCCCCGGCGCCGCTGCGCAGCTGCCGCTCCGCAAGCCGGTGCAGCTCCGCGTACAGGGCGGCGAAGAGCCGCTCCTTGCCGGCGGCTCCCGAGTCGTCCGCGCCCGTCACCAGGGCTTGCCAATCCGGATTGGTCACTAGCTTGCGTCCTGTGGGACAAAAGAGTGCCTAAACCCCGGCGCTTCCGCCATCCACACGAGGTCCGCCCCGCGCGTTATGTCCGCAGGCGCCAATCGCGCCGGCCGGCGGGCTCAGGCTGTGGCGCTTCTTCCGCGGCTAATCCGATTAGCTGAAGTAGGCACTGCCGATCTAGCGCGGCTCTAAGAACCGCCGGGGTCTCTTATGTACAGGACGCTCTTATTTATGGCGCTGGCAGCCCTGCTGGGCCTGCCCGCACTCGCCGACTCCACCGGGGCGCCGGGAATCGAGGTCTTCCCGAACGCAAGCGGGGTCTTGGCCGCGGTGAACGTGAATGGCCGCACCCGGACCGACGGCGCGTTCTTCCAGAGCCTCGGCACCAACGGACGCAGCTGCGCCACCTGCCACGTGGCGAGCCAGGCATTCACCATGGCGCCCGCATCCGTCCGGGAGCGCTTCGAGCGCACCCGCGGGCGCGATCCGCTGTTCGCCCCCGTCGATGGCGCCAATTGCACGAATGCGGCCAGCGGGGAGCGTCGCTCCCACAGCCTCATCCTCAACCACGGCCTGATCCGCATCGGACTCGCGCTGCCTAATCCTGCGGAATTCACCCTCAGCGTCGTGCACGACCCGTACGGCTGCGCGCTGCAGTTCGATGCCAAGAGCGGCCAGACCATGGTGTCCGTCTACCGGCGGCCCCTGCCGACGGCGAACCTGGTCTTCCTGAGCGCGGTCATGTTCGACGGGCGCGAGACCGTCGTGCCGCTCACGGACAGCCAGACCTTCCTCGCCAACCTCACCGCCGACCTGTCGCACCAGGCGATCGATGCCACCACCGGGCATGCGCAGGCCGCGCAGCCGCCCACCGATGCGCAGGTGGCCGACATCGTCAGCTTCGAGCTCGGGTTGTTCACGGCGCAGCAGCTCGACTGGTTCGCGGGCGCACTCAACACCGACGGTGCCCAGGGTGGCCCGCTTGTCCTCATGCGCCAGCCCTATTATCCGGGCATCAACGATTCGCTCGGCGCCGATCCGCACGGCGGGCCCTTCAATCCCGCCGCCATGACGCTCTTCACGGCCTGGGCGAGCCCGCCCAACGACGGCCGTGACTACTTGCGCCGCGCGGCGCGCCGTTCGATCGCCGCAGGGGAGGCGCTGTTCAACTCCGCGCCGATGCGTATCGCCAACGTGCGCGGCCTGAACGACAACGCGGCGATCGGCAGCCCCGACTCCTTCATCGGGCACTGCACCAGCTGTCACGACACGCCCAACGTCGGGGATCACTCGCTGCCGCTGCCGCTGGACATCGGCACGGTGCACGCGGTGCTGCCGAGCATGGAATCCGACCCCGCGATCGCCGCCGGGCTCGCGCAGCTGAGCATGCCCGACCTGCCCGTATACCTGGTGAGCGGCTGCCCGAACCCGTTCGCGGCGAGCGAGCCCGAGTCCTTCTACACCAGCGATCCCGGCAAGGCGCTGCTCACGGGCAAGTGTGCCGACCTCAACCGCACCAAGGGACCGGTGCTGCGCGCACTCGCGGCGCGCGCACCGTACTTCCACAACGGTGCGGCCGCGACCCTGAAGGAGCTCGTGAACTTCTACAACGAGCGCTTCGAGATGCACCTCACGAACGAGCAGAAGTCGGACCTGGTGGCATTCCTCGACTCGCTGTAGCACTCACCGCGCACGAGACCTGACTGCCGCCGGGTGGCCCGCCGCGGGCAAGCGGGGTAGCATCATCCGCACGACAAGATTCCCGGCGCCGCTGCGGGGGGCTTATGCGCATGTGCGGGATCCTTCTGTTGCTCGACCGGGTGCGTCTTGGCCGCGCCGCGCGCCTCGTGGTTGCCGCGGCTGCGCTCTGCCTGGCGGGCGCGTGCGGCCACTCCTCCGGACCCTCCGCGTCGGGCACCGCTGAGGCACCCGGCGCCGGCAAGAAGCCCGGCGAGGCGCCGGTGTGGGCGGGCGTGCCGCTGCGGGGCAACAGCACCGAGGCGCTGCGCGCGTACCTGAATTCCGTCGAGGAGGTTAAGCCGAAGCGCTTCGAGGTGCAGTGGAATCCGGCCACCGTCGCCATCGACAAGGCGGCGGCGCTGCGCTCGCTGCGCGCGGTCAGCCGTGACGGGGCGACCTTCACGTTCTCTGCCGATGAGCCGGCGCTCGCGAAGCTTCAGCCCGGTAAGAGCATCCTCTGGGTCTGGGACATCGCGGTGCGCAAGGTCGACAGCGTCGAGACCTTCGGGGAGGTGACGCGCGTGCATACCAGCGTGGTGAAGCTCACCGAGGCCATGCCCAACGCGCAGATCGAATTCGAGACTCCGCTGAAGCTGCAGAACTACTACCCGCAGCGCAGGATCGAGGCCCCCGAGCCGGCCACGGCGCAGCGCCGGCCCCGTGCGCCGGGCTTCAGGTACGTGCTCTTCGGCGGACCTACGCCCGCTGAGCAGCCCGGCGATGACCCGAGCAGCATTCCGCAGGAGAACCTGCCCGATCCGGATTCGCCCAAGGACAGCGATGATGATGACTGGTACGAGGAGGGCATCACGGCGGACGGCTTCAACGGCACCAAGAACGGCTGGGCGTATTCGGTCGGTTACCGGGTGCGGCCCGGCGGCATCACCGTGGAGCTGCAGGCCCGCAAGGGCGACCTCGAGGGCGGGACCGAGTCCGGCACGCACAGCCTCATTCCCGAGTACCAGGCCATCGAGAAGGACCGGGCGCAGATCCACAAGGCGCTCGAGCAGGCCGAGCAGGAGATCAAGGACGAGGAGAAGGGCGTGCGGGACACCGACCAGGAATTCGAGCAGCAGATGAAGCAGCTGCTGCAGGACCAGGCCAACCGCAAGGACCCGAACTACTCAGGCCCGACGCTGCCACCGCAGGTCAACAAGTACGGCGAGCCCGTCACCGACAAGGCCGCGCAGCAGCTGCTCAAGGACAAGTGGCAGAAGAAGCACGACGTCGAGATCCAGAAGCTGCAGGCCCAGGAGCAGATCCTCGGCGAGTGGCGCATCAAGAAGGACCAGCTCGAGGCCCGCAAGCGCGCGCTCAAGGTCGCCAAGGGGGTGGCCGCGCAGCTCTACCAGATCGCGGACGACAACTTCGATGCGCGGCTGCGCGGGCGCGTCGACCTCGATGGCTTCACGGTCGGCACGAACCTCGGCTTCGTCAACGGCGACATCGACGTGGCCGCCACCCACTTCAAGAACCTGAACGGCAAGGTGCAGGCCGAGATGATCGGCCGGCTGGGCAAGAGCGGGAACGAGGCCACCAAGATCCCGATCATGCACGTGCCGGTCTCGTTCAACGTGCCGATCCCGGTCGGCGGCGTGCCCTTCGTGGTGCAGCTCGGCTCGGACTTCCTGATCACGCTCGCCCTCTCCGGCATGCATGCCTCGCTGACGGTGCAAGGGCAGGTGGCATTCAAGGGCGACAGCGGCCTCACCTACGCCAAGGGCAAGGCCGACTACGACAGCAGCTTCTCGACCTCGGGCGAACCGCAGATCACCAGCTACAAGGGCATGAGCCCGGGCGTCTCCGCGGTGGTGCTCGCCATCCAGCTGCCGCGGGTGGGCTTAGGGCTCGGGGTGTTCGGGGTCTCCTCGGTGGCCTACATGGACGTGATCAACGTCCTCACCATGACGCAGGCGGGGGTCATCGGCGCGGGCCTCATCCCGCAATGCAAGCGCATGACCTACGACGCGGTCGGTCACGTCGGGGTGGAGACCAACATCATCCCGCTGCCCTTCGTCGACACCTCCTCCGTGGCCGGGGCGCTCACCACCAAGAAGGAGATCTTCAATTCCAAGACGCAGAAGCTCGACCCGCCGGTGAAGGCCTGCGAGGTCTCCTCCTCCTAGGGGCGGCGCGCGCCTAGTGGCTCGCGCAGGGGCGGGCGAGCTCGACGCGGCGGTTGCGGGCCCGGCCCTGGAAGGTGGCGTTGGTCTCGACCGGGCGCGTCAGGCCGTAACCCTTGGCGGAGAGCTTTGCCGGCGCGATGCCGTAGCGGCTGACCAGCGCCTCGCGCACGGCGGCGGCGCGCTGCTCGGAGAGCTTCTGGTTGTATTCCGCCGAGCCGATGTTGTCGGTGTGTCCCTCGATGGTGAGGGTGGCTTCCGGGCTCGACTTCACCAGCTCGGCGACCTGCCTGAGCATCGGCTCGGACTCATCCAGCAGCACGGCGCTGCCGGAATTGAAGTAGATCCCGTGCAGTTCCACGTGGCAGCCCTTGCCGGCCAGCTGCGCGGCCATGCCGCCAGCGCCCCTGGCGTCGCCCTTGTCATCGGTCGGCCAGTCGATGCGGGTCACGACGGCATTCGCGGGCCCGAAGACCCAGTGCAGCAGCACGGGCCAGTCGGGGTTGTCCAGCCACCAGACCTCGGCCTTCTCGGTCTCATCCGGGCTGAAGCTGAAGGTGCCACCGGCATGCACCGCGGGCAGCTCCACGCGCACGCCGTTCACCAGCACGGAGACCGGCACGTCGTTGGGCTCGATCCGGTGCAGCGTGCCACGGTAGTAGTGCCGTGCGGAGCCGAACATCATGTTGAACAGCTGCCCGAAGTTCGGCACCAGGGGCGCACCACCGCCGGGCTTGGCCGCGGCTGCAGGCTGGCTGGCGGTTGCCTGCGTGAGCGAGCCGAGTGCTTCGGCCGCCGCTCCCTTGGTGCCGGGGTAGGGGCCGAACACGAAGGGCGTCTCGCCACTGCTCTTGAGCGCGCTGAGCACCTTGCGCGAGGTCTCGGAGAAGGTCTGGCCGCCGTAGTTCTCCGGGTCGGTGCTGGCGTAGAGCAGCGTCATGCGCGTGGAGCTCTCCAGGTCCTCCTGCCGCACGTGCCGCGGCCACTTCAGGCGCTGCGCGATCTCCTCCACCTTCTGGTTGCCGGGCGCGCTCATGCGGATCAGGTAGCCGAGCCCGTCGGGGCCGACGGACTGCAGCGTGAAGTGATCCTCGGTGTCCATGTAGCCGAAGGCCGAACCCCCCGCGATGACGCTCGCGTACACGGTCGAGGTAAGGACGAGACCCTGGCGCGGCTTGACCTCCGTGGCATCCAGCGCCACGGCGGGCGTGGCAGCGCACAGCGCCAGCCACGCGACCGCCGCGCGCCGGCCGTCCATGCCCTCAGTCGCCCTCGTGCTCACCGAGCGGCTTCTCGGTGAAGCCCTTGGGGATGGCGAACTTGTCGGCCGCGAGCGCCTGCGACTGCGCCGAGGTGAGTACGCGCTCCTCGCTCTCGCCGACCCGCGAGCTCACCGGGAAGCCATGCAGGCTCCCGAGCCGGGTGATGTGTTCGCCCGCCTTGGCCAGCTGCGGGACGCTCGAGACGATCTGGCCGGTGGTCGCGACCGCCTTCTTCAGGGCCGCATCGAGCTCGGCGCCGGCCGGCAGGCTCGCCGTCGGCACGACGCAGTAGCTGGCATACGGCTTGCCGTTGCGCTGCTCCTGCCAGAGGTGGCAGCTGTACTGCCCGGAGTGATCACTCTTGCCGGTGTCGCTGAAGGTGTACTCGGTGCTCGCCGCCTTCTGCTGCATCTTGGCCATGCGCGCCTCGATCATGGCGCGCCGCTCGGGCGGCAGGTTGGCGATCATCGCCTCCATCTGGGCGGACTTGCCGCCCATCATCTGCTTGAGGCTCGCCGGGTCGACGCGCGTATAGGTTCGCCCGGCCGGGTCGATCTTCCAGATCATGTCATCGCGCACGACCGTGCTTTCCGTGACGTTACCGCGTGCATCCACGTCATCGATGCGCAGCATGCCGTCCTGCGCGTACCACATCTCCCGCGGTTCCATCTTGCCGGCGGCGTCCTTGGCGTCCACCTTGAGCACAGAGCCGGCTTCGGCGCTGACGCTCACGAGCGAGGCCAGCAGCATCACGTTGATGACACGCATCGGATGGTTTCCTTTCTTCGAGCGGCAGCGCGGCGCGCGCTGACTTCAGATCCTGGCCGCGGCCGCTGCGACGAGTGCCCTGGCCCGTTCCTTGTCGACGAACCGGCTGTTGACCGAGACCTGCACGTCTTTCTTCACGACGACGAAGTGCATGCCATCGTCGGACACCGACTCCGCCGGGTCCGCCGGGACGGCGGTGCCACCGCCAGAGTCGGCTTCCTCGTGGCTCTGCGGCTTTTGCTCAGGCAGCGAACCGCCCATCTCTTTTACCACGTCCGACGCCATCTGGCCGACGGCTGCCCCGCCGATGTGGTTGACGTAACGATCCGAGCGCCACTGGTAGTAGCCGCCGCGCCAGCGCACCTCGAGGTCGTAGGACTGCGGGACGCTCTGCGGCACGGTCGGCAGGTTATAGGTACAGCCGTCCTGCTTGTGCGCGACCGGATCGGCCGCGAGTTTGCCGACGATGGCCTCGACCTCCGCGCGCGTCAGCAGCGAGCACACATCGCGCGGCGCCGGACGCGTCTTGCCCAGGGCCCTGGCGGCGCTGATGCCGGCACCGCCGTCGATCTTCAGCGGCTGCTCCATGCGCTTGTAGGCGCTGTCGACCAGGCCGGCCGCCTGCGGCAGCGTCGCCCGCGAGGCGGTGAAGTCGATCGTGATCAGCTGATCCCCGCGCAGGCCGGAGAAGATGCAGCAGTTCATGGGCGTGAGCGAGGCCTCGTCCCACTCACCGGTGAGCTCCGTGCCGTCATCGAGCCGGAAGTTCTTCTTGACGTTGTTGGCGATGTCCGCCTTGCCGCCACCGCCCTTCATCAGGCCCTTGACCATGTTGGTCATCGAGTAAGCCTGCGCGCCACCCTCGTAGGTCACCTCGAGCGAGATGTAGCGGAAGTTCGCGCCCTCGTAGATGCAGGTGTCGGAGGAGCCGCTCGGATCTGCGGCCGCGTTCGCGCCCCGGTAGGGCGGCACGGCGAGCGGTACACCGAGCACCGCCTCGACCTCCTTCGGTTCCAGGAGGCTGCACGGGTCATCCTTGGCGTAGTCCCCGGAGTCGGAGCTCGCGAATGGCGGCGATGAGGGGCTCTTGCTGCCGGTGGGCGGCGCTGACTTGTGACTGCAGCCGAGGAGTGCGCCGCACACGAGCGCAGCGAACGCGATGCAGCTGAGTCCTCCCGTCTGGCCCGGCATGGCTGCCTCGTTTTTCAAGCCGGGCCGCAGCTTAGCCAAGTTCGCCGTGTGACGCCAGATCGTGCGCAACGACCGAGGCTTGAGGCGCGGTGCGCTCGCTTGCGGCTTTCGCATGAGGCTGCACGCGCGCAATCCGGCTCATCGGCGCCAGTCGTCGAAGACCAGTCGCACCCGACGCGAGAGCATGCGGAACATGGCGGCGAATCGCAGCCGCGGCTGCGTCAGGAACAGCGCGAAGTGCTGGTTCAGCAAGGCAAAGATCACGGCACTGGCATCCTCGATGGGCAGGCTTGCCTTCAGCTGCCGCCTCTGGCGGTGCCGCCGCAGCAGCGCGCGGATCTGCGCCTGGGTGCGTGCGTCCGCCTCCACCACCAGCTCGGTGAGGAATCCTTGGTTGCCAACGCCCGGCAGGATGACCGAGCGCAGCAGCTCGCGTCTCTTCCAGTTGTGCCCGCCGAGGTCCCGATACGCCGAGAGCAGGCGCACCATCGCTGTGGCCGGATCCGCCGGAGGCTTCGCCAGCACTCGCTCACCCTCGGCGAAGATCTTCTCCAGGTCAGGGCGCAGCAGTGCGGCGACGATCCCTTCCTTGGTCTGGAAGTGGTTGTACACCGTGGCCACGCCGACGCCGGACGCGCGCGCGATCTCCTCGAACGTGGTCTTTTGGTGGCCCTTGGCGGCGAACAGGCGCGAGGCGCAGGCCAGCATCAGCGCGCGCCGCGCGGCTGCGCTGCGACTGCGTCGATCCTCTTCCTTCGAGCCTGCGGGCCTCCTGGCGGTGGCCCGGGTCACACCGCGACGATCCATCCCATCGCGCCGCGTTCGGCCATGAAGCTCTGGTGCGGATGAAACATGTATCGGCCGCGCCGCGGCAGGCGAAACTCCAGTATCGCGCGCTCCGCACCACCGAGCGTGATCAGATCGGTATGTTCGTCGGGCTCGAGCCGGGTGCCGGAGCGGAACACGTCGAAGGTGTGGGCGTGCAGGTGAAAGGAGCCGACCGCGCCCTCGTCGACCATGTTCATGAGGTAGATGCGCACCAGCTCGCCGACCGGCACCTTCAACGGGAAGCGCTCGTAGTAGCCGGCCATGCCGTTCCAGGCATAGGTGTCGTTCCTGCCGGTCGCATCCAGGTCGAAACCGCACAGGCACAGGACGAACTCGTGCGCCGGCGGTCGCCCTTCGGGCGGGTCGACGATGAGCGCCCCGTACATTCCCTTGCCGATGTGGCAGGCGTAGGGGGGCACGTGGCAGTGGTAAGGGTGCAGTCCTGCCGGGGCCGCGATGAAGTCGTAGATCCCTGCGGCGCGCGGCGCGATGCGCTGGATCCCGTCCTGCATGACCGCGTGCGCCCCGTGGAAGTGCAGGCTGTGCGCCACGTCGGTGTGATTCGTGACCGTGATCCTGACGCGCTCCCCCAGGCGTGCGCGCAGGATCGGGCCGGGAACCGTACCGCCGTACGCCCACACTCTCAGGTTCCTGCGGTTGGCGACCTCGAGCGTCGTTTCGATGATCGGCAGAGTGAGTTCCTGCACCCCGTCACTGGGGCCGGTGCGCGGCGGTGGCGGCACGTGCAGGAAGTCACGCGCGTTAGGCTGCAGGTAAGCCGCCGGCGCGTAGCGGGCCGCATAGGCGCTGGCCGGGCCGGATGCGCCATCGCCCGCGATGCAATCGCCCGGTCCGAGTGTCCCCGGATCCGTTGCCGGCCGTGCCGCAGCGGTGAGTCGCTTGCTCAGCGGCCACGCCAGGGCTCCCATCAGTCCGAAGACGCCGCCGACGGCGCCCAGCCTGAACAGCTGGCGGCGCGGCAGCTTCATTCAGCTCACGCCGCCACTCAGGGCGCCGAGGGCGAGGACGATCACGTACACGGCCGCACCGCCGCCGCATGACAGCGCCCGCAGCCGGGCGGAGAGCGTGCTCTTGCCGAGGAGGAAGTACAGCACCGGTCCGAGAAACGGCAGCAGGAAGATGGCGAGGGTCCACAGCCAGGTGGGACGGGGACGAAGATCAGCGCGCCTGCCGATGTCCCACAGGGCGAGCGTGCTCCACAGCACGTACAGCAGCGTGGGTAACACGTAGCCGTACAGGCCGAGCAGCATCTGCAGCGCGGTGGGCATGTGAACGTCCGGATTGGTCACGAAGGTTCCTTTCGACGATCTGCCGGGTGCGAATGGGGGAGGGCGGTTGCGCTCACTGCAGCGCTTTGGGTCCGAGCGGCCGGCCGACCAGCCACAACCCCACGAGCAGCGGCAGCAGCCACACCAGGATCCCGCCGAGCACGCTCGCCAGTCGTGCCGAGCGATTGGGGCGGCTGGCGCGGCGGAGCAGGTACCACGCGCCGCCGAGCAGCGGAATCGCGAGTATCAGCAGCACGAGGTGCAGGCGGGCCCGTCCGTCCGCCGTCTCCGCGACGTCCATGAGCGCGAGGCTCGCCCAGGACCCGTACAGCAGCAACGGCAGCGCGTAGATGTAGAAGACGAACCAAACCTGGAACAGGTTCGCAGGATGCGAGAGCGAGAACAGTGACGGCAGCATCAGCTCCCCCGCGGCAGTTGGATCCGATCGAGATCGAGCGGGTGATCCTTGAAGGGATGCGCCGCCGGCACCACGGGCGCATCGGCGCCGCCCGGCATGTTGGGCTGCGCCGGCGGCGCCGGGCGGGTCTTGTAGTCGACCACCTTGAACTGCCCGGCGAACACCTGCGCGATCGAGCCGAAGAACGTCATGTCGCCTGAGAGGTCCGAGGCGAGCGGCAGGCGTACTCGCCCGCAGCCGTTCAGGGTCTGCAGCCCCCAGGGCAGGCTGGTGCGGAAGCGATTGCCGCTGAAGCAGTTCTGCAGCGTGCCCAGGCCGCCGGCGGCCAGATCCGCCCGCCCCGAATCCAGCACCGTGTTGTCGCGGATGACGTGATGCGTCGCGGGCCAGTAGTGCCGGTCGAGCAGGGGCAGCAGGATGATGCCGTTGTTGCGGCTGCGCACGATGACATTGCGCTCCACCAGGTTCGCATGCGTACCGGCCAGGCCGATGCCGGTGCCCGCCAGGGTCTCGGTGGCGTAGAAGCCCGCGGCTTCGTCGTCCATGCCGCTGTCGGCGATGAGATTGCCGACGATGGTGGTGTCCCGGCCCGGCGGATAGAGCTCGATGTCGAACGTCGTGGTGCTCATGCCGCTGCGGTTGTGCAGGAACTTCGAGCGCACCACGTACATGTCGCCGCCGGAATTGGTGCCGGAGTAGCCGAGGCCACTGTAGGCGCCCGTGACATCATCGACGATGACGCGGCACGGGTAGCACTGGCCGATGTAGAAGGCCGAGTCCGGCGAGCCGCTGGCGTACGAGTGCTCGAAGACCCCGTCGGTGGCGCCGAATCCG
>Ga0335077_10011441_pt1 | contig 11093 bp, 9 predicted proteins | sample Lox_Sample_31_FD_207151 | JGI IMG/M metagenome (GOLD analysis project Ga0335077, IMG submission 207151) | Soil microbial communities from Loxahatchee National Wildlife Refuge, Florida, United States - Lox_Sample_3.1 | ecosystem: Environmental > Terrestrial > Soil > Wetlands | place: USA: Florida...
CAATAGGTGGGCATAAACTGCGAACGGATGCGAGTACAATACAGACGCCGGCAACCGGGCGAACAGCGCGCGGCGCGCAAACGGCAACGTCGAAGCGGAGATGAAGCGGCGGCAGTCGGCGAAGAACTCCTCAAAGGGTTGGCCGTCGATGTTCTCGATCACGTCACCGGGTTTCAGACCGGCCGTCCACGTCTCGGTAATTACCCATTTCCCGGCAACGAACCGGGCGGCGAACGGGAGAGGGCCACCTTGGTCGACCAATGCTCGATCCACGATCATGGTGTGGCTGTTCCGAAATCCGGCCAGAAACTCCATCGTGGCGCGCCCAAATGAAAGGCGGTCATCGCTGGCAAGCGCCCGGTCAAGGTATTGCCGGTAGGCCGCATCCACATCGAGGTCCGGCACGTCCGCCCAATGGGCGAAGTACTGCATAGCCGATGTGTAGACCTTACCAGCGAGGTAAGCACGCTCGTTGAGATTGAGGCGACCGGCCCCGAGGTCCTCGGCAGTGCCGGGCATGATCGAGAGCAACGGCATGAGCAAGGTGCTTTTTCGAACGATACGGTACAGGCTAAACATTGACCGCCTCCATGGGAATGATGTGCCCTTCAGCCAACGGAACAAAAATGCGTGGCTAATGTTCTATAAGGAGAACGTCGGACATTGGCCACCGTGCATGCAGGCTCCGTCGTTCTGACGGGCGGAAGCAGCACGTTCGAGCAGCGCTCCCCACCTGGCACAGCAGCACTCTGGGGCCGCTCTGCGTCGTCACATAGCAGATTATCACATCTCATTCTCTTCACCTGGTACTATTGGCGAGCGATCGAAGGAATTGTCTGTTCTGTCGCCATGAAAGCCGACAGCGGTAATATCCAAGGGTGGCGGCAGCGCCATTTCGTTGATGATCACGCTGGCCCTGGCCTCGGCCCTGGTTACTGAGTGGCTGGGTATTCACTTGTTGTTCGGCGCTTTCCTGATGGGCGCGATCATGCCGAAAAGCCAGGATTTCGTGCAAACCGCGCGTCACCGGCTGGAGTCCCTGACGGTAATCGTGCTGTTGCCCCTGTTTTTCGCGTTCAGCGGACTGCGCACCAGCGTCGCCATGGTCACAGGCGGAATGTGGGCTTACGTTGCGTTGATTATCGGCATCGCCGTGGCGGGCAAGTTCGGCGGATCCATGTTTGCCGCGCGCATGGCGGGAATTCGCTGGCGAGATGCTGCATCGTTGGGTATTCTCATGAATACCCGCGGCCTGATGGAACTGATCGCCCTGAACATCGGACTGGACATCGGCGTGATCTCCCAGGCCGTGTTCACCATGATGGTGTTGATGTGGGCCGGATAGATCAGCTCCAGCAACGGCGACGTCCGTTGGGGCCGGCTCGACCAACGCGCGTACGCCATCGATTTGGAGGCTGGCTTTCAGCCGCCGTTCTTAAGCAAGCTCAAGCCCTGGCTACGCGGCGGCTATACCCGCGGCTCGGGCGACAACAACCCCAACGATCGGACGCACGGCACGTTCTTCCAGATCCTGCCCACGCCGCGTCCCTTCGCCCGGTTCCCGTTCTTCGACATGGAAAATAATCGCGACATCATGGGCGCGCTGATCTTGCCGCCGCACAAACCCATCACCATTTCGAGTGAGTTCCACTCGCTCGCGCTCACCAATGCGCATGACCTCTGGTATTCCGGCGGCGGCGTGTTTCAACCCTGGAGGTTTGGTTATACCGGCCGCCCAACGGGCGGGGCTCGCTCACTGGCCAATCTCTACGACACCAGTGTGGAATACCGCATTCGGCCAGACGTCACTGTAACGGCATATGCGGATTACGCCAGCGGCCGTGCGGCTATTCAGGCCGTCTATCCCAAGGGCAAAGACGGTGCTCTGGGATTCCTGGAGCTGAACTATCGTTTTTGAGCTCGCGTCACCGGAAGCACGAAAGCGAGGACGCTCCGGTTCCAACGGACTGGAAAGCCGCATAGAGGGCTGAGTAACCGCCGTCCGCAGCCTCCAGGCGAGCCGAGACCCCTGCAAGCTTAACCGGTCTCAATAACCACGTGATCCCGTCAATGCCCTCCTATGCGCCGACTGTGACGAGCGCCGCCACAGCACCGTCGCGAGAGATGAGCAGCGCATATCCCGGACCGGCGGCCTCCGCCACCCAAACCGTGGCGCCCCTCCAAAACGCATCGCGACTGCGGAGATAAACCTCGCCACCCGCTCGCGGCCGGTGATTGGCTTCCCGGCCGTACGCATCAAGCCACCGCCACCCGAATAGGAGACATCGTCAGACGCAAACAAAGCCTCGAGCGGAGCAAGCTCGCCTTTCTGAGCGGCGGCGATGAACGTATCCAGGAGGCGGTGCTGCTCATCTGCGTCGACGCGCCTGCGACGTCCCTCTGCGACGTGCTTCCGCGCGCGGGTAACCAGCTGTCGCGCATTGGCTTCGCTCACCTTCAGGATCTCTCCGATCTCACCGTACGGATAGTCGAAGGCTTCTCGAAGGACATACGCAGCTCGCTCGGTGGGAGCAAGTCTTTCGAGCAGCAGCAGCACCGCGAACTCCAACGCTTCACCGCGTTGCGCTCCCAGTCCTGGATCGGCGCGGGTGTCCACTGGCTCCGGAGGCCAGATCCCGAAGTACGCTTCTCGCCGCGACCGTGCGGATTGAACTACGTTAACCGCTAATCGTGTCGTGATCGTGGCCAGGTAGGCGGGTGCGTCCTGGACTGCCTTGCGATCGGTGGACTGCCATCGCATCCACACGTCTTGCACCAGGTCCTCAGCTTCGGCCGCGCTTCCGAGCATTTGGTAAGCGATCCCGAAGAGACGAGGCCGCACGCCGAAAAAGGCGCCGAGACCATCGTCTTGCGCGGTCTCCCCCATTAGGAAATTGTACTGCTTGCATGCTGCAGCAAGCTGCGAACAATGTATCGGTGGATACCTCATGCAGCGATCCGTAGCCAATGACACATCATTTTGAGGACAAAGGATCACCATTGTCACGAACGCGTGGGGTGTTCGGTCCTAACTAGTTTAACGTTCTGTAAATAGCTATACATTTGAGGCCATCTATGTTTTAATGGGTCATGCCCTTCCCGAGGAAGCGCGCGGCTCTCCAGTTCAGCGAGCAGGAAGTGCGCCAACTGGAGTCTATCCGCAAGTCCCGAACCGAGGAGAAGCGGCGCACTCAGCGGGCAGCCTTTCTTTTGGATTCGGTATGCGGGCAGAGTGATGAAGCCATTGCGCGCCGCTATCACGTCAGCCGCAGTACGGTCGTGCTGTGCATCCAGAAGTTCCTCCAATTCGGATTGGAAGCCGCGCTGGGAGAATTACCCAGGCCCGGCAAGCCGCGGCAACTGTCGGACGATGCGATTGCTTGGGTACAGCACTGCGCTTGCCAGAAGCCGAAAGAATTAGGCTATTCCTACGAGTTGTGGACCTACAAGTTGTTGGTCGCTCACGTGCGCCAGCACTGCGTCACGGCCGGGCATCCGGCGTTGCGCAAACTGAGCCGATCCAAACTCCACAAGATCCTCCGCCAAGGCGAACTGCGGCCGCACAAGATTCGATACTACGTGGAACGGAGGGATCCGGACTTCGAAATCAAAATGGCCAGTGTGCTGCACGTCTACAAGGAAGTCGAAATCGTCAATGCGTACCGGCAGGGGGAGGGCGGGCGCCTGCTGGAGATGGTGACGATTTCGTATGACGAGAAGCCCGGTATTCAAGCCTTGGCCGTGACCACTCTGGATCGGCCGCCGGTGGTCGGTACGCACTCCAGCCACCTGCGGGATTACGAGTACAAACGCCTTGGTACAGTGTCGCTGCTGGCGGGACTGGACTTGCATAGCGGGAAGGTCATCGAAACCGTCAGTGACACACACAAAAGCGCCGACTTTATCGCATTCCTGAAGAAGTTGGAGGTCGCCTATCCGGCGCCGCAGAAGATCCGCCTAGTGCTGGACAACCATTCCGCACACATTTCCAAAGAGACGCGCAGCTACCTGGACACCATGCCGGGGCGATTCATCTTTGTGTTCACACCGGCCCACGGCTCGTGGCTGAATCTCATCGAGAATCAATTCAGCAAGATGACGCGAACGATGCTGCGCGGAATCCGCGTGGCCAGCAAACAGGAGTTGATTGGCCGCATCCATCAATACTTTGAGGAAATCAACGCCACCCCCGTCGTCTTTCGCTGGAAGTACAAGATGGACGAGATGCTTGTATAGCTATTTAAAGAACGATCATCTAGTGAGACCGGCAGCTTAGCAATGCGCTGGTAGAAAGGAAAGGACAATCATGAAAATCGTAGTAATTGGCGGCACTGGACTCATTGGATCGAAGCTTGTCAGAAAGCTGCGGGAGCACGGGCACGAAGCCGTGGCCGCATCGCCCAAAACCGGCGTCAACAGCGTTACGGGCGAGGGACTCGCAGGCGCGCTGAAAGGCGCCTCGGCGGTCGTCGACGTAACCAACTCCCCTTCGTGGGAAGACGCGGCAGTGCTGAAGTTCTTCGAGACATCCACCCGTAACCTCCTAGCCAATGAAGCGGCGGCAGGTGTGGGACATCACGTTGCGTTGTCGGTCGTAGGAACGGACCGTCTCCTCGAAAGCGGCTTCTTCCGCGCAAAACTCGCTCAGGAGAACCTGATCAAAGCGTCCTCAGTTCCCTACTCGATCGTCCGCGCGACGCAGTTCTTCGAGTTCGTAAAGCAGATCGCCGATTTTTCCACGGTGGCCAACCAGGTACGCTTGCCCCCCGCCCTGTTCCAGCCTATGGCAGCCGATGATGTAGCGAGTGCCCTGGCCAAAATCGCAACGAACTCACCCGTGAATGGCACCGTTGAGATCGGCGGGCCGGAACAGTTTCGTCTGGATGAACTCGCTCGGCGGGACCTGGCTGCGCGCCAGGATCCGCGCGAGGTAATCTCGGACACGCACGCGCGCTACGTCGGGATCGCGGTGAGCGAGAGAGCATTGATTCCTGGCGATAACGCGCAACTGGGCAAGGCGCATTTCGAAGACTGGCTCAAAGAGTCCACAAAACCATCCGCGAAATCGGCTCTGCAGCCGGCATAAGTACGGTGGAAGCACAGTTGTGAAGAGCTCGCGATCATCTCATTGCCGGCATCTCTCATTGCCTGCACCCTGATCACACAGGATGCTCAGATTGGACCCAAAAGCATCGACTGTCCCGTGGTCGGAGATAACGGCCGGTTCGGTTGGCGAATGGCTGCTCGAGCCTTGACACCCGCCCGCCATTCTGCAAAACTAGAGTACAGGCGAATAAAAAGCGAATATGGCCGCTGTCGCACTGGGCAGAGAATTCGAATTCCGGGTGCGCCCGCCGGAGACCTGCTCCACCGGTTTCCCCGCTGTCGACGCCTTTGCCGGCGGGTTGCCGCGCGGTTGCCTGACTGAAGCGTACGGACCAGCTTCCTCAGGCCGCACCAGCCTGATGCTGGCCGCCATGGCTCAGGCAACCGCGCGCCAGGAGTTCTGTGCGCTGGTAGACGCCGCCGATGCTTTCGATCCGCTCTCCGCCGCGGCGGCCGGCGTCCTGCTGGAACGCTTCCTGTGGGTACGCTGCAGGGGCAATGCCGAGCACGCGCTCAAGGCCACGGACCTGCTGGTGCAGGGCGGCGGATTCGGCCTGGTGGTGATGGACTTGGCCGATACGCCGGTGGAAACCGCGCGCCGCATCTCGATGACCTCCTGGTTCCGCCTGCGCCGCGCCGTGGAGCACACGCCCACGGTGCTGCTGGTGCTAGAGCGGCAGCCCAACGCCAAGACCTGCGCCTCGCTGGTGCTGGAGATGCGCCGCGAAAAAGCGGCCTGGTCGGGCATGCCGGGCTGCTCGCGGCTGCTGCGCGGCATCCGCGCGAACGTGGACCGACGCAAGCCCGCGCCCGTGCGTGTTGCGTCATTTGAAGCCCGCTGGTGGTAGCGATGTTTGGCTCAGGCGTAGAGCAGGCGGCCCTTGGGCTTAGGAATCTCACGTCCGAGTTCGCGTGCCGTTTCCAGCCATTCCGCAATCACGATTTCGGCATTCGCGAGCGCTTCTTGCCGGGTCGCGCCATCGGCAGCGCAGCCAGGCAGTTCGGGAACCTCGGCGATGAATGCCTGGTCTTCATCGCTCCAGTACAAGATGATCTCGTATTTGGTCATTCGATTCTATCCGCCAGTTTATACCGAAGAATGACTTTTCGAACCTGCTTTACCTGGTACGGCTTGGCGAACGACCCGCGGGGCTGCAGATTCAAGATTCTCTTCAACGTCTGGCTTGGTGAAAATATGATGACTGCTTTTCACTCGCTCGGCAAAGCCAAGGGTTTCAAGGAGGGATCGCAGATCTTCGAACCGGATGTTTGCGTCTGCATTACCTTGAAGAACTCGCAGAAGAAGTTGCTTGCGCACCTCTTGCCATTATGCCGGGTCGGACGGAGTAGCTAAGTTGTCGCTATGTTTGCCGCCATCCATAGCACCCCTAACGATGCCGAAAAGCTGCTGCGGCTGGCGCAGGAGTTCTCGCCACAGGTGGAGCAGACCGCCCCCGATACCGTGGCGCTGGATGCCGACGGCCTGGAGCGCATCTACGGCCTGCCGCAGCAAATCGCCGCCGCACTGGCGCGCCGCGCGGCGGAGTGCGGGTTGCAAGCCAGAGTGGCCATAGCCTCCAACCTGGATGCGGCCATACATGCCGCGCGCGGATTCACGGGAGTCAGCGTGATCCCGCACGGCGATGAGGCCAAGTATCTGGGTAGCCTGCCGCTGGCGCTGCTGGATCCTGCGCCCGAACTGCTGGAGACACTGGAACGCTGGGGCATCCGCCGCTTCCGCGATCTGGCTGTGCTGCCGGAACTGGGGCTGGCGGAGCGCCTGGGTCCCGAGGGGCTGCGCCTGCACCAACTGGCGCGCGGCGCCGGAGACCGCCCGCTGGTCCCAGTCGAAGAGCCGATCCATTTTGCCGAGCAGGCCGAACTGGAATTTCCGGTGGACCTGCTGGAGCCGCTGCTGTTCGTGCTGGCCAGCCTGCTGAACGGCTTGTGCGCGCGGCTGGCTTCGCGCGGGCTGGCCGCCAACGAATTACGCCTCCGGCTGCGGCTGGAAAACGGCGGCGAGCACGCGCGCACGTTGCGCTTCCCGGTTCCGATGCTCGACACGAAGGCGTTCTTGAAACTGCTGCACCTGGATCTCAGCTCGCATCCACCGCAGGCGCCGGTGCTGCGCGTGTGGCTGGAAGCCGAGCCGGCCGAGCCGCGCGCCGCGCAGAACGGGCTGTTCATTCCGCAGGCGCCCGAGCCGGAGAAGCTGGAAATCACGCTGGCGCGCTTGAAGGCTCTGGTGGGTGAAGGCAACGTGGGATCGCCGGTGCTGGTGGATACGCACCGGCCGGGCGCGTTTCGCATGGAAAGCTTTCGCGGGGGGGGGACGGCCGCGCGATCGCCGGGCACGGCAACGGCAGCCAGAGATCTGGCCTTTCGCGTCATTCGTCCGCCGCGTCCGGCGCGCGTGCAGATGGTTTCCGGCCAGCCGGTACACGTGCAGCCGGAGAGCGGAGGACCTTTCGGCCACGTGGTCTCCAGCGCCGGACCCTGGCACACTTCGGGCGATTGGTGGACCACCTCGCCCTGGGCTCGCGACGAGTGGGACGTGGCGCTGAGCAATGGCGCGCTCTATCGCATCTATTGCGAGCAGGGTCGCTGGTTCATGGATGGCAGCTATGACTGAGCCCTACGTGGAATTACATACACGCTCCGCCTTCAGCTTCCTGCAAGGCGCATCGGTTCCCGAAGACCTGGTAGCGGCCTGCGCGGATCTGGGCATGCCGGCCATGGCGCTGCTCGACCGCGACGGTGTGTACGGCGCACCCCGTTTTCATATGGCGGCCAAAAAGGCGGGCATCCGCGCGCACATAGGCTCGGAAATCACCTGCACCAACGGCCGGCGCTATCCGCTGCTGTGCGAAAGCCGCGAAGGCTACCGCAACCTGTGCCGCCTGATTACGCGCATGAAACTGCGCGCCAAGAAAGGCGAAGGCGCCGCAACGCTGGACGAGATTGCCGAGTTCGCCGCCGGGCTGATCTGCATCACGCCGGATATCGACGAGACGCTGGCCGGCATCTTCGGGAAGCGCAACCTCTATGCCGAATTGCAGCGCCACATGGACCGCTCCGAGGAGGCCCGCAACCAGGCCATCGTGGAGAAGGCGCGCGGCATGGGCATCCCGCTGGTGGCCACCAACGGCGTCTGCTACGCCGCTCCGAAGCAGCGCGAGGTGCTCGACGTGCTCACCTGCGTGCGCGAGAAGGTCACGCTCAAGACCGCCGGCCGTTTGCTGGCGCCCAACGCCGAGCGCTACGTGAAGTCCGGCGCGGAGATGGCGCGCCTGTTCGCCGACCTGCCGGAAGCTATAGCCCACACCGCGGAGATCTCCGCGCGCCTCGGCTTCACGCTGGCGGACCTGGGTTACGAATTCCCGCGCTATCCGGTGCCCGAGGGCGAAACTATGGCGTCGTTCCTGCGCAAGCGCGTGGATGACGGCGCGCGCCGCCGCTACCGGCCGTATCACGAGAAGGCGCGGCGCCAGGTGGAGCGCGAACTGGCGCTGATCGAAAAGCTGGACCTGGCCGGCTACTTCCTCATCGTGTGGGACCTGGTGAACTTCTGCCGCGACCACGGCATCCTGGTGCAGGGGCGCGGCTCGGCGGCCAACAGCGCGGTCTGCTATTCACTGGGTATCACGGCGGTCGATCCCGTGGGCATGGATCTGCTCTTCGAGCGCTTCCTTTCCGAAGAGCGCGGCGAGTGGCCGGATATCGATCTCGACCTGCCCAGCGGCGATCAGCGCGAAAGCGTCATCCAATATGTCTACCAGCGCTACGGAAAGCTGGGCGCGGCCATGACGGCCAACGTGATCACCTATCGCGGGCGGTCCACGGCGCGTGAAGTGGGCAAGGCGCTGGGTTTCGAATTGACCACGCTCGATCGCCTGTCGAGCCTGGTGCGCGCCTGGGAGTGGAAGGATCCCAACGACACGCCCGAGCGCCACTTCCGCGACGCGGACCTGGACCTGAGTAACCCGCGAGTGCGCAAATTTCTGGAGCTTTATCAAACCGTGCAGGACCTGCCGCGCCACCTGGGCCAGCACTCCGGCGGCATGGTGATCTGCCAGGGCCAACTGGATTCGGTGGTGCCGCTGGAGCCCGCCACGATGCCCGGCCGCGTGGTGGTGCAGTGGGATAAAGAAGACTGCGCTGATATGGGCATCGTTAAGGTGGACCTGCTGGGGCTGGGCATGCTGGCGGCCATCGAGGAGTGCCTGGGGCGCATCCGCGAATCGTACGGCGAGGAGGTGGACCTGGCGCACCTGCCGCCGGACGATCCGGCGGTGTACGGCGCGCTGCAGAAAGCGGACACTATCGGCATGTTCCAGGTGGAGAGCCGCGCGCAGATGTCGTGCCTGCCGCGGCTGCGCCCGGCGCGCTTCTACGACATCGTGGTGCAGGTGGCCATCATCCGGCCGGGACCGATTGTGGGCAAGATGGTGCATCCTTATTTACGGCGTCGGCAGGGGCGCGAGCGGGCCGATTGCCTGCATCCCTCGCTCGAACCGTGCCTGGAGCGGACGCTGGGAGTGCCCTTGTTTCAGGAGCAATTGCTGCGCGTCGCCATGATCGCGGCCGGCTTCACCGGCGGCGAGGCCGAGGAATTGCGGCGGGCCATGGGCTTCAAGCGCTCGGAAAAGCGCATGAAGGAGATCGAGACTAAGCTGCGCGCGGGTATGGAGCGCAAGGGAATTACGGGCGAGGTGCAGGACCGCATCGTGCTGGCCATCACCTCGTTCGCGCTGTACGGATTTCCGGAGTCGCACGCGGCCAGCTTCGCGCTGATCGCCTACGCCAGCGCTTATTTGAAGTGCCACTACCTGGCGGCGTTCACGGCCGCGCTGCTGAACAACCAGCCGATGGGGTTTTATCATCCGTCGATTCTGGTCAAGGATGCGCAGCGCCACGGGCTGCGAGTCTTGCCTGTGGATGTGACGAAGTCGGATTGGCCCTGCAGCGTTGAAGGCCAGGAACGCCATCTGCGCCTGGGATTCCTCTACGTGCGCGGGCTGCGCCAGCAGGCTGCTGAAGCCATCGTGCGGGCGCGGTCGGAATGGCCGTTCACCAGCGTGGACGACCTGGCGCTGCGCGTGCCGGAGTTGCGCAAGGACGAAATGAAGATGCTGGCCGAAGTCGGCGCGCTGAATCCCTTGCAGGAGATCCACCGGCGCGACGCGCTCTGGATGGCGGAGCGCGCGGTGCGGCCGGTGGGTCCGTTGTTGGAGCAGTCGGAAGCGGTGGAAGGCGGCTCGCCCCTGGCGCGCATGACCATCGAAGAGCGCCTTGTCGCCGACTTCCGCGGCACCGGGGTGACCATAGGGCGGCATCCGATGGCTTACCGCCGGGACGAGATGGATGCGCTTGGTGTGACTCCCGCCGCGACTCTACGGCGGGTTCCCAACGGCCGGCTGGTGCGCATCGCCGGATCGGTGATCGTGCGGCAGCGTCCCGGCACGGCGAAGGGCTTCGTGTTCCTGAGCATGGAAGACGAGACGGGCGTGATGAACGCCATTCTTACGCCGGATGTGTATGAACGCAACAAGTTGGTGGTAGTGGGCGAGACGTTCCTGTTAATTGACGGCGTGCTGCAAAACCAGGATGGGGTGATTTCGGTGAAGGTGGGGAGAGTGGCGGCGCTGCGCGCAGGGGCGGCGGCGGAGGCGCATAATTTTCATTGAGCCTTACCGCTGACGCCGTATTTGTGCCGGACGAAACCAGCTAATCCCTCGGCATCCGGAAAGAGCGACAGGTCATGTATGTTGAAGTGAAATAGCTTTTCCTCGATCTTGGGAAGCTGCCTTGCCGGTATTCGGAAGCGTTTATACCAATTGCCGCCGCATTCATCATGAGTTTCAGCGACTGTTCGAGATTACGCAAGCTGTAGAGATGACGCAAGGTCTTCTAGTACTACTGGGTCATAAACTGACGGGAGAATGGTCACAGTGAAACCAGTCGTATCCTGATGGTATATGACACCG
>Ga0335077_10011442_pt1 | contig 11092 bp, 7 predicted proteins | sample Lox_Sample_31_FD_207151 | JGI IMG/M metagenome (GOLD analysis project Ga0335077, IMG submission 207151) | Soil microbial communities from Loxahatchee National Wildlife Refuge, Florida, United States - Lox_Sample_3.1 | ecosystem: Environmental > Terrestrial > Soil > Wetlands | place: USA: Florida...
CCAAGAGCCATCGTGAGTGCACTGTAACACCCATTCGGTGAGATCCCCCGCCCCACTTTTCCACCGTCTTCGCCTTGTCACCCCTCTTCTCCCTCAACTTGGCTACAAACTTACGGACGGATTACGGACCTGCCGAAAGCCCTCGGCGGCCTGCCATACTTGTCGGTGGCCAGTAGAGTTCCACCTCGCGGTTGTCCCCTGGCTCCTAACCTGCGACCACTTCTTTAGAACGTCGTGGCTACCGTAAACCGGAAGGTCTTCCGGGGTTCGCGCAGCAGGAAACTCGGCGAATATAGCTGCTGCGCCAGCTTATAGGTATAGGCTCCGGCCGCCGTCATCTCCCACTTCCCCGTCACCGGATTGATGGCTCCCGGGAACATCTGCGGCGTGATGGGAATCGGAGGGTTCGCCGGCGTGTCTAGCCGCAGCGGGTTGTAAGCCCAGTAGATGCGGAAGGGCGCGTTGATCACGGGCAGGAACATCTGCAGTTCCAGCCCCGTCGACATGCGTGGCTGCCAGTTCGTTGAATTCAGGACCTGCAGGAACTGCGAGGGCTTCGGACTCAGCACTCCTCCTCCCGAACAATTGAAACCCGCGTCCAACTGCGGACAGCCAAATGGCGTGGAGATCACCTGGTCGTACTGCGCCTGCGCAATCTGCAATTGCGAAGGCCGGACGATGGGATCGATGCCCACATCGACGAAAGGCGCAAGGACCACCGGGCCGGCAATCGTGTAGCGATACTCCAGGTTACTCCACGCACTCAGGTCGCCACCGGGAAAGACAATTTGATCGACCGGGATCGGGACAGTCCAGTTCCCCAACCGCGGATTGGACGGGTCCTTGAGCACGGGAGTTCCGTCAGGGTTCGTCAAAGTAACTACGTTCGAGCTAGGCAGGAATGCAACCGGCGAAATCGAGCGGATGTCAAATCCGCGAATGTCGTTCTCGCCGCCCATGTAAAAGCGCTGGAACGGCGGGGCCACCAGTCCGCCGAAGCCGCTGATGTACGACCCATTCAGAGTAAACCCAATCGCGTTCCGGCGGTTCTGCACAGGAATGAACCGCTTGTATTGCACTATCGGCCGAATCGACCGAACCGTTCCACCCAGACCTGCCACCTCCGCCCCCAGGGTCAACTGGTGTCCTTTATGAGGAGAAATGCCACTATCAAGGGTATTGAACGAGAAATTCGGGAATATCTTGCTGGTAATAATTCCGTTGACCGCGTTCGGCCCGGAGATGCCGCGGAACGCAATAAAGTCAAACAGCGTTTTCGACGCGGTACTCAACGGCAGCAGTGTCGTTCGATCAAACGAGTACGTGATGCCCACGCGTTTGAACGATCGCCGCAGGGGATAACTGAGCGAGGTTGTGAATCCCACGCTCGATTGCGAATAGTTCTGCAAGTTCTGCAAGACCGCATTCGGCAGGTTCAGGTTTTGCCCGCTGAAGATCGACAACTGCCGCGCCTGGTTATAGCTGATCTTGTTGCCAAACACGGTAAATCCGAACTGCAAGGGGCGGTCAAACATGTAGGGTTGTGTAAAGCCGAAGAGAATGCTGCGCGCCAGGTTGCCCAGGCTGACCTGCACCTGCAGCGTCTCGCCCAGGCCCATGAAGTTGTTGGTGGAGTAGTTCAGTCCGATGAACGCTCCCTCCAGGCCGCTGACGCCTCCATTCAGTCCGATCTGGTTCTTGCCCTTCTCGTGGACGTGCAGGGTGAGATCCACGTAGCCGCTTTTCTCGTCGAGCCTCTTCTCCGTGACGTTGGGATCATCCGGCTTGAGCTGGTCGAAATAGGAGAGCTGATTCAGGCGCAGCAGGCTCAACTCCCACAAACGCGAGTTGTAGATGCCGCCTTCCTCCAAGGCCAATTCGCGGCGTATGACTTTATCGCGTGTCGTCGTATTGCCCTGAAACTCAATGCGCCGCACGTAGAACTGCTTGCCTTCATCGATATCGATTTCGATATTCGCCAGCTTCTTCTCATCGTCGAATGTCGTTCCCGGAACACCGGTGTAGTTGATGTACCCATACTCACCGTACGCCTTGCGGAGATTTTCCAAACCCTTGGCGATCTTCTCGCGGCTGAACACATCGCCGTCTTTCAGGGGAAACATGGACCGCAAGGCCGCGGTATTCGAGATGGCCTTGTTGTTCTTGAAAGTGATCCGGCCGAGGCGATACTTGTCGCCTTCCTCAATCGGCATGGTGATATCGACGGCTTTTCCGGGCCCCGACTGGAACGGCGGAATGTGGAATCCCTGGTGCCCAGTGTCGTGGATGTTTGTCTTGGCGTCATTCACGACCACCTTGAAATATCCGCGATTCTGATACTCTGCGCGGACCCGCTCCGTGTCTTCTTCGAGCTTGGTCGCGTCGTACGTCTTGGCGAAGAGATTTTCGAGGAAGATGGAATGGGGAACACCCACCGGTTTCAGGTTCTTCATCGCCGAGCGCAGAATGCGGCTCTTGATGTTCTTATTCCCCTGGAAAATGATTTTGCCGACCTTGACCTTGGGTCCTTCCTTGACCACGAAGGTGATTCCCACGGCCGCCGGAGGAATCTGGCGCACCTCGGTCCGAATGGTCGCGAATTGCCGGCCGTGCTCCGAAAGCAGAGTTTTTATCGAATTTTCTGCCTTCTTGATGCGTGTCGGATCGTACTGGCTCTCAACCGTCAGGCCGACTTTTTCCTGCTTGAAGCGGTCCAGCACATCGCTGTTCGAGACTGAACTTAAGCCCACGTAGTTGATCTCGCGGATCGTCGGCTTTTCCTTCACCTGGACGATAATCCGCCAGCCCTTGGGCGTCTGCTCACGCAAGAACTTGATGTCTTCAAAGTAACCGGTATTCCACAGAGAGTTGAAGTCCCGTTCCAAAGAGGCCGTGTCATAAATGTCGCCAGCCTTGGTGAAGATTCGGGCTTTCACGGTTTCGGCCGGGATGCGGCGATTCCCGGTCACAATGATTTCCGAGATTATGTCATTCTGGGCGAAGGCGAGGCCCGCCCCCCCCATGAGGAGCATCCCCATGGCCATCATCAGAGCACACGCGCGCCACACCTTCTCTCTCCAAATCCGTTGGAATGAATGAGATGGCAACGATGCAGCCCTCGTGACGCAGGGGACCTTGGGCGCGACAAGGATCTCCGGATGAAAGCGAAAAGGAATCGCTACGACCTCAGCCTCTGGGATATAAGAAAACTGTCATTATACGGTAGCGCACAGGAAAGCGTCCAAAGTTGCGGCTCTCAATACGCGTCTCTGGGCCGCTCCGAACAGGCATTGAACAAGAGTTGAGAATCAGACAGACCCGATTGCTGGCCACTGACCACTAGCCACCGACTTTCTCTACTTCAACCAAGACGGAATAAAACGTGGCCGAGTTGCCCATGTCGGTAAGTTTTTCTGAGGTTAAGCTGTTGATGCTCTGAAATCCGGGCGTCATCTTGGCCCAATGCAGCGTCGCGGAAACTACCCCGGGTTGCACTTTTCCGTCCACTCGCGCCCGCAGTTCAATTTCTCCGCGCCGGTTGTATACCCGCACGCGATCTCCGTCGGCAATGCCTCGTTTGCGCGCATCCGCGACGGAAATCTCCAGCAATCCCGGTTGCTCCAGTTCCTGCACCGAGGGCACGTTCGTGAACGTGGTGTTGAGGAAGTTGTCCGCCTTCCGCGCCAGCAGCTCCAGCGGCAGCCTGTTCGGTTTAACATGCCGCGATTCCGAAGGAGGCCTGAACTCCACTACCGGATCAAGTCCCTGCTCTTTCAAGGCGCCGGAGTAGAGCTCCGCTTTGCCAGATGGCGTTCGAAATCCTCCATCAGCGAATGGCAGAAAAGGGTCGAATGAATCCGGACCGGGCTGGGAATTCGAGAAGCTTGGGAAGTTCATCCGCACATGTCCGAGTTCCAGCCTTTCGCGGTTCATCCCCCGCATCCAGGGATCGTCCGACTCCAGCGCCAGATCAATCATCTCGTCGATGCTCTCCCCGAAGCACTCTTCTTCAAATCCCATCTTCTCCGCCAGCGCCCGGAATACTTCCACATTCGACCGGCACTCGCCCAGCGGCTCGATCGCCTGATTCGAAACCTGCATGTAGTAATGCCCATACCCCTTCTGCAGGTCCTTGTGCTCGAAGAACGTTGTGGCCGGCAGAACAATGTCCGCGTAATCCGTCGTATCGGTGAAGAACTGTTCGTGCACCACGGTAAATAAATCAGGCCGCATCAAACCGCGAATCACCGCCTGATGATTGGGGCACACCGCTGCCGGGTTCGAGTTGTACACAAATAAAGCCTTGACCGGCGGATCATTCACTTCGTTCAGCACACGGCCGAGCTCGACCATGTTCAGTGTGCGGGCTTCTCTTCCCAGCGCCGTTTGCATCAGGTCTGGGCGCTTTAATCCGGCTGAGTTGAGGTCGGCGGCCCCGCTCACCGACATCTGCAACCCGCCACCAACGTCCTTCCACGATCCGATGATGCATGGAAGCATGACGATCGCGCGGGTCGCCATTCCGCCGCCTTCGGAGCGCTGCACGCCATAATTCAGCCGGATCACTGACGGCCGGGTCGTTGCATATTCTTGTGACAGCCTGCGAATGTCTTCCGCCGAAATGCCTGTCCACTGCGCCACGCGCTCCGGCGTGTATTCCTTCACCTTTTCACGCAGCTCGTCGAATCCCAGCGTGTACTTCGAAATGTAGTCGGCGTCATGAAGACTCTCGCCGATGATCACGTGCATCATTCCAAGCGCGAGTGCGGCGTCGGTACCGGGATTGATCGGCAGATACCAGTCCGCACATTCCGCCGTTCGCGTGCGGTATGGATCGATCACCACCAGCTTCGCACCATCCCGCCGCGCTTCGGCAATGAACGGCCACAGGTGCACGTTGTTCCCGTGAATGTTCGAGGCCCACGCGATGATGTATTTCGAATGGCGAAATTGCTCCGGCTCGGTCCCAAGCTTTACCCCAAGCACCGACTTAAGGCCCGCTTCCCCCGCCGCCGAACAGATCGTGCGATCGAGTTGCGAAGCCCCCAGCCGATGGAAAAACCGCCGGTCCATCGACGCGCCGTTCAGCGCCCCCAAAGTCCCGCCATAGGAGTAGGGAAGAATCGCTTCGCTCCCGAATTGTCCAGAGATCGAGCGAAGCCGTGAAGTAATCTCGTCCAGCGCCTCGTCCCAAGAAATCCTTTCCCAGACCTCTGAAGATTGTGTAGGGACGGACGCCGTAGCCTGCCCTGAGCGAAGTCGAAGGGTCCGTCCAGGCCCTTTAGGGCCGACTCTTTTCATCGGATACAGCACCCGATCCGGGGAATACACCCGGTCCAGATACTTCGCCACCTTTGCGCACAGGAATCCGCGCGTCACCGGATGTTCCGGATCTCCCTGAATCTTCGTGGCCCGGCCGTCCTGCACCGTAATCAGGACCCCGCAGGCATCCGGACAATCGTGCGGACACGCCGCCTTCACAATCCGCTTCATGACTCGTTCGATTATACGTGCGTTCCACCGCGCCTTTGTCATGGCGCGACTCTCAATCGGGATAGGGGGGACGATCACTCGTCCTCCCCTCCCACACCACCGTACATGCGGGTCCGCATACGGCGGTTCGGCGGGTTGAGCTAGGTGTGGCTAGCCGGGCTTTCGATACGACTCTCGCCAGAAAACGATTCGGTCCCTTCGTAGACGCCGCTTGGAGCTTCACTCCGCCTGGAATCCGGAAGGCCAAGCTATTGGCTTTTCGGCCGCTGGTCGTTTCTGAGATCGCGCGATTTACTCGCCGCTCCCTTCCGTTCGGGCCTTCGGTCACCGTTCCCGGCTGGGCCTATCTTGTTGCTCCGCCTTTCGGCTTTGGAGTGCCTCACTAGCCTTGCCGACGACATGACCTACTTTGCCCTCTGCTGTGACATGCCGCAGATCTCCCGAGGTAAGTTCGACCGCCTTCGATGCACAGCCGCCGGATTTACCACCAGTGCGCTTGATGGATATGGGCTTCGTCGTCATTTGCCTCTTCGCCCGCCACCGTAGGCCTCCTATCCGGTTCTTGTTCATCGGCTCGCACCTTTGCTCCACGCTTCTTTCGGGCCCCGCCTCGCGACGAGTGTGATTTCACCCTTGCGCTTCGCTATGACTTCACCTCCATCAGGTTGTCAAAGGGACTTTCACCCTCAAGCTGTCGGACATGCTCGGCACACAAAGAAAGGCCGGGCGGCAGAAAGCCGTCCGGCTGCGAACCCAATACAATGGGTACCCCACGTCTGGCCGATTTTGCCAGACGTGGGAGGTCGATAGCTACTGTCCCTGCGGCAGCACCCGCACCCGGCCCGCCACCACAATCGGCTTGCCGGTCACGGAACTCTTGAACACCAAGCCGCGCGCTACCAGATTCGGCGTTCCCGCCGAGGCCAGTCCCGACAGCCCGTTGATGTTCTCAAACCACGTCAGGTCTCCCGTGTAGACATAGAACGGCCCACCCGCTGAGTAGCTCATCAAAGCATCGTTCTGCATCTGGAAGTAACCCTGATTGCTTCCCGTATTGCCGGTGACGGTGACGCTGCCCGAGACCAGCGTCCCGAACACACCTTGGCGGCGCAGCGAAACTATATCTGGCGTGAAGACTCCGCCGGACACCGTTCCGCCGATGAAGATCCGCTGTCCCACAACCAGCGACGTATTGCTGAACACTTGCTGCGTCAGCCAGTTGTCGAAGAAGCAGATCTCGTAATTCGTGACACCACTCAGATCGATGGTGGCAACCGTATCGACGGGGATCACCGCTGAAGTCCCCACTTCCTCGCCCACCCACATGGTCACCGACGTGGCTGGACCGGAGCTCGGATTCACGGCCAGAATGCGACCGGAGATGAACGCTTTGTCTGACGTGATCAGCTCGACATATTTCGCAAGGATGCTGCCATCGGCCTGCACCGTTCCGATGACTGATACGATGGCGTCGGCCGTTAACGTGCCCAGGCTATTGCTGCCGTTGTAGCGAGTATTGGAGTCCACGTCGATGGTTCGCGGCATGCCATACGGGCCCTGCATCTGAAACGAACTCGACGACGTAGAAACCACATTCCCGGTGAAATCTGTGATTTCGCCCACTTCATCGGATGCCGAAACCGCGGCCACATTGATCACCGGATTAATTACTCCGGTGATCTGGCCTGCAGTGGTCGCCAGCGAATCCTCGACGTCGAAATCAATGTGCAGACCCGCCAAGCCGTTCTTGTCCACAACGAGCGGCGCGGCATTCGGGAACGGAACCGTAACGGTAGTCTGTGAAAATGATCCCTGCAGCGTTTTCACCGATGGCGGATTCGTGGTCATATCCACGTAGCTGATCATCGGCGCAGGATTGGTATTTTCAAACGTAAAGGTCACGCTCGTATAGGTACCGGGCGCAATCGCGTTAAATCCCAGCAGCGTGCGCAGGCCGATCAGGCGCGCAAAGTCCACGGCTTCAGGTGAGGAAGTTGCGTTCACGGTCGAAGAACTGCTGTTCAGCGTCAGGCTGTCAATAGTGACGTTGAAGCCCACCACAGCCGATGCTGGGGCGTCCTCGCCCGTCACGAATACGTTGCCGTTCTGAGAATTTGAGTTCGAGCCCGGCGAGGAGGAATTCGATCCACATCCGATCCCGATCAGGCTGAGGCCGAGTACAACCGCAATGGCAAAGAACTTCTTCATGGGCTGACTCCGAAGTAAGGTTTTGCGTGAAGTCATTGTCCGGGGGGAGCCGTGTGTCGCTTCACGGCCATGGAAACACACGGCGCCGGAAAATGTCGCGTAACCTAAGGGATATTACTTCTTCGAAACCACCAGGCGGGATGTTATCTATAGGAAATAGCAGGGGTTCTGAGTAGACACCCGCATAAGCCGGGAGTACATGTACGTGGGGAGATCAGGGCCAATTCCACGAAGGACACAAAACTTCACCAGGGGAATTTCCTTCGGGTGCCTCCTTTGTCGTTGCCGATTCTGGTGGGACGCGCTACTTCAACTCCAGCACTTCCTTTTCTTTCGCTTTGCTCATCTCTTCCATCTTCTTGATCTCACCATCGGTCAGCTTCTGGATCTCGTCCAGCGACCGTTTTTCCTCATCTTCCGTGATCTTCTTGTCCTTTAGCGCCTTCTTGATGGCGTCATTGCCGTCGCGCCGGATATTCCGCACCGCCGTCCGGTGCTCCTCCAGCACGCGATGCAGATGTTTCACCATGTCCTGGCGCCGCTCCTGCGTCAGCGGAGGCACGGGTACGCGGATCATCTTGCCGTCATTCATCGGATTCAAACCCAGATCCCCACTGCGGATCGCTTTCTCGATGACACCCAACTGCGATGGATCAAACGGCTGCACGGTGATCAACTGCGCCTCGGGCGCATGCACCTGCGCGACCTGGTTCAACGGCATCTGCGCACCGTAGGCGTCGACCGTCACGCCATCGAGCATATGCACCGAGGCGCGCCCGGTACGAGTCGCCGCCATCGCTTTGCGAAAGTCTTCGACTGCCTTATCCATGCGCGTCTTCAGTTGCGCATAGGTGTCTTTCAGCCCAGCAATTGAAGCCATCAATGCCATAAGTTCAGCTCCATTCCAAAACGTCGAATTATAAACCCGCAAAAGAAAAATGCAGAAGTAAGAAGTCAGAATGAAGAAGTGAGTCCAGTCCGACTTTCACTTCTGCATTCTGACTTCTGCCTTCTGCATTCGATTTATGCGCTGACCATTGACCCGATCTTCTCGCCCAAGACCACGCGCCGGATGTTGCCGTGATGATTCAGGCTGAAGACGACGATCGGCAGATTGTTGTCCTTGCAGAGCGAGATCGCGGTCGAATCCATCACTTTCAAACCGAGCTTGAGCACATCCATATAGGAAATGTGATTGAACTTGCGCGCCCCGTCGACCTTGAGCGGATCGGCGTCGTAGATGCCATCGACTTTGGTCGCCTTCAGAATCGCGTCGGCCTTGATCTCCATGGCTCGAAGTGAAGCTGCGGTATCGGTCGAGAAATATGGATTGCCAGTTCCGCCGGCGAAGATTACGACCCGGTTTTTCTCCAGATGCCGGATGGCGCGCCGCCGGATGAAAGGCTCTGCCACCTGATTCATCTCGATCGCGGACTGTACGCGGGTGTACACACCCTGCTTCTCGAGCGCATCCTGCAACGCCAGCGCATTGATGACAGTGGCGAGCATCCCCATGTGATCAGCCGAGACGCGGTCCATGTCCTTGGCCTGCTCGGCCACGCCGCGGAAGAAATTCCCGCCGCCCACGACGATTGCGATCTGCACACCGAGTTTTTGGACGTCGGCAATCTCAGCCGCAATCCCATGGATGCGCTCGTTGGACACGCCAAAGCCCTGGTTCGCCGCCAGCGCCTCGCCGGATAGCTTGAGCAGTATGCGTTTGAAGACAGGGGATGAATTCTTCATGTGATGTGTCACGCCCAGCGCCAACTGTCACACAGTTCCCTGCGATCCTCTGTGCATCCTGTGGCAGATCCTTCTGCTCACGCCAGAGGACCACAGCGAAGTGCCGGAAACAGCTTACATTAAAAAAGGCGCCCCGCAGGGCGCCCTGGAATTACTCAGCTTTTGGCTCTGTAGGCTTGGTGATCGCGACCGTCTCCCCCGCATCACCCACCTTGAACCGCGCAAACCGGCGCACGGCGATGTTCTCGCCCAGCTTGCCGATCTTTGACGCGATCAACTGTCCGATCGACATCGTCTGGTCCTTGATGAAAGGCTGTTCGAGCAGGCAGACTTCCTCGTAGAACTTCTCCATCTTGCCCGCGACCATCTTCTCGGCGATGTGAGCCGGCTTGCCGCTGGCGATCGCCTGCGCGAGAAAAATATCCTTCTCGCGCTTGAAGTCGGCCTCAGTCACGTCTTCCTTGCGGACGTACTTCGGATCGCTGGCCGCGATATGCATCGCGACATCGTGCACGAGCTCTTTGAAAACGTCGGTACGCGCCACGAAGTCGCTCTCGCAGTTCACCTCGACCAGCACACCAATCTTGCCGCCGGCGTGAATATAGCTCGCCACCGCCCCTTCACTCGTCACCCGCGCCGCCTTCTTGGCCGCCACCGAAACACCCTTCTTGCGCAGGATGACTACTGCCTGCTCCATGTCACCCTTGGCTTCGGTCAAAGCCTGCTTGCAATCCATCATGGGAGCCCCGGTCTTCTCCCGGAGATCCTTCACTTGTGCCGCTGAAATATTCACTGTGGTAGTACCCATAATTCCTTTCTGAAGCTTGCAACACTAGAAACAACGACCCGCGCCGGACGACCCGCGCGGGTCCGATTCCCCTTGGGATTATTGCCGGGTCTCTCGATGATAACTGCCCGTGGCGAAACTTTCGAACGCGAAACCTCTGCGTTTCCGGAATTTCAGGCTTTCTTCCGCACCCTGATCGGCTCTAGCCACTCTCGCGCAGCTTCCAGCCCGCTAAATACCCGCACCAGACGTCCCGTTCCCGATGTCTCGCGATAAATCTCGAACATCCGGGCCATGCCGTAGGCGAACTCGCTGCTGGTAGCAAAAGCCTGCCGCGAACCCGCCGCAAAGAGCCGCTGCCGGGCCACCTTCTGGATCTCTGCTGCCGTCAGCTCAATCTTTGTGACTGTTGTGCCGTCAAACAGCTGGTCAAACGTGGGGTCAAAATCCGGGTCGGCCTTCAACCGCTCCTGATGAGCCGTGATATCCGCGTAGGACAATGCACCTGACGCAGTACTGGTCACCAGTCGACGGGCTTTGTCTATTACATAAGTCAAAGGCATTCGACAGCTACCTTCACTATCGCTGCCTCTGATCACGGACTCCCGGGGCTGGCCCCGACCATCGACAACTTGCTTTACTTCCAGAGGGCCCTAGACCGTCTGACTCTCCACATGCGGCACGTCGGCGTCTTCGTTCGCCACCGGCTTCTTATGCGTACCCGGCCCGAGCACATCTTCCATGCTGATGTCCTCCGAGGCGTCGACTGCGCCCTCTTCGTCCGCGTATTCGCTGGCGACGGCGGCCTCCGCATTCTGGGCCTCGCTGGTCGCGGCCTGCATGTCAGCAACCTGCTTG
>Ga0335077_10011443_pt1 | contig 11092 bp, 9 predicted proteins | sample Lox_Sample_31_FD_207151 | JGI IMG/M metagenome (GOLD analysis project Ga0335077, IMG submission 207151) | Soil microbial communities from Loxahatchee National Wildlife Refuge, Florida, United States - Lox_Sample_3.1 | ecosystem: Environmental > Terrestrial > Soil > Wetlands | place: USA: Florida...
TGCAGGCCGGCGAGTGCGTCGGCCTCGTCGGCGAGTCGGGCTGCGGCAAGTCGACGACCGGCCTCTCGATCATGAAGCTGCTGCCGAACGTCGGGCACGTGACCGGCGGCTCGATCCGGCTGCTCGGCCGCGACCTCGGCCCGCTCGGCGAGAGCGAGATGCGGCACGTCCGCGGCAACGACGTCGCGATGATCTTCCAGGATCCGATGACCTCGCTCAACCCGACGTGGACGATCGGGCGGCAGATCGCGGAGGCATACCGCCTCCACCACGACGTCCCGCAGCGGGCCGCCCTGGCACGGGCGCGTGAGGTGCTCGAGCTCGTGCGACTCCCCCGACCGGCCGAGCGCCTGAACGCCTATCCGCATCAGCTCTCGGGCGGCCTCCGGCAGCGGGTGATGATCGCGATGGCGCTCGTCAACTCGCCGAAGCTCCTGGTCGCAGACGAGCCGACGACGGCGCTCGACGTCACGATCCAGGCGCAGATCCTCGACCTGATCGACAGCCTACGCCGCGACTTCAACATGGCGGTGATCCTGATCACGCACGACCTCGGTGTGATTGCTGCCCGGGCGAGCCGCGTGATGGTGATGTACGCGGGCAAGATCGTCGAGGGAGCCGGCACCGACACGCTGTTCGGCTCGATGCGCCACCCGTACACGGAGGCGCTCTTCCGCTCGATCCCGCGCTTCGACCAGGATCGCACGCAGGCGCTCTTCTCGATCCCCGGCGTGCCGCCGGATCTCATGTTTCCTCCACCGGGCTGCCGCTTCGCGCCGCGTTGCCGCAATGCCCAGGCCCGCTGCACGCAGGAGGAGCCGCTGCTCGCGCCCGAGGCGCCGGAGGGATCGCGGCCCGGCGCCGGCGTCGAGCACACCGGGACGCCGGCGCTTGCGAACGCGCTCCGTTCGGGAGAGCACGTCTTCGCGTGCTTCCATCCGGTCGACCCGAGCGCGCGCGAGCAGCCGGAGAGCCCGGCCGCGCCTGCGATCTCGCTGAGCGAGCGTGCGGCGGCAGCCGAGCACGAGCCGGAGGTGCTGCTCGAGCTCGACGGGGTCGTGAAGGAGTTCCCGGTCACCGCGGGCGCCGTCCTGCAGCGGAAGATCGGGACCGTGAAGGCGGTGTCGGATGTCTCGTTCTCCGTCCGCCGCGGCGAGACCTTCGGCCTCGTCGGCGAGTCGGGCTGCGGCAAGACGACGATCGGCTGGCTCATCACGGCGCTCCACCGGCCGACGGACGGTGCGATCCGCGTCGACGGCAGGGACATCTCGGGCCTGCGCTGGCAGGCGCTGCGACGGCAGCGCCGCGACCTCCAGCTCATGTTCCAGGACCCCTACGCCTCGCTCGACCCGCGCATGCGCGTCGGCCCGACGATCCGGGAGCCGCTCGCGATCCAGCACGTCGGCTCCCGCGCCGACCGGCGCGACCGCGTCGCCGAGCTGCTCTCCGAGGTCGGCCTCTCACCGAAGTCGGCCGGCCTCTATCCGCACGAGTTCTCGGGCGGCCAGCGGCAGAGGATCGGTCTCGCCCGCGCGCTCGCGCTCAACCCGAAGCTGATCGTCGCCGACGAGCCGGTCTCGGCGCTCGACGTGTCGATCCAGGCGCAGATCCTGAACCTGATGCGGAGCCTGCAGGAGGCGCACGGGCTTACGTACGTCGTCATCTCCCACGACCTGGCGGTCGTCCGCTACCTCGCCGACACGATCGGCGTCATGTACCTCGGCAAGCTCGTGGAGATCGGCCCTGCCGCGGACGTCTACGAGCGTCCTGCGCATCCCTACACGCGGGGCCTGATCGACGCGGTGCCGGTGCCCGACCCCGTGCTCGAGCGCGCCCGGACGCAAGTGCCGGTTCGCGGCGAGCTCCCGTCCGCGGTCGATCCTCCCTCGGGCTGCCGCTTCCGCACGCGCTGCCCGCTCGCTCAGGACATCTGCGCCGATCTCGAGCCGCCCCTCCGCTCGTTCCGCAACGGGCACCGCGCCGCCTGTCACTTCCCGCTCGAGACGCCGGAGGAGTCGACGGAAGGCGCCCTCGCGAGCGCGTAGCCCGCGAGCGCCGCGCCGGCGCTCGCTAGCGCCGTTGGAGGCGCACCTCGAAGGCGTCGCGCAGGGCGTCGCCGACGAAGTTGAAGGCGACCACGATGAGCACGATCGCGAGCCCGGTCGGATAGATCTCCCACCAGTCGCCGCTGTCGGCGTAGTTGACGCCGACCGAGATCATCGATCCCCAGTCGGTCTTGGGCGACGGCACGCCGAGGCCGATGAAGCCGAGCGCGGCGAGCAGGAGGATCGCGTCGGCCACCTGGAACGTCGCGTTGACGATGATCGTGCCGATCGTGTTCGGGATGATGTGGCGCAGCACGATCCGGCCGCCGCCGCCGCCCATCACGCGCACCGCCTGGACGAACTCCCGCACACGCAGCGAGAGCGTCTCGCCGCGCACGAGCCGTGCGGGGACGAGCCAGGCGGTGAGGCCGATCACGAGGATCAGGATCTCGACCGACGGATGGAAGATCACGGCGAGCACGATCAGGAGGTAGAGGAGCGGCACCGAGAGCAGGACGTCGACGAAGCGCATGAGGAGCGTGTCGACGACGCCCCCGAAGAAGCCCGAGACCGCCCCGACGAGGACGCCGAGAAGCGTCGCGATCCCCGCCGCGGCGAAGCCGACCTCCAGGGAGATCTGGCCGCCGTACATGATCCGGCCGAGCATGTCGAAGCCGCTCTCGTCCGTCCCGAGCGGGTACTTCGAGCTCGGCGGCGCATTCGCGGGCGCCGTCAGCAGCGCCTTCTGCGTGTTGGTCTGGTTCGTGTGGTAGAAGACCGGCCCCAGGAAGCAGAAGAGCACCATCAGCACGATCACCGCCGCTCCGAGCACGGCGAGCCTGTTCTCGGCGAAGACGCGAAAGAGCTGGAGCGTGAGGCCGCCGCTGACCTGCTGCTGCGCCTCGCCGCCGGCAGGCGCCGGCCCCGGAGCGCCGGGCTCGACGGCCGCGCCGGCGCTCACCGGCGCCGCCTCCGCCCGTCCGGCCTAGGCATAGCGCACCCGCGGATCGACGACGGCGTAGAGCACGTCGGCGATGAGGTTGCCGACGACCGTGGCGATCGCGGCGATGAACGTCGTCCCGATCAGGAGCGGCACGTCGTTCTGCGTTGCCGCGTTCGTCGTCAGCAGGCCCATGCCCGGATAGTTGAAGACGGTCTCGGTGATGATCGCGCCGCCGACGATGGCCGGAAGCGTCAGGCCGAGCAGCGTGATGATCGGGATCAGCGCGTTGCGCAGTGCATGTCGGAAGAGGACGCGCGTGGGGCTCGCGCCCTTCGCCCGCGCGGTGCGGATGTAGTCCTCGGTGAGCGCCTCCATCATCGAGGAGCGCATGTAGCGGCTGAACGCCGCGATCGTCAGGGCGGCCAGGCTGAAGATCGGCAACACGAGCCCGGCCGGGTCGGAGAGGATCCCGATCACCGAGGTCGACTGCGGCGCCTCGAACTGGAACCAGTGCAGGTCGATGGCGAACCAGAGGATCAGGAGCTCGCCGAGCAGGAAGGCCGGCATCGCGTACCCGACGAACGAGGCGCCGGTGAGGATGTAGTCCACGGGCGTGTTGCGCCGCACGACCTGGAGCACGCCGAGCGGGATCGCCACGATCAGCGCGAAGAGCGTCGACAGCCCGACGAGCACGAGCGTCTTCGGGATCCGTCCCTCGATGAGCGAGACGACGCTCTGGTTGTACTTGTACGAGTAGCCGAGGTAGAAGTGCCGGACGATGTCCCAGCAGTAGATCCAGAACTGCTGGTAGATCGACACGTTGTAGTGGTTCGCGACGTTGAAGGTGTGGATCTGGAGCGGGGTCGCCTTCGGCCCGAGGGCCGCGCGGGCGGCCCCGCCCGGGATGATCCGGCTGAGGATGAACGTGAGCAGGACGACTCCGAAGACGACGACGATCGCCTGACCGACTCGTCGGATCAGATAGCCCGTCACTGCTTTGTCCCTGCTCTGCCTCCTTGCGTCGCGATCACTACTTCGTGAAGTACCAGGTCTCGGGGTTGATGTTCGTCAGCGGATTGAGCGGCGTGACGCCGGCGAGCTTCTTGTTGATCTCGGTCGCGGTCAGCCCGATCGGCTGCCAGATGACGGGCAGCTGCTTCGCGCCGTACACCTCGTACTGGCTGAGGCTCGAGTTGCCCTTCGTCGTGGCGTCGATCAGGCTGTCCATCGTCTTGTCCGAGTAGCTGCCCGAGTTCGAGCCGGCGCCGGTCTGGAAGAGGTCCTCGCCGGACGGGTAGTAGTCCGGAGCGAAGATCCAGCCGCCGCCCCAGTTCGCCATCTGCCACGAGCAGTTGCTGCTGCTGCTGCCGCACGGGACGGCGTTCCCGAGCACCGTGTCGAACGTGCCGGTCGTCATGTTGACGTGGATCCCGGCCTGCGCCCACGAGGACTTCTCCGCCTGCATGAGCTGGTCCTCCGAGACGCTGCCGCTCACGTACTGGAGATCGAGGTCGAGCGGCGTTCCCGCCGGCACGCCGCACTTCGACGCGTCGTTGCAGGTGTCGGTGCCTCCCGGCTTGACCGTCCAGCCGTTCGCCTTCAGGAGCGCCTTCGCCTTCGTCGGGTTGTACGCGTACGGATTCCCGAGGCTCAGCTCCGAGCTCGCGAACGAGTTCTGCGGGCAGACCGGCACCGGGCCGTACGTGGGCACGCCGTAGCCCTTGAAGATGTGCTGGATGTACACGGGCTGGTTGACGAGCATCTGGAAGGCCTGCCGGAAGTAGAGCTGGTCGAAGATCTTCCCGGCATTGCCGCCGTTGCCCGTCGAGTTGAAGTTCTCCGGGAAGTAGTTGATCTGCCAGGTGCTGCCCGCGACGATGTTGTAGTTCGCGAGGCGCGGGTTGTTCGCCCCCGGCTTGATTCCGCACGTCCCGGTCGTCGTCGCGTTCGACGAGATGTCCTGCGGCGGCACGTAGCCCACGTCGACCTTGCCGGCGGCGAGCGCGTTGAACTCGGCCGAGTCGGAGGTGAACGGCAGCTCGACGAACTTCGCGAGCTTCGGCTTCACCGGGCCCGAGTACTTCGGGTTCGGGACCATCGTCACATTGCCGCTCGTGTCGAAGTGCGTCAGCTTCCACGGACCGTCGACGACCGCCCAGAGCGGGCTCGTCGCATACGACGAGAGCTTCTTCGCCTGCCCCGTCAGGTACGTGTAGACGGCCGCGCACGACTTCGCCGCCGCCGAGACCGGCGTCACGGTCGAGCTCGTCGACGTGACGGTGACGTCCTGGAAGGACGCGGTGCCGCACGCCTCGCTGCCCGACTTCTGGCCGGCCGCGCTGATGTCCCACGCCATGGGCATCGGCGTGATCTGCGACAGCTCGTTGTACGTGTACCAGTTCGAGTTGGCGTTCGTGTTCAGCGTGAACGTGACCGTGTTGCCGCTCGCCGTGACCGAGGCGAGGTCGTCCGGAATCGTCCCGGCCGCGTAGCCGGCCCAGTTGAGCTTCTCGACCTTCATCATGTTCATCCAGAACACGACGTCCTGAGCCGTGACGGTCTCGCCGTTCGACCACTTGTACGGCTTCATCGTCACCGTGATCGTCTTGCCGCCGTCCGAGTACTTCGGCGCGTTCGCGAGCGACAGCGGCAGGTTGAGATCGGGCGTCGCACCCTTCCCGAACCAGTAGAGCGGCCGGTACATGAGCATCTGGAACTGGTTCAGGTTCGTCGTGCTGAAGTACTGGAGCGCCGCGAACGGGAAGATGTAGTTCGGCGCCGCCTGCGCGCCTTCCGCGAAGTACACGGTGCCACCGGACGTTGCCTGACCCGTGGCGCCGGTCGTCCCTCCGGCGCTCGAACCGCCGCCGCAGGCGGCGAGCGCGAGCACTGCCACGACCGCGGAGGCTGCGACCGCGTGCCGACCCTGCCTCGTCCATCTGAGCGAATTCATCCGTTCCTCCTCACGGTGGTGACTGGGCGCTGCCTTCTCGACTCGATGCAAAGATCGTAGTGCGATCCATAACGCGTCGGGTGCCGGTACGCGCGCGCAAGACCCTGGGAATATCCCCGAAACTCCGGTTCTCTAGTCCTGCCCCGAACCTGCTGCAAGATGGGCAAAGATACCCTGTTTCCCCCCAAAAGGGGGATACCAGGCGGCTCGGCGGCGTGCTCAACTGGGCGTCCCACCGACAGAGCGGCCGCATCTCTGCGTGCGGCTGCGCCCTTCGACGGGAATCCTCCTTCCTCTCATGCGGCCGATCCGCTTCCTCCTCCTGTTGCTCGTGCTCGTCGTCGCCGGCGCGGTCGCGCTCGTGCGTCCGCTGCCGAGCCGAGCGGGGAACAGCGGGCCGGGGATCCCCGGCGACGAGGCGGCCGGCGTGCTGCCGCCGGTGACGAAGACCCTGCGCAGGGCGAGGCGCCGGCTGGCTGCGGAGGATCCGGCCGACGGCGGCGGCTTCGGCGCCCGCGTCGTCGACTACGCGAAGCGGTTCCTCGGCGTTCCCTACAGCTACGGCGGCACGTCGCCGCGCAGCGGCTTCGACTGCTCGGGCTTCGTCCGCTTCGTCTACTCGCACTTCGGGATCGCGTTGCCGCACTCGAGCTTCGCGGACCTCTGGCGCGGCCGCCACGTCGGCCGCTGGCACCTGCAGCCCGGCGATCTCGTCTTCTTCTACGACGCCGGCCACGTCGGGATCTACGTCGGCCACCAGCGGTTCATCGACGCTCCGCACACCGGCACCGTCGTCCGCATCTCCACGATGGGCTCCTACGGCGCGTACTACGGCGCGCGCCGCCTGCACCACGAGTAGGAGGCCGCTCTACCGCAGCTTGTCGGCCATCGCCGTGAGCAGCTTCCAGGCGATCGTCGAGTTCGTCTCGACGAGGGGCCGGAAGTCCCAGGGCGTCATGCCGTAGCAGAGCATGTCGGTGCGTGCGACGAGGGTCGCCGTGCGGGGGGAGTCGGTGAGGAGCGCGATCTCGCCGAAGTAGTCGCCGGGCCCGATCGAGCCGCGCTGCTCGCCGCCGACGGTGACGTCGGCCTCGCCCTCCTCGACGACGAAGAACCCGACGCCGCCGGCGCCCTCCTCGGTGAGCGAGTCGCCCGCCTTGTACCGGCGCTCGCGAAGCGTGCTCGCGATCTGCCCCAGCTCGCGGTCGTCGAGATCCGCGAACAGCGGCACCTTCTTCAGGGTCTCCAGCGGCGTGGCCATGCGCGCAGTTATACAGGACCGTTGCCGCGACGAGCACCAGTCCGTTTCAGGTAGGGATTCGCGGATGCGCCTTCGCGTCGTCGGCTGCTCGCCCGCCTGGCCCAATCCGGGCGGCGCCCAGTCGGGCTACCTCGTCGAGGCCGACGGGCGCCGGCTGCTCCTCGACTGCGGACCCGGCGTCCTCCCGCGCCTGCGACAGGAGGAGCCCTGGCCGCGCCTCGACGCGATCGTCATCACGCACTTCCACCTCGACCATTGGGGCGATCTCGTCCCGTGGGCCTTCGGCGGCCTCTTCGGCGCCGGCAGCGAGGTCGAGCCGCCCGAGCTCTGGCTGCCGCACGGCGGCCGGGAGACGGTTCACGGGCTCGATCCCGTGCTCTACGCCAACGCGATCCTAGAGCTCTTCTCGATCCACGAGTACGAGGAGGGGACGCCGTTTCGCGCAGCCGGCTTCGAGGTGGTCGCGTACCGGATGCTCCACTATGCGCTCGAGAGCTACGGCCTGCGCGTCGCGAACGGGACCCGGACGCTCGCGTACAGCGCCGACTCGGCGCCCTGCGACGGCCTCGTCGAGCTCGCCCGCGACGCCGACCTCTTTCTCTGCGAGGCGACGCTGTCCCAGCCCGAGCACGGGCTCCGCGGCCACCTGACGGCGGACGAGGCGATCGAGGCGCACGACGCCTCGGGCGCGAAGCGGCTCGTGATCATCCACCGCCCGAACGAGCTGCCGCTGCCGGAGGGCGTCGAGCGCGCCCACGACGGGCTCGAGCTGGACGTCTAGCCGGGAAGCCTGAGCGCGCCGGCACGGTAGTAGGCGCGGACGCGACTGCGGAAGTAGCCACCGTCGTCGTCGGCGGAGAGCGAAAGCTGCGTGTTGCCGTCGATCGGCGGCGGGTTCGTCACGCCGTCGTGCTGCGCGTCGCACGCGCACGTCGTTCCGTCGGCGCCGCCGCCGAAGAGGAAGCCGGCGTACCCGGCGCGCACGTACGCGCGCAGGTGCGCCCGTCCCTGCGCGCCGAGCAGCCACTGCACGCGGTTGTCCTGGTAGTGGCCCCAGGTGTCGTCCATCGCGCGCATGAGCGTGTTCCCGAGCGGGATCTGCCACGGCACCATCCGCAACCCGGCGAGGCGGACGAACGTCGCGCCGTAGAGCAGGTGGCGGCGGAAGTCGGCAGGCTTGAACCACGTGTTCGGGTTGCCCTCGACCTTGTCGTAGAAGCCGGCGTCCCGGTCGGAGAAGTCCTCGAAGGCGATGTCGAAGTGCGCGTGCAGCGAGCGGTAGAAGCGCGCCGACCGCGCCGCGTACGCGCGGACGGCGGCGTCGCTCGGCTTCTCGTAGAGGATGTCGTGCTTCGTCCCCCAGCCGCTCATGTGGTAGGCGAGGATGACGTTCGGCGCCAGCGAGTTCCGCAGCTGCACCCATTCCTGCGCGAATGCGACCGCGCCGGGGACGGTCGAGGCGTCGTCGCCGCGGGACGCCTGCTCGAGATAGCCCCAGAGGTCCGGCTCGACGTGGACGACGACGGGCTTCGCGCCGCGTACGCGGCGGAAGAGAAGCCGCACGTCTCGCCAGTACGCTCGCATCACGGCCGGGCTGTGCAGGTGCGCAAGGTCGGTCGTGGCCTCGTCGCTTCCGGTCGGATTCGACTGGAGGAGCTGGTAGTACGTCAGCACCGGGATGACGTGGTGCGCCCACGAGTCCCTGACGTACATCGAGGCGAAGGTGCCGTTCGGATTCCACGTCGCCCAGCCGTGCCCGGTGTTCACGCCGCCGGAGAGGTACTGGTAGCGGAAGCCGAACGGCGCCGAGGCGCGCAGTGCGGCCGCGTCGCCGGGCGGGTCGGTCAGCCCGATCTGGAGCGTGCGGGGCCAGCCGTGAGGGAGCGGCGGCAGCGACGACGCCGACGCGCGAGCCGGAGCCGCCAGACCGACGAGAACGAGGAGAAGCGCGAGCCTACGCACGGGGAACGAGCTCGACGACGAGCTCGCACTCGAGCGCTTCGGCGATCCGCAGCAGCGTGTCGATCCGCGGCGGGCGGCCGCCCCGCTCGAGCCGCGCGATCGCGGACTGCGTCGTCCCGCACAGCTCCGCCAGCTCCCGCTGCGAGAGGCCCATCTCGGCACGCCGCTCGGCGACGCGGTCCGCGATCGCCGCGAAGAACCAGCCGCGGTCGCCGGTTGCGATCTTCTCCCGCAGCCGCTCCAGCGGCCGTTGCGTGCGCGCTGCCACCCGCGGAGAATAGCGCGCGTGCTATATCGGCCCGACGGCGTCGCCGACCCGCACCCATCCGGGCTGGACGACGGATCCGTACATCCCGAAGGGAAGCGGCTCGGTGCGTTCCTCGCGCCGGTAGCCGGCGAGCGTGACGAGCGTCGGGAGGTCCACCACACCGGAGTCCGGGTCGCGCGACGTGACGATGCAGCGCCCGACGTCGCCGTTGAAGACGACGGTCGCCTCCCCGGCCCGGACGTGGCGGCCGAACCACGAGTCCTCCTCGTGCGCTCCGACGCCGTCGATCTCGAACAGCATGCGGAAGCGCCGCCCGTCGACGGGCGCGGCGGTGCCGAGCTCCTCGCGGAGGCGCTCGAGCGAGCCGCGCGAGACGAGGGAGACCGACCCGCCCTCGGGCATCCGATCGACGGCGCCGTCGTCGGCCCAGAGCAGCTCGAGCGGACGGCCGGCGAGCTCCGAGATCGCCTCCTGCCAGGGGCCGGGGACACGACGCGACGGCCGCTCGACACCGTACATCTCCGCCTCGACCGGCTCGCCGGGCTCGACGACGCCGTCGACGCGCGAGCCGTCCGGGAACTCGAGCCGGAGGAACCGCGTCGACTCGTCCCACTCCGGCCGGATCTGATGTAGCCTCCCGTCGCGCTTGCCGTTGAAGAGCCTGCCGTCGGCGTCGCGCAGCCAGAAGCGGCGATCTCCCACGACGCCGCCGGGCCCGACCTCCACCTCGTCGGGGTGCACGAGCGCAAGTGCCTTCACCGGTGCGATCGAGATGCGGACGACACGGCCCTCCACGAACCGTGACGCTACCTACGCCGGAGGCTCCCGCATCTCCACGGTCTTGGCGCCGCGCCGCATCGAGGCATCGACTGGGGGAACGTTCGCCTGGGCGAGCGTTCGCGAATGACCCCCGAAGTCAGGCGGCGTGGAAAAGACCGTCGAGGAGGAGAGGCGCGGCCGTGGACGTGTCTGTCTCGGTGGCAAGTTCTATGTCGCCCTCGTAGCCCAACGCTGCGAGTTCGCGCGCGGACGCGCAGTCTCGAACCTCACCAAGGCTGGTCTCCGAAGCTTTGATCGCGGCGCGAGCTTCGGGCGACGGTGGCCCAGGAAGTGCCGCGAGCACCGATCCGGCGCCGACGAGGTCTTCGAGTGCGGGCCGCAGCGCCCCACCCGACCACTGCTCCCCCGCCGCTACCACCCCAACCACCGGGCCGTGGCCCTGCGCGGCAGCAGCGACTACTCGGACGTTACGTAGACATCCCGCAAAGACGGGAATGCCAGTGGAGGCGATCTCAGCACAGATGCTCGCTCCGTTAGGCGACGGAAGGACCAGCCGGGAGCCTTCTGGTAGCCGCTGAAGCGAGACGGGCGAGAGTGAGAAGGGGTGTTCCTCTGACACCTGGCTACGCCCTACCGCGAGGTATGCGTCGATCTCGCGCGCGTACGCCGCAGCACGCTCGTCGGCCCAGGCGAACGGAGCGACCGCTGCGCCACGGCTGGTTGCAACATCCACGGCCGTCGAGAACGAGAACACGTCCACAACGATCACCACATCGACGTGCGCCGCCAGGCTGCGGGCCCCATCGAGCCCCCACTCGAAACGGCGGTCGAAGCCATCCTGAGAGAGCGAAACGCCCACCTCTCCGCCCGACCATACCGC
>Ga0335077_10011445_pt1 | contig 11092 bp, 18 predicted proteins | sample Lox_Sample_31_FD_207151 | JGI IMG/M metagenome (GOLD analysis project Ga0335077, IMG submission 207151) | Soil microbial communities from Loxahatchee National Wildlife Refuge, Florida, United States - Lox_Sample_3.1 | ecosystem: Environmental > Terrestrial > Soil > Wetlands | place: USA...
AACAAGAGCGCTTATAACGATCGCTCCCACAAAGACCCACCTCATCAACCCAACGCCAACGAGTATTGAAGCAATCGCCGCGATTACCAAGAGCGCGCGATCTTTCGGACTCTCGCCTGAATATCTTGCGAAGAGGAGTTCCAACACTCCCACAAGAATTGCCCAGAGCCCGATCAACTCCACGGCCACGTAGATCGTCCGATTGGGCTAACATACAGCCCCTATTGCTACTGCGAGTCCGAGGATGCCACGAACTCGGGAAGCGCGCTTGTCCGTTGCTGGACCGAATAAGTTCACCATTCCGTCGATGGCTACCAAGGCCACTAGCGCCAGCAACGCGGCAACGGCCGTCGTGCTTGCAGAAAAGGGCTTCGCCACGTTGAAAATTACGTCCAGAATTCGAGCCGACGCGATTCCGGCAGGGAGTGCAACCGCTGCAATTCCGAATGCAATTGCCAAGAAACCCATCAGCAGGAGCTTCCGTCAGTTCTGCCACTCTTCCGAATGGTGCTGCAGCATTGTCCTAACTCCTGTTCCAGACTTCTCCTAGGCTCGGCACGCATTAGGTAACGCGCACCGAAACCCATGGGTGAGTCCACAACCCCGCGCGGTACATAGCTGCCCTATGAATCCGTGCCGAAAAATACACCAGTAAATGAGCCACCCCCGCCGTCAATGGAAGGCATTCGATCCAGCGTACCTCCCAATGTTGACTCGGCATGGAAATGGCTCCAGATCTGGGTACACTCTTCATTCAGGCAGCTCGGCGTTGCGCTTTAGGCAAACTGCTAATCGCGCCTGCGAAACCCACCAGGGACGCGCCGTCAAAGATGAGGTCGATGCCGATCACCATGCCGACGAAGAAAGTACTAGCTGAAGGCCAAGTAGCCAAAAGGTAAATGCCTAGAGCGAATGAGACCAGGCCGGAGAACACCGTCCATCCCCACCTGGGAAACTGAATCACACTCGCCCCAACTCCGCGGAACAACCCTCCGACGATGAAGAGCGCAGCGAGGAGCATGGTCACACCTTCCGCGCCAGCGTCCGGGTGACGAATCAGTAGGTATCCCGTCACTCCGCGGATGATCGCGTTCAGCAAGTACAGGAAAAACCCGTGCCAGCTGAAGGCGTAAAACGAATTTACGAGCCAAACCACCCCACTGATCGCAAGGACCCAGCCCAACGCCAGGATCGAGAAAGTGGTTGCGGTCTGCGCCTTGCCGACGCACACGACGCCAAGAATCATCAGCAGAATGCCGCACATGAGGAACCAGCCCCAGGATTTCCTGACTTGCTCGAGGCCGGCAGCGAAGACATCAGAAATATACGTCATTGTCCTTCTCCTTTTTGCGCATTGCCTATCCGGCAGTGCGGTTGAATCGATTTACTGCAAAAATACCTCCGGAGCGTTGGCAGGAACGTCCAATGGCTTAGCCGACTTCGCGTCCGGGTTGAACTTTTTGAAGACCGACGGGTTCTTACGGAAGTGCTCTTCCAACGCATCAATCCGATTTTGGTCATTGGGGTGATCCGATAAGAGTTGGGGCACCTGGTCCGTCGTTGCGTCCTTAAAATCCTGGAACAGCCATACGAGCCCCCAAGGGTTGTATCCAGTGGTAGCACATATGTCCGAGCCGGTGATGTCGGCACGAGATTCCACGTCTCGGGAGTAGCTGAGGGAATGCAGTTTGCCGAGCAGAGCGATGGCCAAGGAAGGGCCGAAAAGAATGGCGCCTCCAATTTCCCGTTGCGCGATTTTCTCCCGCTTTTCCATCAACTCCATGGTGTCGTGATGGATGGTGTGGGAAACCTCGTGACACAAAGTTCCGGCGAGCTCGTCAGTGTTCTTTACGAAAAACAGGAGCGAATCGACAACATACACGTTGCCACCCGGAACTGAGAACGCGTTCGGTTGCTGCTCATGAACTAGATAAAACTTAAACGGGTAGTTGTATCGCGGTTGCGCCGCACGGGTGATCGCGTCAGCAATCGGTTTCAACTGGTCGTATAGCGGCGACGATTCAATGATTTCGCCTCTGCCCTTGAGTTCGTTGAATACTTCTTGACCCAATTGCAACTCTTCGTCCTGATCCTGTGCTTGAGCTGCTAGTCGAGTTGTTGTGATTCCAACCGCCAACAAGCACAACGCCGCAGCGGTGGCATGAAGAAGGGCATTGCGAAACATTCCGAATGCATTCATGGTCCATTCCCTCGCGCAGCATTAGTCTCCGCTGCGACTGTCGATCAAACTTGCATTCATCCGAGTCGGCATAGCCGTGCGTGGAATCGGGCATTGGCACTGCTCGTGAGCGCACTTGCGCGTTTTTGCCGCGTCTGCGATGTCTTCCATAGTCCACCTCACCGGTTCGAAGTTTGCCGATATCGGTATTTCTTGAGCGATCGATGAGCAAGGCGGGTGCCGTCTGGGCCTTCGACGTCGCTGATCAACAATCCCAGAATCGGTTTGCACCTAGCACAGCTGAACTAAACAACGGATAGTGGCACTTCTTACAACGACAAACAAACATCTCTGAGCAGAAGTGATCGACTAGAATCCCGCACGTACTTCCACACTGTTCGCAGGAAATGACGACGATCTCCCCGTCAACCTTGATCATTTTCTCAACCTCGAGGCTCGCCGTGGACCTCCTAGAGTTCCCATCGCGATTCTTTCTCTCTCTAGCGTCGAGAGTACGAATGTCGTCCCACAGTTAGTGGGGATAGTCTCGCCTGAAACTGTCCAACGATAGACTGGATGAGGCTGACAACGATCAGGACCCAACCGAGTGGAACCGCTTGGTGGGATCGTCTTCCGTCGTACTGCTTGGTCACGTCATCAACAAAGTCATCACCAATCCGAATCTTGTTTAGGTCCACCGCGCTGCCGGCAAGCAACCCAACGACAGCACCGACCGCCAGGCCGGTCGGCCCGCCGAGAAGGCCGATGAGAGTTCCAAGTTCGGCACCAGCCAGAGTCCCACACGGCCCAAAGTCATCCTGTTTGTTTACGGTCACAGTCCCATCCGCGTGCTTCGCCAGCATTGCGTGGGCGTAGACGCTTATGCTTCCCTCGTCATTTAGCTTCAGGAGCGCATTTTTTCCTTCGTACGCTTTGTCTTCGTTATCAAAGACAACTACCAGCATTCTGTTCATGAAGGTTTCGCCCCCTTTTGATTTGGTCCTCTAGTCCTGACCTCTTTCTGAGTGCAAGGTAAGCACCATTGATAAGTTCTTCAGAACACTCGGGGTCGCGCATCACTGAGCGACGATCTTCCGCGAATTCGCGAAGTCCGTGAAACGCTTATGGCGGATTGTGAGAGAACACAGTTCTGCTAATCGGCTTTTGAAGCTATACCAAGCTATACCGACTAATATTCGGCGGTACGAGTTTTTATAGGGGACAACAGGAATGGTGGCGCATGCCCCTGCTTCGTGGCGGCTCAAGACGGCGCCTCATTCTCCAGACGCGCGCCAGCGCAGGATCGAGAAAAATGTCGGACTAAGATAAAGTTCCCTCGCTGTTGCACCGGCTTCGCCCCAGCCTTCGTCCGCACCCGCCTGAGCACTCGTTCGTGCTTCGAATGGCAGCTCGATCCATGCCCAGAAGCGATCCACCAACTATTGAGGAATTTCTTGACGTCTTCACTCCTCACGTTATTGGCTTCGTCGAATAGTTCCGCCTTATAGCTAAAGTAAATCTCGGGCTGCCCCATGAGTACCATGTCGCACACCGTTAGCACGCTCTTGAGCTGGTTCTGCGCCCCGGCCGCGCCAATTGCTCCCGGCGAGGCACCCATAATCGCTGCGGGCTTTGCCTACCAAGAGTTTTGGCCCCGTGGCCGGGTTCCCCAATCGATAGCGTCCTTGATGGCGGGTGAGAAAGAACGGTTGTATTCGGGGGGGACGAACAGCACCCCCCGGCCGCGATCTCCCTCTTCAAACGCAGAACGGACGCAGGAGGGTTTTCCCACAGATCATGGTTGTATAGAGGGAGATCGACGATCTCTACGAAATGAAAACGTAAGCGGTCCACCGCCTGCCGCCAGTCGATGCTCTCCGCGAACTTACGGTTGAGAACGACGGCCGAGCGAACCAACTAGCACTGCCACGGTTTTGAGCGAATCACCTTCTTTTCTCATGCACTGTCTCCCCCGTCCACGATTAACGACAGCGCACACCTCATCAGTCCAGCGCGCATGGACTGTGCTTACAGTCGCACTGAATTTCGACTTCCTGTTCATCATCAGCGTCCGAACAGTAGTCGCTGCAATACGTTTGAAAGGATGGCACCTGACACTCGCACTGCGAATATGCGCATTTCTGTTGGCCGCCGACATCCAAAATTTCTACCATGATGCACCTCGAGTTTTTGAATAACCGCTTTCCTGTTACGTCGAGTTACGCACTTCTTCTCACTTCTCTGCCGTTGGGTTGCAGTGTCGAACGATATGCCGCTGGGAGCTGCAGCACAGAGCGAACCTGTAGTAACTGCATAAGCTGGGAACGAGAGACCATTCCCTGCAGAGTTCCATTCGCGACCACGGGCAGTTGATTGACATCATTGCGGGTCATGAGTTTCAAAGCATCCAGAACCGAAGTATCCGGAGTAATGATGTGCAACTCCTGCACCGGACGCATGGTCTCGCGCACAGTGGTACTAGCCCAACGGTCGCGCGCAATCTTGCTAACGTCGCGCGGGGTGATGAGGCCCAGCAGTCGACCCTGGTCTTCGACCGCGAAACACCTCTGGCCAGTCGTCAGAAGGTAGATATCCACAAACTCTTGCAAACTCATTCCGCGATTCACAACGACACAGTCGCGCGACATGACGTCCCAGACGCGTATGCCACGAAGCTTCTCCGTGGTTTCCACCTCGGCGTAGCTGGCCTTAGCCGCGTCCATAAGGAACCAGCCGATGAATGCAATCCAGAGACCGCCGAAGCCGGCACCGTGGAAAAATTGCCATATCCCATCGAGGATGAACAAAAGGGCCACGACCTGGCCCACGCCCGCTGCGATGCGGGTCGAACGATCTCCATTCTTGGTAATCCCCCACACGATTGAGCGCAGCACTCGGCCGCCATCCAGCGGAAAGCCGGGAATCATGTTGAAGACCGCAAGGGCGATGTTGATGTACCCCAGCCAGACGAGGACCCCCGTCACAGCAGTCGTCGGTTCGGTGGAACGTTGCCAGCCGAGGCCGAGCGCGATCGCGAGGCAGCCAAGACCGATAATCAAGCTCGCAATCGGTCCGGCGATCGCGACCCAGAATTCTGTCTTCGCATCGGTGGCATCATCCTGGAATTGGGAAACGCCACCGAGCGCGAACAGAGTGATGCGGGTGACTTTCATCCCGCGGGACTGGGCCACCAACGAATGGGCGAGTTCGTGGAGCAGCAAGGTGACGAAGAATAGGGCTCCAGTGACCACTGCCGCGACCCACACCTGGCCCGCGCTCCAATTCGGGTTTACTTGATGGAAGTGTTCGCCCAAGGAGAACACAATCAGGGCCGCGATGATGAACCAGCTGTAATGCAGCCCGATCTCAATTCCTGAGATACTTCCTAATTTGATGTTCGAGCGCATCCGCGACCCTCCTTATTCCGAAAGCAAGTGAAAGCGTCGGAGTTCTGTCGTTTGCTGCCCATGCCTATGCCACATGAAGAGCGCGTTCCACAGTACTGGCACCGCTCCGAATCTTCGCGGCGATCACTATTCTCGAGATACCACCCAAGAAAACCGATGCGCCGACTAACGTTCCGATCGCCCAAACGGAACTAGAGGGCCATTTGGCGAGGATCAATATGCCGATCAAGAAGCTTGCGGCAGCATCGAACAAAAACCATCCCCAGCCTTCAATCGGTCGAACCTGGTACGCCATCGCAGTGGCGAGCCCGGCTTGGACAAGCAGCAATGTTCCGAGGAGCGCGGTCAGTGCCTCAACACCGGCAACAGGAGCAAACGCCAGAAAGAACCCCACGAGTCCGAAGAGCACACCCAGGAGAACCTTCAGGAAGAACTTCCCAACTTGCTGAGAATGAAGCGCAAATACGAATTGAGCGATGCCAACGAAAATTAGCACCCAACCGAGCAAAACGGTAGTGATCGCCGCTGTCACCAGCGGGTAAATAATCAAGAACACTCCCAAGGCTGCAGTCACAAAGCTCATCGAAATGCTCCATGCTGAGCGCTTCTTCACTTCTTCAATCAGGTGTTGTGCGGACATACAATCCTCCAAGTGTTCAGAATGTTTTCAAAAGGGAGGTCTATTGACCTCCCTTCGGACAGGTGCTGAACTGGGCCGAGGGCTTTCGCGTTACGAGGCCTTGGCCTTCGCAGCCGCTGCTTTCGCCTTGAGCACCTGGATTTTTGCCTGAGTCTCACGCTCTGAAGCTTCGCGTCTCTCTTTCGCCTTTTGCAACTGCGCTTGTATCTTGGAGTCGAGCTGGTTGATCTTTTCCTGGAGCTTGGCTTTGCGGTCGGCGTGCGCCTTGGCTTGCTCGGCCCTCATTTGGGCCAAGTCGGCCTTCATGGCGGCGACGTGCTCCTCGTGGATTGTGTGTTTCACGTCTGAACGAGCCCGACGGAACACGGCCCCTCCGATCGCTTCCATCCGAGTATCCACGGGCGTGGTCCAGTCCTCTTCAATTTCGGCGACGACTGCGACTTTGTTCGGGACCAAGGATTTGCTGACATCATAAATGAAATCCTCGCCGACGCGGACATCGTTAAGATCTACCGCTGCGCCGGCGGCCACTCCCGTGGCCGCACCGATAGCGAGGCCCACCGGTCCACCGAGCAACCCGATCAGACTTCCAAATGAGGTGCCGAGCAGAGTCCCAATCGGCCCGTTATCATCCTCCTGCTTCACAGTTGTAGTGCCATCCGCGTGTTTGGTAATCACCGCATGGGCATAAACAGTGATGCTGCCCTCACTATCGAGTTGCATAAGTGCCCTTTTTCCCTCGTAGGCTTTGGTTTCGTTGTCAAAGACCACTACTAGCATTCTGTCCATGATGTTGATGCTCCTTTTCGGTTGATCGTTCCTCTGGACCCTTATAAAAGCAATGCCAGCTCCATTGCTAAGTTATTCAGAACGCTCAGGGTCGAACCCTCCAGAATCCGAACTTCGTCGCGATTTCGCGAAGTTCGTGAAATATTGCGTATTCGGAGAGAAGCCGCGCTCCTCAGCTAGCGGTTTCGTACGTCATCGAGCAAGTCCGGCAATAGAGCTCTTCGCCAAAGGTCCGTGGCGTCTTCGGTGTCAGACCTTCCCAAGCTGAATATTGCGGCTTCAAGATCGCATTAGACGACTGGATTTCGCCATTCTGGCGACCGTTGGCGAGGCAGAACAGTTGATCACCGTTCGTAATACTCCGCAATCAACTGAGGGCACATGCCTTCCGAATCGTCAACGGGTATGGCACCCCGGCTGCACTCAAGAACGCATTTGCATTCGCGACAGTTTGCCTCGAGCGGAGACCCATTGCCAAGTCGATGGCGAAGCTAGGCGAGAGGCAGCACGGACAGCGGATGAGATCTTGCTCATTGTCGGAGGCAAAGAAGAAGCGATCTTTCGCGGCCAAAGAAAGCTCGCCCACAAACGTAATTGCGATAAACACTAAAAGGAGAACAATCATGGCAACACTGATAGTGGTTGGTTTCAAGAAAGACATGTACCGTGCATCGGAAGTACTCAATCGGTTGCAATCGATGAACGATGACTGGGTGGTCGACCTTCGCGACGCGGTCGCCGCCTACCGCGACTACAACGGCAAGCTGCGCATCGATCAGAGCTACACGACGACGCCCGGCGAAGGGGCGGCTTTGGGTGGTCTAATGGGCTCACTGATCGGGCTCACACTTGCTGCCATCCCGTTCACCGGCGGCGCCAGTGCAGTGGCGGCGGGTACTCTCGCGGCGGGCGCTGCCGCCGGCGCCGCTCTGGGCGCGGGGGCGGGTGCCGCCGACGCCTCGTGGTGGAAGGATGAGTATGGCATCCCTGCCGATTTCGTCAAGCAGGTCGGGGCGATGATTCAGCCTGGTGACTCGGCGATCTACGCGCTGGTGCGCACCGCGAATCCCGATATCCTAGCCGATCAGTTCCGCGGCTACGGCGGCACCATCCTCAGCACCACGTTGAGCCCTGAGCAGCAGGCGAAGGTGGAGAAGGTTCTGCGTAGGGCAGCTTAGGCCATCAATTTGTACGTTTCAGTTCAATGCAGTGACAACTAGATAAACAACAGAGAGGGAATAACACCATGACGATTGCAGAAGTAAAAGCACACGAAGAGAAGGTCAGCGCACAGTTGCACGAAGCGAAGGCGCTGCTCGATGAGATCGAAGCGCACGCCAGAAAGAGAAAGGCACAGGCGGAGATCGACACCATCAACAGGCTGAAGACGAAGAAGCAGGAGATCGAGAAAAAGTGGCAGCAGCATCTGAAGACAGCTGGCGAAGCAGCACTGGCGCTGAAAATTAAGGCCGACATCGAGGCGGACCTGGCGAAATTGAAGACCTCATCGGAGGAAGTCGCCGCGAAGCTGAAGACTCAGTCAGGCACGAACTGAGCCAACCTCTGGATCAACCGGATTGGTAAGCAAGGCAGGGATTGAACTTGCCTGAAACAAAGCCCGGTCGCTGGATCAACGAACCATGGGCCGAAGCAGCACTGGCCCGATGGCTTCGTTGATTCGGCAAGGGTGATTCTTACACCCCAATCTTGAGCCCAAGCTCCACGTATGGCGTCCTCTACCTGGCTTCTGATGAGTCCAAGTTTGTGACGGGCAGCGAGCTGGTCATCGACGAGGGCTACACTGCCCAGTGAGCGACGGCGATTTTAGCATCGGCAAGGATTACTTAGATTGGGTTATACGACCGCCCCAGTCGAAACAATGCGATCAACCACGATGTTTATCGCGGAGCCGGAAGCACGTGCGGCTGCAGGATCAGGAGTGCAACTTGCCTGCTAAGCAGACATCAAAAGCGAGGTCATTCAAATGCCCGACACAGGAGAAGATCGAGAAATAAAGCAACGTGTAAATGCAAATGAAGCCGAGGTAATCCGAGAATCGAAGAAGCTTATGCAGAAAGCGAAAGCGGACTTGAATACCAGAAAGAAAGGTGCACGGTCGGGTCGTCGGCGCTCCAAAGCGCGGAAATAAGCGGATGATGCGCCAAGAAGCAACCGAAGAAGAGTGGCTCTGCTTTTCAGCCTTGTAAATGTCCTACCGTGACTTGCCGAACACTGGATTGCGATGTTTTGAAAGCGCCAGTTTGACAGGATATGCCTCGAATCGCTTTTCCCATCTTCCGCAACCGCGAGGTTTCACTATGAGTGTGGGGAGTCTGGATTATTTTCGTAGTCTGGTGAAGATGGCTGTGTTGGCCATGCTGACGATGGGCTCGATAGTCCCAGCGCAGGAATCCTCGCTCCATCGACGAGCCCCTTCTGTCGCAACCACTTACCAAGAAGAAATCCGAAAAAACACGGCAGTGCCATGCATGGAGCCCCCCGCCCATGGTGCAGTGGGAGGATTATCAGGGAAAGTTCCGGAAGGTCGGCGGCATGTTTGCTCGAAAACTGGAACGTAAGTCTGTGAATATAGCCCACTACAAGCCGGGAGCCGTCTTGTGCACGCTCGAAGCCAAAGACAAATTCCTTCTACTTGTCCACGACACGTTCGACCCTGTTACGTTCTTCGATGCCGCGTACAACGCGGGAATTGGCCAGGCGGACAACCGCAATCCCAGTTTTGGTCAGGGGGCTGCCGGTTATGGCAAGCGCGTCGGCGCCGGCGTCGTCGGCCAGGCATCAAGCGAGTTTTTCAAAGACTTTGCCTACCCGACGGTGTTTTCGGAAGGCCCTCGCTATTATCGCCTAGCTCGCGGGGAAAAGGGGAAGCGCCTGCTGCACGCAGCAGGCCACGTGTTCATCGCACATCGGGAGGATGGCGCACATATGTTCAATTTCGCCGAATGGCTTGGAACGTCAAGCGCTATCACACTGAGCAATGTCTACCATCCAGACAACAAGCGTGGTTTCTCTCCAACAGCCGTGCGGCTCGGCTTCTCGGTGCTCGATGACTCCAGTGTCGATGTACTCCACGAGTTTTGGCCCGAGATTGCCCGTAAACTCAAATTGCCTTTCCGCGGTCAGCACGAGTTCTCAAGCCAAGGCCCAGGTTCCTCGCCCAACTAAACATTCCATTCGGTCGCAAACTGCGCGTAGCCTCGAAAAGGGATTGTTACTGCGCACTCCCTTCAGGATACACTCGGAGACGCGTGCTAAGTGGCACGGTGCAGAAGCGTGTTGCTTCCGCTTCCACTCCGCCCAGGTTGGCGGAGAACGATGCATCGCCAATTTACGCATTATGCTCACTCTTGGTTCGAACCGTGAGTACGGGACAGTTTGCCCAAGAAATAATCTTGTAGACTTTGTCACGCAGGTGGGTGGCCCACGCCTCTTCGGGGCGCCCATCCATGATGACAAGGTCCGGTGTGATTCGTCAGCGACCTGAAGAATGCGTGCCACGAGTCCTTCGCAACCTCAATTCTCAATACGGGCTCCACAAGAATGTCACAGGCGCGTTCCGGCAAGAGATTTCGTAGAATCCGACAATGCTATCAACCATTCGTGATCGGACTGCTCGGGCTCCCTCTTCCACAACATGCAACAGCAAGAGCCGAGACTTGTACTGAATCGCTAGTTGGATGGCATATTGCAGACCGTAGTCCGACTCCTGCCAGAAGTTAATGAGAAAGCAAATTGTGTGAGAGCAAGCACCTGACATGGTTAGGGATTTGTATGATCTATTGCGCACTCATTCTCTTCGCCGGGTGTGTGAGGAAGTGTGCGGTCAACGCGCCAGCTCCGCCGCCCATTTCGGTATCCAATGACTCGATGAACCTTGAGCTAGAAGCCAGATGGGAGCTAGAAGCCAGATGGGAGCTAGAAGCCAGATGGGAGCTAGAAGCCAGGTGGGAGATAGGACGCAGTTTCAAACAACCACCTCGTTCTTCGCGTGTGGAGCTTCCCCCCAGTCCGGTTGCATTTCTGGCGTCGGATCGTGAAATAATTATCCGGGGCGAG
>Ga0335077_10011446_pt1 | contig 11091 bp, 7 predicted proteins | sample Lox_Sample_31_FD_207151 | JGI IMG/M metagenome (GOLD analysis project Ga0335077, IMG submission 207151) | Soil microbial communities from Loxahatchee National Wildlife Refuge, Florida, United States - Lox_Sample_3.1 | ecosystem: Environmental > Terrestrial > Soil > Wetlands | place: USA: Florida...
ACTTGCCCGCGGCGCGGCGCAGCCGGTCATGAATTGCCTCCCACTCTCCTGTCATCGGAGGCAGGTCGACCGCGATCCAGTCGACTTGCGCGTCATCGGCCAGGTGCAGTTGTTCGTACAGTCTGGCAGCATACTTGGCGGGTTCGGTCGGCATCTGAATGATTCTTATGCCGAATGCAGCCGAGTCGGACTTGCTTCGCAAATCGTCTCTGACCCTCGCGGGATTTGTGCGCCGCAAATAGATTCCGTGTCCTTCGTCCGGGAGTTCCCCATCCGAGACCAACAATAAGGATGTGCGCGGGCTGTAATGCCGAGCATGCATGCCAGGCGAAGGATGTGGGCCTTCCTCAAGGTCCTTTGCAGGGGAGAGCGGGCCAATTACGGATTCGAGTTCTTTCCGCGATATGCCTCCAGGACGTAGAAGAACAGGCCGCGGTCCCACCAACGAAACAACCGTTGATTCAATACCAACTTCCGACGGACCAGCATCCAGAATGAGATCAACATCACCGCCCAGACTCTGGCGCACATGCCGGGCAGTAGTCGGAGAAAGTTCCGTGAACCGGTTGGCGCTCGGTGCAGCAAGGGGCACACTCGCGGCTCTGATGAGAGCGAGCGCAACCGGGTGGGCGGGCATCCGTAACCCAACTGTCCCCAAGCCGGCCGTGACGATATAGGGAATGGCAGGCAGTTTCGGAAGGACCAATGTCAACGGCCCAGGCCAGAATTTCCCTGCGAGACACTCCGCGATTTCGGGCCAACTCGCCACCAGAGATTTGGCCATCTCTATAGAGGCGACGTGGACGATCAAAGGACTCGTGGCTGGGCGTCCTTTGACCGCGTAGATTCGCGCCACAGCGACCCCATCCAGTGCGTTAGCCCCAAGCCCGTAGACCGTTTCAGTGGGAAAGGCAACGATACCACCCGCGCGGAGTATTGAGGCCGCGTGGTCGATTTTCGCCGGCGAAGGAGTTCGCTGCACGAAATCTATTCTAGACGTCGTACATCAACAAGAGTCCGTCTCCTGCCAGCCGTGGCCTGAAGCGGCTTCAGCAGGGGGCTTCGACCACCTCGTTACCTACTACTTTTTCTCTTCTTTATCGACCTGCAAGTTATTTGTGACCGAAAACACGCCGGAAACACTGTTCGCCTGCACACCCGCAATCTGCTTATCCATCTGACGTGCAACCGCGCCTTCGAGGGTGACATTCCCATTCTTTACGATGATATGAATCGGCGGAACTGCGCGGAGTTGATATTGGGACAGCACACTGTTGCCATAGATGGCGCGATAGACAGCACGACGGATCTTGTCGTCGTTAATGGAGGTTGGGAGCACCTCGATGTTGTTGACCACCTTCGTGACACCTTCGATCCTCTTCACCGAGCGTTCGGCATCAGTCTTGAGCGTGGGACGCGCAACTTGCCCCAGAAGCGTAACTGTTCCGTCAGAATCAACCTTGTAGGCAAGGTTGTCGAACACGCCGTAGAAGGGGAGCATCACAAGCTCATGGCGAACCTCCCGCGTGATGCGATCGAGACTCTTCTGATCGAGTGGCGTACCTTGGGAACTCTGGGCAAGCAGCGTCGGAGTCGAGAAAGCAACGATCGCCAGAATTAGCAGAGTTTGTGACAGGGCTTCATAAGCGAATTCTTTCATCGTACATGCCTCCTGAAGAGTATTTTGGAAACCCGGATTTCCCCACAGCTAGAAATCGTCCGAGTTTGATGGCTGGATCGCAAAAGCCGTTTCTGACGAGCCGCGATTCTATCACTTTCTCGCGCTCTCGAAAAACGACTACAAAGCCTCCGCCTGCGGCGATTTGCGCAGTCGCCGCCGTTCGCGGAAACCTTCGATCAAAAGGTAAAGGACGGGGATGAAGAACAAGTTAAGAATCGTGCTCATGATCATGCCGCCAAAGACGGTTGTCCCGACGGAGTGGCGGCCATTTTCGCCCGCTCCGGAAGCGACAACCAGTGGAACCACGCCCATGATGAAGGCAAACGACGTCATGAGAATGGGACGCAAACGGATGCGAGCGGCTTCAACCGCCGAGTCAATAATTGTCATTCCGCGCTGCCGAAGCTGCTCGGCAAATTCGACGATGAGGATCGCATTCTTCGAGGCAAGTCCTACCAGCATCACCAGTCCAACCTGGCAATAAACATCATTTTCCAGCCCGCGTATCCATTGCGCTGAAAGGGCACCCAGCAAGGCCATCGGCACAGCGAGAAGAATAATGAATGGAAGCACAAAGCTTTCATATAGCGCCGAAAGCGTCAGATAAACGACAAGTGTGCCAAGGCCGAAGAGCATGACCGTGGTAGATCCCGAAGCTAATTCTTCCAGCGACAGTCCCGACCACTGATACGTATAACCTTGCGGCAAGATGTTTGCGGAAAGTTGCTCCATGGCATTAATGGCCTCCCCGGAACTGTACCCCGGACCAGCCGAGCCATCGATTTCAGCGGAACGAAAAAGATTGTAATGACTGATCACCTGCGGGGCTGCACTCTGGTTGATGACAAGCAGGTTTTGCAGGGGAACCATAGCGCCCGAATCGGAGCGCACGTAATACTGGCCGATATCCTGCGGGTGCGAGCGGAATCGCTTGTCGGCCTGAACGTAAACGCGATAAGAGCGATTGTTGAAATCAAAATCGTTGACGTAAGACGAACCCATGTACACGCCGAGGGTGTCGGTGATCTGGCTCAAGGGGATATGCAGACTCTTGGCTTTCTCCCGGTCGATAATGATTACAAATTGTGGATCACTCGCGGTGTACTGGGTGAAAAGTCCAGCAAGGTCTTTGCGTTCACCGCTCGCTCTGACCAGGTCATGGGTCACTTTGTCGAGGTCTTGAAGTGTGTGGGCGCCCTGATCCAACAGTTGGTACTGAAATCCCCCGAACTGTCCTAGACCTTGCACGGCTGGAGGTTCGAAGGGAATGACAATCGCGCCTGAGATTCCGAACAATGGACCACGGAGACGATTGATGATGGCCGTTGCTGTGTGATCCTCACCTTTGCGCTTCCCGTAGGGTTGCAGGCTCAGGAACACAAGGCCTGTGTTGGGCGCGCTGCCCCCGAAGCTGAAACCAGCGACAGAAAAAGTACTTTGAACCTCGGGTATGTTCTTGGTAATCGCGGTCACCTGCGCCCCGATGTTCCGTGTGTACTCCAGCGACGCTCCCGTGGGTGCTTGGATGGCGACGATGAGATATCCCTGATCTTCGTTGGGGACAAAGCCGCGCGGCACTTTTTTAAGAACAAAGAATGCGAGGCCAAGCCCGGCGGCAAACAGAATCAAAGCGATGACTTCGTAGCGCAGAAATGTGCGGAGGGCATGCACATAGCCGTCGGTTATCGCTTTCATAACCCGATCAACTTGCCTTGAGAACCAGCTCTTTGCTCCATGTACGCGTCCTAACAGTATCGCCGCGAGAGCAGGCGCCAAGGTAAGAGCATTGAAGGCAGAAATCGAAATAGAAAAAGCAATAGTTAGAGCGAACTGCCGGAACAAGATGCCCGTTGTGCCCGGGAAAAATGCAACCGGCACAAAGACGGCCACCAGCACCAATGAGGTTGCGATGACCGCGCCAGTAACCTCTCTCATGGCGTCGGACGCGGCTTTGATTGGGCTCGGCTCGCCCTCTTGCAGGTGGCGCTCGATGTTCTCAATCACAACAATCACATCGTCGACCACCAGTCCGGTCGCCAGAGTGATGCCAAAAAGGGTAAGCGTGTTGATAGAGAAGCCTAGTAGCTTTACGAAAGCAAATGTCCCGATTAGCGAAACCGGAGTAGCGATAAAGTGAATTACCGTCGTCCTCCAGTCGCCCAGGAAAGTAAAGATCACCAGGATGACAAGCACGATCGCCGAGCCGACCGTGAAAATCACATCTCGAATTGATTCTCCGACAGCATCGGTCGTATCAAAGGCGATCTCATATTTCATCCCCGGCGGGAACCGTTTCGCTAGCCGGTCAAGTTCGGCGACGCATCGGCTGTGAACGTCGAGGGCATTAGCCGTCGAAAGTTGCGTAACGCCGATGCCTACCGCATCGTGACCGCTGTAATCGAGATCTGAGCTGTAATCTTCGGCGCCGAGTTCCGCGTGGCCTACGTCGCGCAGACGAACGAGAGTGCCATCGGCATTGCTCTTGAGAATAATGTTATCGAACTGGGCCGGTTCGGATAGTCGGCCGACAGCGCGGACGCTGATTTGGAATTGCTGATTGGGAATCGATGGCTGCGCTCCGACTTGTCCGGCGGCAACCTCCACGTTTTGCTCCTGGAGAGCGCTTACGACGTCATCCGCCGTCAGGGCGCGGCCAGCAAGGCGCCCGGGGTCAAGCCAGAGCCGCATGGAGTATTTCCGCTCCCCGAAGATGATCACGTCCGCCACGCCGGGAACACGCTTCAGCGTGTCGCGGACGTACACATCGAGGTAGTTGCTCATGAAGAGCGTTGACAGACTGCCATCAGGCGAGTAGACCCCGGCTCCAAAAACGAAATTCTGCGAGGTCTTCGCAACCGTGATTCCGACTTGTTTCACCGCCGCGGGAAGCCTACCCGACGCCGTGTTCACTCGATTCTCAATATCAACCGTCGCCAGGTCTGGATCGCGAGTAATGTCGAACGTTGCGGTAATGGTACTGATGCCATCGTTGCCGCTCGACGACTGAATATATTTCATCCCTTCCGCGCCATTGATCTGCTGCTCGAGCGGAGTTGTAACTGCAGACTCGACGGTTTGAGAACTGGCTCCTGTATAAACCGCGCTGACTCCAACCTGCGGAGGTGCAAGGTCCGGAAACTGCGCAATCGGGAGCGTTGGAATGCAGGCCGCTCCGGCAAGAATAATGAGCAGGGCGCAAACCGTGGAGAAGACCGGACGATGAATAAAAAAATCAACCATAGAAGGCAGTTCTCAATTGCCACTTCTTCGGAAGAAACTCATGGCCGAAGGCTGGTTCGATTGTGAGAGTTAGGGCCAAGAGTCGCTATGAATTGCCCGTTTCCTTCGGGATCACGGGAACGCCATCAACGAGAAACTGAGTGCCCGAAACGACAACTTTGTCACCCGGCGCGATGCCCTTGAGTACGACGTAGTCATTTGCGATGATTTGGCCGATCTGCAGCGGCTTCTGATGGACCACGTAGCCACCTTTCTGATCCGATTCAGCAACAAAAGCAAAATAGAGGTTGCCGACGCGGGAGACCGCCACCACGGGTATAAGTGGTTTCTCCTCGGTTCCCCAGATAACTCGTGCTCGAATGAATTGAGCTGTGCGCAAAGAATCATTCGAGTTCGCAATCTGCGCCTTAGCAAGCACGGTCTGTGTCGTGTTGTCGACTTGTGGTGAAATAAATGTGATCTGGCTCGATGCCAGCACGTTTCCGGAGCCATCGACGATTTTCACGGGAAGATTGATCTTGAGTTGCGTCGATCTCTCAATTGGCACGTAAATATAGGCTTCGAGTGAGCCCGGTCGATCGACAGTAGTAAGTTGCGTCGTGGTCACGACGCGGTCGCCGACGCGCACGGGGATGTCCCCAACAATGCCGGCGCGGGGCGCAACCACCTGGTAGTAATGCAACTGCACCTGCTGCTCGTTTACCTGAGCATCAAGGGAGCGAAGCTGGGACTCGGCCGCGTCCAGCGTTGCCCGGGCCTGATCCAGGTCCTGTTTGCTCACGACACCGGCACTCGCCAACCCGCTGACCCGATCGTAATTCTGCCGTGCCCAGGTTACTTGCGCGACCTGAGCATTGCGAGCGTCTTCCTGGCTTTTGACGGTGGCCTGCTGTTTGGCGGGATCGATTTGCATCAGCGGCGCACCGTTCGCGACATGGTCCCCGGAGTGAACGAAGATCTGGGTTATGATGCCTTCGACCTGCGGCATCACGACGGCCGAATCACGCGATTTCAACGTCGCAACGTATTCGGTCGTGTCCTCAACTTTCTGAAACGCGGCAGTGTGCACCTTGACCGGCATCGCCTGCGGGGCGGCTGCTTTTGCCGATTTGTCGCCCCCGCACGACGCGGTGAGCGACAACATTCCAAAGATTAAGGTCGCCAAAACAGGCAGGGATGTTCGTTCGCGCCTTTGAAACATAGAATTCTCGCTTATAGTCCCCGCAAACTAGAACGGGGCAAAACGGGCGCCTCCCGAACGATTACATCGGCAGTTTCGATACAGAGAAGCAACCCGCGCTATGAAGGAACAATATTAAAGCAATCATTGGATTCCCGTCAGTGGTCGACTTCGCAGAAGAGTTTCGCCGACCGCTATTCCACGGGGCACCCGGTCCTAAAAGTTGGGCGGGCACCGAGCGCAACAGGTCTGCTAGATTGTTTTGTTATGAAACCCGTTCGGAGTTTTGCCAGTGACAATAACGCAGGCATACATCCCGAAGTGTTAGAGGCCATTGTGCGGGCCAATGTCGGCCACGAGGTAGGCTACGGGGACGACCGATTCACGGAATCCGCGGTTGCGAAGTTTCGAGAACATTTCGGCCCCGATATCGAGGTTTTTTTTGTTTTTAATGGAACGGCAGCCAATGTGCTGAGTTTGCTGGCATTAACCCGCCCCCATCACGCCGTTTTATGTCCCGAGCTTTCTCATATTTATACAGACGAATGCGGCGCCCCCGAAAGGTTTACAGGCTGCAAGTTGATTCCCCTTCATGCCCCGGATGGGAAATTGACAGTCGAGGCAGCCGCCAAGGCATGTCACGGAATTGGAGACCAGCATCATGTCCAGCCCAGGGTAATCTCAATCACACAGTCCACAGAGATGGGAACAGTCTATAAGAAGGAGGAAATAAACGCCCTTGCCCGCTTCGCCCACGAACGAGACATGCTTCTGCACTTGGATGGAGCACGGATTTCCAACGCGGCTGCGGCCCAGGGCTTGACGCTGCGTCAGGCGACGCGAGATCTCGGAGTAGATGTCTTGTCGTTTGGCGGCACCAAGAACGGACTTATGGGTGTTGAAGCCGTGGTTTTCTTTCGGCCAGAGTTGTCCAAGGACTTCTTATTTACGCGCAAGCAAGGCATGCAACTGGCATCCAAGATGCGATTTATGGCCGTTCAGATGGAAGCGTTACTGACGGAGGACCTTTGGAAGAAAAACGCGGAACATGCAAACCGTATGGCACGACTGCTCGAAGCCGAAGTAAGGAAAATACCTGACGTGCGCATCGTATATCCGGTTGAGGCCAATGGGGTATTCGCCCAGGTGCCAGGCGCGGCAATCGCCAAAATCCAAGAGCGCTATTTTTTCTATGTGTGGAATGAAGAAGAATCGGTAGTGCGGTGGATGTGTTCATTCGACACTACCGAGCAAGACGTGCTGCAATTTGCGGCGTTCGTCGCGACCGTGCTAGCGAATAAGTCGATCTATCGAAGTGGTGGGTAGAAGAGAAAGCAAAATCCTTAATGCTACGCGATCCACTTACTTTGTTTTTCTTGCCGCCGCGCGAGCCTTTGCCCAGCGGGCCTTTTGCGCTGCTGCTATCCGCCTGCGCCCGGCCGCGGAGATCTTGTGCTTTCTTGGAACCGGCGCGGACTTAGCTTTGCGCCCCCGCGCTTTCTTGCCCTGCGCTTTACGGCCCTGAATATACACGCTACTGAATGCGCTAAGCGCAGCGGTAACACGGTGCAGCTCATTGTCGAGACGCGCTCGCTCTTGTTGAAGCTGACTTATGAGAGATTGAACAAGTGACTTTGGCATTTGTGTATTCTAGCATCCCAGGGTCGCCCATGGGGATATAGGCAGATCTAAGATTAGTTCTTCTTCCGCATAGAATCTGCGGAGGCGACGCCAACATATAGGTCGTCGCGACGAGCAAAGAGGACAAATAAAACTCTACTTCCGGTAGACTGAGTGTAGCTGGCACTTTTGTTTATGCGTCGTCTCGTAATCAGCAGCGCATTGATAGTTGTCTTCGTACTTTGCGAACCTCCGCTTTCATTCGGCCAACAATCACACGAAAGTCTGCCGAGAATAAAGCATTCCGATATTCTGCGCCGATTCCCTCTCACCAAGTTTTACGATACCTCAGTCCCGTTGCCGCCAGGGAACGCGGGAGAGTTGATTCGCTCGAGTCCATTTGACGAGTACACTCTCTCATCCGACGTGCAGGCTGTCCGGATCTTGTATTACTCCGAGTCGCACAACGGCGATTTGGTGGCATCTTCGGGAGTCGTACTGTTCCCTGACAGCAAACCGCCTACTGAAGGTTGGCCCATCATCGCATGGGCGCACGAACTGGACGGAGTGGCGCGTTCTTGCGCGCCGTCGCTGTCTCGTAATCTTTTACATGGACCCTTCCTGTCGATGTATGTGAGCCTTGGCTACGCGGTGGTTGCGACTGACTACACCGGCTTGGGTACCAATTTTCCAAATGCATTTTCCGATGTCCGTTCGAATGCACAGGATCTGATTTATTCGGTCGAGGCTGCACGAAAGGCTGTCCCGGGTCTTGGGAAGCGATGGATAGCAATGGGCACGGATGAAGGTGCGATAGCAGTCGTTGGCGTGGCAGAATTGGAACAACAAAAACCCGATCCATCATATCTTGGGGCGATAGCAATCTCGCGCCTGGCTGACGTCGAGGATTCGCCCTCACTCATGGCGAGCGAATCACGCCAGCTCCCATTAGAGTTGGCCTATGGAATAAAAACCATATCCCCGCAGTTCGATCCCAAAGATATTTTGTCCGACTCCGCCCTCCCGTTCTACCAAAGGATAAGAAGCGAGTGTCGCGTGCGGGACGCGGAAGAACTTTCGCTAAGTCAGATGCTGAAGGTTCACTGGACGGAAAATCGATGGGTCCAGGAGTTTTTCAAGCAGAACCGACTCGGATCCAAGCCAGCGAAAGGCCCATTATTGGTGATCAGTAGCGAAGGCGATCCAGTGTTCGGCCTAACGTCCCAGGTCGTAATGCATTTGTGCCACCAGCACGACATAGTTCAATTCAATCGGTATGGCGACAGCGATCCCGGTGCAGTGATTGGAGATTCAACACGAGATCAAATCTCGTGGATTCACGACCGATTCGCGGGAGTAACGGCGAAAAGCAATTGCCCAGCGCAGCCCTAAACGCCAGTATTATTACCAGCCGAGAGGAGACGATTGCTTCTCGTTTCCGTTGCGCCGTATCTGGTTGCGCCTCCGATAGACCACAAAAAGCATCCCGACCGATCCAAGAGTTGGCGGAATCACCAGGACTAATATCCCATCGCGTAGGGCTTCAATCATCTTCTGACCTGCCGAAGCGGCTTGCGTGTAACAAAGCGCGCAACTCTGGGCCAAGGCATGCAGGGGGAGGGCCAAGGTCGCGAAGATGATCAGGCAAAAAGTTACACATCTCAAAGCTACGCTAATGTGGGCCTTTGAACTCACTGCGGCACCACCCTCGGTTGCGCTTGGGTGTACGGTGCACCAACATCCATCCGGTAACTGTCGGTCCATCCGTACTGCATCGCCAGCAACACGAAGCCGGTGAAGACGACAACAAACAAGAGAAAGCCGCGCTTCTCAGCCCACAAATGCATAAAGAACAAAAGAGCGATCCCAGCTTCAGCGATCGCAACAAACAACATGCGCGCGAACATAGCAGTCGTATCAATGTGGCTATAAGCGATCACGAACTGCAAAGCCGCCAGGACTAACAAGCAAATATAGATCCCAATGTAGCGTCCTACGGGATCCGTGTATCTCGCCGCTGGTTCGTGTTGTTGGACATCCGGTGCTTCAACCATATGTTTTGCTCCATCCCGATGCTTAGTGGCCAAGATTCAGCAGATAGACGAACGGTACGACGAACATCCACACGAGATCGACAAAGTGCCAGTACAAGCCTGTAACTTCCAAATCATCAGCATTGTAACGTCCGCCCATGTAGCGCAATCCAACCGCAATCAGCGCGATGACACCGCCAGTTACGTGCAGCAGGTGAAGGCCAGTGATGCTGAAGAAAGAAGCGCCAAACAAACCCGTGCCCCACGGGTTGTGGAACAAGGTCATCCCCTCATCGATCAGGCCCAGCCACTCGCGAATGTGCAGGAGGGCGAAGATAATCCCGCCGACCGCGGTGATCATCGTCCAGCGGAAAGCCGCCGATTTATCCCCCACTTTCGCCGCACGCACTCCGAGCATCATCGTCAAACTGCTGGTCAGCAGGATGAAAGTCATGATGGCGACGTTCGTAATACTGTGGAACGGTCTTGGCCATGTGGCGTTCCCATTCCGCAAAAAGCCATAGGCCACTAGACATGCGGCAAAGGTCGCCGAATCGGCGATGATGAACAGCCAAATTGCCATCTTTTTCGCGGGCACGACAAATGGTGGCAGTCCAACCGTCATTCCCGGCGGATGATGATGTGCCTGCAACGTCAAATCGGCTTGGCTCACAGAGCCTCCTTGAAAGCCTTAGAGTTTCATCCACAGCAAGAGAAGCAGATACACCCACAGAATGTCCATAAAATGCCAATACCTGGCCGTTGCATCCAACGTGGTGCGGCGAAGCGTACGCCGGTTCAGTTTATGAATCACCCGCATGAGGCCGGCCAAGCCTCCTAGCAAGTGCAATCCATGAGCAGCGGTAAAGACGTAAAAGAAGGAACTGCTCGGGTTGGTCGCCAGATACAGCCCCTGCGCGCTTAGTTGGCGCCAAGCGAGATACTGTCCGGCGAGAAAAAAAAGACCCAAAGCCAATGTGGCGTTAAGCCAGCGCGCCGGATTTTCTTGGCCGCTTTTCGGTCCGCGCATGAAAGCCGCAACCCGTCGCCGGGCTATCTCGAGGGTCACGCTGCTTAGAAGCAGCACCAACGTGTTTACATAGAGGATCGACGGAAGCGTGAAGTGCCGCCAATCTACCGCTCCCCCCCTGCGGACAATCAGGGCGCTGGTAAGTGCCGCGAATGTCATGCTGATCGCGGCAACGACCACCCAGATAGCCGTCGAGGAAGGAGGCGGAGCATATTCCTGCACTGAAGGCACGTTGCCGCCTTCGGGAACGAGATTCCGCCAGCCCCCGCCGTTTCCTGTGTTTTTCAACCGCGATGGATCGAGGTTC
>Ga0335077_10011447_pt1 | contig 11090 bp, 11 predicted proteins | sample Lox_Sample_31_FD_207151 | JGI IMG/M metagenome (GOLD analysis project Ga0335077, IMG submission 207151) | Soil microbial communities from Loxahatchee National Wildlife Refuge, Florida, United States - Lox_Sample_3.1 | ecosystem: Environmental > Terrestrial > Soil > Wetlands | place: USA...
ATCGGCGACCTTCAAGGGCGTGGGGACGGGGGGCGCCGATATCTACGAGCTCAAATTCGAGAACGGCCTCGTGGAATGCCGGATCAGCCTGACGACGGACGGGAAGATCGAAGGCATCGGGTTCCGGGCCCTGTAGGCGCGCCGCGCCTGGAGCAACTGCGTGACCGGCGGGAAAGTGGTGACGTTCGGCGGCGGCGGGCCGAAAACGCTGCCGGCGGGCTCGCAGTCACGGGAGATCGGCGCGAAGTGCGAAATCCGGGGAAGCGTTTGACAGTAAAGGGATAATCGACTCTTATTCACGATTTTTGCGGCCGGAAGACGGCGGATCTGGGAAGCGCGCGTGGTAGCGTTGGGGCAGGATGTGGGTGATGGACAGAATAGAGCAGGCGTGCAATCGGGGTGAGGATCCGGAAGAGGTCGAGAACGGGGGCGCGGCGGAGTGGGCGCGGAAAGAACTGGGGTTTGAGGCGGACGCGACGCAGCGGCGCGTGCTGAATTCGAGGAGCCGGAGGGTGCTGCTGAATTGCACGAGGCAGTGGGGCAAATCGACAGTGACGGCGGCGAAGGCGGTGCACGAGGCGTGGACGATTCCGGGGAGCCTGACACTGGTGGTGAGCCCGAGCGCGCGGCAGAGCGGCGAGTTTCTACGCAAGGCGGAAGAATTCGCGCGGCGGCTGGGGGTCAAGCCGAAGGGAGACGGGGACAACGACATCTCGATGCTGCTGCCCAACCGGGCGCGGATCGTTGGGCTGCCGGGACGGGAGGCGACGGTGCGCGGGTTCTCGGCAGTGACGCTGCTCCTGGTGGACGAGGCGTCGCGTGTGTGCGACGAGTTGTACCTGTCGCTGCGGCCGATGCTGGCGGTGAGCAACGGCACGCTGTGGCTGATGAGCACGCCGCATGGGAAGAGCGGGTTTTTCTGGGAGACGTGGCAGAACGCTGGCCGGGGTGACGGCGGCGGGTGGGAACGCGTGCGGGTGCCGGCAGCGGAGTGCCCCCGCATTCCAAAGGAGTTTCTGGAGGAGGAGCGAAAGACGATGGGCGACCTGTGGTTCCGGCAGGAGTACGGCTGCGAGTTTGTGGATGCGGTCAGCGGGGTCTTCGACCGGGATACCGTGGAGCGCGCGGTGAGGAGGGACGTGGAACCCCTCGAATTATAGCCACGCATGGAAACCGATGCACACGGATTATTTTGTTGGACTGGATTTGGGACAGAGCCAGGATTTCACGGCGCTGGCGGTGGTGGAGAAGACCGAGGTCGCGGGGGCCTGGGACGCGGCGGCGTTCGCGTACGCGAAGGAGACTGCGGTGCGGCTGCGCCACATGGAGAGGATTCCGCTGGGGACGAGTTACCCGGAAGTGGTGGCTCGGGTGGGAAAGGTGATCCGGTCGGCGGCGCTGGCCAACGGACGGCGCCACCTGGTTGTGGACGCGACGGGAGTCGGCCAGCCGGTGGTGGACTTACTCGAAAGGGAAGACCTGCCCTGTGAGATATGGCCGGTCACGATCACGGGCGGGACGAGCGAGGGCCTCAGCAAGACGACTTACCGGGTGCCGAAGCGGGACTTGATCATCGGATTACAGGTGAGATTGCAGGCGGGCGATCTGCTGATCGCTTCCGGCCTGAAAGAAGGGACTACGCTGACACGCGAGTTGGCGGACATGCGGGTGCAGATGACGAGCGGGGGCAGGGAGAAGTACGGGGCTCGCAGCGGGGAGCATGACGACCTGGTGCTGGCGGTGGCGCTGGCATGCTGGGGAGTGAGCAAGTCGGAGGTGGCGGGCAAGGTGGGAGAGAGGCGCGATGGGCGGCTGGTGTAGTGGCATTTTGACAAGAATTTTACAGGGCGTGGTAGTTTCCACGCCGGCGTTTCCGCTTGAAGAGGTGTAGGGCAAACAGAAATGAAACTCTCACGCCAATTCGACGACGAACAGCAGGCGAAGCAGACGGAAATGAGCCTCCAGGCCGCAGGCTGCCGTGCCTGGCGAAAACGCGCGGCGGACGGCTTTTGGCACGTGTTCTGGGTTGTGGAAGGGGTCGAACCGGCGTGAGCCGGCCAGCGATTAACCCCGTCGTCTCCTACCCCACCGTGAGTTCGGGTATCTCGACCCAGGCGCGCTTCTGCCAGCTCTCAATCCCCTTCTCGGCCAGTTGGACGCCTTTGGCGCCTTCCATCAGGCCCCACCGGAAGGGCTCGCCTTTCACGACGTGACGGAGAAACAGCTCCCACTGGCGCTTGAAGGCATTGTCGAATGTGTCCTGCTCCGGTACCTTCTGCCAGGTATCGAAATAGTTCAGCGGGCTGGGAATGTCGGGATTCCACACTGGACGCGGCGTGGCCCCGTAGTGCTGGATCCAGCAATCGCGCAGGCCCGCCACGGCAGTGCCCCTGGTGCCGTCCACCTGGAAGGTCACCAGGTCGTCGCGGCGCACGCGCACGCACCACGAGGAATTGAAGTGGGCGACGATGCCGCCTTCGATTTCGAAGGTGGCGTAGGCCGCGTCGTCCGCCGTGCAGGCGTAAGGCTTGCCGTCTTCGTCCCAGCGCGTGGGGATGTGGGTTGCGCCGAGACACGAGACCGCTTTGACGGGACCGAAGAGATTATCGAGCACGTAGCGCCAGTGGCAAAGCATGTCGATGATGATGCCGCCTCCGTCCTCCTTGCGGTAGTTCCAGGACGGGCGCTGGATGGGGACGGTGTCGCCCTCGAAAACCCAGTAGCCGAATTCGCCGCGCACGCTGAAGATACGGCCGAAAAATCCGAGCTCCTTCAAGGTTTGCAGCTTGAGCAGGCCGGGCAGCCAGAGCTTGTCCTGCACGACGCCGTGCTTGATGCCGGCCTTGTTGGCCAGGCAGACGAGTTCGAGCGCGGTCTGGAGGTTATCGGCTACGGGCTTCTCGCAGTAAACGTGCTTACCGGCGGCAATGGCCTTCTTCACATCGGGCGCGCGGCGGTCCGTCGTCTGCGCGTCGAAGTAGATCGAGTACCCGGGATCGGCAAGGGCCTTCTCGAGGTCGGTGGTCCAGGGCAGTCCGCCGCATTCGGCGCTAATGGCTTCGAGCTTCGCCGGATTGCGGCCCACCAGGAGGGGCTTGGGCATGATGATCTCGGACGGGCTCAGCCGGACGCCGCCCTGCTGGATGATGGCCCAGATGGAGCGGCGCAGGTGCTGATTCAGGCCCATGCGTCCGGTGACGCCGTTCATGATGATGCCGGCGCTGTGAGTGGTTGTGTCGCTCATGGGTTTAAGGTTTTTTGGTGCACTGCGGCTGCGCGCCCGCGGGCAGCGCGGGCACGTCGATGCCGGCCTTGGGCAGCGTGCCGTCTAGCTCCTGGCGCCAGTGCGCGACATCGCCGGCGGGGCCGTAGCAGTAGATCATGCGCATGGGAGTGGAGCCGGTGTTGGTGAGCTGGTGGAAGACGGTGGGCGGGATGTAGACCGCCTGGCCTGCCTGCACGGCGATGCGCTCCTCGCCGAGGCACATTTCGCCGGTGCCTTCGACGATGAAATAGATCTCCTCCTGCTCCTGGTTGTGCCAGGGCACCTGGCCTCCGTTGGGTTCTAGCGTGACGTGTCCCATGGAGAAATTCTTCGCCTGGATGGGGCTGGCGCCGCCCACCAGGTTTTGCGTGCGGCGGCGCGCGGGGTATGTGCGCCCGGGGATTTGGGCGAGATCGGCAAGGATCATGACTTTTTGCTCCGAAAACGAGCGCTAAGAAAATAGGATACAACCCCGAACGCGATCAGAATCGCGCCGAGTTGCAGCGCGTTCAACGGACCAACGGGCTCGGCCTTGTTGCGGGCGACGGCCGCAACCAGCAGCAGCGCCGGAAACGCGCTGATCCCGATCGCGCCTGCCAGGCCGCCAGGCACGCGATACGGCCGCGCCAACTCAGGCTCGCGGATCCGCAGCGCGATCAGCGAAGCAAATTCCAGCAGGATGCTGAGACCGGTAAGCAGCACGTCGAGCATGACCAGCTTGGCGAAGCTGAGATTCAGCGCCAGGGCCCAGACGAACGCACATGCGATCAGCGCCATATAAGGCACGCCGGTGCTGGCGGCGCGGCGGGAGAAGACGCGAGGCAGATAGCCATCGTCGGCAAGTGCCGCCGGAAGGCGCGACAGGGTCAGGGTCAATCCATTCAGCGCGCCGGCGGCGCCCATCATGCCGCCGGCCGTGATGCCCGCCGCCACCGCCTGTGCCGCGATGCCGCTGCCCATGACGGCGCGCGCGACCTCCGCCCATCCGCCGGTGCTCCACTTTGCCGGGCTCAACCCGGTGGCCGCGACAGCGGCCACGGGCACCACGTAGGTGAGCGACACCAGCGTGACTGCGCCCGCCATGGCCAGCGGGTACGTGCGCTGCGGTTTCTGCACTTCGCCGGCGATGGTGGACGAATTGTCCCAGCCCATGTAATTCCACATGGCGACCAGGATGCCGAGCAGAAAATCGTATGGTTGCGCGGTGTGCGGCGCGGCGGCGCCGGGATGCGCGGCGGCGTACGCGGCGAGCAGTCCAAAGGGCGAGAGCAGCAGCGCCGTGAACGCGAGCGAGCAGGCGCCGACCGCCCGGGCGCCGGCCAGGTTGTACAGGGCGCAGGCGGCAATGAGACCGGCGCCGATCCACATTCCCTTGCCGTTCGAGGTCAGCGCCGGGGCGAAGTGATCGAGATAGCTGACGAACAGGGTGGGGTAGAGCGCCATGTCGAACACGCTGCCGATCAGCGAGAGCCAGGCCTCCTGGAATCCCCAGAAGGGGCCCATGGCGCGTTTCGCCCAAACGTAATAGCCGCCCTCTTCCGGCAAGGCGCTGGCGAGTTCCGCTACCATCAGCGCGGCCGGCAGCGCCCAGAGAAGGGGCGTGAGCACCAGGATCAGGATCGCGCCCAGGTACCCGGCCTGCGCCACGGTGTCTTCGATGCCGAACGGGCCGCCGGACACCATCAGGTACACGGCGCAGATCAGCGGCCAGAGGGTGACTTTGCCCTTCACGGGAGGTTCAGAAGGCGCGCGGCGTTGCCGCCGAAGATCGCTGCCTTGTCGGCGTCGGAGCGGTTGAGACCGCGGATGGTAGCGAGCATCTTCGGGATGCTGCCGATCATGTGCGGGTAGTCGCTGCCGGCGAGGATGCGGTCCACACCGGCGAATGCGATGGCCAGCTCGATCGCGTTGGGATCGAAGTTGACGGTGTCGAAGTAGAACTGCTTGAGGTAACTGGTGGGCGGGCGCGAGATGTGCGCGCGGCACTCGCTGAAGGCTTCGAATCCGCGGTCGAGCCGCTCGGCGAGATACGGAATGGCGCCGCCCATGTGCGTCAGGACCCAGCGGATGCGCGGGAAGCGCTCGGGGATGCCGCTGAAGACCAGCTTGGCGGCGGCGAGGGTAGTGTCCATGAGGAAGCCGACCAGCGGCATGAGCCAGAAGTCGGTCATCGCTTCGACGCCTACGGGGTGCGTCGGATGGATGTAGAGAACCGCGCCGAGCTCGTTCGCGGCTTCGTAAATCGGCCAGAATTGGGGCTCGTTCAGGCCGGCGCCGTTGACGTTGCTGAACAGCATCGCGCCCGGAAAGTGGAGTTCGCCGCAGGCGCGCCTCAACTCCTTCACGCTCGCCGCCGGGTCGTTGAGCGGCAGCGTCGCAAGCGCTGCGAAGCGGCCGCGCTTGTTCTCGCGGATGGCGGCGAAGGCGTCGTTCACCAGGCTCGCGAAGCGCGCGGCAGTGGCGGGCGATTCGACGTGCGTGCCGGGCGTAGTCAGGGTGATGATCTGGGTATCGACGCCGTGCTCGATCAGCACCTGCTCGCGGTAGTCGATATCGCGGTGGCCGGGGACGGCGACGTTGTAATCGCCCGGGTAGTAAATGCGCGGGTTGCCATCGCGATCGATGGTGACCTGAACGGCGCTCGTGCCGGAACGCAGCGCGTCCAGATAGGCAGGGGGATAGAAGTGGTTATGGAAGTCGATGATGCGCATCGCGAGGGACAGAATCGAAATGCTACCACTTTACGCGCGGCGGGTGCGCAACCGGTAGACCGGCAGGCCCGCGAGCACCAGCAGCAGGCCAACCGTTGCCTGCTGCACGTCGGCCTGGATCTGGATCACGGCTACCAGGATGGCGGCGGCGGCGAAGACCACGGGCACGCACGCAATACGGCCGCGCAGGCGCATCAGGCCCACGCTCATCAGGGCGAAGAAGATCCACTCCGTATAGATGACGCGCGTGAACAGGGCCCGGTAAGTTCCGGTGGCCACCAGCGCGCACGACCACGCCGCCTGAAGGGCGAGGGCGCGATGCGGGGTCTGGAAGCGCGGGTGGAGCACGCCCAGCCAGGAGAATGCCAGGCCCTCGGCCGCCATCGCGTAGTAGGTGCGCGGACCGGCCAGGATCACACCGTTCAGGACGCCGGTGGCGGAGAGGATCACCAGCGCGGAGATCAGCGAGGCGCCGCGATCGCCGGCGAGCACGTGCGCCGCGTCGGCGGCGACGCGCTGCGAGGAAACGACGCGATCGAGCGGGAGCAGGCGCAGGTACGCCGCGTTGAGCGCCACATAGCAGACAGTGACGGTAAGCGAGCCGATGAGCAGCGCGCGCGGAATGGTGCGCGCCGGGTCGCGGGTCTCGCCGGCGGCGTAGGTGACCATGTGCCAGCCGCCATAAGAGAAGAGGGCTGCCGAGACGGCGAGCACGAACTCGCGGAACGGCGCGGCGGATTCGGCGGCGGGCGGCGCCGCGTGGTGCGCCGGCGCGCCCGAGAACGCGACCATCAGCAGCAGCAGCGCGATCACAGCTACTTTCGAAACCGTTACCACGGTCTGCAGCCCGCTCCCCTGTCGCACGCCCACGTAGTTGACTGCCGAGAAGAGCAGAATGCCGGCGATGGCGACGGCGCGCGTCGCGGTGTCGCCGAGATGCACGAAGTAGCCGACGTAGCGCGCGAAGATCACCGAGGACGCGGCGATGATGCCGGAATGGGCGCTCCAGAACATCGCCCAACCCCAGAGGAATCCGCAGGCCGGCGAGAGCGTCTCCTTGAGATAGACATAGACGCCGCCGGTGCGCGGGTAGACCGCGGCGAGGCTGGCGCAGACCAGCGAGCCGAACAGGGTCAGCACCCCGGCCGCGATCCAGACCGACAGCACGCCCGCGACGCTCGGCACGTGCCGGTTGATTTCCGAAGGCTGCACGAAGATGGAAGCGCCGATGATGATGCCGGCGACCATGCACGTGGCTTGCAGGAGGCCGATCGAGCGCCTGTCGGATTGGGACAAGATGGGCAGAGTGTATCATGCCCCGCGTGATATCCTGGGAACCTGCGATGAGGGGTGCTGTCTTGCTGGCCGTGCTGGCCGTCCCGCCGGCCTTTGGGGCCGGAAGCGCGACTTATGCCGGAGCGGCGGTGTGCGCCAAGTGCCACGCGGCGATCCACCAGACGTGGACGCAATCCCGCCACAGCAAGATGGTGCAGCCCGCGACCAAGGCTGCCGTCCAGGGCGATTTCACCCGCGCGCAGGTCCGGCTGCACGGCGCGCTCTACCGGCTGCGCGAGCGCGACGGCGTCTTCTACATCAGCGAGTCCACACTCACGGGGCGGGAGCAGGAACACCGCGTGGATTACACGCTGGGCAACCGGAGAATCCAGCACTACCTGACCAGGCTGCCGAGCGGACGGATCGTAGTGCTGGCGCCAAGCTGGGACATCCTGCGCAAGCAGTGGTTCCACAACACCGACATCGCCGATCCGGACGAAACCGACGAGGCACTGGTGCAAATCTGGAACAAGAACTGTTACTCGTGCCATGTCAGCCAGCAGGAGAAGAACTTCGATTCCGCCAGGAACGCGTACAAGACCGCGTGGCTGGATTTCGGCACTAACTGCGAGCGCTGCCACGGGCCGGCGGGCGAGCACGTGGCGCACTACAGCGCGGCCGAGCCGCCCAGGGGACCGGCGAACGACATCGTGGTGCAGACGCGGCTCGACGCGGCGCGCAACACGATGGTATGCGCGCAGTGCCACTCCTTCCGCGACATCTACGTGAACGGGTTCGCCGCGGGCGACAACTATTACGATCACTTCCTGCCGATCCTGGAATCCACCCAGCCGCACGACAACGACCCGGCGTACTGGCCGGACGGCCGCACGCGCCGGTTCTCCAACGACGCGTTCGGGCTGTGGCAGAGCGAGTGCTACCTCAAGGGAAAAGCGGTGTGCACCAACTGCCACGTGACGCCGCACCTGGTGGAAATCGACAAGAACCCGCAGCTCCGGCCGGATTCCAACGCGCTGTGCGCGCAGTGCCACGGGGCGCTCACACGCGACGTGGCGGCGCACAGCCATCACGCCGCGAACAGCAAGGGCAGCTCGTGCGTGGAGTGCCACATGCCGCGGACGGTTTACAGCATCAAGGCGGAGATCCGCGACCACTCGCTCAGCATTCCCGCGCCGGAGAACACGCTGAATCACGGCATTCCCAACGCGTGCAACGTGTGCCACAAGGATCGCGACGCGAACTGGGCGGTGGCAAAGATGAACCAGTGGTGGAGCGCGGCTTCCAGGCAAAAGCTGATCCGGCGGGCAGACGCGTTCGCCAAGGCGCGCGCGAACGATCCCGCGGCCGTTCCTCTGCTGCTCGATATCCTGGCCTTGCAGAGCGAAGGCCCGCTGCCGCGCGCCAACGCACTCGGCTACCTGGCGCGGTTCAGCGGCGCACCCGGCGTGTACCAGGCGTTCGAGCGGTCGCTGGCGGATCCCGAGCCGCTGGTGCGCGCCAATGCGGCCCTGCGCATCGCGGTGCCGGCCGCGAACAAGCCGGCGGCGGTTGCGGCGCTGGCGGCCGCGCTCGGGGACGAAGCGGCGACGGTGCGGTTGAGCGCGGCGGTCTCGCTGGTCGGAATGGGAGTGCGCGACCTGCCGGGCGACGACGGGCGGCGCTTCGCGAGCGCGCGGCTGCTCTACCAGAAGCGCGCGGAGCTGAACTCCGACGATGCCGAGCAGCAGCTTGGCGCGGGCCGATTCTACCTGCTGCGGGGCGAGCCGGCCAAAGCCCTGGCCGCGCTGGAGGCGAGCCTGAAGCTGGAGCCCGGCGTGGAAGCGAAATACCTGCTTGCGGCGGCGCATGCCGAACAGGGACAATACCGGGAGGCGCGCGAGCTTCTGCTCGCCATCCGGCCCGCCGATCCGCAGTATCCGCGGGCGCAGAGACTTCTGAAAGCGATCGAGAACAAATAGACGATGAACGGCACACCCCGGATCGTAGTGGTCGGCAGCGCCAATATCGATCTCGTGACCTATACCGACGAGTTTCCCCGCCCGGGCGAGACCATCTTCGGACGTGAATTCAGCCTCGGGTTCGGCGGAAAGGGCGCGAACCAGGCGGTGGCGGCGCGGCTCTGCGGCGCGGAGACCGCGATGGTGGCGCGCGTCGGAGAAGACCTGTTCGGCCCGGCCACGATCGAGAACTTCGCCTCTCGCGGAATCGACGTGAGCCACGTGAAGGTCACGCCGGGCGTTTCCAGCGGGGTGGCGCCGATCTTTGTCGAGAGCTCGGGGCAGAACCGCATCTGGGTGGTGAAGGGCGCCAACGACAAGCTCATGCCCGAGGACGTGGAGGCTGCAGCCGGGTTGATCGAGCGCGCCGACTTCATCGTCCTCCAGCTCGAGATACCGCTCCAGACCGTGTTCCACACGCTGCGCTTCGCGCGTTCCCGCGGGATCCGCACCATCCTGAATCCCGCGCCCGGGCAGCCGCTGGACCTGGAGGCGGCCGGCTTCGCGGAGTACGTGACGCCGAACGAGACCGAAGCGGAGGCTCTGGCCGGGATGCCGGTGGGCAACCTTGCCGAAGCACGCGCATGCGCGCAGAGCCTGCTGGCTCGTGGTCTGAGACGGGTCATCATCACGCTGGGCGCAAACGGCTGCCTGCTCGCCGAGCCAGGCCGGATGCAGCACGTGCCGCCATTCGCGGTGACGCCGGTGGATACCACGGGCGCGGGCGACGCGTTTACCGGCAGCCTGGCCTGCTTCCTCGCCGAAGGCTATGAGGAGGCGGAAGCGCTGTCGCGCGCCAACCTGTACGCGGCGCTCTCGACGCTGGCTCCCGGCACGCAGAAGTCGTTCGTCAAGCGGGAGCGGTTCGAACAGGAGTGGACGGCACGAAGGGCTGGCAGCGCGGGCACCAGTAGGTGAGGCGGGCATCCACCGCGTTGCGCCGCGCCTCGACCGGAGCACCGCACTTTCGGCATGGCTGGCCGCCGCGGCCATAGACCCAGAGGTTCTCGCCGGGTTCGACTCGGCGCGTCGTGCGGCGCCGCGGCGAGCGCTGGAGCACGTTGTCGGTCATCATGGAGCGCGCGACGGACATCAGGTGGCGTAGCTCGTCGACGGTGAGCGAGCCGATGGTGCGGAACGGGTTCACGCCGGCGCCGAAACAGACCTCGCTCTTGAATTCGTTGCCGATGCCGGCCAGCAGCCTCTGCTTGAGTAGCGCCGGGCCGATTTCCGTCGCGGGCTCCGATTGAAGGTTGCGGATGGCGGCCTCGGGATCGAAATCTTCGTCGAGGACCGCGGGGCCGAGGCGGTTGAAGCCGGGGCGGCGCGCGAGGGTCGCTTCAGTGTGGAACTCGGCTACGGGAACGTTGAACGCTACCGCGATCATGCGGGCGGTCTCGATGACGATGCGCATGTGCTGCCGGCTGCGCTGCCAGCGCTCGCCCGGGCGGTAGATGTGCCAGCTTCCGCTCATCAGCATGTGGGTGAGCAGAATGAGATCGCCGGAGAAGCGCATGAGGAGCCACTTGCCGGCGGACTCGACGCACTCGACGGTGCGGCCGGCGAGGGGTGTATCGACGTCCACGCGCGCCAGCTTCGGGAGGACGGTTTCGAAGCCGGTAACGACCTGGCCGCCGATGGCGCGCTGCAAGGTGCGGGCGGTGCGAAGGAGCGTGTCGCCTTCAGGCATCGACGGCGACCTCGACGCGGCGTCGCATCTGGAATCCGAGCGGGCTGTTGACGAAGCCGGCTTCTTCGAGGAAGGGCGCGAGGAAGTGCTCGCGCGAGGGAGCGTCGTTGATCTCACCGATCAGCAGGCCG
>Ga0335077_10011452_pt1 | contig 11087 bp, 9 predicted proteins | sample Lox_Sample_31_FD_207151 | JGI IMG/M metagenome (GOLD analysis project Ga0335077, IMG submission 207151) | Soil microbial communities from Loxahatchee National Wildlife Refuge, Florida, United States - Lox_Sample_3.1 | ecosystem: Environmental > Terrestrial > Soil > Wetlands | place: USA: Florida...
GTGCAGGCCGGATTGAGCATGGAACTGTGGCGCTGGCTGGTCAGCCGGGGCTGGCAGGAACTCGATGATCTGGCGCGGCGCAATCGCCTGCGCGCCGTACCGAGCAGCGCCATCATGGCGTTGTTCGATTCCACCCCCGACCGCTGGGAAGAGCTGCTGGCCGAGGCGATGAAGCAGGCGATCCGCAAGCCCACGATCGGGACGCCGAGCGTGCGCGTCGCCGCCTGACGACGCCCGGGCACTGCCGGTTTGCCGAAGACAGCGGCCACCAGGCCGCTGTTTTTTTGACACCTCGCGCGTGCGAAGGCGCGTCATGTGCGAGTGTGCAGCCGCCGTGTAGGCTCCGTATCGAGAAGAGCGCCACCGGGGCGCCCGCGGAGCGGGAGACGGCCATGGAGTTGCGTCAGCGCGAGCACATCAACGCGGTGATGACCCTGGCAGGTGAGGGCCGTCCTGTATCCGCCGAGTTCGCGCCGGACCCGATCATCCGCGACTCCTGGGCGCGCTGCGTACACACTCACGGGCTCGACCCGACTCGCATGCAGGAGGCCGTGATCATCCCGACCGAGCGTCTGCGCGAACACCGCCAGCGGATCGAAGACTTCCTGCATATAGCAAGGCATGGACTGGAGACGCTGTACCAACAGGTCGCAGGCATGGGTTATTGCGTGCTGCTCACCGACGCGCGCGGTGTCACCGTTGACTGCATAGGCGACCTGCAGCTCGACACGAGCCTGCGCAAGGCGGGCCTTTACCTGGGCTCGGACTGGAGCGAGCAGCATGCCGGCACGTGCGGTGTTGGCACCGCGATCGCGACCCAGCAGGCTTTGACCGTGCACCAGGACGATCACTTCGACGCCACGCACATTCCGCTCACGTGTACGGCCGCCCCGGTGTACGACCCGCTCGGACGGCTCAACGCGATCCTGGACATTTCGGCACTGACCTCGCCGCAGGCGAAGTCGAGCCAGCACCTCGCCCTCCAACTCGTCAAGGTCTATGCACACCACGTCGAGAACGCGAATTTCCTGCGCTGGTTTGCCAACGACTGGGTGCTCAAGCTCAATCCCTCGCCCGAGTTCGTCGACGCGAATCCGGAGTACCTGGTCGCGCTCGATGCGACCGGGCGCGTTATCGGGCACAACCGTCGCGCGCAGGTATTGCTCGAGGCTGCGTTGATGCCTGGAGAGCGCCTCGTCGGCCAACGTTTCGACCGTCTGTTCAATGCGCGTTTCGATGACTTGGGACGCTTCGTGCGCTCACAGCCCGGCGACGAGTGCGCACTGACGCTGGCGCACAGCGGTCGCGTGCTGTTCATGCACGCGGTGCCGCCGCCGCTGCGCTGGAGCCTCGTGCGAAGGCCGACCCTGCTCGAGCAGCGCCAGGTGCCCGCGCCGCTGGCGGCCTTGTCGGGCGGCGATCCGGCGCTCGACCGGCAGATCGAACGCGCAGCACGCCTCGTCAATTCGACGGTGAGCATTCTCCTGACGGGCGAGACGGGCACCGGCAAGGAGTACTTTGCGAAGGCGCTGCATCAGAGCAGCGAGCGCCGCAATCGCCCCTTCGTGGCCGTCAATTGCGCTGCGATTCCCGAGACGCTCATCGAAAGCGAGTTGTTCGGGCACCTTCCCGGCAGCTTCTCGGGTGCGGGCCCGAAACCGAAGCGCGGCCTGATCCAGGAGGCCGACGGCGGCACGCTCTTCCTGGACGAGATAGGCGACATGCCGATCCCGCTCCAGGCGCGCCTCCTGCGCGTGCTTGCCGAACGCGAAGTGCTCCCGGTCGGCGCGGTGCGGCCCATGCCGGTCGACATACGCGTCATCGCCGCAACGCACTTCGATCTTGCTGCGCGGGTGCGCGACGGCCGGTTCCGCGACGATCTCTACTATCGGCTGAACGGCGCGCACCTGACTCTGCCGCCCCTGCGCGAGCGACGTGATCTTGCGTGGCTGATCCGGCGGATGTTGACGCCTTGCACCGGCGAGGCGGACCAGGCGTCGCCCGCTGCTGCCGTTGCCCTCCAGGTATCGCCGTCGGCGCTCGCACGGCTACACGCGCATTCCTGGCCCGGCAACGCGCGCGAGTTGCGCAACGTGATCGAGTTCGCGCGTGCCGTGTGCTCAGGCGGCCTCATCGAGGTGAGCGACCTGCCCGACGCGCTCAATCCGGATGCAACGCGTGGCCGTGCACCGACGCCGGCCACGAACCTGCGTCTGGCGCCGCAGACCGACGACGGCGCGCTGCTGATCCAGTACCTGCGGGCGGCGCAGTGGAACGTCACCGCCGTGGCGCGCCAGCTGGGCGTCGCGCGGATGACGTTGTACCGGCGCATGAAACGCCTCGGCATCGAATCCCCCAACCGGCAATCAGGCAAGGCGTAGCGCCCGCGCCCGGCGCCTTTGGACGCCGCATGCCTGTGTGACAGTAGCCCTGTGACACCTGTCGCGCGGCGACAGGCGTCACGCCAGCCTCGCACAAGCATTGGCCTGTGAGGCGCCGGCTGGTAGCGCCGGCGAAGCATTGGCACAAGCGTTGCGTTCAGGCCTGCCCACCATGCCAACCCGAGCACCGGGGCGAGCAGAGATGGCCTCCCGTACCCCGACGATCGGCATCATCGCGAACCCCGCGTCCGCGCGCGACATTCGCCGCGTCGTTGCCAACGCCAACAACCTGCAGACGGCCGATCGCGTCAACATCGTGCTGCGCGTCCTGACGGCGCTTGCAAGCCAGGGTGTGGAGCACGTCCTGATGATGCCCGACAAGTCCGGCGTACGCGCCCTGCTGGCGCGCGCGCTCAAGCGCGAACACAACCTGCAGCACCGGTTTCCGCGGGTCGAATTCCTCGATCTCGAGCCGACCTCGACCGTCGAGGACACCTTCCAGGCCGCGCGCATGATGCAGGCGGCACATGTGAGCGCAATCGTGGTGCTCGGCGGCGACGGCACGCATCGCGCGGTCGTGCGCGAATGCAGCGACATTCCGATCGCCGGCCTGTCGACCGGCACCAACAACGCATTTCCCGAGATGCGCGAGCCGACGATCACGGCGCTGGCGGTCGCGCTCTACGCGAACGGGCGGATCGCACCGGCCGAGGCGCTCGTCCCCAACAAGTTGCTCGAAGTCGCGATCACCGGTCATGCGGGCCGCGGCCAAAAGCAGCCGGCGGTCCGACGCGACGTCGCGCTGGTCGACGCGGTCATATCGACCGAACGATTCACCGGCGCCCGAGCGCTCTGGAGGCCCGAGAGCCTGGCGGCCGTCTATCTGACGTTCGCCGACCCGCAGGCAATCGGTCTGTCGGCCATCGGCGGGCTGCTGCAGCCGCTTGGACGACGCGATCCGGGCGGGCTGGCGTTGCAGCTGAGTGAAGACCCGCAGCAACGCCGCCTCATGGTCAACGCTCCGATCGCGCCCGGGCTGGTACGCGCCGTCGGCATCGCGCACATGGAGCCGATGGTCGCCGGGCGCCCGTTCGTCGTCACCCAGGAGGCCGGCGTGGTTGCACTGGACGGCGAGCGCGAGCTTGCCTTCGATGGCGCAGACCGCGTGACGATCACGCTGCGCGAAGACGCCTTCCCCACGGTGGACGTGGCCCGTTGCATGCAGGTCGCTGCGCGTGACGGACTGTTCCGCCTCCCTTCGAGAAGCCACTGAGAGGAGACATCACCATGCCATCCGCCAATCCGTTCCCGCTCGAGCGCGGCCAGCTGCTGCAGGCGTATCGGACCATGCGCACGATCCGCGAATTCGAGGAGCGCCTGCACGTGGACTTCGGTCGCGGCGACATCCCGGGGTTCGTGCATTTGTATGCAGGCGAGGAGGCGGCCGCCACCGGGATCATGATGCATCTCGGCGACGGCGATCGCATCGCCTCGACGCACCGTGGCCACGGCCACTGCATCGCCAAGGGCGTCGACGTGGTCGAGATGATGAAGGAGATCTACGGCCGCAAGGGCGGCGCCTGCAACGGCAAGGGCGGCTCGATGCACATCGCCGACCTGTCGAAGGGCATGATGGGCGCCAACGGCATCCTCGGGGCGGGCGCGCCGCTGGTTTGCGGCGCGGCGGTGGCGGCGAAGTTCCGCAAGAAGGGCGAGGTTGCAATCAGCTTCGTCGGCGACGGCGCGAGCAACCAGGGCATGTTCCTGGAAAGCCTGAACCTCGCGGCGGTGTGGAACCTGCCGGCGATCTTCGTCGTCGAGAACAACGGGTACGCGGAGAGCACTTCGCGCGACTACGGCGTGGCCGTGGACAGCTATGTGGATCGCGCCGCCGGCTTCGGCTTGCCAGGCGTGACGGTCGACGGTACCGATTTCTTTGCGGTGTACGAAGCCGCCGGCGAGATCATCAAGCGCGCGCGCGAAGGCGGTGGTCCGGCGCTGCTCGAATGCAAGATGATCCGCTTCTACGGCCACTTCGAGGGCGATGCGCAGACCTACCGCGGGCCCGGCGAACTGGACGACATCCGCGCCAACCAGGACTGCCTCAAGAAGTTCGCCGCCGCGGTGACGGGCGCCGGCGTGATCGCACAGACCGAATTGAACGCCGTCGACAAGGAGGCGCAAAGCCTGATCGAGCGCGCCGTGAAGGAGGCGAAAGCGGCGCCGCTTCCGACTGCGGCCGATCTCACCACCGACGTCTACGTCAGTTATTGAATCCGGGAGAGAACCATGGCACGCAAGCTCAGCATGAAACAGGCGATCAACGAAGCGCTCGACCAGGAAATGACGCGCGATCCGTCGGTGATCATCATGGGCGAGGACATCGTCGGCGGTGCCGGCAGCGACGGCGAACGCGACGCGTGGGGCGGTGTCCTCGGCGTCACCAAGGGGCTCTACGCCAAACACGGCGACCGGCTGATGGATACGCCGCTCTCCGAATCTGCGTACGTCGGGGCGGCGATCGGAGCCGCCGCGTGCGGCATGCGCCCGGTTGCAGAGCTGATGTTCATCGACTTCATGGGCGTCTGCTTCGACCAGATCTTCAACCAGGCCGCGAAGTTCAAGTACATGTTCGGCGGCAAGGCGCAGACGCCGGTCGTCATCCGCACCATGGTCGGTGCGGGCTTCCGCGCCGCCGCGCAGCACTCGCAGATGCTGACGCCGCTCTTCACGCACATCCCCGGATTGAAGGTGGTCTGCCCGTCGACACCGTACGACACCAAAGGCCTGCTCATCCAGTCGATTCGTGACAACGATCCCGTCATCTTCTGCGAGCACAAGAATCTGTATGGCTTCGAAGGCGAGGTGCCGGAGGCGAGCTATGCGATCCCGTTCGGAGAGGCGAACGTGGTTCGCGAAGGCAAGCATGTCACCATCGTCGGGTACGGGCTGATGGTCCATCGAGCACTCGACGCGGCGGCAGCGCTGGCGAAGGAGGGGATCGAGGCCGAGATCGTCGACTTGCGCACCCTCTCGCCGCTCGACATCGACACCGTGCTCGAAAGCGTCGAGAAGACGGGCCGTCTGGTCTGCGTCGACGAGGCGACCCCACGCTGCAGCATCGCCGCCGACGTCTCGGCGCAGGTGGCGCAGCACGCGTTTCGTGCGCTCAAGGGCCCGATCGAGATGGTCACGCCGCCGCACGTGCCGGTGCCGTTCTCGCCGGTGCTGGAGGACGCCTATATCCCGAGTGCCGAGCGCATCGTTGCCGCAGCAAGGCGCTCCCTGAAGGAAGGGAAGCACTGATGAGCGCAGCGATCACGCCGATCGTCATGCCCAAGTGGGGGCTGTCGATGCGGGAGGGCAAGGTGACGGCCTGGCTGGTCGAGGAGGGCGCCGCCATCGAGGTGGGCATGCCCATCGTCGAGGTCGAGACGGACAAGATCGCCAATGCGGTCGAGGCGCCCGATCCGGGCCTCCTGCGGCGTCGGGTCGCGCAGGAGGGCGAGACGCTGCCCGTCAAGGCGCTTCTGGGTGTCCTTGCGCCGGCCGAGGTAAGCGACAGCGAAGTCGATGCGTACATCGCAGGCTACGTCGTACCGGCGCCCGAAGCCGGCGAGGAAGAAGCGGAACCCGCCTACCAGTTCATCGACGTGGAGGGGATACGCGTGCGTTACGTGCAGCGCGGCGCCGCGCGGCGCGTGCCCGTGCTCTTCATCCACGGCTTCGGCGGCGATCTAGACAACTGGCTGTTCAACCTCGACGCTGTGGCCGAACGGCACCCGGTGATCGCGATCGATCTGCCCGCGCATGGCCAGTCCGACGCGAAGCTGCCCGGCGCCGGACTGGCGGTGCTCGCCGCGTTCGTCGTGCGGTTCCTCGATCGGATTGACGTAACACGTGTGCACATCGTGGGTCACTCGATGGGTGGTGCGATTGCCGCGCAGCTTGCGCTCTCGTATCCGCAGCGCGTTGCCTCACTCGCGCTGATCAACAGCGCGGGTCTGGGGGCGGAGATCAACACCGGGTATACCGAGGGTTTTGTCGCGGCCACCTCGCGCCGCGAGCTGAAGCCGGTCGTGGAACAGCTGTTTGCAGACCCGCAACTCGTGAGCCGGCAGATGTTGGACGACCTGCTCAAGTACAAGCGGCTCGACGGCGTCACGGAAGCGCTCGCGACCCTTGGCACCGCGCTCTTCGGTGCGGGCCGCCAGACCGCGTCGCCCGGCCTGCAGCTCGAGGCTACGGGCAAGCCGGTGCTGATCGTGTGGGGCGCCGAGGACCGCATCATCCCCGCGGCGCACGCGGCCAATGCGCCGCCCGGTGCCACGGTCGAGATATTCGAGGGCGCCGGCCACATGGTGATGCTCGAGAAGGCCTCCGAGATCAACGCGGTTCTCAAGCGTCATTTTGCCGGCTGAAGTGGCTCTGCCCACGTTCCGCCTCGTGACCGTGCACGAGGCGCCGCTTGCGGATGGCAGCGAGCTCGAAGAGACGTGGATGGTCCGCGCGGCGCGTACCGGCTCTCCCGAGGCGCACGTGTGGACCGCTCCTCGCGGGCTAGTCGTGCCGCGCAGCTATGAACGGCTCGCGGCATTCGCCGCCGCGTGCGCTGCCGCGCGCGAAGCAGGTTGGCGGATGCAGGTGCGCTGCTCGGGCGGCGGCCTCGTGCCGCAGGGCCCTGGTGTGCTGAATGTCAGCCTTGTCTGGTGCACCGCCCGGGGGACACCGGGCGGAACCGACGAGATCTACGGATCGCTGTGCGGGGCGCTGGCAGCCGCCCTCGCGCACCTTGGAATCATCGCATCGACGCAGAGGGCCGAAGGCTCGTTCTGCGACGGGCGCTTCGACCTGGTGGTCGGCGGGCGCAAGCTGGCCGGAACTGCGCAGGCCTGGCGCCGCATTGAAGACCAACGGGTCGTCCTGGCGCACGCCGTGCTCATCGCCAGCGCCGATCCCGTCGCGCTTGCAGCGATCGCGAATCGCTTCGAGGACTTCGTCGCAAGCGGTCGCATATATCGCGCGGAGGCCGTCACCAGCGTTGCGCAGGCGTTGCGCGATGCACACCCCGGCCGCGAGGCGCCGGCCGACCTCGACACGGTCCTTGCGGCGGCGCTGGCGCGCCAGCTAGCCGATGCCGGATGACGCGGGGTCTCAGGCTTCGGCAGTTCGCACGGCTTCGCGTTCGCGCAGCAGGCGTCGCTGCACCTTGCCGGTGGTGGTCATCGGCAGCTCGTCGATGAACTCGATCTCCTTCGGATACTCGTACGGCGCGAGCTTGCCGCGCACGTGATCCTGCAGGCCCGCGACGAGTTTCGCGTCGCCCGTGAAGCCCGCTGCCAGCACGACGAATGCCTTGACGACATTGCCACGCTCCGCATCCGGCTTGGGCACGACCGCGACGTTGGCGACCGCCGGGTGCTTGAGAAGACAGTTCTCGATCTCGCCCGGGCCGATGCGATAGCCCGCCGCCTTGAACATGTCATCGGCGCGGCCCTGGTACCAGAGGTAGCCGTCGTCATCACGCTGCGCCAGGTCGCCGGTGCGGCACCAGGGTCCGGTGAATTTCGCGCGTGTCGCGTCGGCGTTCTTCCAGTACTCGATGAAGAACACGGGATCGGCCACATCGTGAATGTCGTGCCGATGCACCGCGACCTCGCCCGCCGCGCCGGCGGGAAGCTCGCGCCCTTCGTCGTCGATCACCGCGACACGATGGCCCGGATACGGCCGTCCCATCGCGCCGGCCGGCGCTGGCCACTTCTCGTGCGAGTTGCCGACGATGTAGTTCATCTCGGTCTGGCCGAACATCTCGTTGACGGTCAAGCCGAGGGACGCCCGGGTCCAATCGAACACGGCGGTGCCGACCGACTCGCCCGCGCTCATGATCGCACGCAGCTTCACCTTGTCGCGCGCAGCGCGCCACGTCTCCGATCGCATCATCATCTTCAATGCGGTCGGGAACAGGAACGCGTTGGTGACGCCGTAGCGCTGCATCAACGCGAGGGCGCGTTCCGGCGTGAACCTGCCCTTTGCGCCGACGATCGGGAAGCCGAAGTACAGCGTGGGCAGCAAGGCGTCCATCAAGCCGCCCGTCCAGGCCCAGTCGGCCGGCGACCAGAAGACGTCGCCGGGGCGCGGGAACCAGTTCTGCGAGGCGACGAACCCGGGCAGGTTGCCGATCAGCGCGCGATGCGGCATCAGTGCCCCTTTGGGCGGCCCGGTCGTGCCGCTCGTGTAGATCAGCAGCGCGGGGTCGCTGGCGAGCGTCGTCACCGCGGCGAATCGATCCACGGCGCGACCGAGAAGCGCGCTCCATTCCATTCCATTCGCTGCGGCGCCGACGCCGATCAGGTGCTGGAGCTGCGGACAGGTGCCTTGCAGTCCCCGCACCAGGGCCAGCGCGCCTGCGTCGCAGATCGCCGCGCAAGCGCCGCTGTCCTGCAGGCGATATTCAAGCGCCTCGGGACCGAACAGCAACGACAGCGGCGTCGCGATGGCACCGAGCTGATAGATCGCGAGATGCGCCACCGCGGTCTCCGGCCGCTGCGGCAGGACGATTGCGACGCGGTCGCCCCGGCGCACGCCGAGCGCCAGCAACGCATTCGACAGGCGGTTCGCATCGGCCTGCAAGGCCGCGTAGGTGTAGGTCCGTGCGCGACCGTCGTCGTCCTCGAAAACCATCGCGACGCGCGAGCGCTCGGCGGCCCAGCGCCGGCCGCACACCTCGGCGATGTTGAACTCGTGCGGGACGTGCCAGCGGAACGACCGGTACAGCGCGCGGTACTGATCGGGCATGCGTCTCCCGTCGCTTGGTATCGTTATCTCGTCCAATCATCGCCCCGCCGGCCCGCCCCAGGCAACCGCATGAAACCTTCCCGCTCGCGCTTCATCGAAATTCGCGGCCTGCGCTACCACCTGCGCGAATGGGGAATCGAGGGCGCGCCGCTCATCGTGATGCTGCACGGCTGGATGGATGTGTCGGCATCGTTCCAGTTCGTCGTCGACGCGTTCACGCGCGGCTGGCACGTGATCGCCCCCGACTGGCGCGGCTATGGCCTCACCTCGCGCACGCAGGCGGATTGCTACTGGTTCGCCGACTACCTGGCCGACCTCGAATTCGTGCTCGACGCGATCGCGCCCGCGATGCCGGTGATCCTGGTCGGCCACAGCATGGGCGGCAACGTCGCAATGACGTACGCCGGGGTCCGGCCTGCGCGCATCCATCGCCTGGTCAACCTGGAGGGTTTCGGCCTGCGCGACATGGCACCAGCCATGGCGCCCGAGCGCTACGCGCGCTGGATCGACGAACTGAAGGAAGGCAGCCGCATGCGCGACTACGGCTCGCTTTCCGAGGTCGCCGACCGGCTGCGCAAGACCAACCCGCGCCTGTCGGAGGAGCGGTCCCTTTTCCTGGCCGCGCACTGGTCGCAGCCGACGCACGACGGGCGCTACCAGATCGCGGGCGATCCCGCGCACAAGATCGTGAATCCGACCCTGTACCGGTTCGCCGAAATCGAGGCATGTTGGAAACGGATCACCTGCCCGGTGCTCTGGGTCCAGGCCGACCAGACCGATGCGCACCGCTGGGCCGGCGAGCAGGCCGAACTCGAGCGGCGCGCGCACCTCGCGCGCGACGTCACCATCGCGCGTGTGCCCGAGGCGGGCCACATGCTGCATCACGACCAGCCGGCCGAAGTGGCGCGCGTAATGGAGGGATTTCTCGGGGCAGCCGGGTAGATGGGTCCGTACAATCCCGCAAACCATGGGCTTGCTGCACGACCTCAACGCGGACCTGCACGCGCATTCGACGGTTTCCGACGGAACGCTTGATCCGGGCACGCTGGTGCGCCGGGCTGCCGGAAAGGGAGTCGAACTTTTCGCACTGACCGATCACGACGATCTTGGCGGGCTTTACGTTGCGAGCGAGGTGGCCGCGCAAGCCGGGATTCGTTTCGTCCCCGGCGTCGAAGTCTCGGTGACGTATGCGGGACAGACCGTGCACGTGGTCGGCCTCGGCATCGATCCCGCGAGCGAAGTGCTGCGCAACGGTCTTGCCGATGTGCGCTCGGGCCGGATGCGCCGGGCCGAGGAGATGGCGGCGGCACTGGCCGCGGTCGGCATCGACGGCGCGCTCGCCGGCGCGCTCGCCTACGCCGGCAACGTCAACCTGATTTCGCGCACGCATTTCGCGCGCTGGCTGGTGAACACCGGCCATTGCGCCGACGTGCGCGAGGTGTTCGCCAGGTACCTGGTCGCAGGCAAGCCGGGCTACGTTCCGCATCGCTGGGCGCGACTCGCCGACGCCGTGGCCTGGATCAATGCCGCGGGCGGCGTCGCCGTCATCGCTCATCCGGGCAGGTACCGGTTCAGCGAGACGGAAGCGTGGGCGCTCTACTCCGAGTTCAAGGAGGCCGGCGGCACCGCGATCGAGGTGGCGACTTCGAACCATACTGCCGACCAGGTGAAACGCTTCGCGAAGATCGCACACGAGTTCGATTTCGAAGCCTCGCGTGGCAGCGACTTCCACGATCCGGCCGAATCGCACGCCGAACTCGGGCGCGTCTGTCACCTGTCGGATTCGCTCGTTCCAGTGTGGCACCGCTTCGCCTGAGCGCGCACGGTGGCCCAGCTCTTCGTCGTCCATCCGGACAACCCGCAGGTGCGCCTGCTGCGGCAGGCGGCGCAGCTGATCGATCTCGGCGCCGT
>Ga0335077_10011454_pt1 | contig 11087 bp, 19 predicted proteins | sample Lox_Sample_31_FD_207151 | JGI IMG/M metagenome (GOLD analysis project Ga0335077, IMG submission 207151) | Soil microbial communities from Loxahatchee National Wildlife Refuge, Florida, United States - Lox_Sample_3.1 | ecosystem: Environmental > Terrestrial > Soil > Wetlands | place: USA...
GTCGACACTGCTGGGCGGACGTGCGGGCTGGACCCGCATCTCCGAGGATGAGATCTGGCCCCGCCTCTTTGGCCGGGATCGCAGCGCGTTCGGATCTGATGACCACCGACGCAAGCGGGCCATTGTTCATGGCGCCGTCTTCACGGCGGCGGCCACGGCGCTGTCCGGGGGCAGCCGCGTCGTGATCGACGCCACCGTGCATGAGAGCCCGCCCGAGGCATACCTCGAATACCGCGCCTTCTTCGAGTCGCTCGCCGTTCCCTGGGCGATCCGGATCCTGCACCCGCGGTTGGACGTCGCGATCGCTCGGGACGCCGCGCGCGCGGGGTGGCACGCGGGTCCAGCGCGTGTCTCGCTCCTCCACGCCAAGTTCACGCGCTCGATCTTCACGCCGGATTGGTTCCTCGACACGTCGGACCATTCCCCAGCGGAGACGATCGCCCGCCTGGGGCTCCCCGTCTGCTGACCGCGCCGGCTTGCCGGTCCCCGGCGATCCTGCCACCCTTAGGGGTGAACGAGGTGCCCATGGCCGGTTCCGGCATCCCCAACCCGCACGTCATCGACCTGGTCACGCACGACCGCCGAGCGGACGAGTACGTCCTCATCATGGTGGAGGATCGCGCCTGGGATGGATCGCCGGCCCGCCTGATCGAGCTCGAGGCCAAGACCAACGCCTATCTATCGTACGCGCTGGACGGGCAGATGGCCGCGCAGTATCCCCAGAGCCGCGGGCGGCCGGTCCGGATCCAGCTCGACTGCCGGGCTGCGCCGGACGAGATCTCGGAGGCCTTCCTCGAGTTGCTGGCCGGCGCGGTCCGCTCGGAGGGCCTGGTCTTCGCCGTGAACGTTGTTGGCCCCGCTCAGCCTTCAACCTAAGGTGCCGCAGCGCGACGTGGTGCTGCGGTGGATCGAGCAGGTCGCCAGGCTCATCGCCCGGGTGCTGTACGGCCCCGGCCCTCCCGACTTCGATCTGGCCAGCAGCCTCCTCGAGGACGCCTTCCGCCAGCAGGTTGGCCCGCTGGCGCTGGTGCTGGCTCGCGTGGACCCGGCGACCGGGGCCACTCTGCTCCATGACCCGGACCGCATCTACGGCTACGCGAAACTGCTCGGGCTGCTCGGCGCGGTAGAGCAGGCGCGGAACGACCCGGCGGCGATCGAGACGGCCAGCCGGGCGGTCCGCTACGCGCGTGAGGCGATCGCCCGGTGCGAGGAACCACCCGGCGAGTGGCTGGCGTGGCTGGCACATATCGAGGCGCAGGCCGGGAGCGAAGACTTGCGAGGCGCCATGCTCGACGTTCCTTCCGACCAGGACGGCTAGCACGACCCGGGGTTGCCCCCGAGTGAGCCCCATCGCAGCTTTGCAGCCCGCGAGCGCCGCGCCCGACGCGGAGGTGGCATGTCCGCTCGATCTGACTTCCGTGACTTCCTGTATGATCTGGCGCTCCTCCTTGGGCTGCCGGCCTTGGCCATCGTGGGTCTGCTGATGGCGTGGCGGCCGTGGGCGGCCGAACCCGAGGATTCCGTGGACCCGGCCCCCACAGCGGGAAGCGTTCGGGTTGCGGACTGGCGCGGCCTCCGCATTGAGGTTCCTGACAGGTATTTCCTTACACCGGCGCTCCCGGCTCTCGAGATCCGGGAACGAAAGGGCTCGCCACGACGGAACGGCACCTGGCCCGGCCGCATGGTCCTGCTCGATCTCGACTCGCTGGCCCGAGCGCGCTTTCAGGCTGCTAACGACAACTGCACCCTCTCCGCCCTGCGGTGCTGGTCCGACACCGTCGACGGTCACGCGGTCGAGTGTCATCGTTCAGGCGGGCTACCGGATCCCACCGTTTCCTGGACGCCCCATCTGGAATGCCAGAGCCCGGACCTGCGAGTTCGCGCGTTGATCAACGCTCCGCAGAACACGACTCTCGAGCTGGTGGCTATATTCGAGCGCGCGCTCTCGACGTACTCGACCACGCGAGCCGCCGATGCCAGAGGCCTCGAGGATTCGGCTCGCGGCCCGGTTCCGGATACCTGAGGGGACCAGCGCACGATTCCTCCTCAAAGCTGCCATCCGCGACTATGATTGTTGGACGGAGTCCCCTGGTGAGCTGGGCCGCGGCGCGGGCTTCGTCCGCCGGCTGGCCTGCACCTCCACGACTCGTCCCCTCACTCCGATAAGGGCATGCCCAGCAACCCGACCCGCTCCCGTCGCCTCGCCCTCGCTCTGGTCGGTCTCGGCGTCGCCACCGCAATCTTTGGCCGATTCGTCGAGGCGGCTCCCGGAACGGCGGCCGTCTGGCAGGGCGTGCTGGACTCGGCGAAGGCCGTATCGCTTCCTCCGTCCAACCCGCTCATCCCCTCTTCCTCGGGCTCCGGGCTCGCGCTCTTTTTCCGGCACATGCCAGGCGCGCGGACCGTCGGACTCCCGAAGGACTTTGCAGGAGTCGCGGGGTCACTCGAGCCTGCGGACACGCTCCGTGTCATGCTCGGTTGGGAATGGAACCAGGAGACCCCGCTGGCCCTGGCCATCGTCCGCAACGGGGGGCTGGTCCTCGATTCCGCGGTGGTACTCACCCTCGAGCGTCAACGCAGCACCCGGATCGTCATGATCGGCGTGGTGATCGCCATTCTCGGCGGCATTCTGCTGGCGCGCGCCGGCCGGATGTCCCCGGCCGCGTCCAAGGATGCAGGCTGACAGGAGAAAGGAGAACCGGCGCCGAATGTCCGAGGACCGATGGACCGAAGTCGACGAGTACCTCGGCAACCTCTTTCTTCCGCCGGATCCCGTCCTGGCGGGAGCGCTGGACGCCAGCGCGAAGGCCGGGCTGCCCGCCATCAGCGTCTCTCCGTTGCAGGGCAAGCTGCTGTATCTGCTGGCGAAGCTGCAGCGCGCTCGCGCCATCCTGGAGATCGGGACGTTGGGGGGCTACAGCGCCATCTGCCTGGCCCGTGCCCTGCCGCCGGACGGCCGGCTCGTGACGCTGGAGGCCGATCCGAACCACGCCGAGGTGGCGCTTGGCAACCTCACCAGAGCCGGCCTCAGTGGCCGGGTCGAGATCGTGCTCGGCCCGGCGCTCGAGTCCCTGCCCCGGCTGGCTGGCCGAGCCCCCTTCGACCTCATCTTCATCGACGCGGACAAGCCCGGCTACCCGGCCTACTGGGAATGGTCGCTCCGCTTCTCTCGCCAGGGGACGCTCATCATCGCGGACAACGTCATCCGGGAAGGCGCCGTCGTTGATGAGGACAGCACGGACCCGAACGTGCGGGCCGTCCGTGAGTACCACGCCTTGGTCGCTCGCGAGCCACGGGTCTCCGCCCTGGCGCTGCAGACGGTGGGCTGCAAGGGATACGACGGCCTGTCGCTGGCCCTGGTGATCGAGTAAGCGAATGACCCCTGACCAGCGCGAACGCGCCATGCGCGCGGTCCGCGCGATGCCCGATCAGAAGCTGGCGGACGACTGGACCAAGGGCGAGAACGCGTTTGTTCCCGGCGCCTGGGCCATCCTGGATGAGGAGGTTCGCCGGCGCCGGCTGCGCATCCGCACGGTGGTGACCCGGGCTGACGAGTCGGGAGACGCGCTGGGGCGCACCGGCCCCGACGCCAGGGACGACGACAACGTCAGCCGCACCGGCGCCCGCGCGCTCGCGGTGCTGGCGAGTATCACCCTGATCGTAGGCGTGGGGGGGATCATCTGGGGGCTCGCCCCGGCATCGTGGCGGCCCGCTGGCTTACCGGCCTGGCTCACGATCAGTGATCGTCAAGACCTGCTTCTGGTCTCCGCGCTCATCGCGCTGCTGGGAACATTCGGCCTCATCGGCCTGGCCATGCACGAGCGCTGACGGTCGCGACCAGACGCCATTCAGCATAGCGGGCCCCGCCGGATGCGCGGGGCGGCTCGAGGAGCAAACCGCATGATTCTTCCGGACCTCGCGGGACGCACCTTCCTGGTCACCGGGGCGAACTCCGGTATCGGGCGGGCCATGGTCGAGGCTCTGGCGCCCGCGGGGGCGCGGGTGATCCTCGCCTCCCGCTCTCGGGAGCGGACCGAGCCCGTGGCGGAAGCGCTGCGACGCGCCTACCCCGCCTCGCAGGCCGCCTTTCTTGAGATCGATGTTTCGGACCTGAATTCCGTCCGCCGCGCCGCCGCGTCCCTGCTGGCCAGCCCGCAGTCCCTCGACGTCCTGGTGAACAACGCCGGTGTTGCCGGCACGCGCGCCTTGAGCGCCGACGGATTCGACCTGACCTACGCCACGAATCACATCGGCCCGTTCCTGCTCACCAACCTCCTGCTGCCCAAGCTCTCCGAGTCTCCCGCCGCCCGGATCGTGAACGTCGCGAGCATCGCCCACTTTCGCGCAGCCGGCCTGGACTGGGCGACGCTGCAACGGCGAACCGCCCCGAAACGCAGCGGCTTCAGCGATTACGCCGCGACCAAACTGATGAACGTGCTGCACGCCAGGGAGTTGGCGCGCCGCCTGGCCGGGAAGCGGGTCACGACTTACGTGCTTCACCCCGGGGCGGTCGCCTCCAACATCTGGCGTGCCGTTCCGCAACCCCTGCAGTGGCTGCTCAAGCGCTTCATGCTCTCCAACCAGGAGGGCGCGGTGACACCCCTGTACTGCGCTACGGCCCCCGAGCTCGCGACCGAGACCGGGCAGTACTACGACAAGTGCAAGGTGTTTCGCCCGAGCCCGCTCGCGCAGGACGAGTCACTGGCCCGGGAGCTCTGGACAAGAACGGAAGCGGCCATCAGAGGGTGAGGACAGATCCCATGACCACGCGCCAGCTCCTGCTCGGGCTCCTCCTGGTTCTACACCCGACGGCCGCCCGGTCGCAGAGCGTGCCGGTCCCCGAGAACTACTGTCTTCCCCAAACCGAGGCCGCCCTCGAGGTGCCGCTGGGTGCCACGAGAGCAGACCTCGCCAAGGCGTTCGGCGCACCGCTGCGGCATGCCCGTCGCGCCGGGCGGGACGCCGATGGACCGTACCAGATCACGCAGTTAGGATATCCGCACCTCGACGCGGACATCGGCCGGGACGACCGGATCGAACGGCTGGCTACCGGGGACTCTGCGGTCGCGACCCCTTCGGGGGTCCGGGTCGGACAGAGCCTGCCGCAGATGATGCCACGGCTAGGCCTGCCGGCGAGCGCGACCCTGTCCTCACGGACCTGGAGCCCGGAGTTCTGCCAGCGCGGACCACTCATTCCGGGACACGCGCACATCACATTCACTTTCGACAGCACCGCGAAGCCGGGCGGACCGCGCCTCGTCAGGATCGAAATGAGGCAAGGTGGTTCCTGATCCTCCCACGGCGGACTGCTGCCGCTCGCGGATCGTACAGCTGGTCCACAAGCCCCAGGCCCCTTTCCCATTCACCCGGAGATTCCCATGGCGGAAAGCGTCTACAAGGTGATCGAATTGATCGGCACCAGTCCTGAATCGTGGGAGAAAGCCGCCGCCGCGGCGGTCAAGCGGGCCGCGAAGACCCTCCGCGACCTCCGCGTCGCCGAGATCTCCCAGCTCGACATACAGCTCAAGGACGGGAAGATCCAGAGCTATCGCGCCAAGGTGAAGGTCTCGTTCAAGTACGAGGGCGCGGACTGAGCAATGGGAAGGACGGCAGGGATGTCGTGGGCCCAAGTCGTGAGGATGGCCCGTGCCTTTCCGGAAGTGGAGCCGGGAACGGCCTACGGCACCCCCGCCCTCCGCGTGCGGGGGCGGTTCATGCTCCGGCTGCGCGAAGACCAGGCATCGCTGGCCGTGAGGTGCGGTTTCGACGAGCGGGACTTCCGACTGCGCGCAGATCCCGGCACCTTCTACGTGACGGCCCATTATCGAGGTTATCCCGCGGTCCTGGTGCGTCTCGATCGGGTCTCGCCGCGGGTGATGCGTGAAGTTCTGGAGCAGGCCTGGCGAATCAATGCCCCGAAGACACTGGTCCGAGGATGGGATGAAACTGCACGTCTTTGACAGAGAGGGCCGGCTGGTCGGGCCGGTCGAGACCCCGCGGGTCATCAGGACCGACGCAGAATGGCGGCGCTTGCTCACTCCGCGCCAGTTCGAAATCGCGCGGGGCAAAGGCACCGAGCGCGCGTACTGCGGTACGCTGCTCGACAACAAGCGTGAAGGCGTCTACTCCTGCGTCTGTTGCGGGCTGCCCCTGTTCGCGTCCTCCGCCAAGTTCAACTCGGGAACCGGCTGGCCCAGCTTCTTCCAGCCGGTGGCGGCGGAGAATGTCGTCACCGTGGTCGATGCCAGTTTCGGCATGCGCCGCACCGAGATTCTCTGCGCGCGGTGCGACGCGCACCTCGGTCACGTGTTCGAGGACGGTCCACGCCCGACGGGCCTTCGGTTCTGCGTGAATTCCGAGTCGCTCGCCTTCACCGACCAGGAGAAGCTGGCCACGCTGGCGGATGGCGCCGCAGAGCCGGGCTAGGCCGTGTCTTGCGGTTTCAGCTCCGCCATGGTCACTTTGCCCCTCCACAGGGGTACGGGCCTGGCCAAGGCCGCTCCTGCAGTTCTCTTGCGCCGAGGGGTTCATGCGATCGATCTACTGGGGGCTCCTGACAGTGGCCCTGGGAGTCCCGTTGAAGGCCCTGCCCGCCGCCGGGCAGAACCGTCCGCTTGACCCGGTCGTCATGCGGGGGCTCGAGGATTCCCTCTGGGCCACGACGCGCGAGCACCGTGCGCAGGCCTTCGCGGACTACCTGGCGCCGACCTACCAGGGGGTCTACGCGGATGGCGTGCACGACCGTCTGCGGGAGCTGGCGACGTTCGACGACGTTCAGAACGATTCGTATCAGCTTAACGACTTCATCGGCCGTCCGCTCGGCCCCGATCGTTTCGTAGTCACCTACCGGGCCACCGTCCGCGGCAAGTACCGAGACCCACGCACCGATGCGCAGTTCCAGTTGGATGGGGACTACTGGTGCTCGAGCGTCTGGGAGCGGGGCCCCGCGAGGTGGCAGATGGTGCTCCACACGGAGACCAAGGCGCCCTAGCCGCCGGGAAGCAGCTCCTCGCCCATCGCGATGACGGCCCGAAAGGTGGCCTCTGCGCCGATGAAGAGGGCCGGCGCGGCCTCGGCCGGCACGACACTATCGAGCTGGACCTTGAAGGCCGCCCACCGCGCCGGCTGTTCCGCACCGTAGGGATCAAGAAAGGCCAGACCCTCGTCCCCCGACCGATCATAGGCCGTGCGCAGGACACGCGCGATGTGTCGTGAGCCGTTGGTGCTCCCTTCCAGTACGTAGAGCACCCCGACGAGGGCCCAGGGTTCTGACTCGGCCCATCGGGCCAACTGCGTGGTGAATGTGAGCGTGGCCGCCGCCACGCCATTCCCTGCCGCCCAATGGCGAAGGTCCCGTTCCAACTGGGGCGTGCGCCGCCAAGGATCGGCGTCGAACCCGGTCGCCGGAAGGTGCCGCTCCAACGTGGTATACACCGTTTGCATCTGCACCAGCCATGCGACATAGCACGCCAGCGGCAGGCGGCCCTTCACCAGTTCTCGTTGGAAGCGCGCTCCCTCGGCCGCGCGATGAAGGTCGTGGGTCGCTTCGCGGAGCCGGAGCGAGAGCGGCGGGGGCGTCTGCATGGTCAGCTCGGCCATGTCGGGGATCCTCGGGGTCGGGCACGGTGGCTAGTTGCCTTCGTAAAACCAGTATGCACAAACGTTTATAGTTCTGAGAGTAATTTTCAACTAGACTGGCGCCGCCCAAGATCGCAAATGCTAGCCGGATTGTCAAGATTGATCGTCGGTCCTCGGCCGCTCGACTGTTGTCAGGCAGTCGCCAGCGGAGCGGGAGCCCGTCAGGCCAACTGGCGCCGATAACGAGGCCCGGCCGCAACGTGCCTTCCGTCTGCCACCGCCCGCGCCCATACTTCTGTCCCGTTCGATTCCAGCCTTCGGGAGGTACAATGCCAGGTCGTACTCGCCGATCCGCTCGGCGACCCAAGAAGCTCCGCATCCCCTTGCCCAAAGCCCGTGCCGGCCGCCGCCTGCCCCCCGGCATTTGTCGCTTGGATTATCCTCGGGTCCGTGGTTACATCGTGCGTATCAGCTACCGGCGGACCCGCGATGGCTGGAAGCCACGATTCAAGGCCTACTTCGGCGACACCCGGTATGGCGGCAAGGCGAAGGCGTTCGCGGCCGCGGAGGCGTGGCTTCGCGCGGTCACCGAGACCGGGCGCGCGCCCAAGGAGGCCACACCGCCACTGATGCGGGCGCGAGGCGCGCGGGCGGCCAAGCCCAGGGCCCGCCGTCGCCGGGCGCGCGCCCGCTAGCGAATCTCCCAACGCGAGGGTGGCCCGTGTCCATTCGACCGGTCAAGCGCGTTACCCAGGCCCGCCCCACCGTGGAAGGGGCCGGCGTCCGACTGCGCCGCGCGTTCGGCTTCGGCGACACGACGGAGTTCGATCCGTTTCTCCTGTTCGACGACTTCCGCAATGAGCGCCCCGACGACTACCTCGCCGGCTTCCCGTGGCACCCTCATCGCGGCATCGAGACGGTCACGTACGTCCTCACCGGAACCGTGAACCACGGGGACAGCCTGGGCAACCGTGGTTCGTTAGGCGCCGGGGACGTGCAGTGGATGACGGCTGGGAGCGGGATCCTGCACCAGGAGATGCCACACGGAGATCAGCACGGCCGGATGCATGGCTTCCAGCTCTGGGCCAATCTCCCGTCGTCGCTCAAGATGACGGCGCCCCGCTATCAGGACGTGCCTTCGAGCGCCATTCCCGAGGTCACCGACGACGACGGAACCATCGTGCGCGTCGTCTGCGGCACGTTCTGGGGCAAGACCGGACCGGTGGATGGCGTCGCGGCCGAACCCCGGTACCTAGACATCCTGGTGCCGCCCGGCCGGACGAAGTCCTTCCCCGTCGAGGCGCCCCGCCACGCCTTTGCCTACGTCTTCGAGGGCAGTGGCACGTTCCAGGACGCCTCGAATCCACGCGCGGTTCTGACCGAACGTGTCGGCTTGGCGCCGGAAGCCCCACCGACGCTGGAGGAAAGCGGCGATCGCTCGCTGGTCCTGTTCGATGGCGGGGACAGCGTCACGGTCCAGGCCGGCGAGGGAGGGGTGCGGTTCCTGCTGGTGTCGGGCGCACCAATTCAGGAGCCCGTCGCCTGGTACGGCCCCATCGTGATGAATACCGAGGAGGAACTGCAGCAGGCCTACAACGAACTGCGCGAGGGGACCTTCCTGGCCCGTCGGCCGTAGCCCGGGCCGGGCGGGACGTCGTACAACCCGCTCCCCGATCCTTTCACGCGCCGATCCAGGTATCTAGGTTTGAGGCACGCAGGGTATTCGACGGCGGTGGTTCACCCTCTTGCCGGAGGTCCCATGCTCGTCCTTCAGGCCGTTCCCGCCGGACACCTCGATGCGTTCAAACTGCTCCGGGCACGTATTCGAGCCGCCAGCACGTGGTCCTGGGGCAACAAGGCCCGAACTCGCCTCAAGCACGCCCAGCGCCCTCATGGGGGCTACATCCAGATCGGCGATGCGGACGGCGTCCTGGTCGCGCACATCCATCCCAAGACGCCGGCCGACCTCTTCTACCTGACCGAAAAGTTCACCGGACGGCTCGTGGCCTGGTTTGAGGGGGAACTGCTGAGCATCAACATGCAGTTCGTTCCCGATCCGCCGGCCCGAACCAGGCGTCGTCGCTGAGGCGCGCATGGGATCTCTCTCGCCCCCGCCCCCGGTCGGTCACTTCTTCTCCTTGTCCCGCTGGTCCTCGTCCTCCGTCACCCATGCCTGCCGCGGAATCCCCGTCGCCGCCGAGAGCCGCCACAGGAACCGCAGGACTCCCGCCTGCTTCCTGTCGTCATCCGGCTTGAGCTCGATCGCTTCAACGTGCTGTCCGGACATCCGGCGCACGACCTCCCGCTGCTCCGGGGTCAGGACGATCCGGAGCGGTTTTTCTTCGGGCTCGGGCATGGGCTCTCCATTAGAGGTTGCGCCGTGAGGACGGCCACCGGTCACGCCGGCACGACGACGCTAGCACCGGTTCGTCACGGCGGGGTAACGAGGCCCGGACCGGTTGCGCGCCACTGGACGGCCCCGCTCCATCGCGGGAACCGCTGGTGAAAGGGCACCTGCATCACCGCGATGTACGGGCGGCGTTCGCGCAGGTGCGGCGCCGACAGGCCACCGCGACGCTGCTCGCGGCATGCGTCCTCCTCTTCCTCCTGCTGATTCTCCCCGCCGCGTCCGGCGGCAAGCTGCCGGCCGTGGTCCTGGCGGGGCTGCTGTACGGCCTGTTCACACATCGCAACTGGCGCTGCCCCCAGTGTCGGTCCCTCCTCCCCTATGGGCGGATTCCACGCGAGTTCACTTGTCCCCGGTGTGCCGCCGTTCTGTATTGGGGGTCGGCGCGCCAGTGACCGTGGCCCTGACGGGGCCATGGCTCGTGGCGTAGGTTGACTCGGCATGGAGCCGCTTCGACTGGAGCCGGGAAGCACCGCGCTCATCGTCATTGACCTGCAACGGGGCATCCTGGAGCGCGCCACCGAGCCTCACTCGGCGGCGGCGGTGCTGTCGCAGACGGTGCGGCTCGCGGAGGCCGCGCGCCGCAGCGGGACGCTGGTGGTGCTGGTTCGCGCGGTCCCCTCGCCCGACGGGGGCGACCGGCTGGCCCCTCCGGCGGACCTGCCGCTGGGCCGGCCCGGCCCCTTGCCGCAGGATTATGCCGAGCTGCCACCGGAGCTGGGCCCCCGTCCGGGCGACATCCTGATCACCAAGCGACAGTGGGGTGCCTTCTACGGCACGGAACTGGATCTGCAACTGCGGCGACGCGGTGTCCGCACCCTGATCCTGGCCGGCATTGCCACGAACTACGGGATCGAGTCGACCGCTCGCGACGCCTACGAGCGCGGCTTCGCGCAGATCTTCGCCGAGGACGCCATGAGCGGCATCGGCGCCGGCGCGCACGGGTTCGCGGTCACGACCGTCTTCCCGCGCATCGGCCGGGTCCGCGCGACCGCGGACATCCTGGCGGCGTTGTCCGCTTAACCGCAAGCCGGCCGGGCTTGCGCACTCTCGACCGAAGCGGAGCTTTAGCCGGGGGGGATCGGCGTGCCGGGCCGGTTCC
>Ga0335077_10011457_pt1 | contig 11085 bp, 1 predicted proteins | sample Lox_Sample_31_FD_207151 | JGI IMG/M metagenome (GOLD analysis project Ga0335077, IMG submission 207151) | Soil microbial communities from Loxahatchee National Wildlife Refuge, Florida, United States - Lox_Sample_3.1 | ecosystem: Environmental > Terrestrial > Soil > Wetlands | place: USA: Florida...
TTGATCGGACTTGTCAATCCAAACGCGCAGGACGCTGAAGAGATGTTCCAGTTCCACCGGTTTGGTCACGTAATCACTGGCGCCGGCTTCGAGACACTTTTCGCGGTCGCCTTTCATGGCTTTGGCGGTTAACGCGATGATCGGGAGGCCGCGGAACCTGGGAATCTGACGGATGGCGCGCATGGTCTCGAGCCCATCCATCTCAGGCATCATGATATCCATGAGAACCGCATGGACGTCGCCATGTTCCTGTAACGCCTCGATTCCCGCGCGGCCGTTTTCGGCGTGAACCACCTCGAGTTTGTGCTCCTCCAGCAGACTGCTGAGGGCGAAAATGTTGCGCAAGTCGTCGTCTACCACAAGCACCTTGCGGCCGGCGAGCGTCCGATCGCTCTGACGCAACTCGTCCAGCACATTGCGCTGCACTTCCGACAGATCGGCCTCCGCCCGGTGCAACAGAAGTACCGTTTCATCGAGCAGCCGTTCGAGCGAAGGCGCGTATCGGATGGTGCTGGTCTGCGATAGCCGCCCGATTTCGTGCGCATCGCCATCAGTTAAACCCTGACCGTACACGATGACTGGCGGAGTATAGGGGGTGTGCTGCCGTTGCAACTCCTGAATCAGATGGCCGATCGGGGCGCCCTTCAGACCATAAGGAACGGCGAGTCCATCCAGGTACTCATGGCCGGCGATCGTCAGGGCTTCGGAAATACTGCGCGCTTCCAGGATCTCCAAGTCCACGCCTGCGACGGCCGCACGGATGGTCTCGAACTCGGCCGAAGAATCGCTCACCACCAACAGCTTGCGAATCCTGTGCCGCGCCGATTCGCCAATCACCCCGAACGCATGCGAGAGCCCCTCCTTGGTCAAAGACTTTTCCAGGTAAGTCATGGCGCCCAGTGCCAGCCCGCGACGGCGATCCTCATCGCCCGAGATGATGTGCACCGGAATGTGGCGGGTCAACGGATCATGCTTAAGACGGTCGAGAATCGTCCAGCCGATCATGTCGGGCAGTCCGATGTCCAGGGTGACAGCTTCCGGTTTGAACTGATGTGCGAGGCTGAGAACCGTATTGCCGCGCAGCACCACGACCGCTTTGAGATGACGTTCGCGGGCCGCGTCGACCAGAATGCGGGCGAAGGTGGGATCGTCTTCTACGATCAGAACCACCGGATCGCCCGGTTGAATTGAATTCCGATCGTCATCGACCTCGTCGGTCATTTCGTGGCCGATGGTTCCCGTGACACCCCGGCGCCGAACGGGCACAGCGCTCGATGGCGCGCCAGCGCCGAGGGAAGCGGAGAGCACCTCATCGCCCGAACTGATCCAGACCCGCAACACACTGAAGAGATAGTCGAGATCGACCGGCTTGGTCACGTAATCGCTAGCGCCGGCTTCCAGACACTTTTCGCGATCGCCTTTCATCGCCTTGGCGGTCAGGGCGATGATGGGCAGGGCATGAAATTGCGGGATCTGCCGTATGGCCCGCATCGTTTCATATCCGTCCATTTCGGGCATCATGATGTCCATCAGCACGGCATCGACGTCCGCGTTATCCCGCAGAAGCTCGATACCCGCGCGGCCGTTCTCGGCGTGGATCACTTGGACGTTGTGTTCCTCGAGAAGGCTGCTGAGAGCGAAAATATTCCGCAGGTCATCGTCCACTACTAGCACTTTGCGCCCCACCAGCACCACATCCTTCTGGTGAAGTTCCGCCAGGAGGTTCCGTTGCCTCTCCGACAAATCCGCTTCATTACGATGGAGGAGCAACACGCTCTCATCGAGCAGGCGGTCAAAGGAGGGAGCGTATCGGACCATGCTGAAGCGGGCCAGCCGGCGGATCTCGCGAGCATCGGATTCGGACAGGCCCTCGCTGGAGAAGACGATTACCGGAGGCACGTGGGACCTGCCTTGTTTTTGCAACTGATCGATGAACGCCGGCGCGCTCATGTCCGATACGCGCACTGTCATGGCGACACCGTCGACACCCTGCTGGCCGATCGCCGTGAGGGCTTCAACGCCGGTGTGAACTTCCAGAATGTCCAGATCAGCTCCCCCCACGGCTGTGCGGATCGCTTCGGTTTCAGCCGGGTGACTGGCAAGTATCAACAGCCGGCGCGTCCGGCGGACTGCCGACTGACCGATAAAATCGAACTCCCGTTCGAGGCTGTCCTTGGTCTGTGACTTCTCGAGGTGAGTCATCGCGCCCAGGCCCAGGCTCCGGCGCCGGTTTTCATTGCCAGAAATGATGTGCACCGGGATGTGCCGGGTCGCGGGGTCGTGTTTCAACCGATCGAGTATGCTCCAGCCGACCATGTCGGGAAGGAGAATATCGAGCGTAATGGCGGCGGGCTTGAATTCCCGCGCGAGGCTGAGGGCGGTATTGCCGCGGAACGCCAGCAACGCCTTCAGATTGCGCGCGTGGGCCATGTCGAGGAGGATACGCGAGAATGTAGGATCGTCCTCGATGATGAGGAGGACCGAATCGCCAGGTTGAATGTTGTTCCGGTCATCTTCGATCATTTCCGCCACTTCTTCGTCAGAGAGGGCGGCGGCCGGCCTGGGCTTGGCGGGTGGCAAGATCAGATCGATGCGCGCTTCCTCAGGGACCGCTTCCATAGCGCTGAGGGCCGTTGGATGTTGGCTTTCGCTTTTCGGCTGCACTACGGCACCAAGATAGGCTTGGGGCAGGTAGAGCGTGAACGTGCTGCCCGTGCCGGGTTCGCTTTCCAAAGCGATTTCGCCGCCCAATAAACGCGCCAGCTCGCGGCTGATCGAAAGCCCAAGGCCAGTCCCACCGTACTTGCGGCTAGTAGTGCCATCGGCCTGCTGGAATGCTTCGAAGATGATCTTTTGCTTGTCTTTCGGAATTCCAATACCGGTATCGGTGACGCGAAACGCCACTACGGACTTGGCGCGTCCGAGCACAGGATGTCCTGATCTCCAGCCTTGTGCGGCGCGTTCGATCCGCAACTTGACAAAGCCCTGAGCGGTAAATTTCAACGCGTTGGAGAGCAGGTTCTTAAGGACTTGCTGGAGACGTTTGGCGTCTGTATGGATCGACTCCGGGAGCTTGGGGTCGACCTCGATCGCGAATTCCAGGCCCTTGCCGTCGGCCACATGACGGAACGTGCGCGCGCAGTAATCCTGCAGGTCGTTGAATGGCACGCTGCCGATTTCGACGTCCATCTTCCCCGATTCGATCTTGCTGAGATCGAGGATGTCGTTGATCAGGGCCAGCAGATCTGTTCCCGAGGTGTGAATCGTTTCGGCGTATTTGACCTGCTTCGGCGAGAGCTTGCGTTCGGAGTTTTCCGCAAGCATTTTGGCCAAGATGAGCAAATTGTTCAAGGGCGTCCGCAACTCGTGACTCATGTTTGCGAGGAACTCGCTCTTGTACTTGGACGTGAGGGCCAACTGCTCGGCTTTCTCTTCGAGCGCTGCCTTCGCCTGTTCGACCTCGCGATTCTTGGTTTCCACCTCCGTCTTTTGCTCGGCGAGGAGCTGAGCCTTTTCCTCCAGCTCCAGGTTGGTTTTCTGTAGCTGCTCGGCCAGCGCTTGGGATTGCTTCAACAACTCCTCCGTACGCATGGTCGCCGCGATGGTGTTCAACACAATGCCGATGGATTGGGTGAGCTGATCGAGGAAGGCCAAGTGGACATCATTGAAAGAGCGGAACGAGGCCAGTTCGATCACCGCCTTGGCTTCCCCTTCGAACAGCACGGGAAGAAGCACGATGCTGGCTGGAGCGGCGCCACCAAGACTCGAGTTGATGCGAATGTAATCGTCCGGCACCTCCGTGACCAGGATGCGCGCCTTGTCGCGCGCGCTCTGTCCGACCAGGGTCTGACCGATTTTGTACTGCGCGGGCGCCTTATCCCCGTCAAAACCAAAGGCCGCCAGCAAACGGAGAGTAGTTTCTCCCTCAGCACTCTCCGCCATGTAGAAGGTGCCCAGATGCGCACCAACAAGGGGCGATAGCTCGGAGAGCAGAAGATGCGCTACCGCCATCAGGTTGCGCTGGCCCTGGAGCATTCCTGTGAACTTCGCAATGTTGGTCTTGAGCCAGTCCTGGTCCTTGTTCTGACGCGTGGTCTCAGCCAGCGTGCGAATCATTTGATTGATGTTGTCCTTAAGTGCCGCAACCTCGCCTTGTGCCTCGACAGCGATAGAGCGGGTCAAATCACCGCTGGTTACCGATGTTGCCACGTCGGCGATGGCTCGAACCTGGGTGGTCAAGTTCGCGGCGAGCTGGTTGACGTTGTCGGTCAGGTCGCGCCAGATTCCGGCGGCTCCTGGAACTCGCGCCTGGCCGCCGAGTTTGCCTTCGATACCAACCTCGCGCGCGACGCTGGTGACCTGGTCGGCGAAAGTCGCAAGCGTGTCGATCATGCCATTGATGGTGTCGGCAAGCTCGGCAATTTCGCCCTTGGTTTCCAGCACGAGTTTCCGTTTCAGGTCACCGTTAGCGACCGCAGTGACTACCTTGGCGATACCACGCACCTGGGTGGTCAGGTTCGCCGCCATGATGTTCACATTGTCCGTGAGGTCTTTCCACACGCCGGCTACGCCGCGCACTTCGGCCTGACCTCCCAGCTTGCCTTCGGTACCGACCTCGCGCGCCACGCGTGTCACCTCACTGGCAAAGCTGTTGAGCTGATCAACCATGGTGTTGATGGTGTTCTTTAGCTCAAGGATTTCTCCGCGCACATCGACCGTGATCTTGCGCGACAGGTCTCCGTTCGCGACGGCGGTAGTGACCTGGGCGATGTTGCGCACCTGGTTGGTCAGGTTGGAGGCCATCGAGTTGACCGATTCGGTCAAATCCTTCCACGTGCCGGCAACGCCGTACACATCGGCCTGGCCGCCCAACTTGCCTTCGGTACCGACTTCGCGCGCGACACGCGTGACTTCCGATGAGAACGAGCTGAGCTGGTCGACCATGGTGTTGATCGTGTTTTTCAACTCGAGAATTTCACCACGGACGTCGACGGTGATTTTGCGGGAAAGGTCACCCTTAGCGACGGCGGTGGTGACGTCGGCGATGTTACGGACCTGGGCCGTGAGGTTCGAGGCCATGGAATTGACCGATTCTGTCAGATCCCGCCACACGCCCGCGACGCCCTTTACGTCGGCCTGGCCGCCCAGCTTGCCCTCGGTGCCGACCTCCCGCGCCACGCGCGTCACTTCGGAGGCAAACGATGAAAGCTGATCCACCATGGTGTTGATGGTGTCCTTCAGCGAAAGAATTTCACCACGCACGTCCACGGTGATCTTGCGGCTGAGATCGCCTCGAGCCACCGCAGTGGTCACTTCGGCGATATTACGAACCTGGTTGGTCAGGTTCGAGGCCATGGAGTTGACGGACTCAGTCAGCTCCTTCCACGTGCCGGCGACACCCGGCACGTTGGCCTGGCCGCCAAGCTTACCTTCCGTGCCCACCTCACGGGCCACGCGCGTCACTTCGGAAGCAAACGAGGACAGTTGGTCCACCATCACGTTGATGGTGTCCTTCAGCGCCAGAATCTCGCCACGCACGTCCACCGTGATTTTGCGGCTGAGGTCGCCCTTAGCGACGGCTGTGGTGACGTCAGCGATGTTGCGAACCTGGGCCGTCAGGTTCGAAGCCATGGAGTTTACGTTCTCGGTCAGGTCCTTCCAGACGCCGGCGACGCCCTTCACTTCGGCCTGCCCGCCGAGTTTGCCTTCCGTGCCCACTTCGCGCGCCACGCGCGTCACTTCCGAGGCGAAGGAATTCAACTGGTCGACCATCGTGTTGATGGTGTCTTTCAGAGAAAGGATTTCGCCGCGCACGTCCACCGTGATTTTCCGGCTGAGATCGCCGCGCGCTACTGCTGTCGTCACGTCGGCGATGTTGCGCACCTGGTTGGTGAGGTTCGAGGCCATCGAGTTGACGGACTCCGTCAACTCCTTCCAGACCCCGGCAACTCCAGGCACATTGGCCTGACCGCCGAGTTTACCTTCCGTGCCGACTTCCTTGGCCACGCGCGTCACCTCGGAGGCGAAAGAGGAGAGCTGATCAACCATGGTATTAATGGTTTCCTTCAGCGCCAGAATCTCGCCGCGCACATCGACTGTGATTTTGCGCGAAAGATCGCCCTTGGCGACCGCCGTGGTCACATCCGCGATGTTGCGGACCTGGGACGTGAGGTTCGACGCCATGGAGTTGACGGATTCCGTGAGATCCCGCCACACTCCAGCGACGCCCTTGACATCGGCCTGCCCCCCGAGTTTGCCTTCGGTACCGACCTCTTTCGCCACACGCGTGACTTCCGAAGCGAACCCGTTGAGCTGATCCACCATCACGTTGATGGTGTTCTTTAGCGCCAGGATTTCGCCGCGCACGTCCACGGTAATCTTGCGGCTCAGATCGCCCCGCGCCACCGCGGTGGTGACGTCGGCGATGTTGCGAACTTGCGCCGTCAAATTGGAGGCCATGGAGTTGACGGATTCCGTCAGGTCCTTCCAGGTGCCCGCGACACCGCGCACGTCGGCCTGGCCACCAAGTTTGCCTTCCGTTCCGACTTCGCGTGCCACGCGCGTCACTTCCGAGGCGAACGAACTCAGCTGGTCCACCATGACGTTGATAGTGTTCTTCAACTCCAGAATTTCGCCTCGGGCGTCCACGGAGATTTTGGTAGTGAGGTCGCCCTTGGCCACGGCCGTGGTCACCTCGGCGATGTTACGCACCTGCGTGGTGAGGTTGGCGGCCATGAAGTTCACGTTGTCCGTCAAATCCTTCCAGACGCCTGCCACGCCGGGGACGCTGGCCTGGCCGCCGAGCTTCCCTTCGGTGCCGACTTCACGGGCCACGCGCGTCACTTCCGAGGCGAAGCCATTAAGCTGGTCCACCATGACGTTGATGGTGTTCTTTAGAGCCAGGATCTCGCCGCGCACATCCACCGTGATTTTGCGCGATAAGTCGCCTTTGGCGACGGCGGTGGTGACGTCCGCGATGTTACGGACCTGGGCCGTGAGATTCGAGGCCATGGAATTGACCGATTCCGTCAGATCCCTCCACACGCCCGCGACGCCCTTGACGTCTGCTTGGCCACCCAGTTTGCCCTCGGTGCCCACCTCGCGCGCCACGCGTGTTACTTCTGAGGCAAACGAGTTGAGCTGGTCCACCATGATGTTGAGCGTGTTCTTCAGCTCGAGGATCTCCCCGCGTGCAGTCACCGTGATCTTGGTCGACAGATCGCCCTTGGCAACTGCAGTAGCGACATCGGCGATATTCCGCACCTGGTTAGTCAGGTTGCCGGCCATACTGTTGACAGAATCGGTAAGATCTTTCCACGTTCCGGCCACGCCCGGAACATTGGCTTGTCCGCCCAGCTTGCCCTCGGTGCCGACCTCCTTGGCCACGCGCGTCACTTCCGAGGCGAATGACGAGAGCTGGTCCACCATGGTGTTGATGGTGTTCTTGAGCTCCAGAATCTCGCCCTGCACGTTGACCGTGATCTTCTTCGAAAGGTCCCCAGTGGCCACGGCCGTCGTAACGTCGGCAATGTTGCGCACCTGAGCAGTAAGGTTGCCGGTCATCGAGTTCACGGAGTCGGTGAGATCTTTCCACACGCCCGCGACGCCCTTGACCTCGGCTTGGCCGCCCAACTTGCCCTCCGTTCCCACTTCGCGCGCCACGCGCGTGACTTCTGACGCGAACCCATTGAGCTGGTCCACCATCACGTTGATGGTGTCCTTCAGCGCCAGGATTTCGCCACGTACGTCGACGGTGATTTTGCGCGAGAGGTCGCCTTTGGCAACGGCGGTGGTCACATCGGCAATGTTGCGAACCTGGGCAGTCAAGTTCCCAGCCATGAGGTTGACGTTATCGGTCAAATCCTTCCAGACGCCACCAACGCCGCGGACATCGGCCTGACCACCGAGCTTACCTTCGGTACCCACCTCACGCGCGACGCGTGTCACCTCTCCAGCGAACGCATTCAACTGGTCGACCATGGTGTTGATCGTATTCTTGAGTTCGAGAATCTCGCCCTGCACGTTGACCGTGATCTTCTTCGAAAGGTCGCCATTGGCGATGGCCGTCGCCACCTCGGCGATGTTGCGCACCTGGGCGGTGAGGTTCCCGGCCATGGAATTGACACTGTCCGTCAGATCCTTCCAGACGCCAGCAACGCCTTTCACATCGGCTTGCCCGCCCAGTTTGCCCTCGCTACCCACTTCGCGCGCCACGCGCGTCACTTCGTTAGCGAATGAGTTGAGCTGCCCCACCATGGTGTTCACGACCCTGGCAGTGTGGAGAAACTCGCCCTTGAGGTCGCGGCCATCCACTTCGAGCGTCATGGTCTGCGACAGGTCGCCCTCCGCGACGCCGCCAATCACGCGGGCGACTTCGATGGAGGGCCGCACCAGGTCGCCAATCAGTTCGTTCACCGAGTCCACACAAGCGGCCCAATCGCCGGTCCCGGTCCCGATGGAAGCTCTCTGCGTAATGCGACCTTCCTTGCCCACGGCTTTGCTGATGCGCCCGAATTCCTCGCGCATCCGGTCGTTCATCTCAAAAATCGCATTCACGGTGTCCGCGATCTTTCCAGCGATGCCGGTCTGGTCTACTGGCATCCGCACGGAGAAGTCACCTTTTTGGAATGCGACCAGTGTCCGCAGCAGCAGCCCCGGATCCAGGGTTTCGACTGCCGTATTGCCATTGGAATGAGTACGCACGCGCGAAGTGCTACTCTTGGGCGAAATGGAATGTTCAGGCATAAAAGTATGGGACTGCGGTTAATAATACCCGCTACCCGCAAGCAAGTCCTACAGACAGACCACGTCTAATGTTCAAAAACACACAACCTTCGCAAAGCCGAGCCTCATCTGGGCAGACGCAAGCGGAACTCGGCCCCGCGAGGCCGCGGGATAGCGCTAATTTCTCCGCCATGGACTGTGGCAATGCGGCTGCAGATGGCGAGGCCCATGCCGGCTGCGGAGCGGTCCGAAGCTTTGGCCAAGGGCCGGAAAATGCGTTGTACGTCCGAATCGCTCAGGCCAATGCCATTATCGGTAACGGAGATCAGCCAGAAATTGGACTCCGCCGGCACCGCGGCGATCTCAATGACCGGCGTGTCGGAGGAACGGAACCTCAGGGCGTTGGCTATGAGTTCCTCAAAGAGGGTCGTCATTTGTCCGATGTCGGCGCAGATCTCCGGTAAGTCGCCATAGGTCACCGTTGCGCCGCTGCTCGTGAGCCGTGCCTCCAAGCGAGCCAGGGCCGCAGTGAGGGCCAGCCTCAGATCGAACTTCTGGGGGCGGAATTCCCATCCGACTGCGTCTGCGTAGCGCCGTACCCCTTCGAGCACAGTCTGGGCCGCGATTGCCGACGTTTCCATATGTCTGATCAAAAGTTGCGATTCCGCGTCCAGGCTGGCCGTCTGGCGCGTCAGCAACTCGCCGAGAATTCGAATGCGCGAGACCGGACCCTTGAGATCATGAATTAGGGCGTGTAGGAATTCTGCATCCACCGGCAGATGACCTTTAGCCTGTGCTGTGGCTTCGAAGTGCTCGCTCGGAACTCCGGAGATAAAACGCTACTTTGTCGCGCAAGCTCTTGGAACTGAATGGCTTCTTGACGAATCCGGAGACCATGAGGCCCTCCGAGCGTTTCCTCATCTCGGCTTCGCTATATCCGCTGCACAGCAGAATAGGCACACTCCTGTTGAGGCAGCGGATTTCGACAAGAGCTTCGATGCCGCTCATCTCGGGCATACTCATATCGAGCAAAATCAATGAGAATCGATGGACAGACGACTGCACGATCTCGACGGCTTCGGGCCCGCTCGAGGCTAATTGCACCTGATATCCAGCGCGTTCGAGCACAACCCGGGCGATGTTAAGAACTGTGAATTCATCATCCACGATCAGGATTCGGCCGGTCTCAGCCGACTTGCTTTCATCGATAGCGACCACGTTCGGGGGGGCTGCCGAGTTCCCGAGCGGCAGCAGAATTTTGAAGCTGGTGCCCTGGCCCGGGGCACTCTCAACCAGGACCGCCCCGTTATTGTTTCGAACGATGCCTTGGACCGCCGCCAGACCGAGACCACGGCCCGTAAATTTTGTGGTGAAGAACGGATCGAAGATCTTCGCTTTAGTAGCTTCGTCCATACCGCACCCATCGTCGCGGACCTCCAGCAGCAGATGATGCCCTGGCGCCAGACTCGGGGCCGTGTTCGCGACAGGCTGAGTGATCCGTTCCAAGTCGGTCCTCACGAGGATTCGGCCAAGTTTATCGGATGGTATCGCCTCAGCCGCATTGATGAGCAGGTTCATAATGATTTGCTCAATTTGGCTGGCATCCGTTTCGAGGAGCGGCAGATCCGGCCGCGTGAGGAACTGGACTTGAATCGAGCCGGGAACGGACGTACGAACCAGGTTCCAGGTCTTATGCACCAGTTCCGAAAGGTCCACCTTCTCAATCACGAACCGGCCCTTTCCGGCATAGGCCAGCATCTGCCGGACGAGATGGGCGGCGCGTTCTCCGGACTTGAGGGCCACCTCCAGCATCGGCCGGCTTTCATGATCGGCCGGCAGCAGTTCCAGCGTAAAGCTGACCGCGCCTATGATTCCACATAGCAGGTTATTAAAGTCGTGGGCAATGCCGCCGGCAAGCAACCCGATGCTCTCCAGTCTCTGCCTTTCGCCGAGTAGTTGCTGCGTCCGTTTCTGCTCCTCTAAATCGGTGAAAGTGCCCAGCCACCTGAGCGTCTGCTGATCTTTCATTACCGGAGCCGCGCGCAACAAATTCCACCGGAAGGTCTCATCTGCGGCACGGAGACGGCATTCCGCCTCAAATTGGACATGACGCGCTCTGGCGTTGGTCCATTTCTCAGCAATACGCTGACGATCTTCAGGGTGTAGCAGCTCCATCCATCGATGGCCTAACGCGCTGGTATGAGGCGTACCGGTAGTGCGGTTCCAGCGTGCGTTGACGTAGTCAAACTCGCCGCTGGGATGTCGAGCGGTCCACACAATCTGCGGAATCGCTTCAGCTAGAGTTCGATACCGGCTTTCGCTTTCTTCGGCTGCCGTCCTGGCCACGCGTTCCCGGGCAAG
>Ga0335077_10011463_pt1 | contig 11084 bp, 7 predicted proteins | sample Lox_Sample_31_FD_207151 | JGI IMG/M metagenome (GOLD analysis project Ga0335077, IMG submission 207151) | Soil microbial communities from Loxahatchee National Wildlife Refuge, Florida, United States - Lox_Sample_3.1 | ecosystem: Environmental > Terrestrial > Soil > Wetlands | place: USA: Florida...
TCTTCGACGGTTCCCTCCAGGCGCGACACAGGCGGCTGCGCCAGAGCCGAGAAGATCAAGCACGGAAGTATCGCGACGTGACGCATAGGCAAGTGGTCATCTAAAGTTTTCCACCAGTATGAGTTCTAAGCGCCTGAAGAGTTCGCTCGCTGGGAGTCGCTCCAGCTGCGAACTAACCGCGCTGTCGGTGAGAGGACCTGGGCGGCCGTCAGGCTCCTTCGCCATTAACTGCATTGCGCCCCTCCAGTTCGTTTCAGTTTACTTCACCGTCCGCCGCATTTTGCGTCGCACTCTCTTGTGGGATGAGCATTGATGACGGCCTCGGCAGGACACGGATCGTGTGCTTTCGGCTAGTCAAATCTGCAGGCCTGAATCGAAATGCTGTGCTTCTCTCGAAACACGGCATGTGATCGGCTCAAGATGATTTCCTGTCCGTCTTTGCTGATACGAGCTGGGCAGTGAGGCGAGAGTGCGCGGATACTGTTGAGCCACCGGTTCGATCATCGCTCCGAACCATCGCGGCCGGGAGTAATCCGTCGTCCGATCTGATTCGCCAAGCCGAAATCGGCGAACAAGCGATGGACCCTTCTCCCTTGGCAGTGAAGCATCGATAGGACAGCCGATGAGGCCGCTCAGATTTCTGGTCTTGCGCGTCGTTTTCTTCGGCTCTTTTGGACCTTATTTGGACCTTACGCAAGGGGAACGGATGAGACCGCCGGGGAACGGTCCCGCGTCGAAGATCAGTAGTTTACGACGCCCCGAAACGCTGTCGTCCGCCGGAAATTTGCTTGAGGTGCTAGCGGGAGCAATCTCTTGGGGGTTCAAGTCCCCCTCTCCGCACCACATTTTAAGCGACTTAGCTGTTTAAGCCGGACCCTATTTACCTAGTGAGACCCGGTTTTAGACCTTATGTTTCTCGGGACCGCTTGCTCGAATAACCGAGCTCGAACGGAAACAAAGGACTTCCGCTCGCCAGAACTCGACTCCGAGCGCAGGAGCCGCACACAGACTAGCCTCAAAAACTAATGTGGGCACGAGCGCGAAATGATCAAAGCGATCGTCGCTACTCCGGTAGCCCTACCTTTTTACGAAGAGCCTTCACGCGAGGATCACCACGCAGGAGCGCAAATTCCGGATAAGTCAAATCCCGGCCGAGTCGTACCGGGCCGAGATTCACCATGCGTTCGAGTTGCGCCAACACCTGCTCCTTGTCTCCAAGTCCCGCATATGCCAATGCATACTGGAATCCGCCGCGATTGTGCGGATAGAGCGTGGGAGCATCGACGATCAGGTTGTCGGCTTCGGCGCGGCGCCCTGCCTTCCCATAACCATACGCCAGAAATCCCCAGTTGTTTGTTGAGTGCGCCAGCAGCGGAATCGCCTCGCTGAATTTGCCCTGCTGCGTACGCGCCCGGCCGACACACTCGTTTCTGACCGGATCGTCCGCGGATGCTTTTTCGCATTGGCTCGCAGCTTCTTCGTATCTGCCGGCTGCGAGAAGCGTATATCCGAAAAAGGTATGAATCGCGGAGGAGAGCGGGTCGGCTCTTTCCGCCGTCCGCATCTCGCGCACCGCTTCGTCCACGCGGCCGAGCGGCAGAAGCAGACTCATCGCAAAGTCGGTATGCGTCGTCGAACTGCTGGCGTCGAGTTCAATCGCCCGACGGAACCGCTGTTCTGCCTGCTGCCATTTACCCACGCGCGCGTACGTCATTCCCAGCGCAGCGTGCGCTTCAGCCAACAGGGGATCCAGCTCAATCGCCTTTTCGGCCGTAGCTTGCATAGCAGCCATCTCCTCATCGCGGCCGGGACGGTGCCCGCCGTCGCCAGATCGCACGACATAGGCGGCGGCAAGTCCGGCGTACGCGGGCGCGAATGAGCTGTCGATTGCGATCGCTTGTTGGAAAGGGACGACGCTTGCTTCCCTCCCAGACAGTCCGGAATTCTCCAGGGCGCGCGCGCGCAGGTAGTAATCATAGGCCTCGACACTGGTTTCATAGCGTCGACGGCCGCGCCCCAGTTTCAACCGCAACTGATTGACGATGTTACGGGAAAGTTCGTCCTGGATGGCAAATACGTCGTTTAACTGGCGGTCATACCTGCCGGACCACAACGGAAAATCATCGCGCACACGGACCAGTTGGGCATTGATCCGCAACTGCTGTCCGGCGCGGAAAACCGAACCTTCGAGGATGTAGTCTACGTCGAGCTGCCTTCCGACCTCACGGATGTTGTGCGGCTTGCCCTTGAACGCAAATGACGACGTCTGGGATCGCACCGCGAGGCCGTCCAGGATGGAAAGGTTACGGATGATTTCGTCCGTGATGCCGTCGGCAAAGTAGTCGTTGGCTGGGTCCGAGCTCAGATTGGTCAGAGGTAAAACCGCAACGGAAACAGGACCAGTCCCACGGTTCCAGAGCCAAAGACCGACACCAGCTACTACAAGTGCGAGTCCGGCCGCGAGGGCCTTCTTCGATGACCGCATGCGCTTCGTCCGCCCGCGATCGGCCGCTGCGACGTCCACTGCGTTTCGACGGAATCGGGGTACGTAACCGCCCTTTGGCAGCTCGATTACGAGTGTGTCGCCTTTACCTTCGCTGTCGTAGTACTCGGCGAGCCGGGCGCGGAGCCTTGCGGCTTCGCTGCGCACGGTCGAATCCTGCTTGGAGTCGAAGCCCGGCTTCCGGCCAAAAACTTCTACCCCGATCAGCGATTCCTTAAGCTCACTTCCACGCCCGTTGAGTTCCTCCTGCGCAATGAACCGCAGGAAGCGTGACATGCGTTCGTTCCGGGCAAAGCCCGGGCTCGCCAGAACGCGCTCCAGTTGTTCCTCCACTACTGCCTTTGGGGTTTCGCCGACCGCCATCGATCTTAAAGAATATCGCTTATTTTCAGTGCGATGCAAAACGTATAACACCCCACTACAACCCGTTCCTTCTTGTTTTCGGCGCCTGCTCGCTGCATTGTTTGCACATGCGGATCATTCTCCTGCTGGTACTGGCGAGCGGATCGGGTTGGGGCGGCGGTGACGCGGTCGGGGTCTGGAAGTTGAGTCCAAGCCGCTCCACCTTATCCGCAGAGCGACAGCCCCGCAGTTTGATTTTGCGAATCGAGCCGCATCCCCGCGGGGAGGTCTTTACAGTGGATAGGACCGAACGGGACGGACGCTCCACCACCGACAGCACAGTCCTGTTTCTGGATGGCCAGCCGAGGGATTACCAGGGTCTCGACTGCAAAGGCACTCAGTCCTCGCAACGGGTGGACAACCGGACGGTCGAGATCCTGCGCACCTGCGAAGCCGGCGAGTGGATTCGTTTCGTTCGGCGAATGAACGCGACTGGCGAGTTGGTCCTGGAGGTGAGTGATCGACGACCGGATGGACGCCAAGTGCAAATTCGATTGGTGCTTGAGAAACAGTAGGAGCAGTAGATCGATGCCGTCACTCCCGACGATTTTCAGTCAGGCCGAGGACGAGGTAGATGTCCAGCCGGCGCAGATCACAAGGTGAACTATGAAAGTGGCCGTTCTTGGAATTTTGTTTTGGATACTAGCAGCCGCGCAAACGCCCGGGACATTCAGGGCGACGGGAAGCATGACAGTGCCCCGCGCCTTCCACACTGCCACCTTGCTTCCCAATGGCAAGGCCCTGATTGCGGGTGGAGGCTCCGCCACCCTGGAGTTGTATGACCCGGCCACCGGCACCTTTACAGCGACCGCCATGACGGCGTCGGCGATTGTCCGTTCGGCCACCCTGCTCCCAGACGGCACGGTCCTGCTCATCGAATCTCAGAATGCCGAGCTGTACGACCCTTCCACGGGAACAGTTACGCCCACCGGCAGCATGATCGACGGACAAAGCGGCTATAAGGCGACTCTGCTTACTAACGGAAAGGTTCTGATTACCGGAGCCAACAACACAGATTCCACCTGCTGCTCGAAAGCCGCCAACCCGCAGCTATATGACCCTTCGACTCAGGCATTCAGCTTGACCGGGCCGTACGCAGATACAGGAGCCCGCACCGCCGCGGGAGCTTCGGGACTGATCGGGGTGCCGGCTGCGCTGCTCCCTGACGGTAAGGTCTTGATCGCGTCGGAATCCGCCGCCGAGATCTTCGATCCAGTCAGCAACTCGTTCAATGTCACCGCAAGCATGATCACCACCTTCGATTCGGGTTTTGCCGGTAGTTTGAAGCCGGACACACTTCAAAATCGCACGGCGACGCTCCTCCCGAATGGAATGGTGCTGCTCACAGGTGGCCAGCCCGTGGAGGCTGATTTCGATACCGGCTATCCCGCGGTGAACACTGCCGAATTATACGATTCTCTCGGGGCGGTATTCAGATCGACCGGCAATATGATTACCTCCCGATATATGCACACCGCGACACTCCTGACAGACGGCAGGGTCCTGATCACGGGAGGCGCAGGTTATAGTAACAGCGGCTTGTTTTTGGGTGGTCTTGCCACTGCGGAGTTGTACGATTCCTCTACTGGCACGTTCACCGCGACGGGCAGCATGGCGACGCGCCGTGCAGGGGCGTCTGCGACACTGCTCAACGATGGCCGGGTTCTGATCAGCGGAGGCTCACAATTGCAACCTGGTTCCGCGGGCGCGGCGGGCGGCTTGTCCAGTGCTGAAATCTATACTCCAGCCGTAACCATTCCTGCTCCGTCGCTGTTCTCGATATCAGACGACGTTCGAGGACAGGGCGCCATCTGGCACGCGCAAACCGGACAAATGGCTTCCGCCGACAACCCTGCCGTCGCGGGAGCGGCCCTGTCGATGTACACCACCAGCCTCGCTGCCGGAAGTGTGATCGCTCCACAGGTGATCGTCGGTGGGAGGCTCGCGCAGGTGCTGTATTTCGGCGCCGCTCCTGGTTATCCGGGCTACTACCAGGTGAACTTCCTCTTGCCGAATAGCATACCGCCGGGGTCTGCTGTACCCGTTCGGCTCACGTACATTGGCAGGTCCAGTAATACAGTCACCCTCGCGGTGCAGTAATTCTTCGAGAAACAGGCAGAAGGGAACACATCAATGAGCAAAAGCGCACTAGCTTTATCGATATTCATCGCAGCCGGCTACATCAATCCGGCGCGAGGACAAGCAACCGCCACGACTCTGGTTGTCGAGCTTCAAAACGTCGTCGAGTACCAGGTGGACACCACAGATCTCTCGAAGTGGGGGAGCAATTCTAATATCACTCAGGGCAGCATTGCCCAGGGGAAGGGCGTAGGGTGCGCAGGGGTCCCGATCATCGGGTATGGAGACATCGTGTCCGTAAATGGCCAGCCGGCGAGGGGCACATACGCGGTCCGAGGGACGTCGGTCTGTATGAGCCCAACTCCAACTGCAGGCGCATTCACCATCGCTGACACCACTTGGAATTCCAGACGCGACGAGACATTCGAAATCCTGCAAAGCGACGGCACTACGCCAGTCGGGACCATTATGACCATCGGTCTGAACAGCGGATCGCCCACGCCTCCCGGGCCTCGTGCCGGCAATCAGAATTACGCGATCGTGGGCGGCACGGGCGCGTTCTTCGGCGCCAGTGGTCAAAAGGGAGGCGCAAACAACCGGTTAAGCAGCAGCACTCCCGAGCGTACTGCGTCCATTACCGAAGACCCCGCCATGCGCCGCCAGAACGGTGGAGGACATATTGCATCCATCCTATATGTCATCCCGATGTCGCGGCCGGAAATTGTGATTACTGCCAACGGTCCTGCGGTGGCGCACTCCATTGACTTCTCACTGGTCAGCACCACCAAGCCGGCCGCGGCGGGCGAGGTTCTGTCTCTGATCGCCACCGGCCTGGGTCCGACGCGCACCGTTCTCGATCCCGGTCAGCCTTTCCCATCGAGTCCCCTGGCCGTAGTCAATTCGCCCATTGATGTGACGGTCAACGGAAAATCAGCGGAGGTGCTCGGCGCAGTTGGGTACCCTGGCACGTCCGACAACTACCAGGTGAACTTTCGCGTGCCTCCCGACATAGCGCCCGGAACGGAGACACTTCAGATCAGCGCCGCGTGGATTCCAGGCGCGCCGGTGAAGATTCCAGTGAAATGACGAGCGCCCTTGAGCAATCCAATTCTCAAAGAAGGCCTTTCAACATGCGTCTGATGCTTGCAGTTCTTTTCGTCTCGATCACGTCATGTTCCGCATTCGGTCAGGATTACATCATCAGGACCCTGGCGGGAAACGGGGCAGTGACCCCAAATAGTAGCTTTGGCGGTTTCAGCGGCGACAATGGCCCGGCCATCAAGGCTCAGATCAATTCTCCGAAAGGTATTGCTGTCGACCCCGCCGGCAACGTGTACTTCGCGGACGCGGGGAACGGTCGTGTCCGGAAGGTCTCGAACGGCGTGATCACGACAGTGGCTGGAAACGGATCCGGTGATAACAGCGGCGACAATGGCCCGGCCCTCAAAGCCGGGTTGGGCAACATGCACGGTCTTGCTGCTGACTCCGCCGGCAATGTGTACATCGCGGATGTGGGCAGCCTCGCCAGCGACCCGATCGTCTTCCTGGTGCCTGGCAGCCAGGTCATCCGTAAGGTCTCGAATGGGGTGATCACGACGGTGGCCGGGAATGGGACTGCCGGTTTCAGCGGCGACAACGGTCCGGCCATCAGCGCCCAGTTGAACAGCACCTTCCAGAGTCTGAGTGTTGGCGTTGATTCCGCCGGCAACGTGTACATCGCGGATTCGGGAAACAATCGCGTCCGCAAGGTCTCGAATGGCGTGATCACGACGGTGGCGGGAAATGGCACCTCCGGTTTCAGCGGCGACAACGGTCCGGCCATCAGCGCCCAGCTATCCAATCCACTCAGTGTCGCTGTCGACCTTGCCGGCAACCTGTACATCGGAGACTCGGGCAACCGGCGCATCCGCAGGGTTTCGAATGGCGTGATCACCACTGTGGCGGGCAATGGGGCTAGCGGGTTCGGCGGCGACAACGGTCTCGCGACCGGCGCCGCGTTTGGAGACATCAGGGGTATTGCCGTGGACTCCGCTGGCAACCTGTACATTGCGGACGGCGACGGTCTTATCCGCAGGGTTTCGAACGGAAGGATCACGACCATCGCGGGAACGGCGACTTCTGGTTTCAGCGGTGATAACGGGCCCGCCACCAACGCTCAATTAAACAATCCAAGAGGAATTGCAGTGGATTCCGCCGGTAACGTGTACATCGCGGACAATTTCAACAATCGAATTAGGGTTTTGATGCCGGTTCCATCGGAGCCTACGGCGAATAACCCGGCCATCAGCGCCGTTACAAACGCCGCCAGTAATCTGGGCGGCCCAATAGCTCCCGGTGAAATCGTCGTTATATACGGCTCCGTTCTGGGCCCCGCCCAACTCACCTCTGCAAGCATTGGCACCGACGGTCTTTACGACAAGATGCTGGCGGGCAGCCGCGTCCTATTCGATGGCATCGCGGCTCCAATGCTTTACGCCTCTGCTAGCCAGGTAGCGGCAGTCGTGCCTTACGAAGCTTCGGGCGGCAGCACCCAGGTTAACGTGACATACCAGGGGCAGACCTCCGCGGCGGCAACAATAGCATTGGCTGGTTCCGCTCCAGGGCTCTTCACGATTGATTCCACCGGAAAGGGGCAAGCTGCGGCGGTCAATCAAAATGGAACCATCAACAGTTCGTCGACACCGGCACCCATCGGGAGTATTATTTCGCTTTTCGCCACCGGTGAAGGGCAAACGATGCCTGGGGGAATGGATGGCAAGCCCGCTACTTCACCATTGCCGTTCCCGCTTGTTCCGGTCACCGTCATGATTGGAGGCATCACCCTGGACGATCTTCGATTCGTCGGCGGTGTGCCTGGACAAGTGGCTGGACTGCTTCAGATTAACGGTGTGATCCCTGCAGGCGTCACGCCGGGCAGTACGGTTCCTGTCGTAATCGGGGTAGGTGGCGCCACCAGCCCACCGGGAGTGACCATAGCAGTCAGCGCTAAGTAAACGCACTGTGGCGATGTCTCGCACCGCCGCGGAAGCTCGAGGTGGGCGTGCGGCATATAATCGCAGGGATGGGTGGGTACTGGGGTATGGCTCGGATGATCCGGCAGTTGGTCGTTTCAGTATCATTGATAGCCACGGCCCGCTGCCAGACCAGCCGCGGGACGGTGACGGGGACGGTGCTGGATTTGTCGGGAGCGAGCATCCCGAGCGCACATATCACCTTGACCAGCCAGCAAACCGGCATTCACCTGAATAGTGCCAGTAACGAAGCCGGGGTGTATCGCTTGGATGCAATCGATCTGGGCATCTACGATCTTCAGGTCGCGCACACTGGATTCCGAACCTGTGTGGAGGCTGGAATTCGTGTACAAGCGAATCGCGTTACGACGGTGGACCTTCACCTGGAAGTTGGTGCAGCCGAAACGAGGATCGAGGTGAGCGGTCAATCGAGTGAGTTGCTGGTTAAGGATAGCCCGCTGCGTGGGGGTAACTTTGAGCCGCGCGAAGTCCGCGATCTGCCGTTGATTTTCTCCAATCCACTATCGCTCGCGCGAGTGTTGCCCGGCGTGACGGAGGCGTCAGGGAGCCAGGTCTGGAGCAATCTGGCGAGTCCTGGCGCCGGTTTCGCGATCAACGGCCAGCGTCCTCGCGCGAACAACTACCTGCTCGATGGAACCGAAAACAATTCAGCTTATTTTTCGGGCGAGGATCAGATATTTGCCATCGCTGACGCCATCGAAGAGGTTTCCGTGCAAACCGGCAACTTCGGCGCAGAGTTCGGCCGTGCCGGCGGCGGGGTGTTCAATGTCGTAACCAAGTCCGGGGCCAATCAACTGCATGGCACGCTAGCGTGGCGTTACCAGTCTCAACGATTCGATTCGATCTCAAACCTCGACCGGCTTCAAGGCCTACCGCAATCCGTCTTCAGCAACCATGTTTACGGATTCACCCTGGGTGGTCCTGTACGAAAAAACAGGGCGTTTTTCTTTGCCGGTTTCCAGCAAAACAGCCTGCATTCCACAGCGAACTATCCGTTGAAGGTTCCAACCGCGGATGCGGTCTCGACGCTCCGCTCGCTGTTTCCGGGAAATCCCAGGCTCGACCTCTATCTGAGCGCGCTCGGCGATTTTCGCGGCGTGGGTGCGCCGTTTGATATTCAGCTTGGTATCGACCCGCGGACGGGCATTGATCGCCATTCGGTTCAATTTGCTACAGGCGCGTACGTGCTTCCCTCCACCACTGGCGGCCCACAGGGGCTCATCCGAGTAGATCATTATCGATCCGAGGCGCACCGCTTCTCGTGGCGCTTCTCCTCCGACTCGCAACTCACATTTCCGGCCGTGGTTGCGTTTCCCGGCTTTGTTCAGCAGAATGCGGCCAGCCATCAAAACTTACTTTTTTCGGACAGTTATACTTTTTCGCCCAGCTACACCAACGAATTTCGGTTTTCCTATACGCGGCCAGACTCCAGTAGCTTCGTTCCCTGGTCCGGCTCGGTCCCGCTGGCCCTGAGTCTGCCGCGAATCAATTTCCCGAACGCGATCTCTTCATTCGGCCTCATCTCGCAAAACACCCAGTTCCTCTACAGCAACAACTTCATTTTTCAGGAGACGCAAACCAAACTCAATGGCCACCACGCGTTCCGCTATGGGTTGGAATTTCTGCGGCAGGCCGTTACGGAAGCGCGAGGCAACGATCTCGGGACTATTAATTTCAAGGATGCCAGCTCTTTAGGCTACTCCGCTTTTGCCAACTTCCTGGACGACTACAGCGGCCCTTCTGCCGGCGCCAACAGGGCTTTCGGCGTATCTGTCTTCCATCCTACGCAGCTGCGACAGACCTACTTTTTCCAGGACAATTGGAAACTGAAGCCAAACCTCGCCCTGACGATGGGTCTGCGATACGAGAACTTCGGGCAGCCTGCGAATGTGCTGCCGTATCCGGCCCTCTCGGGATTCGATCCGGCTCAATTCCTGGTGCGGCACGAAATTCAAGTAGACAACCAAGATTTCGGGCCGGCCTTTGGTCTGGCGTGGTCGCCCGCCGCACGCTCGGGCTGGCTCCGAAAGCTGTTTGGGGACGGGAAGTCCGTGTGGCGAGGAGGATATCAGATCAGCTACGACGCGCCCTTTGCACAGGCTATATTTCTTCATGCAGCACTGTCCAGCCCGAATGCCATCACGGTGGCGCCAAGTGCGCTGCCCGACGGCCGTGGCTCATCCAATTGGTACGAGCAGTTGCCCACATCGGCAACCGCTCCGAACCTCTCGGACACGCGGTGGGCATTTGCCAGGAATCTGCGCGACCCTTACACGGAGCGATGGTCGTTCGGGTTTCAGCGTCAATTGCTCCAGAACAGTGTCCTGGAGGTTTCCTACGTGGGGAGCGGGAGTCATGAATTGACGACTAAGGAGAATTTGAACCCGCTGCTGCCCAACAGCACGGTGCGTTTATACAGTATGTTCGGTCAGACGAATGAGACCACCAGCCAAGGCAACTCCGTCTATCACGCATTGCAGGCACGCCTGGACCGGCGGTTTGTCCATGGGTTTGAATTGACCGCCGCGTACACCTGGTCGAAGTTCATCGACAGCACCAGCGACGGTGTCGGTGATGACAACCCGCAGGGGATAGGGGCAAATTTCACTTCTGTCCCGTTGTTCCTCGGCGGCTTGAAACTCGACCGCGCCGTGAGCGATTTCGATCGGCCACAGCGACTGACCATCGGTTACCTGTGGTCGGTTCCAGGACGGCGATCGGGCTTCTGGGAATCCGCTTTGAGCGGATGGTCGATCGCAGGGATTACTACGTTCCAATCGGGAACTCCGTTCACTGTGGCAAATGGTGCAAGCCGGAATGGCTTCGGCACCAAAGCCGACCGGCCCGACCTCGGCAACCCGGCAGCGCCACTGAACAGCAGAGCGATCATCTTTTCGCAGTGTTCTACCGGCTTCAAGAATCCTGATACCGGCTCGTGCGTGAATCCTAGGGAGGTGCATTGGGTGCAAGGGACTGGATCTCCGAACGTTTCGACCGTAGGACGAAATACGCTCCGAACCAGCGGCACGAACAACTTCGATGTCAACGTGACGAAGTCGATTCGATTC
>Ga0335077_10011464_pt1 | contig 11083 bp, 11 predicted proteins | sample Lox_Sample_31_FD_207151 | JGI IMG/M metagenome (GOLD analysis project Ga0335077, IMG submission 207151) | Soil microbial communities from Loxahatchee National Wildlife Refuge, Florida, United States - Lox_Sample_3.1 | ecosystem: Environmental > Terrestrial > Soil > Wetlands | place: USA...
TTAGCAGATCGCTTTGGATCGCGCGCGGTTTTCATCTCGCCATGCTGCTGTTGTTGGTCAGCCTGGTCGGTGTATTCGGCCTCGGCTGGGTCGCCATGACGGGAGTTGCAGCCGTCGCCCTACTGCTCGGCTACGAACACTCGCTGGTTTCACCCAGTGATCTATCCAAGCTCAATGCCGCCTTCTTCACGACGAATGGTGTGATCTCCGTTGTCTTCTTCCTTTTCATCGCCGGCGATCTGTTCGTGCGACGCTGAGCGTCTCCCGCTCAGCCGCGGATCCCGTGCGCGCTCATCGGCGGTTGCGCAGCTCGACCTTAATTTTCCTCCGTGATATCACTTGCAGGATGAAAGTAAAGCTTGTTACGATGCCGTTGGTGCCCGGTAAGTCCAAGTCCCAACCTCGATCCGGCTGCCCGGTAAGCATCTCGCTCGAAATACTTGGCGATCGCTGGTCCCTGCTGATCATCCGCGACCTCATGGTGCGGGGTTTTCGCACGTTCAAGCAGTTCCAGGAATCGGGCGAAGGCATTGCCAGCAACATCCTGGCCGATCGTTTGCACCGGCTTGCGGTTTCGGGAATCCTCGCTGCCGAGCCGGATAAGAGCGACACGCGCAGGGTGAATTATCGACTGACGGAGAAGGGTATCGATTTGGCTCCCGTACTCTTGGAGTTGCTGATTTGGGGAGCAAGGCACGAACCGACCGGAGGGCCTTGCGCCGCAATCGAGACGATGGCCAGGAATAGAAAACGAGTTTTGGCCGAAGTCCGTCGCCGCTGGCAACGGCGCGACCCAACTCCTTTATTGCCCAAGCCGGCATGACAGGTATGCCAAAGATAAACGAATTGGATGACCCGCCAGTGTAATCACAACAAGACGAAGGAAAGGAGATGACGATCATGGCGACAAAACCCACACACGCCCAAGCCCAACTGCAACTGCAGGTCTACGATCTGCGGCGGGAAGCGCGCATACGGCAGGCGCGCGACTGGTTTTTCAAGAACTACTTCGTGGACAGTTTCGAGGATTCGATGCGAATCGCGGGACCTGGAACAGAAAACGGTGTATTTGCAATGATGGTTCTCGGTTATTGGGATCAAGCATGCGCACTCCTTAACTATGGTTTGCTTTACGAAGATCTGTTTTTTGAGACCAGCGGCGAATTTTTCGCAGTCTGGGAAAGAGTGAAACCCATCATATCCCAGGCACGGGAAAGGTTCGTGAATCCGCACTTTCTCGCACCCCTGGAAAAAGCCGCACAGCGTTATGAGACTTGGATTGAGAAACGCTCACCCGGTCACCTGGCCGCAATGCGGCAGTACATGAAAGAGATGGCTGCCAAGGCTTCAAAGGCGGCGTAACGGTCAGTCGTACGGGAGTCAATCGGGAATGAGCCTGCGCCCCGAGCACGGATACGTGCTCTCGAGCGTGGGCTCACATTCCGGATGAGCGGACCTGCTCAGGCAGTATCACGGTCTGCTTGGCAGTAGCGACCTACCAGGCTATAACGGGAGAAACCATGAGCAAAGTGCGAGTTCTGGCGGGCACACGGAAGGGGGCCTTCATACTGGAGTCTGATGGCAACCGCAAGCAGTGGGATGTCAGTGGCCCACACTTCGCCGGCTGGGAGGTTTATCACCTCAAGGGATCCCTGGCTGATCCCAATCGACTGTACGCCTCGCAGTCGAGCGGATGGTTTGGACAGCAAATCCAACGATCGAACGACGGGGGAAAGACGTGGGAACCCGTCGGTAACAAGTTCGCCTACGATGGCACGCCCGGAACTCACCAATGGTACGACGGCACGCCGCATCCCTGGGAGTTCAAACGTGTCTGGCATTTGGAGCCGTCGCTCACCGATCCGGACATGGTCTACGCCGGCGTCGAGGACGCGGCCATCTTTCGCACCACCGACGGAGGACAGAACTGGCAAGAGCTCCGGGGATTACGCGGACACGACACGGGTCCCAATTGGCACCCGGGCGCGGGCGGCATGTGCCTGCATACAATCATTCTCGATCCCAGCCATTCCCAACGGATGTGGATTGCCATCTCGGCAGCGGGTGCTTTCCGAACCGATGACGGTGGGCAGACGTGGAAACCGATCAATCGCGGACTCCACTCCCAATACATTCCCAATCCCACGGCCGAGGTTGGACACTGCGTTCACCATATGGCCATGCACAAGTCGCGTCCCGGCGTACTATTCATGCAGAAACATTGGGACGTCATGCGCAGCGACGATGCCGGCGAACAGTGGAAGGAGGTGAGCGGCAACCTGCCGACCGACTTCGGGTTTGTGATCGACGTTCATGCGCACGAGCCGGAGACCATCTACGTCGTCCCTATCAAGAGCGATTCGGAGCACTACGTGCACGAGGGCAAGCTACGTGTATTCCGAAGTCGCACCGGCGGAAACCAGTGGGAACCTTTGACCAAAGGCCTGCCGCAGAGCAACTGCTATGTAAACGTGCTGCGTGATGCGATGGCGGTCGATTCGCTCGACGAGTGCGGTGTTTACTTTGGCACGACCGGCGGTCAAGTCTACGCATCCCCCGATGGGGGAGATAGCTGGGCTCCTATCGTGCGCGATCTTCCCGCCGTGCTTTCAGTCGAAGTCCAGACGCTCGCGTGAATTGCTGCTGAAAGCCGTGGTGCGTTTCGGTTCCAGGGAAGAGGTCCATGGTCCGAGTCATACTCCCATTCCATCTTCGAAGTTTGGCGGGTGTCGGCAGCGAACTCATACTCGAGGTCGAGGGTCCCGTGACCCAGCGCGCGATCCTTGACCAGCTCGAAGCCAAGTACCCGATGCTCCGGGGAGCCATCCGCGACCACGTCACACACCTGCGAAGGCCCTTCTTGCGCTTCTTTGCCTGCGAGGAGGACCTTTCCCATGAATCGCCGGATGCTCCTGTCCCAGAAAGAGTTGCGTCCGGCCAAGAACCTTTCATCGTCATTGGGGCCATCGCCGGTGGGCAAGATCTCTAGGCGCGGTCCCAGGATTAATCCTGGCGAATGGCGCGGTTCCAGGAAACTGACCACTTCCCTTCCAAGAAGTTGACACACGGAATCACCAGGGCGCGCAGCTAGGCTAAGGCTCTTTTCCTATTTATTTACGGCTAGGATCGCGGTCGACCACCGCGGCGAGGCGCGCCAAAGCCGAGTGCTTTCCAGGCTACATGTCAATCTTGGCGCTGTGACTTCCATGACTTCTCTGCGGTATGATCGAAGCGAATGTCAAAGCCGCATCCCTTTCAGACGAACGATCCGCGACTGGAGCGCATTCATGACAAAGTCGTCGCTCGCCAACGACTGAATGCGGACGACGCTCTCGCTCTCTATCGTTCACCCGACATTCTGGCCGTCGGCTGGATGGCTAATCACGTCCGCGAGCGTCTGCATGGCGATCGCACCTACTTCAACGTCAATCGCCATCTCAATCCTACAAATGTTTGTGTGGCGGCATGCCGCTTATGTGCCTTCGGCCGCAAAAAGGATACGCCTGGCGCCTACACCATGGCACTCGAGGAGGCATTCGAGACTGCGGCTTCCGGCTACCACGAAGCTGTCACGGAGTTTCACATTGTCGGCGGTTTGCATCCCGACCTGCCGTTTCAGTATTTCCTCGATCTCGTTTCCGGGCTCAAGCAGCGCTTTCCGCAAGTGCACCTGAAGGCGTTTACCATGGTCGAAGTGGCGTATTTGGCCAAACGCGCCAAGCTCTCCATTCGTGAGACCCTCGAGCAGTTGAAGGCTGCCGGCGTAGACTCTCTACCCGGGGGTGGCGCTGAGATCTTCGCCGAGCGCGTGCGCCACATCATTTGCGATCACAAAATCAATGGCGATCAGTGGCTGGAAACGGCAAGAACCGCTCACCAGATTGGTCTGAAATCCAATGCAACCATGTTGTACGGCCATGTCGAGAATGATGAGGACCGTGTCGACCATCTTCTGAAACTGCGGGCTCTGCAGGAGGAAACGGGCGGGTTTCAGACCTTTATTCCCCTGGCATTCCATCCCGATAATACGCAGCTGCAGCACCTGCCAAGAACCACGGGCAGGCTTGACATCGGCCAGGTTGCCGTCAGCCGCCTGGTACTCGACAACTTCCCTCATATCAAAGCCTACTGGCAGATGTTGACCCCTAAGATTGCGCAGATTTCCCTGCGATTCGGCGCCGACGACATTGACGGTACAGTTGTCGAAGAAAAGATCTACCACGACGCCGGGGCCACGACACCGCAAGGCATGCGGCGCCAAGAACTGATCCGCCTGATTCGCGAGGCCGGTCGCGAACCCGTTGAACGGGATACGCTGTACCGTCCGGTGGCAAGAACCGAGACCTCGGTAACAGTAGCCGTGTAACCTTCCACCGAGAGTAGGGGCAACACCTCTTCGAACTTGAATGGGAAGACATCTCGATGGTGTGCACTTGCTCCGCGCAAATCGATTCATCCCAGGTACTAGGGGACGCTCGCCTTCTTCAACTCTTCGCTCGATCGGTTCAGCAGGTCCCGCAGCACTGTCACTTCCGCGGAAATTCCGGTATGTAAGGCCGGGTCTAGATCAGGCGCAAATAGCGGCGAGTGATTGGACGGAAGCGCCGTTCCCCCTGCTCTCGCCTGGACAAGTTTGACGGGATCGGCTCCGCCCAGACTGAAATAGAAGCCAGGTATGCCTTGCTCAACGAATTTCGAGAAGTCCTCCGACGCCAAAATCGGCTCTTCTGTCACCACATTATCCTTGCCCAGTGCCGACTCTAGTGACCCACGAAGCTTCTGCGCTAAGGCGGGATCGTTATAGACCGCATCCGTGCCCTCGTAGCGCTCGACCACAGGTTCACGCGGAGCTCCGGCCGCTTCCGCCTCCGCTTTCGCAATCCGCGTAATAGCTGCCAGCACCTGTTTGCGGATTTCAGCCTTGTAGGTCCGAACCGTCAGCCCCATTTCCGCTTGATCAGGGATGATGTTGTTCTTCGTGCCCGCATGAATGTAGCCGACAGTGACTACCGTCATTTCTCCTGGTCTTACCTCGCGAGATGGAATCGTCTGTAAGGCAAGAATCGTTCGGGCAGCCATGACGATGGGATCGATCGTGGTGTGCGGCGATGCGCCATGTCCACCCTTGCCATAGAGGATGATCCGGATAGAGTCCGCGTTGCTGTCAAAGATTCCGGGCGTGATTCCCACTTTCCCAGCCGGAAGCAGATTCCCGACATGCATGGCAACGGCAACATCGGGTCTGGGAAAGCGTTGGAACAGTCCATCGGCGATCATAGCTTCCGCTCCTCCCACGGTTTCTTCTGCCGGCTGGCCTACTAGCATCAATACTCCGTGCCAGCTTTCCTTGCTGTGCGCCATGATGGTCGCCGTGCCCAACAACGCTGCCATGTGGAGGTCGTGGCCGCATGCATGCATGACGGGAACGTCTCGTCCCGCGTCGTCCTTCACACGCACTTTGCTGGCATAGGGCAGGCCGGTCTTCTCTTCCACGGGAAGAGCATCGAGCTCGGTGCGCAACATAACGGTTGGCCCACTTCCGTTTCGGAGGATGGCCACAACGCCTGTGCCGCCTACATGTTCGGTAACCTCATAGCCTAGGCTACGCAAATGCGCTGCGAGCTTGGCCGCTGTTTGCGTCTCCTGAGTAGACAATTCCGGATTCTGGTGGAGATCAAAGTAAAAAGCCGATACCTCTGGATATACGGACTCAACCTCTTGCGACAGTAGCGCAGTTTGCGCACCAGCAGGAACCAACAGACACACCAGGCCGAGGCAGATGTTTAGACCATTCATGGTCCGGCATGATAGTTGACATTTACGGTTGTGGCAAAGTCCCCGCGGCTGCCGTCATCGTCCGCCCCGAAGAAATGATGAGCGCTCCCTCGTGAGGCGGGCTCGAGGAGATGAGAAATGGGAATTGTGGATAACAAGCGCCCTTCCCAAACATCTCATGTCCCTGTTACTTTTCACAGCTTCTCGGCTCGCCGCGTCGCGTTACCTTCAGTGGGAGAGAAAGTCTCGGGATGCATCGTACTGTGCTGGGTGTAAAATCAGTTTGTAAGGAACCGGAACTCTTCACGAGATCTGCTCTCGCGATCCGAGGCCTGACATGAATGTCCACTTCGGTTATAAGAACTGCAAAAACCCTAATGTCGAAAAAGAGATTCATCACCTGATCGAAAAGTTACGGAAGCGGCTGCAGGTGTTCCGTCCCGAATTGGTGCACCTCAAGGGTCTTATCGAGCAAAACTCAGCTCGCGAAGGCATCACCATCTCGCTCAACCTGCGTCTGCCCTCCGGCCAAATGGCGGTGCAGAAGTCCGCCTCGACGGCAGCTGCCGCAGTAAGGGCGGCATCGGACGATCTTTTGCAACAGCTCAGCAAGCACAAGGAGGTACTGCGGAGCTCGCGTAAGTGGCAGCGTCGCCGCGTGGCCGGCTTCCGTCCCCAATCCCAAGTTCCTTTTGAGGAAACCGTGGCGGCGGTGCGTGTCCCCACCGCTTCCTCCGATGATATTCGCTCCTACGTGAATGCCCATTTGGGTAGACTAGAACGCTTTGTGGAGCGTGAACTGTACTTTCGCGAGGCCTCCGACGAAATCCTTCCCGACTCCGTCAGCAAAGAAGAGGTCATCGATGAGGCGATCGCGCGAGCCCTGGGCGACGGAGAGGAAAAACCGGAACGTCTGGCCCTCGAGCCTTGGCTCTACCGAATCGCCATGCGCGTCGTTCAGGACCTGTCCGAAAGCTCCTCGCAGAGCGCTTCGTCGATTCATCTCGAGGAATCCGCGCGCAAGCCGAATGTCCGTGCCTCCGACGAGCCTGAGCTGCAATTTCATCAGCCAGACGAGACACTAATCGGCGAAAACGTGATTCCTGATCGGCGGGTGGCGACTCCCGAGGACATCGCGTATTCCGACGAAATGCTTAGCTTGGTTCAATTCGCTCTGGCTGGGGCTAAGCGCAGGGATCGCGAAGCCTTCCTGCTCCACACGGTCGAAGGATTTTCCGTGGAGGAGATTGCGATCATTACGGACCGCAACGTGGCCAGTGTGCGAGCTTCGATCGGGACCGCGCGGGAGCATTTGCGCCAGTCGGCTCCGCTCGTGAACCGATGGCAACACAGGTTCGTTCAAGCGTCGAAGTAGCCTCTACCACGCAAGGAGAACTCGGGATGATCACGCACGAAGAGATTCGTGAGTTGGCACAGTTCAAAATCGACCAGGGCTACGCCATAACCTTTTACTTTGAGCCCCACACTCCACCAAATAAGTCCCATCGAGAAGAAGCCATTCTGGCCAAAGAGCTTGTGCGCAACGCACTGCGCGAGTCGGAAAAGAACGGAAAACACAGCTCCCTGAGGTCTGACCTGAATCGTATTCTGATTCTGGCGGAGAGTCTGCACGGCAACCAGGCGCGCGCCAAGGCGGTCTTTGCCTGCGGACAGCGGAACTTCTGGCGGGAATTCGATTTGCCGCCCCAATTCGCCGCCACCCAGCTCTTTGTCAACCGGCAGTTCTATCTCAAACCGCTGGCCCAGTTCCTGGGAGCGCAGCCGCGCTTGTGGGCGGCGATCGTGGATCGCCAAAGGGCGCGCTTTTTTGATCTCCGCCTGGACGAACTGCAGGAGCGGGAAGGATTGTTTCGGACTCCGCCGGTCCGGCAGGGCCGCAGTGACGGCTTCGCCGGCTATGACGGCGGACATACCCAACGCCGCATCGAGGATGAAGCGCGGCATCATTTCAAAGCCGTCGCCGAGCATCTGAAGGATGGTCTGGAACGCGGATGTTTCGAAAGCCTGATCATTGGGTGCCATGACACCAATTGGCACGAGTTTGAAATGCAGCTGCACCCCTATGTCAGAAAGCGTGTGCTGGGGCGGTTCTCGACCGAGGTCGCCAAGCTAACCAATGACCAGATTCGGGAGCAAGCGACCCGCATTGTGCATGAGTCGCTCGCCCGCCACCGTCACGAGTTGGTGCGGGAGGTTCTCAACCAGGCCAAAGGCAATGGTCTGGGAGTCACCGGCCTTCGCCGCGTATTGCGCTCCCTTGAACTTGGGGAAGTGCAAACGCTTCTGATGGGAGACAATTTTCGCCACGCAGCGGTGGAGTGCACCGGTTGCAGACACCTGGACGCGCATCTGGTGCGATACTGCCCCGCCTGTGGTCGAGAGACACGAGACCTCGAAGACGTAGCCGACGCCATCATTCCGCTTGCCCTATGTCACGGCCTGGAGCTGCTCTACGTAAAAGACGATGAGGAATTCGACAAAGCCGGCAATATCGCAGCGCTGTTGCGTTTCCGTACCGATCATAGGAAAGGAAGAATTGATCGCGTAGCATCCTGACTTGGCAAACTTCGGGGGCTCGACCGCAGACTTGCAGCGCAGCACAGCAGCTCCCTTCAGCCGGTTCATTGTTTCCCCGGTTATTGCCTGCCGTACCTGCTTGGTTAGCCAGGCCCAAAATACACCCACGGCCCAAGGCTGGATTGGGTCTCGGGAAAGATGAGTTCGCGATCGTGATATCCTGGCGTCCGCTCGGAGGGAACCATGACCGTCTCCCGCCGCGATTTTCTCGCGACTGCCGTTGCGGGTTCGATCTCGCTGGGATTAATAAAGAACGATGCCGCGGAAGAGAACGCCCCAGGGCTTCAAGCCAATGCGTCGATGGGCAAGCGTCCGATCCTGGTGTGTGCCCATAATGGTTACAACTATCTAGACGATGGTTATGCCTTCCTGGCGGCCGGCGGAGACACTCTCGATGCAGCCCTGAAAGTCGTGAAGGGACCGGAAGACGATCCTAACGACACCAGCGTGGGACTGGGTGGTTTGCCCAACGAGGAAGGGGTCGTGGAGCTGGACGCGTGCTGCATGCACGGCCCAACCCGACGAGCAGGTGCGGTTGGGGGCGTTCGCAATATCAAGAATGTCTCTCTGGTCGCCAAAGCCGTGATGACCGACACCGGGCACGTAATGCTGGTCGGAGAGGGCGCGGAGCGCTTTGCGGTTGCAGTGGGGTTCCCGCGCGAGAATCTGCTGACCGACCACTCCCGCAAGGTATGGCTGTTGTGGAAGGAATATCATTCGAACAGCGATTGGTGGGGACCAGGTTTGGCCGATCCGCATTGGCAGCCACCGGAGTCCGCCGACAAACCACAATCTGAGCTCAGGGAGGAACGCATTCGTCGTCTCGAAGAGCGAGCTGCCGATCTTGGAATTGCGCCTGAGCGCCGCGTCGAGGCAGTCCGCGCCGTGCTGTTCCCACCGCACGGGACCATCCATTGCTCCGCCTTGAGTGGGAAAGGTGAAATGTCCGGTTGCACGACAACCAGCGGCTTGGCCTGGAAACTTTCCGGGCGCTGTGGAGATTCGCCGATCATCGGCGCCGGCTGCTACACCGACCAGGATGTCGGGTCAGCCGGCGCAACCGGCAGCGGAGAGGAAAACATAAAGGTAGCCGGTGCCCACACCATCGTCGAAAACATGCGTCGCGGCATGTCGCCCCAGGAGGCCGGCATGGATGCGCTCGAACGGATTGTCCGCAACTACAACCACGACCAAAGCCGTCTCCGCTTTGTTGACATGGTTTACTACGTTCTTCGCAAAGATGGTGCTTACGCGGGCGTATCTCTGTGGCAAAGCTATCACGCCTCCAAACCGCACACGATCGCTGTGCACGACGGGACGAAGCGTCAGGAAGAGACAACCGCCCTGTTTAAAGGTTCGTCGGAAGATTATCCTCCGGAGCCAAAAATCCCGCCCGCGGTGAGGAATCAGTTCAAGTAACGGCAAGCCAAGGAAAAGAGTGGCTTTCGACGGACCAACTATCGATCTGTCCTAAACAAACTTTACCTTCACATCGGGACCCTTTTCGAGGTGAATGCTCTCGATAAACCGCACCTTTCTGGTTCGCAAGGTCATGATTACCGACGAGGTTCGCGTGCCCTCACCGAAAAACCGCACGCCGCGCAGTAAGGCACCATCGGTGACTCCGGTCGCGGCAAAGATCAGTTGCTTGCCAGGTGCAAGGTCTTCCGCCTTATAGATTCGGTTCTTGTCCTTGATCCCCATGCGCGCGATGCGCTCCTCGAGTTCGGGCTTGTCGACGACCAGTCGCCCTTGCATGTATCCGTTCAAGCAACGAATCGCAGCCGCAGTGATTACGCCCTCCGGGGCACCGCCCGAGCCCATTACCGCGTGTACGCCCGTGCCGAGGACTGCAGCCGCGATGCCGGCGGAGAGATCGCCATCCCCAATAAGGCGGATACGAGCTCCCGCCGCGCGGATCTCCGCAATCAGTTTCTCGTGCCGCGGGCGATCCAGCACAATCACGACGAGGTCTTCCACGTCTCGCTCCAGCCGTTTGGCAACGTTTTTCAGGTTCTGCGCGACCGGGGCATCAAGATCGACAGCGCCTTTGCAAGACGGCCCCACAACAATTTTTTCCATGTAGCAGTCGGGGGCGTTCAGCAGGCCGCCGCGTTCCGACGCCGCTAGTACGGTAATGGCCCCGGGCGCTCCGGTAGCGCAAAGATTTGTTCCCTCGAGCGGATCCACAGCAATATCGACTTCCGGCACGTCCGAACCGTCGCTAAACTCCGCGCCCACCCTCTCTCCGATGTAGAGCATCGGGGCTTCATCGCGTTCGCCCTCTCCAATAACGATGGTTCCTCGCATGGGGATGCCATCCATAGTCTGACGCATCGCCTCGGTCGCCACCTGGTCGGATAACCGGCGGGCCCCTTGACCCATGGTGCGCGCCGACGCAATTGCCGCGACCTCCACCACGCGCAGAAATCTCGAAGCCAGATCGCTCTCGATGTTTTCGCCAAAACTCCTAGCCTTGCCTTCTTTGTCTTCCGCTCGGCTCTGAGTCGCCATAAATGCCTCCACAATGCTGCCTAGGATTTATAGCGCGAAGTGAAGAAAAAAGGAACCCGGGGTACATCGGGTTCGCGGGATCTCCTCCTCAATCCTTTGGCTTGCCGGTAGGCACAGAAGATACAGGGCGAGTGCGCGTTCCTTAAGACTGACTTGTGGAAAAAAAGCGGCGACGCCCGGGGGAAACGCCGCCGCC
>Ga0335077_10011466_pt1 | contig 11081 bp, 11 predicted proteins | sample Lox_Sample_31_FD_207151 | JGI IMG/M metagenome (GOLD analysis project Ga0335077, IMG submission 207151) | Soil microbial communities from Loxahatchee National Wildlife Refuge, Florida, United States - Lox_Sample_3.1 | ecosystem: Environmental > Terrestrial > Soil > Wetlands | place: USA...
TGGGATTTCAAGGATTTTCACGTCGATACCGACCTGAAGGTCGCAGACGAAAAAACTGCTCAGGCACTCAATGCCACTGATCCGGATCTGAAAGCGTTTAAAGCTCGAGGCGGGAAATTGATTCTGTATCACGGGTGGAACGATCCGGCGATTACGGCGCTGAATACGATCAACTACTACCAGAGCGTCATCAAGAGGATGGGACAGAAAGATGTGGACTCTTTTGTGCGGCTCTACATGGCCCCCGGGGTGCAGCACTGCAGTGGCGGGCCCGGGCCTGATTCTTTTGGGCAGGTCGGGGATTTGAAATTCGATGAGCCTGCGCACAGCGTGGATGCCGCGTTGGAGCAGTGGGTGGAGAAAGGGACAGCGCCGGCAACGATTATCGCGTCGAAGTTTGAAGGGCAGGACCGCACAAAGGCCAAGATGACGCGGCCGTTGTGTCCGTATCCACAGGCCGCGAAGTATAAAGGGAGTGGGGATACAAATGATGCGGCAAACTTTGTTTGCGCGATCGGAAAATGAAAACCTCGGAGGATGCGGGGATGCAGAGGTAAAAGATTAGCGGCTCTCATTGCTTCTTGTCTTTTGGTTCCCTCGGCGGCTCCGGTTGCACTCCTACCGGCTGTACTGATTCTTCTTCTTGTCTTCGTGGCGCTCGATGCCCAGTTGGATGAGGCGGTCGATCAAATCTGGGTAGTCTAAACCTGAAGCCGCCCACAGCTTGGGATACATGCTGATCGCGGTAAAGCCGGGCATGGTGTTGATCTCGTTCAGGTAGATCTTGCGCGTCTTGGGGTCCATGAGGAAATCGACGCGCGCCAGGCCGGAGCAGTCCACGGCTTTGAAAGCCTTGATTGCTAATTCCTGAACCTTCTTCGTTTCAGCTTTGGCCAGCTTTGCCGGGATGATCAGCTGCGAGCCTTCGTCCAGATATTTCGCGTCGTAATCGTAGAACTCTTTGATGGGGACGATCTCGCCCGGAACGGACGCCTCGGGGTCGTCGTTGCCCAGCACGGAGCATTCAATTTCACGGGCCTTGGCGTCGTTGCCACCCACTCCCTGCTCGATCACGATCTTGCGGTCGAATCTGGCGGCTTCTTCGATAGCAGGCCCGAGTTCTTTCTTATTGTGGGCCTTGCTGATGCCGACGGAGGATCCCAGGTTCGCCGGCTTCACGAACACTGCATACTTCAGCTTCGCGACTTGCTTTTCAACTTTCTTTGGATCTTTCTCCCAATCGCTGCGGAGGATGGTGACGTGCTTCACGATGGGGAGTTCGGCGGCGATGAACAGCGACTTCATGATGTCCTTGTCCATGCCGGCGGCGGAGCCGAGAACGCCGGCGCCTACGTAGGGGATGTCCGCGAGTTCAAGCAGGCCCTGGATGGTGCCGTCCTCGCCGAAAGTGCCGTGAAGAACAGGAAAGATTACGTCGACGTTGATGGCGCGATCGGAGGCGCGGCGCATCGGGGATGCATCCGTCTGGAACGGAACAAGACCGCTGTGACGATGCACGGGCTCGGGAGGAACCACGACAGCCTCGCCGCGGGCCAGGACTGCGGCGGCCTCCGTGTTCTGTGGATCTCCGGCCCGTAGGCTGCGTGGTTCGAGTACAAGCTTGCCGTTGAGGAGGTTCTCCGCATGCTCGGCGGTGAGCCAGCGGCCATCCTTGGTGATGCCGATGGGCACGACCTCGTATTTGTCCCTGTCTATCGCATCAAGAACTGACGCGGCCGAGAGCAGCGACACTTCATGCTCGCCGCTCCGCCCCCCAAACAGCACACCCACCCGAAGCTTTTCCATGCCCATTCAGTTTGGACGGGGAGGCAGTTGCGCGTCAATCTCAGGAGAGGTACCGCTGGTACAATCGCGCCATGTCTCGGGTCAAACTGGTCATATTTGATATCGCTGGCACCATCATCGAAGATCACGGGGAGGTGATCCGCGCGTTTGCCAACGCGCTGATGGAGAACGGAATTCCGTTCGTTGAAGATGAGCTGAAGAAATGGAAGGGGGCGTCGAAGTGTGAGGTCATCCGGCACTTTGTCGCACGAGCCGATCCCAAGGGAGAAGATGAGCAGAAAGTTGAGACGTCTTATCGCAGCTTTCGCGCGCAACTGGAGCGGTGCTATTCGGAGAAGGTTGTGCCTGTTGCGGGCGCGGTGGAGACATTCCATTGGTGCCGCGAGCACGGCATTCTGTTGGCGACTACAACCGGGTTCTATCGTGAGATCAGCGAGTTGGTTTTGAGGCAAGTGGGCTGGCGGGATTTTTTTGCCGCGAATATTTCGAGCAGCGATGTGCGCGAGGGGCGCCCGGCGCCTTACATGATTTTTCGTGCGATGGAAGCGACCGGTGTCAAGAGCGTGAAGGAAGTGGTTAATGTCGGAGATACTCCGCTCGACTTGCAATCGGGATGGAACGCCGGAGTGACCGGAAGGGTCGGAGTGTTAACCGGCGCGCACAGCCGTGAAAGTTTGGAGCGGGAACCGCATACGCATATCATCAACAGCATCGCAGAGCTGCCGGAACTGATTGCGCGCGAGTTCTGGGGCGATTTTCCTCGATGATCACGGGAGGTGTAGTCGGGCCACTTGTGTTCCCCTCCATCAACACCTGCAACATTCGCAATGTCACTTGGGGCGGATTCAAATGCACCCCGAATGCATCGCTCATAAAGCGAAACAAACCATTCGATCAGATGTAGAACTAAAAAGGACATGAAAACGTAAAATGCAAAAACGAAATGTGGATGGAAGCTAATTAGAACGGCGCGTTCACCCGGCCTGCTGCTCATGTCATTCCCGAAATATGCCCATTGCAGGCTGAGGAAGAGCACCACGCCGAAAAGATAAAACCCTGCGCCAATTAACTTCTGCAACCGCGCTGACCGCCTACGAAGCCCTGTGAAGTTGCTTTCAAAATCGAGATTTTTCCCTTCTCGGATAAACACTCTCGTTTTTCGAATGCACGCAACGGTATTGATTGCCACGAATATCGCATAACCGCTGAGCGCACTAAGCCCACCCACAAACAACCTTTCACAAATGGAGAAGAAAGGCCAAGCTGACCACAATGAAGATGGCGGGGTGATGTTGAACATTATCGCTCCTCTGACTAAGGACACCTGAAGTATGATCGTTGTTCCATTCACGCAATGTTTGGCTAATTCAGGATCTTGCGACAGTTGGCCTCGACGCACCAGATTCTGTTGCCATACGCGCTCCGTGAGGATAAGCAGAGAATCATCACAGCGGGTACCAACTCGGTTATCCTGGCCTGCCCTCGATAGTTTTTTTCGCAAGCACGCTACAGAATTTTCTTGCCGAATGCAGACAGGGCCAACTCCACTGCCAGATCGGCGGTCTGATTGTGCTCGTCGATGACGGGATTTACTTCGACGATCTCGAAGCTGAGCATGCGGCCGTGGTCGGCGATGATTTCCATGGCCAAGTGAGCTTCGCGGTAGGTTGCGCCGCCGCGGACGGGAGTGCCGACGCCTGGTGCGTCTTCTGGATCGACCCAATCCATGTCGAGTGAGATGTGATAGCCGGCGGTGCCGCGTCCGGCCATGCGCAAGGCCTCTTCCATGACGGTGCGCATGCCGCGTTCGTCGATGTCGCGCATGGTAAAGACGCCGATGCCTGTCTTGCGGACGTTTTCTTTCTCGACCGCGTCGATGTCGCGCACGCCTACCAGCACACAGTTTTCGGGTCTCACCTTGGGAGAAAAGTCGTAGATGTTGGCGAGATCGCCTGGCCAGAGCCCCATCAGAGCGGCCAGCGGCATCCCGTGCACGTTTCCGCTGGGAGACGAGTCGGGCGTGTTGATATCGGTATGGGCGTCGATCCAGATGAGCCCGATACGTTGATTCTGCTTACGGTAAAACTCGGCTACGCCAGAGACTGTGCCAACAGCCATGGAATGGTCGCCGCCCAAAGCTAACGGGACCCTACCTGCTTCGAGAGTTTTGAATACCAGTTCCGCGTGCTTCGTGCAGGTTGCCGTAATCTCTTTCAGATACTTGGCGCGGGTATCGCCTTCCTTTTTCTGCTCAGGAATGGCGACCGGAACGTTCCCGCCGTCTTCGACCTCATGGCCGAGTGCCTCCAGGCGCGCTTCGAGCCCGGCGACACGAACAGCGGACGGCCCCATATCGACACCGCGGCGAGATTGACCGAGGTCGAGGGGAACGCCGATGACGCGAATCTTGCGGCCAGTGATGCTGGAAGAGGAAGGGGGTGTCGTCGTCATCATAGAGTCTTGCTATTTCCCCAAGCCGTCAGGCAGGCCTTTATAGTATCGGAATCCTTCAACCGGCTTGCTGTCCTTCATCCTGACGTGGCTGCGCGCATCGTCCTTCATCTGCTTCAGTTCCGTGTCGGAGGGGTTCGCCTTGTAGTTCTTCCATCCCGGACCGTATTGGCTCACGTAATGGGCAAAAGCGTTTACTTTCTTGTCTGCAAATTCGCTGATGTCGACCCAGGTGTTCTCGTCATCGTGATCGTAGTCGTTATAGAACAGATATTCAGGAATCATGTATTCTTTCAGCCCCTCCTGGGTGATCTGCCCTTCGAAGAGCAGGCGCCACATCGCGGCTCGGGCGGCATCGGCCGCCAGGTAGGAGGCCGCGCGGTGGTCCGATTTATGCCAGCGCTGATAATTCTTGCCCGGATCCCAGGACATGAGCACAGTGGGACGGAGTTTACGAATCCAGCGGACGAGATTTTCCACGACAGCCTTGCGGTCTTCAAATTCGAGCAGACCGTCGTCGTATCCGAGATTGATGTAGTGGTCGGCAGGAATTCCCAATTCCGATAATGCTGCCAGTTCTTCGCGACGACGGATGTCGGCTAATTGGGTGCGCGACAAGTTTGGGTCCTGAGTGCCTACGTTGCCCGTCGTGAGAGTTACGACGTAAATCTGATTTCCGTGCGCCTGCAGTAACGCGAGCGTACCGTGCGAAAGTGCGTCATCGTCGGCGTGTGCGCCGATCAGCATGATGGTCTTGCCGGCCCACTTCTCCACCGGAACGTCAGGCGCTTGCTCGGGGCCTTGAGCCAGGACGGATGTCGACAGGACTAGCAACAACCAGAGAAATCCCTTCATGGAGATCCTCCCAGAGATACTGGGTTTCATGGGTACAGCCGGTACAGCATTCGAGGGAACGGAATGGTTTCGCGCACATGCTCCAGGCCGCAGATCCACGCTACAGCACGCTCAATCCCCATGCCGAATCCGCCATGCGGCACGGTGCCAAACTTGCGCAAGTCGAGATACCACTTAAACGCTGACTCGGGCAGTCCGTGCTCGTGAATCCGCTGGAGCAACAATTCGTGGGACGCCATACGCTGAGAGCCGCCAATGATTTCGCCATAGCCTTCTGGCGCGAGGACATCGACGCAGAGCGCCAGTTCCGGCCGTTGCGGATCTGGCTCCATGTAGAACGCCTTCACCTTGGCAGGATAGCGGTGCACCATCACCGGCTTGTCAAATTGCGACGAGAGATACGTTTCGTCGGGAGAACCAAGATCTCCGCCCCACTCGAACTTCGATTCGAGAGCTCCCCTGGCATAGCCTTCCTGCAAATTCTTCACAGCATCGTCGTAGCTGATGCGCGGAAATGGCGGTTCGATTTTCTCCAGCCTTGAAACGTCTCGGCCGATGGTCTGTAAATCCGTGCGCCGCCTCTCCACGCAGCGCTTCACGATGAAACTGATCAGGCCTTCGGCGAGTTCCATCACGTCGTCGAGAGTGGCATAAGCGACTTCTGGCTCGACCATCCAGAATTCGGTGAGATGCCGTCGAGTCTTCGATTTTTCGGCGCGGAACGTCGGGCCGAACGAATAGACCTTGCCCAACGCCATCGCCATCGCTTCAGCGTAGAGCTGTCCGGATTGCGTCAGGTAAGCCTGGTCCTCGAAATAGTCGACAGGAAAGAGCGTAGTCGTGCCCTCACATGCCGCCGGAGTGATGATCGGCGGATCGGTGAGCGTGAATCCGTGCTCATCGAGGAAATCGCGAGCTGCTTTGATGATCTCAGCGCGAACGCGCAAGATTGCCGCCTGCCGCTGCGATCGTACCCAGAGATGGCGATGCTCCATCAGGAAGTCGGTGCCGTGCTCCTTGGGAGTGATCGGGTAGGGATCGCTCTCCGGCACACGCTGCACGACCTGCACATTCTGGACGTCGAGTTCGTATCCGCCGGGCGCTCGCTTGTCGGCACGCACCTTGCCTTCGACGATCACGCTCGATTCCTGGGTCAGCGTTTTGACCGCGTCAAACACTTCAGGAGTGACGGCATTCTTCGGAACAACACCCTGGATAATTCCCGATCCGTCGCGAAACTGCGGGAAAAGGAGTTTCCCGCTCTCGCGGAGGTTGTAGAGCCAGCCGCGAATGGTCACGGCCTGACCTTCGTACTTGCCAATGTCTGAGATGGTGGTAACGGGCGGCATAGAAATTTGGTATTAAGGATTCAATTTCTCAAGGTGTCAAGAACAAGATTCCGTGCAATTCGGACAACTTCGAAACTCTGAAACCGAGACTTTGGAACCTAGTTGGCTTCGAGCTTGTCAAAAGCTTCGCCAAGCTTCTCCAGCGGATTTACCTTCTCGTCCTCTCCCAGTTCCAGCAGCAACGGCGGGCGCTGCGGGGCCGTACGCAGCAACTCCACGGCCTGTTTCCAGTCAATGGTTCCCTGCCCCGGCCACAGGTGGAGGTCTTTATCCTTATCGTTATCGTGCACGTGCGTGGAACAAATATAGGTTCGCAAGATCTCGAACGCCTCGCCGACCGAACTCATGATGTGCGCATGCCCGAAGTCGAAGCAAACTCCCACGTCGTCAAAGTGAGCGTTGTGGATCAGTTCCACCAGCTTGTCAGGACTCGAAAGCTCATTCGGGATGTTCTCCAGCAGAATCTTCACACCAAGCGGTTTGGCGAACGCCCGCAGATGTTCAATCGAAGTCATCGCCGCTTCGAATTTCTTCTCGCTGAAGCTTTCGTTCGGCGTTCCCAGATGCTGGATCAGAAATCGGAAGGGGATCTGCTCGGCGATCTCCAGAGCGCGCTTGATCTCGTCCATCGCTTCGATCCGGCTGGCACGGTCGGTGGAAGCGACGTTGACCGGTGGAGCTCCTGCGCGTCCCCATTCATAATCAGCGTAAAGAGGTGAGTGCACCGAGTTCAGCGGAATGCCGCTAGCGCGGAACCACTCAGCGATCTCCTTCACATGTTGTTTGCGGTTGGCATAGTCGAGATGCTGGCGTGCGGCAAAAATCTCAATGGCCTGCACACCGCTGCGCGCGAGTCCGTCGAGGATGCCCGGATGCAGGCGCTCTTTCACGAATAGATAGGTTGAAACCGCTCTCTGCATAGCTGATTATGGCAGACTCATGATTTCTGATCTCAGATTTCTGACTCCAGATCGTCAGGTGCAGCCATGCGTTTCCGTCTGCAATCCGACGGCCGCAACTTTGTGATCATCTAGTATCCCACGGCCTTGCCCCGGCTATTGCGTCCATCGGTGGCCCCCATGCGCTCGCCGGTTTTCTCATCCACGGCGACACACTCGGCGTCGCTCCAGTACGGTTCGACCTGCTCGCTGTCGTGCAGGCCGATCTGAACGTTGTATCCCATCTTCCCGAGTGCTGCTAAGGTGTCGGGTGAGAACCATTTTTCGACGTTCAGCACGTCGGGCATCCACTGATTGTGGAATCGCGGCGCATCCACAGCTTCCTGGAGATTCATTCCGTAGTCGACAACTCCCATCAGCACGTTGGCGACGGTGGTAATGATCTTCGAACTGCCCGGCGATCCCAGTACCAGTATGGTCTTGCCATGGTGAATGACGATTGTAGGTGTCATCGAAGACAGTGGCCTCTTGCCCGGCGCGATTTCATTCGCGGCACCCTGAATCAGCCCGTCGGCATTCGGGACTCCAGGTTTGGAAGAGAAATCATCCATCTCGTCATTGAGCAGGAATCCCAGCCCGTCGGCTGTCACGCGCGATCCGAACCAGTCGTTGATGGTAGTGGTCACGGCGACTGCATTGCCTTCCGCATCGACGACGGAGTAGTGAGTCGTGTGGTTTGACTCGCGCGGGGCAATTGCTGCCGGGTGCGTCTCGGCGTACTGCTCCAGCCCGCTGAAGATGGCCGGACGCTTCAATTCTTTGCTCACGCTGGCACGTTTCAGATCGATCGTATCGCGCCACGCCGCGGCGTATTTCTTGTCGAGAAGCTGAGCGACGGGAATTTTGGCAAAGTCCGGATCTCCCAAAAACTCGGCCCGATCGAAAAATGCGCGGCGGTAGGCTTCCGTCGTAAAGTGAATGGACTCGGCCGAGCGGCTCTCCATTTTCGCGAGATTATAGCCCTCGAGAATATTGAGCGACTCGATCAGCACGATGCCGCCGGAGGAAGGTGGTGGCGCGCTGATCACCTCGTAACCCCGATAATTGCCGCGCACCGGCTCACGCTCTTTCACCTCATACTGAGCCAGATCGTCTGCCGTGATCAGACTCCCTCCCTTCTGCAAAGCGGCTGCGAGTTCGCGAGCCATGGCTCCGTGATAGAAGTCATCGGGGTTCTCCGAGATCCGCTCCAAGGTACGGGCCAGGTCAGGTTGGCGGAAAAGCTCTCCCGTTTTGTAGTAATCCCCGTTGCGCTGAAAGACGCGCCGTGACTCGGGGAATCTTGCCAGATGAGAATCGTACAAATCGTGGGCTTCTTCCCAACTCAAGGCGAATCCCTCGCGCGCGAGCTTGATCGCCGGAGCTATTACCTGTCGCAAAGTCAGCTTGCCAAACTTTTTTTCGGCGTAAACCATGCCGGCTACCGATCCCGGCACTCCGATGGCTTTGTAGCCGTATTCGCTGGCTCCCTCGATGACATTGCCCTTAACGTCGAGATACATGTCGCGGGTCGCCGCCGCCGGAGCCTTCTCGCGATAATCGATAAAATGAGTGGCGCCATCGGCCATGCGAATCAGCATGAAGCCGCCGCCGCCGATGTTGCCCGCCGGAGGATGGACGACTGCCAGCGCGAAACCCGTGGCCACAGCGGCATCGACGGCATTGCCTCCCGCCTGCAGAATCTCTGCCCCCACTTGCGAGGCCAGATCGTGCACGCTCACTACCATCCCGTGCTGCGCGTACACCGGACGGGTAGAGGCGACGAGGGCTGGGGTGAGACACAGAGTCGTTAACAACCAAAGGATGAGGTATCGATGCGGAGATCGCATGCTTTTTGAGGAAACCCAAAATTGGAGGAGACTCTTGAGGCTAGCCGAGGCCAGCCTTTAGAGTCAAATCTGAAAGGAGGGCATGCCATTCCGGACCGCTGCTACAAGGAGGAGCCGGTCACGGGTCCGTCTCCAACCTGGTATGAGTCGAGCCACTTTTCGGTGTCAGCTGGGTTCCGAAACACACGGACGGCTTTGAAATACTTCGCGGCGTGGACCTCAAACATCCTCATCATGCCGAACATTGTGTCTTGACCAGCGTTGATCGCGCACAGTCTGAATTGGACCGTGTCGCTGATTTTTGCCAGCTCGGTGACGACACGCGCTAGGTTTTGGCTGTCTGGAAACAATTCCGAGGCACTCACATCCAACATCACATCCGGTGAACCCGCGCACCGCGGATCGGTGCCTAGCGTCTGAAAGTGGTCAATGATTTCTTGCAGCGTGACTTGACCACTGCATGTCGTGCGAATCAGTTTCCGTGCTGGATCAATGCTATATGTTACGGGCATAATCCGGATCCAATCGGAGCCGCTTCTCGCGTTGCCTAGCCCATTGTATCGCCCATCCCGGGGGCCCACAGCTCTGACCCGGCAAGCCACGGGGAAGGGCCGCCGATCGTACCTGTCAGAAGATCGGTCATGTCGAGAATCAAACGTCAAATGCTTTGATACAGTGGTCGCGACGCGCCAGCAGGATGATCTACCCATGGACATTCACGGAGTCGCCCCGCTACTGCAGGTCCATGACATGCCGACCTCGATTCGCTTCTATCGCGACATCTTGGGATTCACGGTGTGGGCATCTTCGGAGCCCGGAGATGACTGCAACTGGTGTGGCCTGCGACTGAAGGGCGCCGAAGTAATGCTCAATACCGCCTACGAGTCCGACAAGCGCCCTCCTGTTCCCGACCCCGCACGCATCGCAGCCCATGAAGACACATGCCTGTTTTTCGGTTGCGAAGACCTGGATTCGGCGTATGAGCATCTGCTCAATCACGGAGTCAGACTGCAGCCGCCGAAAGTTGCTCCGTATGGAATGAGGCAGCTGTGGTTCAAAGATCCCGACGGCTATGGACTCTGCTTCCAGTGGCCAGTGAATCCGGAACAGCAAGAGGAGTGGGCAAGGGCCTATGGAATCAAGTCAAAGATCGGCATGTAAAGCCTAGGCGAATGAAAGCAGTCTCGCTTTCACTGCCGGCCACTCCGAAGCCACGATCGAGTACCGGACCGAGTCGCGTGGGATGAAATCGGCCGCCATTCGGTGAGCACGCAAGATGCCCTCGAACTGGGCGCCGATGCGTTCCAGAGCCGTGCGCGATCGCTGATTTCGTGCGTCCGTATGAAAGCAGACGCGCAACACCTGCCAGACTTCGAAAGCGTGGCGCAGCATCAGGAGTTTGGCCTCAGTGTTCGCGCCCGTCCGCACCGCAGATTGTGCGAGCCATGTATAGCCGATCTCACAGGCATCAGGAACACCGCGGCCGTACGACGAATGCCCCTCGGGCCAGGCCCATCGCTCGATGTTCCAGAAGCGAGTCGAACCGATCACCGCATGGTCTTGCATCCAGACGATGGCGAACGGCACGGCTGTACCCGCGTCACGCCATGCCAGGGCAGTGTCGACATAGCGTTCAGCCTCACTCTTTCCCTGAGGAACGGGGCTCCAGCGGTAAAGAGCCGGATCGCCAGCCGCGGCCGCAACCAGCCCGCTGACGTGGTGGTACGCCAACGGCTCGAGGCGGATGTATTTACCCTGCAGCGTGAGGTTTTCGGTACCCATCTTTAGCTATCGTAGCGCCGGATGGGTCCCGATTCCGCAAACCCGGGGTT
>Ga0335077_10011467_pt1 | contig 11081 bp, 9 predicted proteins | sample Lox_Sample_31_FD_207151 | JGI IMG/M metagenome (GOLD analysis project Ga0335077, IMG submission 207151) | Soil microbial communities from Loxahatchee National Wildlife Refuge, Florida, United States - Lox_Sample_3.1 | ecosystem: Environmental > Terrestrial > Soil > Wetlands | place: USA: Florida...
GATGTGTGCGCGAAATTCCTCGGGTGCCACGTATTCACCAAAGGTGGCCCCGGCGGATTTCGAAATGTTTTCCTCCATCAGCGTGCCGCTGAAGTCGTTGGCACCGGCCTCCAGGCAGGCGAGCGAGAGCTGGATGCCCATCTTCACCCAGGACACCTGGAGATTGGGAATCACGGCTCCCAACAGGAGCCGAGCGGCCGCGTGCACCTGCAGATGTTCATTGCGCGTCGCGCCGGCCTGCGCCTCGCCATCGTGGAAGAGCCGCGTGTTGGCGTGCACGAATCCCAGCGGCACGAACTCCGTGAACCCGCCGGTCTCCTTCTGGATCTCGCGCAGCAGCAGCATGTGGCGCACGCGGTGTTCGGCGGTTTCCACGTGGCCGTACATCATCGTGGAGGTGGTGGGAATGCCCAGAGCGTGCGCCTCGCGGATGATTTCCACCCAGCGGGCCACCGGCAATTTGTTGGGGCTCAGCCGCGCGCGCACCTCATCATCCAGAATTTCCGCCGCTGTGCCGGGAATGCTCCCCAGCCCCTCCGATTGCAACATGGCGAGATATTCGCGCAGCGGCAAGCCGGTGCGGTCCACGCCATTGGCGATCTCCATGGGCGAAAACGCGTGGATGTGCATTTCGGGGACGGCGCGTTTGATGGCCCTCAATATGTCGCGGTAGAACCACCCATCCATCTCGCGCGGCAGGCCGCCCTGAATGCATACCTCCGTGGCGCCGCGTTCCCAGGCCTGGAGGGCCTTCGCCGCCAGCTCCTCCAGGGAGAGAAAGTAGGCATCCGCGGCTCGCGGTCCCCGGCTGAATCCGCAGAACGAGCAGCCCACCGTGCAGACGTTGGTGAAATTGATATTGCGGTTCACCACGTAGGTGATCCGGCCGCCCACGGCCTGCCGGCGCAGCTCGTCCGCCGCGGCAATCAGCGCGGCGAGATCCGCGCCTTCCGTCCGGAACAACACGACCGCATCCGTGAAATGCAATTCGCGCCCCGCGAGTGCCGCCTCCAGGATGCGCGCCACAGGGGGCGCCGCAGCCCGCAGGGCGGACTCAACCTGTATGGACGCGGAGCGGGTTGGCTGTGTTTCCTGCATGGGAAATCTCCCCGACTCTCGCATAACCCCGAGCGTCCCGCAAACGGTGAATGTGGCCTGCCATGCGAGCGTGAACGAATCCGCTCCTTCCGATGAATTCCGGGTAAATGGCCAGGCGCTCGCGCAATTCCAGGCCTGCCGCGCGCGTGGCTTCTGCCAGCACCGGGAGTTGCGGCCACGCCGCCTCCGGATTTATGAAATCCAGCGTCACCGGCGAAATTCCGCCCCAATCATTGATTCCCGCCTCCAACAGCCGTGGAAAATCGCTGTAGCTCAGGTTGGGCGGCGCCTGGAGATTGATCTCCGCGGGAAGCATCAGGCGGGCAACCGCCAGCGTGCGCAGCATGTCTTCCAGTTCCGCGTCCGCATGTCCGGCCATGCGCGTCCCCGGTTTGGCCCGGAAATTCTGCACGATCACTTCCTGAATGTGCGCGTAACGCCTGTGGAGTTCGCGAATAGCGGCGAGGGATTCCACGCGTTCCGCCATGGTTTCGCCGATGCCGATCAGAATCCCCGTGGTGAACGGAATTTTCAGGCGCCCGGCATCCTCCATCGTCCGCAGGCGCAGCGCCGGGACCTTGTCCGGTGCGCGCCAGTGCGCCTGGCCGTTGCGCAAGAGGCGCGGCGAGACGTTTTCGAGCATGAGGCCCATGCTGGCGTTTGAGTTCTTCAGGCGCGCCAAATCCTCCGCGGGCATCAGCCCCGGATTCGCATGCGGCAGCAGTCCGGTGCGCTCCGCTACGAGTTCGCACATGGCCGCAAGATATTCGAGCGTCCGCGCAAATCCCTGCCGCCGCAGAAACTCCCGCGCCTCCGGAAATACTGCTTCCGGCTGGTCCCCCAGACTGAACAGCGCCTCCTTGCAGCCCGCCGCGCGCCCCGTCTCCGCCAGCGCCAGCACTTCCTCCGGCGCCATGAAGTGAGCGCCCGGCTCGCCGGGGTCCTTCCGGAAGGTGCAATACCCGCAATAATCGCGGCAAAGCGTAGTGAGGGGAATGAAGACCTTCCGGGAGTAACTGACCGTGGCGCCCTTCTCTCCCTCGCGCACCGCGCGCGCCGCGGAAAGAAGGTCGCGCGTGGCCGCGTGTTCGGCGAGCAGCAGCGCATCCGCGGGAGAAAGCGGTTGGCCGCTCGCGGAGCGCGAGAGAAGGGATTCCACGCACCCGGTTTGGACGGCGGAATTCATGGGAGGCGTATATGATACGCGCGCGACGACTGCCGCGCGATAGCCCTCCCAGGCTCGGCCGCGCCGGGGAGCGCTTCAACGGAACAGATCCTCCGCGGCAGGACGCAACAGGCTCTGTGCCGTGTCGGGCCCCGGGCGGTAGCGGTATCCGCGAACAATCACCGCGGGGGTGGCCGCATTTTTTGCCATCAACAGGCCGGCCGCGGCCGCCAGTTCATCCGCCACGGCGAGAATCGTGGCGCGCAGAGGATGCCCCAGCGCGTCGCGCGTGCCGCGCAGGTCTTCCAGCACGCGCAATCCCCACGAACCGATGGCCACATTCACCAGTCCCAGCCGCCAGGGGCGTCCAAACGTGTCGCTGATGATTACCGGCAGCGAAATCCCCGTCCGCCTCCGCAGCCCCGCCGCAATCCGCCGGGCCGAGGCGTCCGGATCGACCGGAAGGCAGGTGGCGTTGTCGCCGGGCACATTCGACCGGTCTACACCCGCGTTCGCGCACACGAATCCATGCCGCGTTTCCACGATCAGCACGCGCTCCGACATCCGCACCACGCGCCGCGATTCCCGCAGCACCACCTCCGTGAGCCGCGGGTCCTGTCCCAGCCGTGGAGCCCACTGGCGCGCCAGCGCGGAGGGCCTGACAGAAGCGAGCCGCACCGTGCGGCCCTCCGCCTTCGATACGATTTTCTGCGCCAGAACCAGCACATCGCCCCGCGCGAATTCCACTCCTTCCCGCCCCGCCGAGCGGACGACCAGTGCGGCCAGATCCGTTCCGCGCCGCACCTCGGGCAGAGTACGAATGGGAATCAGGCGAATCTGGTCCGTGGGGGATTGCTTCATGCCTGCCTGGGGTGCAGACCCGCCCGCCCACCCGCCGCGGGGGCGCCTCATTCTTACTCTTTCCGCCGGCCGCCGGCGCCGGACGCTTCCGGGAGTCCCGTGATCCGTATACCCGCGGCGTGAACTTTGTGCCGCACGTTGATGCCGATCAGCAGCGCGGTGATGGCCTCCACCGTGCGCGCATTCTCCAGCCGTCCGCCGTCCACGTAGCGGCATCCCGGGATGGCTTCCACCCACGGCCGCACGGCCGCGCGCGTCTCCTGCCGGTCAGCGCACACCAGTACGTCGCAATCCACGGGGGATTCCAGATGTTGCAGCGCGTAGGAGGAGACGTTGTGAAAGGCCCCGGCTACCTCCACCCCGCCGGGAACATGAGCGGCGGCCTGTTGCGCGGCGGATCCCGCCCACAGGCCCAGCACCTTCGACGCCGCGCCACCCACAGCCGCTTCCAGCGGCACCGTCACGTCCACCAGGATTTGCCCGGAGCGCAGCGACGGCGCGATGGCCTTCAACGCCGCAATCTGCGCGGCAAACGGCACAGTGAGCACGGCCAGGGGAGCAGCGGCCGCGGCTTCCGCGTTCGCACGTCCCTCCACCTTCGCGGCACTGCCCGCGCGCTCGCGTACCTGCTGTGCCGCGGCCGCGGCACGCGCGGCGTCGCGCGAGCCGATGATCACGCGCCGTCCGGCCACCGCCCAGCGCAATGCCAGACCCAGCCCCTGGTCGCCGGTTCCCCCAATCACTGCGATTGTGTGCGCATCCATGCCGGCGTGAGTATCCTATGTCCTCGCCGGGGCCCGCAAGACCGGCCCAACCGACTGCCCGCAGCCTCTGCTGTTGACTGTGGCTTCCGGCTCTTTCATCATTCTTTCCCTGCCGGAGGCGGCATGTTCGATCTGACACCGCAAGATGACTATCCGCACGTGACGGGCAGCGAACCCTCCTGGCGCGAGGCCTACTCGTTCGACTTCTTCGACCCCGCCTCGCGGCTTTCCGCCTTCGGAACTCTGGGGGTGCATCCAAACCTGCAGACCGGCGACTGCGTGTTCGCCCTGTGGCGCGACGACATCCTGCTGGCCAAATCCGCAAAGTGGGATTACAGCGTGCCCCAGGAGATCGGCGAGGAGCGCCAGCATTACGGGCCGCTCGCGTTTCGTCCCATTGCGCCATTCAAATCCTGGGAAATCTTCTATGACGACGGCTATTGCCGGATGGAGCTCGCCTTCGATTCGATCCACGCGCCGTACTGCTGGGAGCGCGGCGGAGAGGGCGCCGGCGCCTCCGCCAGCCGGCACTACCAGCAGCAGGGCCGCTACCGCGGCGTGGTGCGGGTCGGAAAAGACTCCATACCGGTGCAGGGCCTGGGCTCGCGGGACCACGGCTGGGGCGCCGACGCGCGTCCCGGAATGCGGCGATGGCTCGCCGCCTCGGCGCAATTCTCGGAGAAACTGGCGTTCCAGGTCCTGCAAATGACCCTGGCGGATGGCAGAGACCTGCTGTTTGGCTACGTCTTCCGCGGCGCCCGCAACGAAGCCCTGGTTCGCTCGCGGCTCTCCGCCAGCTACTCGCTGCGGAACGGCGCTCCTTCCAGCGGCAACCTGGAACTCGCCACGGCAAGCGGCGAACGGCTGACGGCCGTGCTGCGCGTGCTGAGCGCGTTTAACAATTCCTATCAGGAGCGCAGCCAGCAGGGCTTCCGGTTCTTGTGCGCGGCGGAGTACCAGATGGAAACGCAGACCGGATTCGGCCGCCTGCACTCCTACTGGAGCGGCATCAAGAGCCGCCCGGAAGAATGGCGCATCGAATCCGCCGGCGCGCCCTCCTCGCTGCCAGAAAAATCCCGCAAAAGCTTCGACGACACCGCCTTCTGACTATTTCCGCGCCGGCTCCTCCACGCGGAACACCTGGCAGGAATTCTGCAGCACGGGCAGCAGCCGCTTGCGGTTTTCCTCTTCGCTCAGCCGCGGATCCTCCGTCAATCCCCCGCGCAGGCCGATCAGAATCGTCGCCGTGAACCCCACTGCAGCCTGGAAAATCTCCGCCAAATGCACACACCCCTGGCTCTTTCCGATCAGGTCGGTAATGCGGCGGTAGATGCCGCGCCCGATGGTTTCGCCCTCCAGGCGTGGAATGTTTTCCAGGGCGCGCAGGCACAGGTTCTGGAACGGCCGCTTGGCCATGTGCGCCTTGGCATGTTCGATCCGTCCCGTGGCCACCTCCACGATCATCTCCGCGTCGAAGCTGTGGTCCAGGTCCAGAAACGAGGCCAGCACCTGCACGCGGCCCCCGTCCCGCTGGATCACCTTCACGTTGATGTTGCGTTCGAATACCTCGGGCGTCTCCCGCCGCTCGGCCGGGTCTGCCGCGCCTCCCAGGACCAGGGGAATTTGCTTCGCGCCAGTGGTCATTGCTCCTCCCCTCCCAGGCATCAGCTTACACGCTGCGGCCGGAACCCGCGAGCGTCGAACCCGCCCTCCGTCATACAATCGCGGGTGCGATGAGAACAAACGCTGAGCAGGAATTGCCGCGGTCCAATCGAACGAGTGCGAGAACAGCCGGCGGGTTCCGCCGCCTCGCGGCGGCCCCATGGTTCCCGGCCGTCTGCCTCTTTTGCTGCGTGCTTCCGGTATCTCCCGCCGCCGCGCAACGCAACCCTGCCCGGCCGGGCGCGCAGCCGATCTCCCCCTCCGTGGCGATGGACCGGGCTCTGGAGCGCGGCTTCGGCAAACGAGAAGGGGCCGGGGTGGTTGTGGACGTCAAGAGCGGCAGCATCCTCGCGGCCCGCGACCTGCCCCTGGCCGCGCATCGTCTGGTTCTGCCCGGCTCCACAGTCAAAGCCTTCGTCCTTTATATCCTGCTCGAAACCGGAAAACTGCGCCCCGTGGAATCGTTCATCTGTCCCTATCACCTCACCATCAGCGGATTACATCTGGATTGCCCCCACGCGGAGAAAATGGGCCAGTTGACTCCGGCCGCTGCGCTGGCCTGGTCCTGCAATAATTTTTTTGCCACCATGGCCACCCGCCTGTCTCCCCTGGAGCTGGCCCGCGGCCTGGCCCGCTGGGGTTTCGCTTCGCCCACGCGATTGGCCGGCGACGAAGGCATCGGCGATATCGCTACGGTGTACACGGAGCCGGAACTCGAACTGGAGGCCCTGGGCGAATTCGGAATTCACACCACGCCGCTCGAGCTCCTGCAGGCCTACCGCCGGCTGGCTCTGCGCCGGAGCGATCCCGCGGTGCACGACGCTTCGCTCGATGTGGTTTTCGACGGGCTGGAAGCGGGAGTGCGCTACGGCATGGCCAGAGCGGCGAGCACGGAGCGGCTCAGCGTGGCCGGAAAAACGGGCACCTCGCGTGTGGAGGGCGGCGCCGGCACCCACGGATGGTTCGCCGGGTTCGCGCCCGCGGACGCGCCGGAAATCGCTCTGGTGATTTACGTGGAACGCGGCAACGGCCCGGTGGACGCCGCGGGCATCGCGCACACGGTGTTCGCCGCCTGGCGCGACAGCAGGCCCCGCAGATAATCCGCGCGGGCAGGGATGCCCGGCGGCGCAGGCCTTCAATCCGCCGGCGGAGCGCCCTTCCCCGTCACGAACCGGTCGAACAGCGCCACTTCGTCCGCGCTTCCGATGGCCAGCGGGCAGCGGTGATGCACCTCTTTCGGCTGGAGATCCATCACCCGCGCGCCGTTGCTGGTGGCCAGCCCTCCCGCCTGCTCGGCCACAAATGCCAGCGGAGCGCATTCGTACACCAGCCGCAGCTTCCCGTCCTTGTGCCCCGAATCCTGCGGGTAGAAGTAGATGCCGCCTTCCAGCAGAATGCGGTGGACGTCGCCGACGAAAGCCCCCGAATAGCGGTTCGAATACGGCCGGCTGGTGGCCTTGTCCATCTGCGTCACGTAATTGCAGTACTCCTGAATCCCTTTCGGCCAGTCGCGCACGCGCCCGACGTTGGCGCTGTAACTTTTCCCGCGCCTCGGGCAGCGCATATCGCGGTGGGACAGCAGAAATTCGCCGATATCGGCGTCCAGCGTAAATCCGTGCACGCCGTGCCCCGCCGTGTACACCAGCATCGTGCTGGTGCTGTACAGCACGTATCCCGCCAGCACCAGTTCCGCCCCCGGCCGCAGCACTTCCTCCGGCTTCGGATCTCCGCTCGCGTGCTTCCGCCGGTAAAAGCCGAAAATGGTTCCGAGTGCTCCGTTGATATCCGTGTTCGACGAGCCGTCCAGCGGATCCGTGCACAGAATGTAGTGGCCCTCGCCCGCGCACTGGACCTGCTGGATTTCCTCCAGCTCTTCCGAAGCGATGGCGGCCACCAGCCCGGTGGCGGTGAAGGCATCCACCACCGTCTGGTTCGAATAGACGTCCAGCTTCTTCTGCGCGTCGCCCGTGGCATTGCGTTCGCCCACCAGGCCCAGCTCGCCGATCAGCGCCGCGCGCCGCATTTCCCGCGAGAGCGTCTTGGCGGTAAACCCGAGCTGCGCAATCAGCGTGGAGAGTTCGCCCGCAATGTCCGCGCGCCTCTGCCCTTCCTCCAGAATGTGACGGCTGAGTGTGACTGGAAACGGGCTCATCGTTTTCTCCCCCTCCGGCGCGGACCTGTGCCGCCGCGCCTGCAGAAACCTAGGCGCCCAGCACCGCGCACCGTGCCGCGCCGAATAGCGCCGTACTGTCGTTCAGGATCACCCGCACCGGCACACGCTCGAGCAGCGGCCGCAGCCGCCCCTTCGCGAAAAACGCCTCCATGAAAACCGGACTCCGCATCTTCGGCAGAATTTTCGGGGCGATTCCGCCGCCGATGAACAGTCCCCCGATGGCCAGATAACGCAACGTCAAATTCCCGGCCTCGGATCCGTACAGGGACACAAACAGATCCAGCGCCTCGACGCAGATCGGGCTCCTTCCCTCCAACCCGGCCTGCGAAATCGCCGCGGAAGGATCCCCCTGCCGCATGGCCTCGTCCACCCACGGCTCCACGGCGCCCCGTCCGGTGTCGCGCAGGAACTCAAACACGTTGCGCAGCCCCGGCCCGGAGAGCACGCGTTCCCAGCTCACGTGTCCGCCGAAGCGTTTGCGCAAGTACACCACCAGCGCGTCTTCCAGTTCGCTGCTCGGCGCCAGATCCGCGTGGCCGCCTTCACTCGAAAACGGCTGGTGCGACTTACCGTCCCAGAACAGCCCAGCCTCCCCCAACCCCGTCCCCGCGGCAATCACCGCCTGCATCCCGCGTGCGCCCGCGGCGCCCGGATTCAGCACCTCGAAATCGGAAGGGCCGAGCGAGTGGATGCCGTACGCGTTGGCCTCCAGGTCGTTCACCAGCGAAATACGCGGGAGGCCCAGCAGCGCGGCGAGGGCCCGCGAGTCCACGCGCCAGGGCAGATTCGTGGCCGTCACCGCCCCGTCCACCACCGGCCCCGCCACGCCGAATCCCGCCGCCGTCACCTTCGCGCCCGCGGGCTCGGCCACGGTGCGCACAAACTCCGTGACCACATCTTCGAACTTGGAATAGTCGCGGCTGGGGAACCGCTTCGCGGTCCGTTCGACCAGTCCACCCGAGCGCTCGTCAAACAGCGCCAGGTTGCACTTGGTGCCTCCGACGTCGCCGCCCAAGATCACGTCTTGGGCCTCGCCGCGGCTTCCAGGCCGGCCGCGGCGGCGCGGTCCGTCAGGAACACGCGCTCGCCCGCCGAGGGACGAACCAGCTGTGAAGGATAGGGCGGCTGGTGCGTGCCTTCCAGCACTTCGCGAAGCCGTTGCGTCTTGTCCGCGCCCGTCACCAGGAAAATCACCATGCGCGCCGCATTGAGCAGCGGGAAGGTAAACGTCATCCGCTTTGCCGGCGAACCGTCTGCGATGATCACCGGCTGGAAGATCACCCCGCGCGTCTTCTCGCCCAGTCCCACGCTTCCCGGAAAAAGCGACGCCGTGTGCCCGTCCGGCCCCATTCCCAGATAGATCAGGTCGAAGCAGGGAAAACCGCCCGGCCCGGCCGGCAGTTGTTTCCGCAGCAGCGCCTCGTATTCCTGCGCGGCGCGCTCCGCGTCGGCGCGCTCCGCCTCCATGCGGTAAACGTTTCCGGGTGGATTGGAGATCTTGGCCATCAGTTCACGGTCCGCCATCCCAAAATTGCTGTCCGGATGCGTCGGCGGCACGGAGCGCTCGTCCGACCAGTAGAGGTACGTGCGATTCCAGTCCACGCTGCCGGCATCAGCCGCGAGCACACGGAACAGCGCCGCGGGAGTTTTCCCGCCGGAAAGCGCCACGTGAAATGCGCCTCGAGCCGCGATCGCCTCGCGGGCCAGCTTCACGAAGCGCGCCGCGCCCTCGCGGGCCACCGCGGCCGCATCCTCGAGCACCACCACGCCGGGAAAGGTTGCGGCCATCTCCGTCTACTCGTTGGTCCAGTGACGATCGTCGCGGGCCAGAAGGTCGTCCGCCTCGCGCGGACCCCACGATCCCGCCGTGTAATTCGGGAAGTTGCGCGGCGGCAGCGCCTGCCACACGTCCAGCACCGGCTGCACCACGCCCCAGGCCGCCTCCACCATGTCCGCGCGCTGGAACAGCGTGGCGTCGCCCGCCATGCAGTCGTAAATCAGCCGCTCGTAGCCCGTGGAGTGCGTGCTCCCGAAACGTTTGGCGTACGAAAAATCCATGTCCACCGTTCCCAGCTTCATTGTCGGCCCCGGCACCTTGGCCCCAAATCGCAGCGAAATGCCTTCTTCCGGCTGGATGTACAGTATCAGCCGGTTCTGCATCAATTGCTCGATGGCGGTATGCCGGAACAACACAAACGGCGCGCGCCGGAAATGGATGACGATCTCGGTGACCCGCTTCGGAAGTGCTTTCCCGGTTCGCAGGTAAATCGGCACGTCCGCCCAGCGCCAGTTGTCAATCAGCAGCTTCATGGCCACATAGGTCTGCTGGTTGGAATTCGGCGAAACCTTCTCCTCGCTCCGGTAGGCGGGCAGATGCTCCCCCCCCACCACGCCTTCGCCGTACTGCCCGCGCGCCGTGCGGCTCAGCACTTCCTCCGGCGGGAAGGGAGGGATGGCGCGGAGGATTTTCACCTGCTCGTCGCGGACCGCGTCCGCGTCGAAGCTGATGGGCGGTTCCATGGCAATCAGCGTGACGAGCTGGAAGATGTGGTTCGGAACCATGTCGCGAAGGGCGCCGGAAGTTTCGTAGTACCCTCCGCGCGTCTCCACGCCCACCGTTTCCGCCACCGTGATCTCCACGTACTTGATGTACCGCCGGTTCCAGATGGGTTCGAAGATTCCGTTGGAAAAGCGGAACACCATGATGTTCTGGACCGTTTCCTTGCCCAGGTAATGGTCGATCCGGTATATCTGCTTTTCTTCCATCTCCTGGCGCAATTCCCGGTTCAGCGCTTTGGCCGTCTCCAGGTCCGTCCCGAAGGGTTTCTCTACGATCACCCGGCGGAAGCTTCCGTTTTCCTCATTGAGCAGGCCCGACGCCTTCAGGTTTCTGGACACCACACCGAAATACTCCGGGGCCGTGGCCAGATAGAAGAAGATGTTTCCCCCGGTCTTGCATTCCTTGTCGAGCTTGTCCAGAAGGCCGGCCAGCGTCCTGTACGCCTCGCTGTCGTCGAAGTTCACCTGCGAGTAATACAACCGGTCCACCAGCCACTTTCCGAGCGCGGGGTCGAGGGTATCAGTGGCGAACTGGTCCATCATCGCCCGCTGTTTTTCGCGGAATTCTTCGTGGCTCATGGACGCCCGCGAAACGCCCACGACCGCGAAGTTGTCCGCCATCAGATTGTGTTTCGCCAGGTTGTAGAGGGAAGGCAGAAGCTTTCGTTTGGTAAGGTCGCCCATGGCTCCGAAAATGACCATGATGCACGGCGTCTTTTTCTGCTGGACGACGCCGCCGGCCGGCGCGGCAACCTCGCGCTCCTCCGGGATGTCCACCTTTTCGGTCGCCACGGGCTCC
>Ga0335077_10011469_pt1 | contig 11081 bp, 9 predicted proteins | sample Lox_Sample_31_FD_207151 | JGI IMG/M metagenome (GOLD analysis project Ga0335077, IMG submission 207151) | Soil microbial communities from Loxahatchee National Wildlife Refuge, Florida, United States - Lox_Sample_3.1 | ecosystem: Environmental > Terrestrial > Soil > Wetlands | place: USA: Florida...
ACGCCCGAGAAGCGCACATGCCCGCGTGTCATCCACTCGCCGAGCATAGCAGGCGCGCGCGTGAGGTCAGCTCGACCTCACGCGCGGGTTCAAACGGAAAGCGCGGATGCGGATCAGGGGCTGCGGACGACGTCCGCGACGCGCATCGGGCCGGAGGCGCCGACCACGAGTGCATAGCTCAGGTGATCGTAGGATTTGAACACCAGCAGCGTGCCGGTGCGCTCATTCGGCAGCTTCACCTTGTGGCCGAAGGAATCGCGCCAGCCGGTCACGTCGTAGCCGGCGGCACCCGGATCGGTCACGACATCGCCGCGCTGGTCGACGGCGAGAACGGTGCCGGCATCCACGCCCTGGCCCTTGCCGCGATTGATCGCGACGATGTTGTCCTTGCCCACCACGAACACATTGTCGAGCACGGAGACGATGGCGCCGTGCACGGCAGTCGTGGGTGCGCGCGGCGTGAAATTCAGCGGTGCGGTGCCCTCATCGGCATACACGCAGTCGCCGCGCAGCGTCTCGCGCTCGGTGTCGAGCAGGCGCAGCTTCGCGGGATTGCCCTGGGTCTCCACGACCGCGGTGCCGACGAAGATGCCCTGGTAGCCGAGCGTGCTGTGATCCTCAGGATCCTTCAGTTTCTCGCCGACGTGCATGACCGTGTAGCGCGCGCCAATCGCGGCCGTCAGGTCTTCGACGTAAATTTCGTTGCCTGCGCCCCCGATCTGATGATCCTCGCGCAGCCCGACCACGTGCGGGCATCCCCGCACCTGGCTGGAATCGAGCAGCGCCGGATGCGACAGAAATGCCGCGATCGAGGCATAGGGAATCGTCGGGATCGCACTCTCCACCGGAGTGCTGCGCAGGCGCGGCTCGAGGCGCGCGGCACCGCCCTGCTGCAGACTCACCTGCGCACGGCCGTCTTTGCCATAGGCGAGCGCGAGCACATCACCCGGAAAGATCAGGTGCGGGTTCTCGATCTTCGGATTGACGTACCAGATCTCCGGCCACAGCCAGGGATCCTTGAGGAACATCGACGCGATGCCCCAGAGCGTATCGCCACGCTTGACGGTGTACTGCATCGGCGCGGTCGATTTGATCTCATCGGCGGGAACTCCGGCACCGGCGCCGGAGTCCGACCCGGAGCTGGAGACGGTGTTTGCGCCAGCGGCCTGCGCCGCGGCTTCCGTCGCAGTCAGGTTGTCCGTCGGCGCGGGCGAAGCTGCCGCCTCGGTGGTGGTAACGGGCGCAGCGCTACTGTCGCTGCGCGTTGACGCGCCAGACGATGAGCAGCCGCATACGAGTGCCGCCGACGCGAAGCAAGCAACCGCGACGACAGCCTTAAGTTCTTGATTCCGAAACATCCTCCCCCTCCTTACATATAGGGTGGGGCAGCCACGCCGCTGTTATAATCGGCTCTGTCCGCCAACACACGACGTAATGCCAACTTTGTGCGCTGGGTCACGGCCTTACGGGGTCCACAGCACTGCCCCGCGCCACGCTTCCCATGGCCATTCTTACCATTCTTGAGTATCCCGATCCACGACTGCGCACGCGGGCTAAGCCCGTGACGCAGTTCGATGCCGCTCTGGGGCGGCTGGTCGATGACATGTTTGAGACCATGTACGCCGCCCCGGGCATCGGACTTGCGGCCACGCAGGTCGATGTGCACCGCCGGATCATCGTCATCGATGTGAGCGCCGAGCGCACCGAGCCGCTGGTCTTCGCCAACCCCGAGATCCTCGTCCGCGAGGGTGAGGGGGTGACCGAGGAAGGCTGCCTGTCGGTGCCCGGCGTGTTCGACAAGATCGAGCGTGCCGCCCAGGTGCGCGTGCGGGCCCAGGACCGCACCGGCACCGTGTTCGAGCGCGATCTCACCGAGCTGCTCGCCGTTTGCCTGCAGCACGAGATGGATCATCTCGAGGGCAGGCTGTTCGTCGACTATCTCTCCGACCTGAAGCGCCAGCGCATACGCAAGAAGCTGGAACGGGAACGCAAAGAGCGCTCATCCGGCGAGCAGCGCGGTTCGGCGGCGCATGGCGCGCCCGCGCTCTAGCACACTGCGCATCGTATTCGCCGGGACGCCCGATTTTGCGGTGCCTGCGCTCGCGGCACTCGCCGACTCGGGGCACGAGATCGCCGCCGTGCTCACCCAACCCGACCGGCCCCAGGGCCGTGGCCTGAAGAGCGCCGCATCGGCCGTCAAGGAACTCGCCCTGCAGCGCGCTTTGCCGCTGCTGCAGCCGCCGAGCCTCAGGAGCCCGGACATCGCGGCGCGACTCGCGGCGATCGGTGCCGATGCCATGGTGGTGGTCGCGTACGGCCTGTTGCTGCCGCCGCAAATCCTGGCGCTGCCGCGCCTGGGCTGTCTCAACATCCACGCGTCGCTCTTGCCGCGCTGGCGCGGCGCAGCTCCGGTCGAGCGCTCGCTGCTCGCCGGGGATGAGATCACCGGTGTGACCATCATGCTGATGGATGCGGGTCTCGACACTGGCCCGATCCTGCTGCAGCGCTCGCTCGCCGTGAGCGCCGAGGCAACCGCCGGGAGCCTGCGTGAGAGTCTTGCCCGCCAGGGCGCGGATGCGCTGCTCGAAGTCCTCGATGGCCTCGCGGCAGGGACCGTCACGCCGCGGCCGCAACCCACCGACGGCGTGAGTTACGCGCCCAAGATTCACAAATCGGAGGCCCTGATCGACTGGACGGGCAGCGCCCAGGCGATCGAGCAGCGTGTGCGCGCCTTCAATCCCTGGCCCATCGCCGAGGCCCGGCTCCACGGCGAGCAGCTGCGGATCTTCCGCGCCCGTCTCGCACCGCTCCCCGCCGACGCCCCGGCAAATGCGACGCCGGGCACCGTCGTTGCCGTGCACGCCGATGCGCTGATCGTCGCGTGCGGGCGGGGTGCGCTCGCTCTGCTTGAGCTGCAGCGTCCCGGCCGCAACCGCGTGAGCGCCCGCGAGCTCGCCAGCGCCATGAAAATCGCCGCAGGCGAGCGGCTGCAGTAAGCCTATGGCGGCGCAGGAGTCAAAGCCGCGGCGCTCGCGCTGGGCGCCGGGGGCGAGCGTACTGGCCGGGGCAGCACAAGCGCTGGCGCGCATTGCGGAGGAAGGACGGTCCGCTGACGATGCCCTGGGCCGCGAGCCGCACGGCGAGGCGGATCGCGCCGCCATCCAGGCCGTGACCCTGGGCAGCGTGCGCTGGTATCTGCGCCTGCGTCCGGCGCTCGAGCGGCTGCTCGCGCGCCCGGTATCGGCGCTGGCGCCGGAAGTGCGCTCGCTCCTGATTGCCACGGCGCACCAGGTCGTCTACTCGCGCAACGCCCCGCAGGCGAGCGTGCATGCGGCCGTGGATGCGGCGCGGATTCTGCGCGCACCGCGCGCCGCTGGCCTGGTGAACGCCGTCATGCGCCGCTTCGTGGCCGAGCGCGAGGCGCTGCTCGCGCAGGTGGACGCGGATCCCGCGGCGAGGAGCGCACATCCGCGCTGGCTCTACGACGCGCTGCAGAGCGCCTGGCCGGCGCAGGCGGCGCAAATCCTGGCGGCGAACAATGCCCACCCGCCGATGACTCTGCGCGTGGATCTCACCCGCACGTCCCGCGATGACTATCTCAGGGAGCTGGCGAGCGCCGGCCACGAGGCCCGCGCGATCGGATGGGCGCCGGCTGCGGTGGAGCTGGTGACACCGGTAGCGGTCGATGCTCTGCCGGGCTTTGGCGAGGGCCGCGTCTCGGTGCAGGATGCGGGCGCGCAGCTGGCGGCACCGCTGCTGGCCGCCGCAGCAGGCATGCGCGTGCTCGATGCCTGCGCCGCCCCCGGGGGCAAGACGCTGCATCTGCTCGAGCGCGCCGATGCGTTGGGCTCGCTCCTCGCCGCCGATATCGATGCGCAGCGCCTGGAGCGGGTGGCGGAGAATCTGCGGCGCGCGAGCCGGCACGCGGAGCTGGTGGCGGCCGATGTGCGCGAGCTGGCGCAGCAGGCCAGCCGGCGCTTCGAGCGGGTGCTCCTCGATGCGCCCTGCTCCTCGACCGGGGTGATTCGGCGCCATCCGGATATCCGGCTGTTGCGCCGTCCGGACGACATCCCCGCGCTCGCCCTCCAGCAGCTCGAGATCCTGCAGGCGGGGTTCCGGCTCCTCGTCCCGGGGGGGCGGATCCTGTACTGCACCTGCTCGGTCCTGCCCGCCGAGAACGAACGGGTCGTCGAGGAGTTTCTGCGACTTGAGCCGCGAGCGAGGGCTGGGGCCATGCCGCCGGCCGGGGATCTGGCACCCGGAGCGCTCGGCCGCTCCATCGGGGTGCAGCTCCTGCCCGGGAACGGGGCGGGAACCGACGGGTTCTATTATGCTTGTCTCGAAAAGGCAACGGCCGGAAACTGACCCCCGGGCCGGCGAAGCCCCCGCACCATGCAGCGCGCGATCACGAGAGCCGATCCGTTCCGATTCCTGTTCGCTCCCGTGGTGGCGACGCTGCTCTTCATGAGCGTCCGCGTGTCGGCCGATGCGCTGGACGGGGTGCTCGAAGTTCGCTCGGCCTACGTCGATGTCGACCAGTCGGTCTACAAGCTCCACGCCCGCATCCAGTACCCGATGACCGCCGCGATCCGCGATGCGCTGCGCGACGGGGTAACCCTGGCGTTCGATTTCGATGCCCGCATTTCCCGCGAGCGGCGCTTCTGGCTCGATGCGACCATCGTCGACCTCACCCTGCGCCGCGAGCTGACCTATCACGCCGTCACCGACCGCTACGTGGTGCGCGACGTGCGCAATTCCGATCAGCAGTCCTTCGCGACCCTGGAGGATGCGCTGGAGGCGCTCGGCACCATCGATGACTGGCCGGTGCTCGTGGAACCGCAGCTCGCCGACGGCGAGCGCTACCGGATCAAGGTGCGTGCGGGTATCCGCCGTGGGCGACTGCCGGCATCGCTGCGGGCGCTTTTGTTCTGGACCGACGACTGGCACCGCGTGAGCGAGTGGTATTCATGGCTGCTCCCGAGCTGAGCACGACTCACGTCCGCTGGGGCCGCTACGGCATCGGCCTGCTGTGGGGCGCGATCGGCGCCGGCGCGCTCCTCATGCTCGCCAAGAGCGCGCAGAACTCGACCGAGTTCTCGCGCCTGCAGCCCTGGATCCTGCTGTTCAACATCATCGGCGTGATCGGGCTGACGGCGCTGATCGCGCGCAAGCTGTGGGAGCTGGTGCGCGACTATCGTGCCCACGTGCCCGGCTCGCGCCTGACGGCACGCACGGTCGCGATCTTCGGTGCACTCGTGATCGCGCCGCTCCTGATCGTCTATCTGTTCTCGCTCGACTTCCTCAACCGCGGCATCGACAGCTGGTTTCGCGTGGAAGTGAAGCAGGAGCTCAACAACGCTCTGCAGGCCTCGCGCTCGGCGCTGAACACGCGCATGCGCGAATATGCCTCGGGCACCGAGCGCTTCGCGCACACGCTGCGCGATGTGCCGGCTATGGGCCTGATTGAGAGGCTCGAGCAGGAGCGGCGGGCGACCGGTGCCGTGGAGCTCGCGCTCTTCGACAGCGAGCAGCGCGTGGTGGCGGCCAGCAGCGATAGTTTGACCGAGATGATCCCGGGGGCACCGCCGGCCGATGCACTGCGACAGCTGGCCCGCGGCAGCCCGTATGTGAGCCTGGATCCGCAGTCCGACGGCAGCTATCTGATCCGCGTCGCCGTCCCCGTCGGCGAGCCGCTCGCCGGTGCGCGCAAACGCTACCTGTACGCCATCTACGATGTCCCGACGCAGCTCGCGGCGCTGTCCGAGGCCGTGCAGCACGCATACTCGCAGTACGGCGAGCTCGCGGTGCTGCGCGAGCCGGTCAAATCGAGCTTCCGCCTCACGCTCACCCTGGTGCTGCTGCTCGCCATGCTGGCGGCGATCTATGGCGCGATTTTCTCCGCCCAGCGCCTGACTCGTCCGGTGCAGGATCTGATTGCCGGTACGCGCGCGGTGGGCAAGGGCGACTTCGGCACGCGTCTGCCCCTGCCATCGCGCGATGAGATGGGCTTTCTGGTGCAGTCGTTCAACGACATGACCAAGCGGCTGCGCCGTGCGCGCGAGGAGACCTCGCGCAGTCAGGAGGCCGTCGAGCGCGAGCGCGAGCGACTGGCGATCATTCTCGCGCGCCTGTCGACCGGTGTGCTGGCCGTGGATCGTGAGCTCACGGTGCGCATCGCCAATCAGGCGGCCGGGCTCATCCTGGGCGTTGATCTGTCGGCCGCGGAGGGACGCTCCCTTCCCGAGCTCGCCGCCGGCAACGAGCGCTTCAGTCAGTTCGTGGCCGCACTCGCCGTGCGCTTCGCCGCCGGACGCGAGGAGTGGCGCGAGCAGATCGATCTGGATGCCGCCAGCGGACACCGCGCGCTCATGTGCGCCTGTACGGAGCTTCCGGTCGAGGCGGGTGCGCGCGGCTACGTGATCGTCTTCGACGACATTACGGCGCTGCTGGCGGCGCAGCGCGATGCGGCCTGGGGCGAAGTGGCGCGCCGCCTCGCGCACGAGATCAAGAATCCGCTCACGCCCATCCAGCTCTCCGCCGAGCGCATGCGGCGGCGCTTCCTCGCGAACATGACGCACGAGGACGCACAGCTCCTCGAGCGCTCGACCGACACGATCGTGCAGCAGGTCGAGACCATGAAGCAGATGGTGAACGAGTTCAGCGAGTACGCGCGCACGCCCGAGCTGCGCGCGGTGCCGTTCAGCTTGAATCAGCTCGTCACCGAGGTGGCGGAGCTGTACCGCTCGCAGGATGCGCACGTGGAGCTGCGGCTGTCGCTCGATCCGGCGCTCACTCAGATCGAGGCCGATCGCGGCCGCGTGCGCCAGATCCTCAATAACCTGCTGGTCAATGCATTCGAGGCGCTGGAAGGCGTCACTCCGGCCACGGTCGATCTCGAGACGCGCGCCGAGACTCACGCCGACGACCTGTACGCGGCGATCACTGTGAGCGATAACGGGCCCGGCTTCCAGCGCGAGATCCTGGGCAGGGTGTTCGATCCCTACGTCACCAGCAAGCCCAAGGGCACTGGCCTCGGACTTGCGATCGTGAAGAAGATCGTCGAAGAGCACGGCGGGCGGATCGATGCGGACAACCGCGCCGAAGGCGGCGCGCGCGTGCGCGTCGTGCTGCCCATCAAAGTCAGCGCGCGCGCGGCACATACCATCCGCGAACTGCGGCCCGCGCTGCGGAAGGAGAAAACGGCATGAGTGCAGCGCGCATCCTGGTGGTCGATGACGAGGCCGACATCCGCGGCCTGCTGAAGGAAATCCTCTCCGAGGAGGGCTACGAGGTCGATGTCGCGGCGAATGCCGGACAGGCACGGGCCTCGCGCGCGCGCCAGGCGCCCGATCTCGTGCTGCTCGACATCTGGATGCCCGATACGGACGGCATCACGCTGCTGCGTGAATGGTCGGCCGCAGCCGCGGATGGCTGTCCGGTCGTGATGATGTCCGGGCACGGCACGGTCGAGACCGCCGTCGAGGCGACGCGCCTGGGAGCGGTCGATTTCGTCGAGAAGCCGCTGTCCATTGCGAAGCTGTTGCGGACGGTGGAACGGGCGCTGGACAGCGGCAAGCGCCGGCGACCGACGGCGAAGTCGCTGCCGCCGCAACTGCTCGTGCCCGCCGGCAAGAGCCGACTGATGCAGCAGCTGCGTACCGAGCTGCAGCAGATCGCCGTGAATCCCGCGGCCGTGCTGCTGGTGGGCGAGCCGGGCTCGGGGCGCGAGGCTTTCGCACGCTACCTGCATGGCGAGAGCCCGCGTGCCGCGGCTCCGTTCATCGCCGTGGTGGCGAGCAGCCTGCGTGAGGCGGACGCCGAGGCCCAGCTCCTCGGGCGCGACGGCAGTCCCGGCATCATCGAGCAGGCGGCCGGCGGCACGCTCTTCATCAATGAGCTCGAGGATCTGCCGGCAGCTGCGCAGCGCACGCTGCTCGGCGTCATCGAATCCGGCAGTTTCGCGCGCCTGGAGGCGACGACGCGTACGCCGTTCAGCGCCCGCGTGCTCTCATCGGCGCAGCCCGGCATCGAGAATCGCGCCGGCGCCGCTCCGGGGAGCCTGCGACGCGATCTGCTCGGACACCTGAACACGCTGATCGTGCGGGTCCCGGCGCTGCGCGAATACGCCGAAGATGTGCCGGAGCTGCTGCGCCACTATGTGGATCGGGCGGTCGATACCGAGGGCCTGCCGTTCCGCCGTTTCAGCGTGGCGGCGCAGAACCGGCTGCGCAACTACCCCTGGCCGGACAACGTGCGCGAGCTGCGCAACCTGGTGCATCGTCTGCTCATCCAGGGCGATGCGGAGGAGATCCGGCTCGATGAGATCGAGCGCGAGCTCGCCATCCAGACCACGCAGGGCGAGCCGCTCGTCAAGCAGGACCTGCTCGCACTGCCGTTGCGCGAAGCGCGCGAGCAGTTCGAGCGTGCCTATCTGCAGCAGCAGCTGCTCTTGTGTAACGGCAAGGTGGGCCAGCTCGCGAAGCGCGTCGGCATGGAGCGCACCCATCTGTATCGCAAGCTGCGCTCGCTCGGAGTGGACTTCCGCACCATCAGCGACGACTAATCGCCGACGCGGATCACGATCGCATCCACGTCCGCCGACTGCAACTGCTTGCGGATGCGGTTGAGCTCATCGAGGTCCTTGATGGGACCGATGCGCACGCGGTGCCAGACGTCGGCATCGACCGCAACGCGCTGCACCTGCGCATTGATACCCTGAAGCGAGAGCTGCCGGCTCACCCGGTCGGCATCCGCCTCGTTGCGGTAAGAGCCAGCCTGCAGCACGTAGACTCCCGGCTTGTCGATCTTTGCCGTCGGCAGGTCGCGCTTCACATCGCGCTCCTTCTCCGGTACGACCACCTCGAAATTCGGCAGCATCTCGTAGAAGTCATAGCGGCCGGCGCCGTTGGCTCCAGCCTGCGCCGTCGCTGGATCGGCGGCTGCATCGGAGGCGGGAGCGCCGGCGTGCCGTGCCGGCTCAGGGCGCGGCGCAGCAGCGGAGCCCTTGTCCGCGTGGCGCGAGAGCGCAAACAGCGCGGAGGCTGCAACGATGCCCACGAACACTCCCATCCCGAACTCACGCCAGCGCCCGAGATCGAGGCTGGAGCGCGAGGGCTTCTTGTAGTCGCGCGCGCTCAAGCGGCTCACATCGTCTCCGGTGCCGACACGCCCAGGAGCGCGAGGCCGTTGCGGATCACCTGCTGCACGCCGAGCACCAGCACCAGGCGCGCATTGCGCAGCGCCGCCTCCTCCACGATGAACTGCTCGGCGTTGTAATACGTGTGCAGGGCGTTGGCGAGCTCGCGCAGATAGTGGGCGAGCATGTGCGGCGCGCGCGTCTCGGCGGCCTGCTCGAGAGCTTCCGGATAGCGCGTGAGCGTGTTCAGGAGCGCCTGCTCGTGCGCGCCCGCGAGCAGCGCCGCGTTGGCGAGACCCTGGGCGCGATCGAGTGTGAGTCCGCGCGTCGAGAGCTGCTTCATGACGCTCGCGACCCGCGCATGCGCGTACTGGATGTAGTACACCGGGTTCTCATTGGTACGCGACTTCGCGAGCTCCAGATCGAAGTCCAGCGCCTGGTCGTGACTGCGCATGAGATAGAAGAAGCGGCAGGCATCGTTGCCGACCTCCCCCCGCAACTGGCGCAGCGTGACGAACTGCGCCTCGCGCTTGCCCATCGGGATCTTCTCGCTGCCACGAAACAGGCTGACGAACTGGATGAGGTTCACCTCGAGACACTCGCCCGGCTCTCCCATGGCCATCAGGCCCGCGCGCACGCGCGCCACATAGCCGTGGTGATCGGCGCCGAGCACGTCGATCAGGAGGTCGAAGCCGCGCTCCCGTTTGTCGAGGTGGTAGGCGATGTCGGAGGCGAAGTAGGTCTTCTGGCCGTTCTCGCGCACCACCACCCGGTCCTTCTCATCGCCGAGCTCGGTTGCGCGGAACCACACCGCGCCGTCTTTCTTATACAGTCGTCCCTGCGCCTCGATGCGCGCCAGCGCCCGGTCAATCGCGCCGCTCTGCGCGAGCGTGCGCTCCGAGGTCCACGTGTCGAATCTCACACCGAACTCGCCCAGGTCCTCGCGGATATCCGCGAGCATGGCGCCCAAGGAGAGCGCCAGCACGCTGGCGAAGCCGTCCGCGCCGATGAGCTGCCGGCAGCGCGCGATCAATTCATCGATGTAGACCTCTTTATCGCCGGCGGGCGCATCGAGGGGGAGGCCTTCGAGCACGTGGGCCGCGGGCCGGCGCAGGGATTCTCCGCGCTCCTGCCGCAGAGCCTGCGCGAGCGGCAGCACGTAGTCGCCGCGATACCCGTTCTCGGGGAAGGGCAGAGCCTCGCCGCAGGCCTGCAGGTATCGCAGCCAGGTGCTGACGGCGAGGATGTCCATCTGCCGCCCGGCATCGTTGATGTAGTACTCGCGACTCACATCGAAGCCGACGATCGTGAGCAGATTGGCCAGGCTCGCACCATAGGCGGCCTGACGCCCGTGGCCGACGTGCAGCGGCCCGGTGGGATTGGCCGAGACGAACTCGACCAGGGTGCGCCGGCCGCGGCCGTAGTTACTCGCGCCGTAGCGGTCGGCTTCCGTGTGGATGCGTGCAAGCTCCCCGCCGAGCGCACCGGGAGCCAGAAAGAAGTTGATGAAACCCGCGCCCGCCATCTCGGCGCGCGCCAGGAGCGGGCTCGCCGGCAGCGCCGCGATGATGGCCTGTGCCAGCTCGCGCGGGTTGCGGCGCGCGGCCTTGGCAAACTTGAGCGCTGCGCTGGTCGCGAAGTCGCCGAACTTCGGATCGCGCGTGCGCTCGAGAGTCGCGTCGGCCGCTGTCGGTGGGAAGGGGAGCAGGCCTGCCGGCAGGCGCTGCAAGGCCTGCAGGAGGAGCTGCTCGAGCTGCTGCTTCAAGGGGAATTCCGGTCTGAAACGAGGCGGGCCAGTCTACCGAAATGCGCAGGCCAGCACCCGCGCCGCGACTCACTCCTCGGCTGTCTCGGCGAGCAGCCGCAGGTCGATGTCCAGGCGCCGCAGCCGCTCGCGCAGGCCCGGCCATTCTTCTTTAAGGAAGCGCGAGCGCGCGCGCGTCAG
>Ga0335077_10011470_pt1 | contig 11080 bp, 5 predicted proteins | sample Lox_Sample_31_FD_207151 | JGI IMG/M metagenome (GOLD analysis project Ga0335077, IMG submission 207151) | Soil microbial communities from Loxahatchee National Wildlife Refuge, Florida, United States - Lox_Sample_3.1 | ecosystem: Environmental > Terrestrial > Soil > Wetlands | place: USA: Florida...
CGCGCTGGTCGGAATGCGGACCGGCGTGCCCGCCAAAGCGATCATCCTGCTGCCCATAGGCGGAGTCACCCTGCTGGATGAGACCAAGCAAACCTTCGAGCCTGGTTCGCAGACCTGGAAACGCGACATCCGCATCGCAGTGGCTGGCCCGTTTGTGAACCTGGTGCTGGCGCTGATTGCAGGCAGCATTGTGCTGGCGCTGGTGCCGCAGGCTCGTCTGTGGCATAGGCCTTTTGTCATCGCCAGCAATCTGCCCCGCAGCGTGGTGTGGTGCAATGCCTGGCTGGCTCTGTTTAACCTGCTGCCGGCTTATCCCATGGACGGCGGCCGGGTGCTGCGCGCGCTGTTATCGCGCCGCGTGGATGCCGCCACCGCTACGCATCGCGCGGTTTCCATCGGCCAGGCTTTCGCCCTGCTCTTCATGCTCACCGGCATGCTGACCAACGCCTGGCTCACCCTGATTGGCGTCTTCCTGTTTATTTCCGCGCAGCTTGAGGAGCGGTCGGCGATTTTCCAGTCGGTGCTGGAGGCGGTTCACCTGGAAGACGTGATGCTCACCGACTTCGCCACCCTCTCGCCCGCCGACACCCTGGAGGACGCCCTCGACAAAGCCGTCCACAGCCTGCAGGACGACTTCCCGGTGATCCGCGGCAGCGACATGGTGGGAATCATCTCCAGGCAGAAGATCCTGCAGGCGCTGCGCTCGGAGGGCAACGGCTACGTGCAGTCGGTGATGAACCGGATTTTTGACGTGGCCCAGAAGAAAGAGTCGCTGGCCTCGGCTTTCCGCAAGCTGTCCTCCCGCAACCTGAGCCTGATTCCTGTGGTGGAAGACCAGCGGCTGGTAGGAATCGTGACGCTGCAGAACCTGATGCACTCCATGGCGCTGCTGGCGGAGAGCCGCAAGCTGCGGAGAAGCTAGGGCATTGACGATTGCCAATTGCCGATTGGCGATTGGCGATTGAAAGAAACCCAGGTGCGGCAAGGTTTTCAAATCGGCAATCGAAAATCGGCAATCAAAAATCTCTTCAGAACAGCCGTATCCCCTTGGCCTGCCTCACCGCCGGAACCTTCTTCAGTTCATCCAGCACCTGAGAAGAGACACGCCCGTCCACGTGGACCACGGCGATCGCCTCGTTCGGTTCCACCGCATCACCATTTCCGCCGCGGCGCCCAAGCGAGAAGTTGGCGATGTTGATCTTCTGCTCGCCCAGGATGGTTCCTACCCGGCCGATCACTCCCGGCACGTCGTCGTTGCGCATGTAGATCAGGTTGCGCTCCAGCGGCGCTTCCACGTCAATTCCATCCACATGCAGCAGGCGCGGCAGGTGCTTGTGCAGCACCGATCCCTTCACGATGTGTTCTTCCTTATTGGTTTTCAGCAGCAGCGAGATCACACTCTCGCTGCTGCCCGAAGTCTTGGCTTTGCGGGCCTCGTGGATGGGCACGCCGCGCGAATCAGCGAGTGCCGCGGCGTTCACCAGATTGGCTTTTTCGTCCAGGCTTTCGTTGAGCACGCCTTTCACCGCGGCGTTGCGGATCAATTCGGTCTTCCATTCCGCGATGTTGCCGCTGTAACGCAACGAGATTTCCACCAGGTTGCCTTCGCTGACCTGCGCCAAAAATGCCCCCAGGCGCTCGGCCAGCACGATGTACGGCTGCATTTGTACATACTCATCGTGCGAGACCGAAGGCACGTTCACTGCGTTCTGGATCACCCCGTCTTTGAGGTAATCCTTCACCTGCTGCGCGATCTGGTAGCCGACCGCTTCCTGGGCCTCGTTGGTCGAGCCGCCGATGTGGGGCGTAAGGATCACATTCTCCAGCGCGCTCAAGGGAGAGTTCTTCAGCGGTTCTTCGACGAAGACATCGAGCGCGGCGCCGGCCACCCGCCCGCTCTTGAGCGCTTCCGCCAGTGCGGCCTCATCCACCAGCTCGCCGCGGGCGCAGTTCACCATGCGAATTCCGGCTTTCATTTTCTGGATGGAATCGGCGTTGATCATTCCCTGGGTCTGCGGCGTCAGGCCGACGTGCAGGGTGAGGTAATCCGCGGCGGCGTACACCTCGTCAAGCGAGCCCATGCGGATGCCCTGCTCCCGCGCCACCGAAGTGGAAACAAACGGATCGTGGGCGATGATCTGCATATCAAACCCCCGGGCGCGGCGGGCCACTTCCATGCCCACTCGCCCCAGGCCCACGATGCCCAGCGTTTTCTTGCGCAGTTCGCTGCCCTGCAAAGATTTCTTCTCCCACTTGCCGGCGTGCATGAGAGCGTCGGCGCGGCAGAGGTGGCGGGCCATCGCCAGCATCATGCCCAGGGTCTGCTCGGCCACGGCGACGGCGTTGGCGCCCGGGGTGTTCATCACCGCGATTCCCTTGCGGGTGGCGGCGTCGAGATCGATATTGTCCACGCCCACGCCGGCACGCCCCACCACCCGCAGCTTGGGAGCGTGTTCGAGCAGGGCGGCATCCACCTGCACCGCCGAGCGCACGATCAATGCATCCGCCGATTCCAGTTGCTCCGGCAGCTTGCCGTTGAGCTGATCGTGGGTAACCACCGTCCAGTGCGGCTCCTGCAGCAAACCGACCGCGGAAGAGGAGATCTTTTCTGCCACCACTACCTTCATGCTTGCCTCGCACCTGTGCGTTGATGGAATCAGCGCCGCAGTTACCGCGGGGTAACCTCGCCGCCGGTTAACAATTTCTTGACTAGAAAATGACGAAGCTCTGACACGCCGCCGCGCATGCCTTCCTAAACTGCAGGCAGAGTTTTACATCGGATCGGAGGCACCATGAAGTTGAACGTCGTAGTCATTCTTTTGCTCACGCTGTTAAGCATTGGATGCGGCTATAAGTCGCCCGCAACCATGCCCGCCCAGCCGGGAGTCACACCCGCCATCAGCCAACTGGCGCCGGACAATGCCAACTCCGGGGACCCGGGATTCACCCTCACGGTGAATGGCACCCATTTCGCCAGCGATGCCGTAGTGAACTTCAACGGCGCCAAAATGGCGACCACTTTCGTCAGCGCCAGCCAGGTCATGGCGGCAGTTCCTTCCTCGGCCATTGCCACGTCGGGGACCATGCCGGTCACGGTGACTAACCCCGGCACCGCCGCCACCGGGCCTTACGGTGGAGGCACGATGAGTGAGACCTCGCCGGCGACGAACTTTACCGTGAACTAGGCCTCTGTGAACCAGGCCGCGAGAGCGATCTCTTTGCGGCCTTCCTTTGCGAGCTTCGCGGTTTGGTGAACCGCCGCCGACCGCCCCGGAAATCGAAGGCGAATGCCCCGTTACGCGCCCACAGCCTGCTTTCGCCCGGCAAGATTCTCCGCGAAGATTTCCTGGGCGGCCTGCACGGCGATACCGTACTCGACGGTCTTGCCCGTGACCGCGGCCAGCACGTGTTCCAGAGCGGCCAGAATGCCGATGGTGTCGAGGAAATCGTAGTAGCCGATGTGGGCGATGCGGAAGAGCTTGCCTTTCATCTCGCCCTGGCCGTTGGCCACCACCGCGGAGAAGGTCTCGCGAAACTCCTTCACGATGGCGCCGGAATCGAGCCCGCTCGGCGTCTGCACCGCGGTGAGGGCGGCCGCCGGCGAGGATGCCGCAAACAGCTTCAAGCCCAGCGCCTGCGTGCCCGCGCGGGTCATCTTGGCCGCCAGTTCGGCGTTGTCCACCAGGGCCTTGCGGCCCTCGATGAGATCGCCGTCGCCCATCTGGCGAACGAATTCAAGCGCTGCTCCCAAAGCTGCGAATAAGGAAGTGGCCGGAGTGTAGGCCGACTCGCCCTTCGCCGCCGCCTTGCGCTCCTTGCGGAAGTCGAAGTAGTAGCGCGGCGACTTCGCGCTGTCCATGCGCTTCCATGCCCGCTCGCTCACGGCGCAATAGGCAAGGCCGGGAGGAATCATCAGCGCCTTCTGTGAGCCTCCGATGATTACGTCAATTCCCCAGCCATCCACATCTAGATGTGTGGTTCCAAGGCCGGTGATGGCGTCCACCACCAGCAGCGTGTCGTCGCCCGCGGCGCGCACAATTTCTGCAATGCCCTTTACATCGTGGCGGGCGCCGGTGGAACTTTCCGTCGCCTGCACGTAAACCACGCGCACGTCGGGCGTGAGCCGCTGCCGCACTTCGCTGAGCGAGAAGGTCTCGCCGTAGGGGGCGCTGATCACCTCGGGGACGCAGCCGAAAGCCTTGGCCAGCCCGGTCCAGCGCTCGCCAAACTTGCCCGCGGTCAGCACCAGAACTTTGTCTCCCGGCGAGGTGAGGTTGGAGACGGCGCCTTCCATGACGCCGGTGCCCGAGGAGGCCAGCACCAGAACGTCGTTGTTGGTGCCGATGAAATCCTTCATGTCGGAGAGTACGCGGCCGAACAGGGCGCGGAAGTCGGCGGTGCGGTGGTGCGCGCTGAACGACGCCATCGCGGTCTGCGCCGCCGGCAGCAGCGGAGTAGGGCCGGGGGTGAAAAGGCGATTCTTGAGAAGCATTGCCAGGAGTCCTTTTGCAGCAAAGATTAGTCTTTAGTTTACCCGTTCGAAAGGACTTCTGGCATCTGCCGTCATATCTCGGCCGCAGCTCTCGGAGTGAAGTTCTCGGAGTGAAGTTCTCGGCGCGACTTTCTCGGCGGAATTTCTCGGCGAACTCGGCGATTTAAGATTTGTGCCAGCGGAGGCAAGAACCTGAAATCGCTGAGGGCGCAAAGAACTGCCGCCGAGGGCGCCGGGGAACGTCGCGGAAAAGCCTTCGTTGACCGGGCTTGCTCTCCGCTCTAAGATTGCGTGACCTGCCATGATCGGCCAGACCATCTCTCACTACCGCGTTGTCGAGAAGCTTGGAGGCGGCGGCATGGGCGTGGTCTTCAAGGCCGAGGACCTCAAGCTCGGCCGCTTCGTGGCCCTCAAGTTCCTGCCCGATGACGTTGCCAAAGATCCCCAGGCCCTGAGCCGCTTTCAGCGTGAGGCCAAAGCCGCCTCCGCCCTGAACCATCCCAACATCTGCACCATCTACGAGATCGACGATCCCGGCGGCCAGGCCTTCATCGCCATGGAATACCTCGATGGCGTCACCCTCAAGCACAAAATCGGCGGGCGTCCCATGGACCTGGAAGTCCTGCTGGCGCTGGCGATCGAGATTGCCGATGCTCTCGACGCCGCCCACGCCGAGGGCATCGTGCACCGCGACATCAAGCCCGCCAACCTCTTTGTGACCAAGCGCGGCCACGCCAAGATCCTCGACTTCGGCCTGGCGAAAGTCACTTACGACGTTAAGGTTACAGAGCAGGACACCTCCATGCCCACGGCCGTAAGTGCGGCGCATCTTACCAGTCCCGGCACCGCCCTGGGCACCGTCGCCTACATGTCGCCGGAGCAGGCGCGGGGCAAGGAGCTGGACGCCCGCACCGATCTGTTTTCTTTCGGCTCCGTGCTCTATGAGATGGCCACCGGCACCGTGCCCTTCCGCGGCGATACTTCCGCCGTGATTTTTCAAGCGATCCTGGGACGGGCGCCGGTTTCGCCCGTCCGCCTGAACCCCGATCTGCCGGCGGAGCTGGAGCGCATCATCAACCGCGCGCTGGAGAAAGACCGCGACCTGCGTTATCAGCACGCCTCCGAGATTCGCGCCGAGTTGCAGCGCCTGAAGCGCGACACCGATTCCAGCCGCTCGGTAATCATTCCCGCCGAAGAAGAAGTGGCGACGGTGAGCAGCGCAGTCCTTCCGGTTCCGCCTTCGTCGTCAGGCAGAAGCACGCCGGCGGTGCCATCAGGAGCGGCGGCCTCAGCGGCTTCCGCGCCCATCGCGGCAGCGCCGGCGCCACCTAAGAACCGCTGGATTCTCATCGCCGGCGCGGCGTTGGGCGCGGTCATCATCGCCGGCCTGTTCTTCTACACGCACAAATCGCATGCCCTGACGGAGAAGGATTCCATTCTGCTCGCCGATTTCGTCAACACGACCGGCGATACCGTCTTCGACGGCACTCTGAAGCAGGCTCTGGCAGTGCAACTGGGGCAGTCTCCCTACCTGAATGTGCTGCCGCAATCCCGCATCGAGGAGGCCCTGAAATACATGGGGAGGCCGCGCGATGAGCGCATCACCAACGACATCGCCAAGGAAATCGCCCAGCGCGAGGCCACCAAGGCGGTGCTTGAGGGCTCGATCTCATCGCTGGGGAGCCATTACGTCATCGACCTGAACGCCATCAACGCCCAGACCGGCGATTCGCTGGCGCAGCAGCAGGTGGAAGCCGATAGCAAAGAAGAAGTACTGAAATCGCTCGACCAGGCCGCCTCCGACCTGCGGCAGAAGCTGGGCGAGTCGCTGGTTTCGGTGCAGAAATTCGCCACTCCGCTGGAGAAGGCCACCACCTCGTCGCTGGAGGCGTTGAAAGCTTTTTCCCAGGGCGATGCCGCACACCAGATACTGAACGATCCCGAGGCCATTCCGTACTTGCAGCATGCGGTGGAGCTGGACCCGAACTTCGCCATGGCCTATGCGTCCCTGGGCGTGGCTTCGGGCAACATCAACCGCCCCGGCGACCAGCGGAAATACCTGGCGAAGGCCTTTGAATTGAGAGACCGTGCCAGCGAGCGGGAAAAGCTGTACATCTCGGCTCATTACCAGAGCGAGGTTCTGCGCGACGCCCCCGCAACTGTCGCCACTTACGAACAGTGGGAACAACTCTACCCGCGGGATAACGTCCCCAGAGATAATCTGGCGCTCGCTTACGGCTCGATGGGACAACTGGATAAGGCCTTGGCCAGCGCAGCCGCTGCCGCGCAGCTTGATCCGAAAGACAGCTACGCCTACCAGAACATGGCGGCTGCGTATCTGCACATGAACCGTTACGACGAAGCCAAGGCGGTGATCGACAAGGCGGTCGCCGCCGGCTTCAGCCCGCGCACCGGAGAATTGGTTTTGCTGCAGATTGCCTACGCGAAAGGAGACACCGCCGGGGTTCAGCGCTCCGTGCAAGCCTCGGCGGGGACCGATGTGGAATCGGTCATGCTGATGCTGGCCGCTTTCGCCGATTGTTCCTCGGGAAAGATGAAGCCCTACCGGGAGATGATGGATCGCGCGCTTGCTGTGGCGCAGAAATCCGGGCAGCCGGAATTCGCCGCCATGGCCCGCATATTGCAGGCCTCGTTCGACGAGGAGATGGGATTCAGCGTCGAACAGGTAAAACGGCAGATCGCAGAGGGCGCGGCGATGTCCGACGATCGCGACACTCAGGCCGCGGCCCTAACCGCGTGGGCCATGGTGGGAGAGAAGCCCCGCACCGAGAAATTGATGGACGACCTCGCCCGCGATTATCCCAAAGATACTTTTATCAATCAGGGATGGATTCCGATCGCCCGCGCCTTTGAAGCGATGTACCGAAACGATCCCGCTGAGGCAGTGAAGGACCTGGAGCCGGCCGCGCCCTACGAACTCGGGACCGCGCCCGACGGCCTGGATCTCTGGCCCATCTACGCGCGTGGCAAAGCTTATTTGCAGGCTCGCGACGGCGCCAAAGCGGCGGCTGAGTTTCAGAAACTCCTCAACCACCGCGGCATTGATCCGGTGAACCCCTTCAATCCCCTTTCCCAACTGGGATTGGCCCGGGCGCTGGCGATGCAGGGCGATACCGCCAAAGCGCGCACCGCATACCAGGACTTCTTCGCATTGTGGAAGGACGCCGATCCTGATGTTCCTGTTCTGAAGGCGGCGAAAGCCGAGTACGCCAAGCTGCAATAGGACGCGCTCGCACCCATTTGGACAGGGTTTCTCCCGCCAGACGATGCCAGGCCGCGCAAAAACGAAAAATGCGTCTCATTGCGAGACGGATTGCTTGCCTGTATAGCTTAAAGCAAACTATGCATTTAAAGGCAATTTAAGGCCTGCGGAGATTGCGGTGGGCCTCTTGGGCCCTCCGAGGGCAAGATCGTGGCTCCTGGACCAATTCTGAGCGATTGCAGGGCACTCTGGAAGCGGTCGTAGACTCGAAAACCGGCATCCAGCGAAATAGGCGGGTCAGCATTTACAATAACTTGCAGCTAACTCATTGAAATCAAAAGTCCGGGAAATCGCGGAGTGGGGCTGCAGCGCCCGCGATGACCGGCTTCATGGGGGATACAATATCGGGCAGAGCCGAGAGCCGGCCTAATGAGCACAGCCAGGACATTCCGCGGCTTGTTGTGCGTCGGGTTGCTTTTCTGTGCCGGTGCGGCGGCCGCCCAAGGCGGGGACAGTCCAAGTGTGGACAGTCCAGGCGTGGACAGTGCAGGCGTCCAACAAGAGATCAAGCTGGGGAACGCAGCCCTCCATTTCGGCCGCTACGAGGAGGCCCGCAAGCACTTTGCCAATGCCAGCCGCCTGAGTGCGATGACGTCTGCGGAGGCTTATCGCGGCTTAGCCTGGGCTGAGTTGCGCCTGGGCAACTTCAAGGCGGCTCAGGAAAACGCCGGCAAAGCCCTGCAACTTTCCTCCACTGACCGCGAGCGTGCGGAAGCCCACAATCTGGCCGGGACAGCGCTGCTGCAGGATTTCATCGAGTCCCATCACAAAGATGACCTGGGCGCGGCGGTGGAGCAATTCCAGCAAGCGGTGAAACTCGACAGCAAACTGGACGTGGCTTACTTCAACCTGGGGACGGCTCTGGTGACCTCCGGACGCAGCGCTGAAGGTGTGGCGGCGTTCAAGAAATATCTCGAAGTCACTCCGGACGGGCCTTTGAGTGGACGGGTACGACGCTATATTGCCAGGCCGTCCCTGGTGCAGGCGGTGCTAGCGCCGGATTTCAGATTGACCAACGCCGACGGCCAATCGATTTCGTCCGACTCGCTGCGGGGACGCTTCGTGCTATTGGATTTTTGGGCCACCTGGTGTCCGCCCTGCCTCGCCGCTCTGCCAACGTTGCGCGGTCTTTCCGCGGAACTTCCCTCCGGCCGCTTTGCGCTGATCAGCGTCGATGAGGACTCCAGCCAGCCAGTATGGCGGAAGTTCATCACTCGGCAGCAGATGCACTGGAGCCAGTGCTGGGACGACAATGGCGTCGTCTATCACAGCTTCGGGTTTGCCGCGGTGGGGGATCTGTCGCTGCCGCGCTATGTGTTGCTGGACGGCGACGGCGTGATCTTGCAGGTTTTCGATGGCTACGACCGGCCGGCAAAGATCGCCGATGCCGTGCGCCACGCCGTAGCTGGATCGGAAACGGGACAACCATGAGGCAAGGCGCCGAGATTCCCGCCGGAGGAGGAAAATACGAGTTCTTCTTTGCGCTCTTTGCGTTCTTAGCGGTTCATTGCCTTCCCGGCCCGAGAGATAAGCCCAAAAGCTTTCAACCGCAAAGAACGCAAAGATTGCAAAGACGCAAAGAAAGGCCTGGATTTCAACAGGCATTTCTTCTGTCCAGCGCGGACCACGAAATGCGACAATAGATTTACCGCTCCCATGTCCACCTCCCTAGTCCCAGCCATCGGCTCTGAGCTTCTTCGGGAGCACGGCATCACGCCCGAAGAATACGAAAAAATCCAGCAGCTTCTGGGCGGCCGCGAGCCTACGCTTACCGAACTCGGTATTTTCAGCGTGATGTGGAGCGAGCACTGCTCCTACAAGTCTTCCCGCGTGCACCTGAAGCGCCTGCCGACCCGCAGCCGCCGCGTCGTGCAGGGGCCGGGAGAGAATGCCGGGATCATCGACATCGGCGACGGCTGGGCGTGCGCGTTCAAGATCGAGTCGCATAATCATCCGTCATTCATTGAGCCGTTTCAGGGCGCGGCCACGGGCGTGGGCGGAATTCTGCGCGACATTTTCACCATGGGTGCAAGGCCGGTAGCGGTGATGGATTCGCTGCGCTTCGGGCCGATTGCAAATCGTGTGGGGCGGGCGCCCGCGCCCGCCGGGACAGCTTCGATAGACATGACGGTCGCCTCGCCGCACGCTGAGGCGGGCGAGGGCGCCCGCCCCACATCCACATCCGAGATCCACAAGAATCATTCCATCCTCGAAGGCGTGGTCAGCGGCATCGCTTCCTATGGCAACTGCTTTGGCGTGCCCAACCTGGGCGGCGAAACCAAGTTCGAGCCCTGCTACTCGGGCAATCCGCTGGTGAATGCTTTCGCTCTTGGCCTGGTCAGAAAAGCCGAAATTTTCTACGCCAAGGCCGCCGGCGTGGGCAATCCGGTGATTTACGTCGGCTCGAAGACGGGGCGCGACGGCATCCACGGCGCGACCATGGCCAGCGAGGAGTTCCACGAAGGCTCCGAAGCCAAGCGGCCCAATGTGCAGGTAGGCGATCCGTTTCTGGAAAAGCTCTTACTCGAAGCGTGCCTCGAAGCCATGCAGACCGGCGCGGTTGTCGGCATTCAGGACATGGGCGCGGCCGGCCTCACTTGCTCCACCTGCGAAATGGGCGGGCGCGGCGGCGTGGGCATCGAGATCGAACTCGACCGCGTGCCGCAGCGCGAAACCGGCATGAGCGCCTACGAGATCATGCTGAGCGAATCGCAGGAGCGCATGCTGCTGGTGGCGCAGAAGGGCCGCGAGCAGGAAGTGTTCCGCGTGTTCGAGAAATGGGGACTAGACGCGGTTGAGATCGGCGCCGTAACCGAAGGCGGCAACCTGCGGGTGCGCCAGCACGGGGAGTTGGTGGCCGACATTCCGAATTCCGCTCTCACCGACGATGCTCCGGTGTACAAACGGCCGCTGGAGCGCTGGGAGCCGCCGGTGGCGCGCGAAATGCCGGAGCACATCAAGCTCGGCCAGAAATCGGATTTCACCGACGATCTCAGACAGCTTCTCTCCAGCTCGAACATCAGCGGCAAGCGCTGGATCTGGCAGCAGTACGACCACATGGTGCAGACCAATACCGTGGAAGGCCCGGGCGCGGGCGATGCCGGAGTGATTCGCGTCAAAAATTCGAACCCCGGGGCCTCGCAGCGCGGGCTGGCCATGGCTCTCGATGGCAATGGGCGCTGGTGCTATCTCGATCCGCGGCTGGGCGCAATGCATGCAGTTGCCGAGGCCGCGCGCAACGTGGCTTGCGCGGGAGCGACTCCGGTGGGCGCGACCAACTGCCTGAACTTCGGCAATCCGGAAAA
>Ga0335077_10011473_pt1 | contig 11079 bp, 9 predicted proteins | sample Lox_Sample_31_FD_207151 | JGI IMG/M metagenome (GOLD analysis project Ga0335077, IMG submission 207151) | Soil microbial communities from Loxahatchee National Wildlife Refuge, Florida, United States - Lox_Sample_3.1 | ecosystem: Environmental > Terrestrial > Soil > Wetlands | place: USA: Florida...
CACATGCTGATGACCGCGCTGCGGGACAAGCCGATGCGGGCGTATTCGGACGTCATCGTCGCAGAGGTGGAGGGCTTACTGAAGACCTGGGGCGAGTCCGGGGAAACGGATCTCCTCGAGTTCACGAAGGGCTTGACCCTCTACACGTCGACCCATTGTCTCTTGGGGTCGGAGTTTCGACACGAATTGAATGCCGAGTTCGCTGGGATCTATCACGACCTGGAGCGAGGTATACGGCCGATCGCCTATGTCTTCCCGAATCTGCCGATCCCGGTGTTCTGGAAGCGGAACAAGGCACGGGCCCGGCTGCAGACCTTGGTGACGGGCATCCTCGACAGGAGATCCAGAAAACCGGAGGGCAGCGCCAATGTGTTTCACACGCTGCTCGATGCGCGCTACGATGACGGCACACCGTTGAGTCCCCATGAGATCACCGGCATGCTGATTGCCGCAGTGTTCGCGGGGCATCACACCACCTCCGGCACGGCGGCCTGGGTGCTGATCGAACTGCTCCGCCATCCGGACGAGCTGAAGAAGGTTGTGACCGAGATAGACGAATTGCTCGGTCCCGACGGTCGGATCAGCTTCGAGTCCCTGAGACAAGTCCCGAACCTCGAGAATGTGATCAAGGAAGTCCTGCGGCTGCATCCCCCGTTGATCATCCTGATGCGAAAGGTCGTACGGGACTTTCAGGTGGGCGACTACCTGATCGGGGCGGGCAAGTACGTCTGTGCGGCGCCGCCAGTCACCCACGGGATTGCCTCGTTGTTCCCGGACCCGGACGCCTTCGTGCCTGACCGCTACGCTCCGGAGCGGGCGGAGGACAGGGACGTGTTCGCGTGGCAGGCATTCGGCGGGGGTCGCCATAAATGCTCGGGGAACGCGTTTGCGCTATTCCAGATCAAGGCCATCTTCTGCGTCCTGCTCCGGCGTTATCGGTTCGAACTGGTCAATCCCCCGGACACCTACCGCGACGACTACACGAAAATGGTTGTCCAACCCGCCTCGCCGTGCCCGATCCGCTATCGCCGGCGACAAGTGGACAGGACCGCTGTGACCCTGACCAGGGTCCGGGCTGCGCAGCCGGAGGGCGTGGGGCAAGCCTTTCGCGTCACGGTGGATCGGGATCTCTGTAAAGGCCACGGGGCCTGCATGGCCGAAGCGCCGGAGATCTTCCGCGTCGACGACGCCGGCCGCCTCACGCTGCTTCAGGACTCTTGCGATGGGATGTGGTTGGCCAAGGCCCGCGCCGCCGTGAAGTATTGTCCCACGCAGGCCATTCACCTGGCGCCCGATACCGGTGATTGCCCCCGGGCCCCGTTGAACGCGATCCCATAGTACGGTCCTCGCCGTGCCAGAACCCAGCCACCGCTTCGGGCGATTGTTCGAGCACATGCTCACGCATTACCGGGGCCTGTTCGCGGTCCTCATCCTGCTGCCCGTATCGGTCGCGTACGGTGCCGGCATCGCGCTCCGTCGTCGGCTCGCCTTCACGCTCCGTCGCGCGCCGGCTCAGCATGCTGAGAAGGTCGACCGGGTGATTCGCCAGATCGAGGAATGGAAGACCGATGGCGCTCGCGAGCGCCTCTGTACTGCACGCTCCCCGTGGGACACCATGAGCGAACTGGTGCCCCGGTACAAACTGACCCATCGCAAGATCGACGTCGGCATGCGCGACATCCTGGAGATCGATGACCAGGGGCGCACCGTCAGAGTCGAACCGCTGGTCACCATGGGGCAGCTCACGCGCGCGCTGTTGCCGCTGGGATGGACGCTGCCGGTCGTGCCCGAGCTCGACGATCTGACAGTGGCCGGTCTGATCATGGGCTTCGGCGTCGAGACGAGTAGCCACAAGTACGGCCTCTTTCAGCACATTTGCGAGTCGCTCGAGATCGTGACCGCCGAGGGCACGCTGATCCGCTCCAGCGCGGCGGAGCATGCGGACCTTTTCTATACGGTGCCGTGGAGCCATGGCACCCTGGGGTTCCTGGTCGCTGCCACCCTGAGGATCATCCCCTCGCGAAAGTACGTGCGCATCCACTATCAGCCGGTTCTGGGCCTCGACCGGCTGATCGACGTCTTCGAGCAGGCCAGCCGGGCTTGCGATACCCACGACTTCGTCGAGGGACTCGTATACCGCCGGGACGCGGCCGTAATCATGTGTGGTCGGCTGGCCGATGCGGCGCCCTCCGATGCCGTCGTCAATCCCATCGGTCGCTGGTACAAACCGTGGTTCTACCGGCATGCGCGAACCTTCCTGGACACAGGCACCGAAGGCATCGAATACGTGCCGCTCCGGCACTACTTCCATCGCCATACGCGTAGCTATTTCTGGACGATGGAGGAGATCATCCCGTTCGGGAACCACCTGCTGTTCCGCTGGCTACTCGGTTGGGCGTTGCCTCCGCGTATTGCCTTGTTGAAATACACGGAGACGGACACCACCCGGCGATTGCGTGAGCGGTACCATGTGATCCAGGACGTCCTCCTGCCGATGCGTAGCCTGAAGCGATCGATCGAGTATCTGGACGAGCACTACGGTATCTATCCCCTGTGGCTCTCGCCGATGTCGATCTTCGACAACGCGCCGCGGCTCGGTTTCCTCCACCCGCTGACGACAGCGGATGGAGGGCGCGACGCCCTGTACGTCGACGTCGGCGTCTATGGCTCGAGCCGCCGCGCGAACTTCGACAATCGAAGCGCCCTGTCGCGGCTCGAAGCCTTCGTGATCGAGCACCACGGGTACCAGGCGTTGTACGCGGTGACCACGATGACGCGCGAGCAATTCAGAACGATGTTCGATCACCGCGCCTACGATCGCCTGCGTGAGCTACTGCCTCTGTGCGCCAGGGCTTTCGATGAGGTGTACGAGAAGGTCTCGGCCCAGGGCAGGGTCTCGCCGATCGAAATGCGGCGGCTCCAGCGGCGCATGAGCCCTGAAGCTGTCGTGGCCAGCGGCGCCGTGGGCGAAGCCGTTGATGACCCCGATGAATTCAGTCGAGCGGGAATACCCGATGTCTGAGTACCCGCGCCAAGAACTGGAGGACATGGTCGAGCGCTGGCTCGCCGCCACTGGCCGGTCGGAACAGGAAAGGAACTGGATCAAGAATCTCGGTTCGATGTACACCGACGATGCCGAGTACCGATGGAACATGGGTCCCCACCAGGAGTTCCTCGCCAGAGGAAGAAGACAGATCGAGGACTGGGCGCTGGGAGTCCATATGAAGGGCCTCGAAGACTGGCAGTACCCCTACGATCGAATCCTCATCGATGAGAAACAGGGTGAAGTGGTGGGCTTCTGGCGTCAGGTCGCGCCGGTCAAACGATCCGACGGAAGCCCCTACCAGGTGGCCGGCGTGGGCGGTTCCTGGTTCCGTTACGGCGGCAACTACCGATGGTGTTGGCAGTACGACTTTTTCGACCTGGGCAACGTCAAGGCTTTGTTCATGGAATTGGCAGCCGACGGCCACCTGCATCCGTCGGTCAAGGAACGGATCCGTCGCCTGGCCAGAGGAGGGCAACTCGAGGGTGTTCACCAGATCGCCGGGCCGCCCGGGCTCGGCCGCAAGCTGAAAGGGATGCTGGCCATGGCGCGCATCGTTCTCGCTCCGCTCCGGCATCCCCCGGAGGTGCAACGCTGAAGCCCGCGGCCTCGGTCCTCCGCGTGGGCACGTCGTTTTGAACGCGACGTCTGATACGCGGCATCGTGCGCTCCCGGCCTGGAGGCGGGGGTTGGAGCGGCTGCTCGAGTTGCAGAGGCCAGGCGGCGACTGGGAAGGCGAGATGGTCTGGTGCACCATGATCCTTGCCCAGGCGATCATCGTGCGGACCATCGTCGGTCGGCCTTACCCCGCCGAGGATCGCCCGCGCATCATTGATTACTTCCAGCGTCAACAGGCTGACGACGGTTCGTGGGGAATGCACCCCGAATCTCCGGGGTACGTATTCTTCACAACGCTTGCGTATGTCGCCCTGCGCCTCCTGGGAACGCCCCCGGAACACCCGATGCTCGTCAAAGCGCGCGCTTGGCTGCATTCACAACCGGGGAGCGTCAAGGCGATCCCGACCTGGGGCAAATTCTGGCTGGCCATGCTCGGACTCTACGAGTACCGGGGGCTCAACTCCATCCCGCCGGAATTGTTCTTGCTACCCGAGTGGCTGCCATTCCACCCGAGGCGGTACTATTGCCATACGCGCCAGATCTACTTGGGGATCGCGTATTTGTGCGGCGTCCGATTCACGGCCGAGCTGCCGGACGGGATGCGGGACGCACTTCGCGGCGAACTGTACACGGAACCTTACGACACGATCGATTTCGCCTCGCTGCGTCACACGATCGCACCCGGCGACGTCCATGTGCCGATCAGTCCGGTCTTGAAAGGCATCTACAACCTGATGGCCCTCTACGAGCGCCGCCCACACGCTGTCTCCAGGCGGCGAGGGCTCGAGGTCTGCTTCGACCGGATTCTCTACGAGCAGCGAAACAGCCGTTATCAGGGAATCTCACCGGTCAGCGGCTTGCTCGACTGCCTGGCGATCTTCGCTCGGGATAGGGAGCACCCCGATCTTCTGCCCAGCCTGGAAGGGGTCGAAGCGTGGCGCTGGCAAGACCGGGAAGGTATACGCTACGTCGGTGCCCGCTCGAATACCTGGGACACGGCGTTCGCGATCCAGGCGCTCGTGGAAGCGCCGGGATCCGTGCCGGGCCTGTACGAGTCACTCGAGCGAGCGCATGTCTTCCTGGACTCCGCGCAGATCACCGATGAGTTACCCGACTACCGCGCAGCCTGGCGTGACCCATCGCTCGGCGGGTGGTGCTTCTCCGAGGGCCAGCACCGCTGGCCGGTCAGCGACTGCACGGCCGAGGCGCTCAGCGCGCTGCTGATTCGCTATGACCACCCCGAGTACAAGGGCATGGCACGGCTGGACGAGATGCGTCTGACCCAGGCCGTGCAATTCATTCTGGCACGGCAGAATGCCGATGGGGGGTTCGGCACCTATGAACGCCGCCGTGCGGGGCGCTGGCTCGAGTGGGTCAATCCGTCGGAGATGTTCGGCCAATGCATGACAGAACTGTCGTATCTCGAATGCACCGGGTCGTCACTGGCTGCCCTGGCACACTACCGCGGCTCGTATCCCGACCTGCCGGGTGGCGCGATCGACCGCGCCATCGAGCGAGCGATCACCCTGTTGCGCCGTCGCCAGCGAAGCGACGGTTCCTATCCAGGATTCTGGGGCATCAACTACACCTATGCGATCTTTCACGTCGTCAAGGGATTGCGCGCGGCAGGGATTCCCGCTGACGACTCCACGGTGCAGCGCTGTGTTCGCTGGCTCAAAGGGACACAGCGCCCCGACGGCGGGTGGGGCGAACACTACAAGAGCTGCCTGGAGGATCGCTACGTCGAGCATCAGCACAGCCAGGTTGTGATGACCAGTTGGGCGCTGCTGGCATTGCTGGATTCGGTAGCGCCGGACGATCGGGCGGTGACGCGCGGAATCGAGTGGCTCGTCGGCCAGCAGCTGGGTAATGGCGACTGGCCACGGCAGGCGGTCAACGGCGTCTTTTTCGGCGCCGCGATGCTCGACTACCGGCTCTACCATACGTATTTCCCATGCTGGGCGCTGGCACGCTACGAGCGGCTGCGTGCCGCCGCTCCCGGCGGAACGTTCATGGACCTGAACACATGACAGCCGAGCAGATCGAAATCCGCGCGAGCGCACCGTCCAGGCATCCGACGCTCCCGATCGCGTGCCCGATCATCGCGCGAACGGCCGTGCTGGCATGAGGATGCCTGTGAATGAGGGGGCAGAGGAGGCCGGCGTGGATGTGTTGATCGCCGGAGGGGGAGTTGCCGGCGTCGCCGCGGCCGCGGCGCTGGCGCCACTGGGCCTGACGATTCAGATCGTCGAGCCCGGCCCCGCGCATTGGAGGCGTCTGGCCGGCGAGCTGATCCATCCGCCCGGCGTCGACGGACTTCGGGCGCTGGGCCTGCTGGACGACGCCGCCCGGGACACGGCCTCGCCGGTCGCTGGGTTCGCCATCTTCCGGGATTCCGATCGTGCCGAGCCTGTTGCCGAAATCCTGTCCTACGACGATCGGCCGGAATCGAGTGTCTGCGGACTGGTGATCGAACACCAACAGCTGAAAGAAGCTCTCCTGGCAAAGGTTCGCTCATTTCCGACCGTCACCGTTCGGTTCAACGCCCTGGTATCCGCGATGGAATGTGACGGAGATGGATCGTTCGGGGCCATCGTGCGAGACGAACACGGCGAGACACGCGTCGGCGCGAAACTGGTCGTCGCTGCAGACGGCCCGTTGTCGCGGGTGCGGAAGCTGATCGGGATTCCCCACACCACACGGCGCTATTCGACGATGCTGGGTATCGAGGTTGATGATGCGCATCTCCCGCAGAAGGGTTACGGCAACATTTTTCTGAGTCCGGCGGGGGTGTCTTACGCGTATGCGATGGGCCGCGGTCGCGCTCGAGTGATGTTCGAAGTGTTGCTGGACGCCGACGCCAGAGATTCGATCCTTGTCCAGCTCACGCGCTTCCCGGCCGTCTTCCGAGCTGACGTCGAGACCGTTCTGTCGTGCACCAAGCCTCTGGCCGCCTTGAACGTCTGCATCGTCCCGAAGAACAGCATCAAGGCGAATGTCGCCTTGATCGGCGATGCTCGCGGGTGCTGTCACCCGCTGACGGCGTCCGGGATCACCGCGGCCGTCAAGGATTCCTTGATTCTACGCGACGCCCTGCGCGAGAAGCGTATGGACATCCCGGCGGCTTTACGGGTTTATGCGCGTCGGGGCGATCGCTTGCAGCTCACGCGTCGGATGCTCGTGGAGGAGCTGCGCGAAGCGTTCCTGGCGCAAACCCCTGAAGCCCGGCTGCTCTGCCAGTGCATCTTCTCGTACTGGCGGCGCAATCCCGAGGGCCGACAGCGCTCGATGGCATTGCTCTCTATGCTCGACGGCAGCATCCTGTCTCTGGCGACTCAATATGCGGCCGTGGTCAGGCAGGCCTTCCTTTTGATACCGCGATGGCGACGAGAGGAGACCCTCGCCGACTGGTCCAGGGGCGTACTCGCGCTCTCACGCAAGAGCCTGCGCTTTCAACGGGCCGTGATCGATCATCGACGGCGACGTCGCTAGCCCGCTCATCATCGGCGCCCCGTCGAGTACGGCATGAACATCGTGCTCCGGGCGCTCGGGTCGTCGGCGCAGGGTGGTCCACGACCGGCCCGGAGCACGGTCATGGGTGTGGTGTTCAACGGTCTCGCGACCATGGCCGGCTTCGGCAGCCTGCTCGTTGCGCACCACCGGGGCGTCTGGAGCCTCGGCGTGCTGCTCGTGATCGGGTTCGCGATGACGCTGACCGCCTCGCTGGTGGTGCTGCCCACGCTCGTGCACCTCGGCGGCGACCAGCCGCGATCCTCGGCGGCTAGCCAAAGCCCCGCTGGTGCCACCGTGCCCTCGGTGGTGTGAAACGGGGATCTCAGTTGAGGATGCGTCAGGATCGTATGGGAGCAGAAAGATAGCAGATAAGAGCTTCTTCGGATCCGCCGGGATGCCGTCGGCCATCAGCGCGTACTCGAGGTTCGGATACACGCGCCGCTGGAGCGACCGCGGCCAGGGGAACTTTTTCACGTCCGAGAAATCCGCCCAGGTCTTCGGGTTGTTGTCGCCGGGCCACCTCGTCTTGTTGTAGACGAGGCAGGTCGACAGCGTGATCGAGCTGATCGCCCAGTCGCCGCTTTGACACGTCGACATGTGCTATCGAGGGGAGGAGGTAGTCTCATTCCCATGAGCCTCGGGACGCCCCAGCCCTCGCCCATACTCTTGACCGGCGCCACCGGGTATGTCGGCGGACGCCTGCTGCAGTCGTTGGAGCGGGGTGGCCATCGCGTGCGGTGTCTGGCGCGGCGGCCCAAGTTTCTCACGCCGAAGGTTGCGCCCACTACGGAGGTCGTCGCTGGGGACGTTCTCGACCGAGGCAGCCTCGATATCGCTCTGCGAGGCGTCAGCGTGGCGTACTACCTGGTGCACTCGATGGGCTCGACGGGGTCATTCGAGGAGGAGGATCGACGGGCGGCGCGCAACTTTGGCGAGGCCGCAAAGGCTGCGAGGGTGCAGCGGATCATTTATCTCGGCGGTCTGGGTCATGACAATGCCGGCCTCTCGCCCCATCTGCGCAGCCGGCAAGAGGTCGGAGAGATCCTGCGACAGTCGGGCGTGCCGGTAGTCGAGTTCCGCGCGTCCATCGTCATAGGCTCGGGGAGCCTATCGTTCGAGCTGATTCGCGCGCTGGTGGAACGTCTGCCGGTCATGATCACGCCGAGGTGGGTTTCGGTGCCGGCACAACCGATTGCTATTGAGGACCTCATCGCGTACCTCACTGCGGCGATGGAGCTGCCCATCGCGGGCAATCACGTGTTTGAAGTTGGTGGTGCCGATCAGGTGTCGTATGCGGATATCATGCGCGCCTACGCTCGATGCCGCGGGATTCGCATCCGGATGATTTCCGTCCCGGTGCTGACGCCGTACCTGTCCAGCCTGTGGCTGGGACTCGTCACACCCGTCTATGCGCGCGTGGGGCGCAAGTTGATCGACAGTATCAGGCATGAAACGGTCGTGTGGGACCGTTCGGCTCTGAAGACTTTCAACATCCGCCCGATGGGGATTGACGAAGCTCTCCGGCGCGCGCTTGCCAATGAGGACAACGAGTTCGCCGCAACGCGGTGGTCGGATGCGCTGTCTTCGGCGGGGCAACTGCGTTCGTGGGGTGGCGTGCGGTTCGGGACGCGCTTGGTGGATTCGCGCACAGCGAAGGTACAGAGGCCGCCTGCCGTCGCCTTCAAGGCGATTCAGCGGATCGGCGGTGATACCGGCTGGTACGCCTGGAATTGGCTCTGGCGCCTCCGCGGCTTTCTCGACTTGCTCGTGGGGGGCGTCGGCATGAGGCGCGGTCGTCCCGACGCCGAGAGCCTTCGCGTGGGCGATACGATCGACTTCTGGCGAGTGGAGGCATTGGAGCCCGATCGCCGCCTGCGTCTCGTCGCCGAGATGAAGCTGCCCGGGCGCGCGTGGCTGGAGTTCGAGGTCACGGGCAGCAACTCGTCCTCGACGATCCGCCAGACGGCGGTTTTTGACCCGGCGGGGCTCCTAGGTCAGGCTTACTGGTACGCACTGTATCCGATGCATCAGCTGGTCTTCGCCGGCACGTTGCGCGGGCTCGTGGATGCGGCATTTCACGAGCGTGAGGCTGTGCCAGCCTGACCGAGAGGCATCCTATCTTCGCGAACGTCACCAGGGATCCCTGAACCACCGGATGTGGGAAGTGCCGGGCGTCGGACACGACGCCGACAAGATGCTTCGGCTCGGCGTGCGGTCCTGCTGCCCTCTACGGTAGCACCCCGCTCGGCGACCAGTGCGAGCGGTGATGCAACGCCGTCACCCGATGGGTGGGGAGAACATCATGTCCGAGGTGTTTCGACGTGAGAGGGACCGCTGGCACGGCAAGACCACGGAGGGCATGTCCATGACCGGGGCCGAAGCGGGAGGGAAGTCAGCACTCGGCCCTCGAGAGCCCGGAGACACTGCTCAAGGGTCGATGGGGCGCAGTGCGGCGGACGGTGGTTCCACTTCGCGTCTGGCCAACACGCCTCGTTCTCGTTCCGCAACCAGGGGGAGGAAGCGCGAGAGGTTCGCGCGACGGACCCCGAGAATGCGCGGGATCAGAACTGGTGGGGCCGGAAGCTTCCGATGGCGCAGGGCGGCGGAAGCTGACGCGGTAACCGTGCCACGCGCCTCAACCGAGGCCGCCGAGGGGGAAGGTCCCGTCGACCTTCCCCCTCGGATGTTTGCCGTCATCGGCGTCCTGACGTTCTTCGTATCTATCCGCTCAGCGCGTGGGACCGCGACGCGCGTTCGACGCCGCGCGTCTGGCCAGCCGGGCAGACCCGCTACAGTGTGCGGTCGGGACTTTCGGGCGCTTCGGAGCGGCAGCCGTGAGGTGTCGGTGAGGACCTACGCCGCTCGCCGACGAGTTCTCGCGGTCGCGCTCGCCGTGAGCCTGGCCGCTTGCTCGACCTCTCGACCGGTCCTCTACCCAAATGCTCACCTCGAGTCGGTCGGCCAGTTCGTGGCGGACCGCGACATCGAGGAGTGCGAGGACAAGGCCAAGACGGCGGGCGTCGACCGGCAAACTGGCGGGACCGGCGAGCTGGCCACGGGGACTGCAGTGGGGGCAGGGGTGGGCGCCGCGGGCGGCGCCGTCGGGGGCGCCATCGGCGGGGGGGCGGGGATCGGAACCGCTATCGGGGCGGCGACCGGTGCCGTGGTCGGACTGATCGGGACGATCATCGGGCGCCGCTCCGCGCCCAGCCCCGCGTACACAAACTTCGTCGACATCTGCCTCCGCGAAAAGGGTTACGAGCCGACGGGCTGGCAGTAGGGCATCGCTCGTACCCGGTGGGCCGCGCGGCACTCCTCGCCTTCGTGGGATCCAACTTGGGTCAGCGTCGTCGTGTCAACGCTTACGGCGTACGAGCTGCTTCCGCAGTTCCTCCAGAACCAGCAGACTGACGCAGAACGGAGCGATAAAAAGCCACACGTGCGCCCCGATCGGCGCCGTCCCGAGGATGAGATTCCCCCAGGACGTGTAGTTGATCAGCAGGATCAGGACGATCTCCAGCAACACGCCCCAGAGGATCAGCGGGTTCCCCAGCAGCCCTGTCGAGAGCACCGACCGAGTCGGGCTGCGGCACGAGAACACGTTCACGATCTGCATGACGATGATGGCGCTCAAGCAGGCCGTGGTCGCTTGCAGATAGAGCGGAGTATTCTGTGCCACCCACTCGCCGTACGACCATCCCCCGCGATGGAGCACGAAAAAAGAACGCCGCCATGGCCGCTCCGGCTTCGATCAAGCCCAGGAACAGGTACGCGCGCATGGCAGCGGCCAGTTGAACAGCCGGTCGCTTCTTGACCGCGGTGGTCGCTGCATGACCTGCGGACTCGGCGCCTCCACCCCGAGCCCGAGAGCCGTGAGCGAATCGGTGCCCATGTCGATGGTCAGG